>Ga0208059_1000040_pt1 | contig 85963 bp, 91 predicted proteins | sample DeeseametaMP0959_FD_184199 | JGI IMG/M metagenome (GOLD analysis project Ga0208059, IMG submission 184199) | Marine microbial communities from the Deep Indian Ocean - MP0959 (SPAdes) | ecosystem: Environmental > Aquatic > Marine > Oceanic | place: East of Madagascar, South Indian Ocean...
GACCGGCGCCGACTACTACACGCTGACCATCCGCGACCACGGCTTCAACGCCAACCTCGGCAAGGCCGCGAACCAGGACGATCTGTCCCTGCAGGCCGTGATCCCCTGGGGCCCAAAAGACGCCGCCTAAGCCAAAGGCCAGACCGCTCCGGCGGTCTGGCTTTTTCTCGTTCCGGGGGAATTTGCCCTCGACCGGTGCACTATCGGTGTCCGAAGAACGCGGCATATTTCGGAAGCGGACGCAGAGGCGGGTCGTCAGACCGGATAGGTCGCGGGCGCGGCTTCGATCTTTCAGTTCAGTGACAGCGTGGATCACGCGCGATGGAGGCGGAACCGAATGACCGCAGGGAGAACTGGGAGCCAACTGAGCGAGCCAAGCGCACCTCTTCCGTCGGTCGAACAACCCGCGCCTAGGTCGTCTTGGCGAAGCTACCAGGGGCGCCGAACTCACCCTGTGCCGCGAGGGTGGAAGTCGCAAATCAACGTCATGCATCCCGGGGCAACGTCTCACGCCAGAGTCACCGCCGCGCGCCTTTCCGTCGACCTGTTGGCCTTAGAGATCGCTAGCCCGGGGTCGAGCGGCCGGCAACGCCGGGGGCAGGTTTCTGGACGGCTGGCGCCTTGAGCGCTGCGGGGCATCGCTCACAACAAACCTGCCCCCAGCGTGCTCCATTTCATTCCGCCCCGTGCAGGGTGCAGCCCGCTCTCATGCCCCCGGTCTTTTCCACGATCCGTCCAACGACGATCAACGGAAAGGATCACACCATGACACTCGAACAATCCATCGACCTCGCCGAACTGCAAGCCGACATGGCTTTCGATGCCTACCTCGCCGCCTTTGATGAAGACGCCCATCCGGAGACACTCGACAGCCTCGAGACCGAGGCTCTGATCGCCCGCAGCCGCTACGACGATCTGCGCAGTCAGGGACTGGGTCACTGACCCAGACACCCCTGCGGGTCTTCGGATCCGCAGGGGTCTGACACTGATCCTTACCAACATTGTGACGCCCCAAACGGGCGTGACACGCGCCATCCCGCGCGGGCCGTTTTCGTGTTTCTGGCGCCCGATCCGTGACCGGCTCGGGCGCTCGGTTTGCCTGACATCGCGTGCTGCTCCAGCGCAAGTTTCAGCAGATTTATTCGACCAGATTGTCGCGCATCGATGAGGACGGCACCGCTCCATGTCGCGCTGCCCAGCGGTCTTGAGTGCACCTCATCGCAAGCAAAAAAACACATCATGCAAAACGTAATATTGCTCAATGTGATGTATTGAAGTATAAGCAAAAGAGAGAAGGAAGACGTTGGCAGGATATGGCCAATGTTTGCACATTTTGTCCGAGGGGTCTGTGATGGGCGTTTCCCGCAAAGCTGAATGCTCCGCCGCACGCGAACGCGATTGCGAGCAATCGCTGCCTCGCGCGCGTTTGCGCATGCATCTTTTCCCTGGAAGCGGGAGAACGTCCTAGTGCCGAGGCCAGCGAAAAACCTGAAGCTTGAGCAGCGCATCGAAGTGGCAAAGCGCTTCGCGGCGGGCGAGAGCGCCAAGGACCTGGCGGCGGCGTTCGGCATCTCCCCGCGCCACGTGAACCGGCTCGCGAAAGAGGAGGCGGGCGAGGGCATCGCGGTGCGCGATCCAAGCGAGACGGTGGCGTTCCGAGCCAGCCGATCCGAGTTGGACGCCTTCGATGCGGAGTGGCGCGAACGGGGCTTTGCCAACCGGTCGCAGGCGCTCAATGCGGTGCTGCGCGGACGGTGTGGTTTCCTCGATGTACCTCGCGATCTGGTCGCGGAATTCTGCGCCGCGTGGCGTCAGGCGAGGGACGTGAACGACGCCGGACTGGTGCTCGCCAAGGCGGTCCATCGTGGTCGGCTGGAGGTCTCGGAGGCGGACCGCGCGGTGCTGATCGAACTACTCGATCTGGCGCAGTCGATGAGCCGTGAGATGGGCCGGATGAAGGATGCGGCGCAGGCGCTGCGTCATCAGGAGTGGCCGCAAAAAGAAGAAGGGCGGGGGGCGGAGAACGAGATCCTGGAGGATGACCCGCGCGCGATCGAGCGCGGATTGAGGCTCGTCAGGAATGGCTGATCCGCTCGCCCTCTACACCTCGGTCATGGGGCGGCTCTGGGAGGATGAGCGCATCCGGGGCCAGGCCGCGGCGCGGATCGACGCGCGGCTGGCGGGGCGTCGGCAGGGGCGGAGTTTTGCGCGCGTCGGCTCGATGTCGGCACGCAACGCGCTGAAGGCGGCGTCGGGTCAGAGCCGCGCGGCGGTGTTCAAACGGATCCGGGCCGGGGGCTGCAAGACGCGTGCCTCGCTCGGTGCGCAGATCTCCTACATCAACGACAAGGCGGTCTACACCTACTCGACGATGACCAATGCGCTGACCGATGCGGCGGTGCTTTCTGAGGAGCAGAAAGAAGACATCATCGAGGACTGGGCCGGGACCTGGCGGGGCTCGACCAAGCTCGGCTTCACCTCGCACATGCTGCTCTCCTTCCCTACCGATGTGACCGTCGACCAGGTCCGTGACATCGCGATGGACTGGACGGAGCATTTCTTCGAGAGCGGTGAATACGGCGACCAATGGGACTATGTCCTCGCGGTTCATGACGACCGGGCGCACAAGCACGCGCATATCATCCTGAACAATCGCGGCGTCGAGAAGGGCACCTGGTTTTCGTGTTGGGCCGAGGGCGTGATGTCGCCGCAGCTCATGCGCGAGAAGCAGGCTGAAATTGCGGAACGCTATGGCGTGATGCTTGATGCCACCACGCGGCTCGAGCGCGGCATTTTCGAGAAGCCCGCCGGGATCGAGGAGATCTACCGCGCCAAGGAAGAGGCTCGCCTGCCGCGCGAGATCGTCATGACGGCCCAGGAAACTGCCATCGCGCAGGCGCAGGTGGTGGGCTTCGCCAAGGACTACAAGAACCTCGCGGATCTGCTGGACCGGATGGACCAGCGCCACATGGCGCGCGCCGTGCGCGGCATGGCGGACGGACTGGGCTCGGGCACGCCGTGGAACTTCACCGAAGGAGAGATAGACATGAAGGACATCAAGACCGTCGGTGATGCGATCGACTATTCCGAGCGCACGATCGAGGCGCTGAGGCTCAAGGCCGAGGAACTGGACCCGGCCGAGCGCGCCGCGTTCGAGGCCAAGGCCGCGCCGATCATCGCGGACCTCTCGCAGATGGTGCCGGACCCGGAGTTGCGCGTGCGCTTCGGCAAGCAGCTCGAAGAACCCTATCCGCCGGGGGCGGGCAGTGAGGTTCTGATCGCCGCGCTGCAGTCGGGCAATGACGAAGGGCTGCGTGACGTGCTCGAGCGGGCCGAGGAGGTCGGGATGGATAGCGAGGAACTGGTGGCGCGGATCAGTGCCGGCGGCACGCGGAACTACGGCATGGCACAGGACTGGGTCGAGCGGGACATGAACGCGGTGCTGGCCAAGGACGGTCTGAGCGTGGAGACCGCGAGTGACGACCAACTCGACGCCGCGCTCGAGAAGGTCGACGGCGTGATGGACGCGCTGATGGAACGCGCCAAGGAACTGGGTGTCGAGATTGGTCGGACCCTCGCGGACGAGGAAGAGGCGACGCTGCCGCTCATCGACGAGGACGACCGGACGCCCAATCCCTACCTGCAGGACCTCGCCCACATGTTGCGCGACGGCAAGCTCAGCGAGGAACAGGAAGAGACGGTCGAGCGGACCCTGCAATCCGAGCTCTTCAAGGAGTTGGGCGAAGAAGGCTTGGCCGAGCTTCGCCGCGGCAACTACGAGGTGCTGGACGCGGCGCTGCCGAGCAAGCTCGATCAGATCACCGTCACGCAGGAGTTCCTTGAGATGACGTTTGAGGAAACCGGCGATCAGGTCTTCACCGACCGCGCTGCCGGGTTGCAGCAGGATAAGGCGACCGAGGTGGCGCGATTGCGCGGCCAGCAGGAGGTGCAGGAGTTGGGGCGTGATCTCGGTCGGGACCGCGGTCTCGATGACGAGATGGAATTCTAAAGGGGAGATGACCACCATGACCAAGACACTTCCCCTCTGGGCAGCGCTCCTCTTCGGTGTGATCTGCGGCGCCGTCATCGGCACCATCGTTGCCGCCTTCTACCTGACCCTGGCCCTGAAAACGGGGTTTCAGAGTTTCGACATGTTGGCGCTCTGGAAGGCGAGCGCCAGCACCCGCGCGGTACATCCCGAAGCCTTCAAGGTGGGCTTCGGGGCCGTTGGCTTTGGCGCGATCGGTCTCGGCACCCTGGCGCTGGCTTGGACCTGGAAGAAAGAGCGGGACGATTACGGCTCGGCACACTGGCAGACCAAGGCGGAGCTGAAGAAGAACGACATGTTGCAGGCGCCGGGCAAGGGCTTTGTCTGCGGCAAACTCGGCGCGCCGACCTCGAAGGCTGAGTTCATCTCTTCGACCACGATCCCGCATGTGATGATGGTCGCCCCAACCCGCGCCGGTAAGGGCGTCGGCTTCGTGATCCCGAACCTCCTAAGCTTCGCGGGTTCGGTCGTGGTGCTCGACGTGAAGGGTGAGAACTTCGAGAAGACAGCGCGGTTGCGGGCGCTGAATGGCGACGAGGTCTATCGCTTCAGCCCGTTTGATTGGGCCAATGCCACGCATCGCTACAATCCTCTGGCCCGGATCGCCAAGGCCCCGAGCTTCGCGCAGCGCTTCACCGAGGTCTCGATCCTGGCCGACCTCTTCCTCGACAAGGACAACAAGCAACTCGACACCTTCTCCGAGGCCGGCAAGTCGATCTTCGTCGCGGCCTGTCTGCTGGCGATCCAGCGCGGAACGCCGAACCTTGGCGAGGTGAACAAGATCGTCGCCGGAGGCGAGTACAAGAACGCCCAGTACAAGACCTATGCCGATGAAGCCGAAGAAGACATCCTGCGCGAGCTCTGGACCAACGCGGCCTCTGCCTCGTCGCGGCTGCTGACCTCAAACATCCAGGCGCTGATGACCGCGGGCCTCAAGCAGTGGGACAACCCGGCAGTGCGCTCGGCCACGCAAGCCAGCGACTTCGATTTCTCGACTTTTCGGAATCAACCGCAGTCGCTCTATATCGCCGTCTCCGAAGATCACATCGCAACCCTCGCCCCACTCCTGCGCCTGATGTTCGCCGATCTCATCGCCTCGATCCGCCTGAATGAACCGGGCCCCGACGAACCCTGGCCGGTCATGATGATGATCGACGAATTCCAGCAGATGGGTGCAATGCCCTATCTCGAACGCGCTATCCATTCCTTGGCAAGCTATGGCGGCCGCGTCGCGATGATCGCGCAGTCTCTGGCTTCGCTCGACCGGATCTACGGGCCCGAGGGCCGCGAAAGCCTCGAGAACGGGGCAGGGCTCAAGCTCTACATCACCCCGCGCGACCAGCGCACGGTGAAGGAAGTCTCGGCCGCCGTCGGCAGCACCACCCGCGAGGCGGTGACCAAGATGTATGGCCGCAACAAAGGTATCCTCGGCGCGACCTCGACTTCGGCGCGGCTGGAAGAACGGCCGCTGCTTTCCGAGACCGAAGCGCGCCTGATGGACCCCGACGAGGTGATCATCCTCGCCTCGCCCCAGCACCCGATCAAGGCGAGCCGGATCAAGTATTACGACGATCCCTTCTTCAAGCAGATGCTGGCCCGCCAAGAAGGTAAGCCCTTTCCCTATCCGCCGAGCGTGCAGGGTGTTGGGCCTTGGGGCAGCGAAGGTGGCGATGAGGCCGGCGCAGACGAGCAGGCGAAACCGGCCGAACGCGCGCCAGTCCGGGATCGCTCGCAGCGCCGCGAAGCGCGCGCGATGAGCGTGAGGACGATGGAAGCCGGGCGCGGGCAACCAGAGCCGGAGATGCTCGAGCGGGAAGCGGACTTGCCGAAGGAATGGGAGGCGGCGCTCGACCGGCAGGAGGACTTCATTGAAGAGCTATTGGGAGGGTGAGCGCGGTCTTCGCGCGACTGTCCCTTGTTAATCTTCTGTGTTGTGCGCGGAGGATGACTGTTTGTAGCCTCTGCCAGTCAGACTGCCATCGTAAAGCATGCGTACTCTTGACGTCTCCACTGCTGCTGTTCGCCAGCGTTTTTCAGCAACCAGAAGGTCTCCCGTGCGGCCTTTGGCGTAAGGGTACAGAGCCGAAACCCAAATCAATCAGCGTTCAATCAAGCCGGTTGTGTTTTCAGATTGCTCCGCCAGCTTGCCGAGCAACACCTTGCTAGACTTGTGTTCATATGTGTTTGACAGGCAGTTCGTCCAGATTCTCAATGGGTTGCTTTGCAAGCGACGATACGCGATCTTATTCGAAATAATACAATCATAGATTTATGGGGGAGTTGTCGGCAGGCATGGGCTTACTTGACGATATAGCGGGCGAAACTGGGAGCGCGACTTCAACTGACCCAGTTTCTGCCGTTGGGGTTAGATATCGTGACGCCTTGCGGCTTCTCTTCATTCTAGCGGCCGGTTCCGATCCTGCTGACGATCCTGCTGAAGAATGCGTGAAAGTCTTCAGGGCCGAAAAACGGCTAATGGCTATGGATTTCTTGGTGCGCTATCCAGACTATCTGGCTGACGCGTTACTGGACGTGGTCGAAGCCGAGGGTGATCTCGACCTGCTTAAGAAGGTCGAAGGCATTTTTGATGCTGATGAACCTTCTGTCAGGCTAGTGCGCATGGTCAGGTGGAAGCGAGGAGCTTACGAGAACATCGCGGATGCACTTGCCTTGCTAAGCTACTACGGACTCGTCCGATCGATGCAGCTTAAAGGCGAAGATGGCAAGGTGCGTCGCTATGAATACCAGATATCATCGAAGGCAATGGCTTTCTTGGACCAGTGTGTAGCCGATCATCCGGACTTGGTGTGGTACCGGGACCGGATGACGCTAGTGATGCGGGTAGCTTCCGGTAAAAGCGGTTCGAAGCTTAAGGACTGGCAATACGAGCATCCCACCTATGGCAAGACACTTCATGGCGATCTCATCCCGAGCATTCGTGTGGAAGTCGAGAAGCGCCTACGCGCGATTTCGGAGAATCTGAAATGAGAAAGTCTGCGCCAATTCAATCCACCGAGAGTGGCTGGCTCCGCGCCATTGCGGAACGTTCAGGCACTGAGGAAAGCACAGCCAAGTCTGTGCTACAGAAATACAACATCCAGCCGCAGCCTACACCTCCTCGAGCGAAGTCATTGCGGTTCAAAAGCATAAGAGTTGCAGGTGCCCGTGCAGAGTCCGACTGTGACGGGCCGTTTGATAAGACTTGGGCCAACCTCGGCGCTGGATTGTTTGCGGTAATGTCGGACCGCAACCTCCGCGGCAAGTCTTCTATCCTAAATCTGCTATACGCTGTCATCAGGGGCGAGTTCCGGGGAAGGGTTAAGGCGGACGTCTGGAAATGGCTGGAAATCGTCGATGTGACTTATGAGATCGACGGCATTCTCCACCGTACTGAATTGCGGAAAGATGTCGGAGAGGAGGATCCGGCGAAAGCGAAAGCCCGCGTCAGCCGTTCGGGCAGCGACGGGAGCTGGGTGCCATTATACGACGGTGATGGCGGCGAAGGGCTGAAGTCGCAAACGGAACAGCTAATGATGGCTGAACTAACCTTCTCGCCGATATATGCACACAATTCCAAAACCGGTGGTCATGCTCATGGCTGGCCACTGATTTCATCGGCACTCTTCTTGTCGAGTTCGACGAACGCCAAGGCACTTTTCGGCGACGTCACGATCGATGGTATCCCGTTACGCCTACTGCAACTATTCATCGGTTTGCCGTGGGTCTCGACGTATAGCGCGGCCCTCACAGCGCAGAAGGAGGTCGAGGAATCCCGCGCCGCTCGTCCAGACCAGTCTGCGCTGTACAAGGGCCTTGCGAAAAGGTTGGAGACGGTCAACGCCAAGCTGGAGACAGCAAGGGAAAGCGTGAAGAAGGTTGACGATCGCTCAAGGAAACGGGTCGAGTTGAACGATTTGGACCAACAGATGGTCACTCTGCGCGAAGTTGCGGATTCCACGCGGGCTGCTTTCGAAGTGGCTGATGTCTCGCTGCAGAAGATTGCGGAGAGCTTCGAGAAAGCCCGTCAAAGGGTACAGCAACTGGAGGACGAGAAGTCAGCCGGCTATTCGTTCCGCAAGCTTAGCCCATCCTGCTGCCCAGCCTGCGAAGCCAAATACAAAGAGGTCGTGGCGGCGCCTGGGTCAACTGGCGATGGAAGCACCTGTCTGCTTTGCAAGAACGATATTCCCCAGGGCACAGAGGATTTTGAAGAAGATCACATTCAGCTTGCGAAAGATGAAGTCGACGCCCTCGACGCGTCATTGAAATTAGCTAGGGAGAAGCAAAAAGCCGCGGAAAAATCTGCAAACAACGCTGCAATCGAACTTCGAAAAGCAAAGGATCGGGTTTCCGCGTTGCAGGTCGACCTTGCTGCCAAGGTCCCTGATACAGAGCTGGAGATCGTCCAGCTGGAAGCCCAGGCAGCTCAACTTCGCGACCTCATGGGTGATGGAGCGACATCTACAAGCTCGGACGCCAATACCGATGCTGCGGATAAGGTTCTCAGGGCAGCCACTGACGTCACCAAAGAACTTATGGTTGATATGCAATCTGAGATTCTGAAGCAGATATCGCAATCGGTGATGCTCCTTTCCCGGAAGTTTGGCATGCCCAACGCCACTGAGATGCAACTGGACAACGGAGGTCGGCTCAAAGTCAAACAAGGTGGAGCTATCGAATGGTTTAGCAACTTGACCATGGGTGAACGGCTGCGCATCAAGATTGCCGTGGCGCTCGCTGCGGTCGAAGTCGCAAGGGAACGGGGTCACGGCCGCCACCCCGGTTTGATGGTGATCGACTCGCCGGCGTCCGAAGAGGTCGTGGACAAGGATTTCGAGGCGATGCTCGATAGCGTTGCAACCGCGGCCTCGGAGATAGGCGGTGTGCAGATAATCATCGGCACGACAGCGCGTCCTTCCGTTGAAGCCGTTGTGCCAATCGAGCATCGTCTCCATGCCAAAGGCGACGACTACGTTTTCTAAGCGGTGAGTCATGGAATATCTTATCGAGTTGTTACGCGCCGATGCTGACGGATCCAGTGATCCGGGCTCCGTTTCAGCGGAGCGATTGCTTTCTGCAGTACAAAAACTCGCGCCCGGTTCAGACCGAGCCGATGGCTTTTGCTGGCTGACCCGATGGATATCCGAGACCTCTGTCCAATCCGTATTGTTGGAAATGCTGGCGTGGACTGACGACGCTCCAGCACTGGCCGAGATGGTCGATTGTCTGGAGCGGATCGAGATACCAGCCGGGTTCGCCAAGCCAGCGTGGACAAGTCTTTGTTCCCATTTCGAAGATGAAAGCAATCATTCATGGGGGCGTTCCCATGCACTGAGAGGTGCGATGCTGCTCTCGCAAGAGAACGCGGTTCTCGTGCGTAGGCTACAGGCCAGCATCCTCGACGTTTCGACAGAGGACGATCCACAATTCCTGCGTCACGTCGCCAAGGTGGTTGGCGCTATTCTACGTCGATATCCGGATACAGACTTTATGTTGCTTCTCGAACAATTGGCGACGCTGGATACTGTCGCAGACGAAGCGTGCATGGAAATTGGGTTAGCTAAGCTTCGCGAAGGACTGGCCGCACCCACCGAGGAAGCCCTTTGGTCGGCGCTTGCGTCCGCAAAAAAATGGTTCGAGCGATCCCTCGAGAACAGCGAGCGTCGTCCGGATGCAAAACTCTATTTGCTTTGCACGACCTTCCTGCTGTCAGTACGGGAAGACGGGCTCCGAGCAGATTTGAAAGATCGTTTACCTGAATTGGAAATTGCTGCCATCGAGTATACTGCGTTTTCACAGGCGCGCCACGCGTCTCACTCATGGCTGGCTGTTTCCTCGAGGGAACGCTTTCATTGGTTGTCAATGGCAACAAAATTAGCTGCTCTGGCCCACTCCCTAGGCAAAGAAATTTGGTTGAACGTTGCAATTGTGATTGAGGATGAGCTTCTGTCAATTTTCTACCCTGGAAGCGAAGTTTTTGGTCTGCCATCTACGCCCGGCCTCGATGCGTCAATGCAGGATGCTACCATCCGTGGAATGCGCGAACGCAGGTACTACCTTCAAGCGCTGGAGGAGTGGCTACAGGTCAACATTGACCATGGAAAAGCCGGGGCTGTAGCGGAGCTGCGCGAAACGCTCAAGCGGTCGATGGAGGACTCGCTTAATCGCCGCCCTTTCGACGCCACGACCACTAGCCGGCTGGTTGAGGTACTAGAAGATGCCGGCTTCAGCGAAGCCGCGGCCAAAATGGGTGTTTCGGAACTCCGCATGCATGGGGACGCCAATGTTATGGTTGCTCAGCTTTGGCAACAGGTAATCGAACAGTTTGCAACTCAGCCAGACTATTCACGTTTCCCCGACGCGCGGATGCTCGTGGAGTCTCTTGTCGGCCTATTACTGAAGTTTTTGGCTGCCCGGTCAAACGTCGGTGTTAGCACCGATCCTGTCGCCTCCTATTTGTTCCGGCGAAGTGGAAAGCTACCGGTAGAACATGATCTGCAGCTGGATTTTCTGAAATTCTTGCAGACCGGGGGAGCGCCAACCTTCCAAGCAGAGGCGCGTGATCGTGGTGGTGGGAGAGCCGACATCGACGTCCAGTTTCGCGGTGTAAGTTCGATTATCGAGGTTAAGAAGGATGACAACGTACCGGACAACGCTACCTTGGCCAAGCGCTACGCCGGACAAGCGACAGGATATCTCACTACAGGCGTCCGCTTTGGATTTCTGTTGGTCCTCGATCTGACAGATAGGAACGGACACCAGCAACACATTTCGGAGCGGATAACCATAGAGCGTAAAACGCCCGTTGGATCTGATACCGAATACCTTATCGTCGTAGCCCGAGTTCAAGCCCTCCGGAAGACGCCGCACGACCTCAAGTAATACGGCATCATGAAAGTTGCTCCAGGTTACTCCATCAAACCGATTTTTGGGTCTGTGGCGTCGCAGATTTCGATCTTCCTTTCAACCGCCTACCAATATCTGAATTGAAAATGAGGACAATGGCGCAATGTCTGAGCAAACCTTTAGTCCGTGGTTGGCACCGGCGTTGGTTGATCCAGTCAAAAAGACGCTGAAGTCACTTCCGGGATGCGGTAATCTGCGGATCTACCGTTCCACCCTTATCGACAACAAACAGTGGCAGAAGCTCGCCGGACGCGTGGCACCGCCGCCGACTGTGCCCTAGTAGCGTAAGTTCTTTCCCTTAAATGCCTTATTATCACGCGTCCGATTGTCGAGAAAGTAATTCTACGTTGCTTTTTCGGCCGACACCAAAAGACAGCTTGCCTCGGCCCAATAGCGGCTATTGACGAATACAAAGCGAACAGCAGCGCTCGCGCGCTGCTGCCATTCGTAGCCTAAGCACGTTATTTTGCTCGACGCCTGCTGTGTCGGAACGTCTCACGACCCCGGCAGATAGAACTCCGTAATCCCCCGCTTCCCCTCGGCTCGCCCGAGCTGAACGATCACATCGATGGACTTGCGGATGTATTGCCGGACCTCGGCGAATGTCAGCGGCGTCCCTGCCTGCAGCACCATGATCGCCAGTCGATCGATGGCGAGTTCGGCGGTTTCGGCGTGGATGGTGGAGACCGATCCGCCATGGCCTGTGTTAATGGCCTCGAGATAGGTCAGGGCCTCGGCCCCGCGCAGCTCGCCGACGATGATCCGGTCGGGTCGCATACGGAGGGAGGCCTGAAGGAGGGCATTGGCGCTGCGTTGCAAGCCGGAACCACGGTCGGCCAGGAGGGCGACGGTGTTCGGCTGGCCGGGGAAGAGCTCGAAGGCATCCTCGATGGTGATCAGCCGCTCGTGTTCACTGACATGGGTCAGGAGATGGCGGGCGAAAGTGGTCTTGCCGGTCGAGGTGCCGCCACTGATCAGGACGTTGAGCCGCGCCTCGACCAGGGTTTGCAGCGCGGCCTCGAGGTTCACTTCGGCGAGTGTGGCGATGTTCTTCATCTTCTCGGCGCGGAGCGCATCGAGCGAGACGGCCTTGCCGAAGAGATAGGTGGGTGCGTAATCCCTGACGCTGCCGGAGGCGAAGAGACGGATCGTGATCGAGGCACCGCGATCGATGGCGGGCGGTACGGCAACCTGAACTCGGAGCGGGCGGCCTGCATATTCCACCTTGCCAGAGACAAGGGGGTTCTTTTCAGAGACGCGGGCCTTGGCGTCGCCGACGATGGTGTGGGCCATGTTGAGGGCGGTGGTGCGATCCACGGTTTGGCCTTCGTGGCGCATGGTAGCGTCGCCCGCGACCTCGATCCACACCTTGCCGTCCGGATTGATCGCGATCTCGACCACGTCATCGCGTCTCAGCAGGTCGCGGAACGGGTCGAGATAACGCTCGAGATAAGAGGTTGGTGATGCTGCCTCAGTCAATAAATCACCACATCCCGGTCGACGAGCACGGTGACCGAGGCCCCCTGATCGACATAGATCGTGGGTGCGATCGAGACCTGGTCGGCAATGACCGATCCGACGGCATCCTGAAGATCGCTGCCGACATCGCCCAGAACGATGCTGGTCGTTTCGTTGTTGGCACTCTCCGCCGCCACGGCAGGCGCCGCCCCGATCACGGAAATCAGCGCCGCCCCGCCGAAACGTTCGGCGAACTTGGTGTCGACGAGACCGGTCAGGCCTGAGCGACCGAGCTGGTCCCCGCCCACGGCGGCGATTTCCATCGAGGTGCCGTCCGGGGTCAGGACGCGGGTCCAGAGGATCAGGATGCGCTTCTGATGCATCTCGATCCCGGAGCGGTATTGGCCAAAAAGGCGGGAGCCGCGGGGGATCAGGATCCGATCCCCGGAAAACGCCGGAACCGGCTCGGAGACGACCGCGACCACGGAGCCCGGCAGATCGCTGTTGATGGCGGTCTGGAGCGCGGCCTGGATGACCGAGCCTTGGGTCAGCGTGCGCTCAGGATGGGTGAGGCGGGCGGCCTCCTGCACCTCGAGCGGTCGCGCGCTTTGCAGGAACTGCTCATTTCCTGACAGGACCGGACCCCCGGTGCCAGGGGCCGCCGGATCAGCGACTGCCGCGCCACTTTGGCCACCCCGCGGACCATCGGCATAGACAACGGCGGGGGATTTGATCTGCGCGGTCAGAAGCTCCTCGGCGACCCGCTCGGCCTCGCGCTGGCGCTGTTCCTCTTCCTGCCGGCGGCGTTCTTCGAGCAGGCGCTGATCGGCGATCAGCCCTTCGCGGTCGAGCTCGGCCTCGAGCCCCTCGCGCTGCGCACGTTCGGCGTCGAGCATGGCCTGCAGCCCCTCGATACGGGTTTCGGTCTGGCGCTGCAGGTTGGCCAGCTCGGTTTCCTTTGCGGCGAGTGTGGCTTCAAGCGCGGCCTTTTGTTCGTCGAAGGCTTCGCGCAGGTCGGCGACGGCGGATTGGATTTCCGAGTTGCGGGCGGCCTGGCTGACGGCGAGGGCCTCGCGAAGCTTGGCGATCTCGGCCAGCACCTCGGCGCTTGGTTCCGGGGAAGGGGCTGCGGGCACGTCCAGCGCCTCCTCGACAGCGATCAGCGCGTCATTCACCCGCTGCTCTGTCTCGTCAGGAGGAAACTCCAGCCGCCCGCCGGTGCCGGGCCGGCGGTCCTGGAAGGTCTCGACATCGGAGGTCTCAAGAGCGCTGTCCCCCTCTTGCAGACTGGTCGCCAGGAAATACGCGACCCCGGCCCCGCCGAGGGCAAGGGCAGCGGCGAGCGCGCCGACCCCGAGGCTGTTGCCGCGGCGTTTGGATTTGCCGCGCTGGCTGAACTGATCGAGGCGGTCCTGCAGGTCGGGAGGGGTTTGATCGGCCATGGTCAGTTGCTCACGTAAATCGCGCTCTCGTCGCGCCAGGCACAGATCGCCTCGTCGCCGATGCGCAGCGTCCAGTAGGTGTTCACCCCGAGCACCCGGACCGTGTTGCCCTGCTGGGTCCAGTTCACGGTGCGCTCACGGCCCTGGTCATCGGCCTTGAAGAGGGCGGGCTGACGGGCGTTTTCCGGGAAGACGAAGTAGGTATAACGACCGTCGTCGTAGATATGGCTGGGTCGAAAATCCCCTTCACCCGAGACCCGGTAGTTGTAGTTGCGCGGGGCCTCATAGCCCTTGGGCTGGGTGGCACCCGCCGCGCGGCGTTCTTCGTCGGGGTAGCGGAAGCGGACCTCGAAGAACATGCCGGTGCGGTTCGGGATCGAGCCCTCGCGCAGATGGAAGGAATAGGTGCGCCGGTTGGTGATCACCGTCATGTTGGTCGAGGCATTGGCCACGTGCGGTTTGATTGTGAGCACATTGCCAAGCTCGGGGATCGGATCGACCTGGAAGCTTTCGGTGTCGCCGACAATCACCGCCTCGAACCGCTCCCCGGCCCCGAAATGGATCGTCGTCGAATGCCGCAAGTCGGTTTCGATCCGGTAGACCTGGTTTTCATCATAGACGGCGGTGCGGATGCGGATGTCGAGCGGGCCACCTTGCGGGGTGGCTTCGGCGGATGCGGCAACAGGAAGGGCAAGCGCCAGAAGGAGCGCGGGCAGGGATTTCATCTTGGTCAGTTCTCCAGGGTCTCGGCGTCGACGCGGTAGGAGGTCACCACGAAGCCCAAGGGGTTGGCCCAGACGTCCTGAAGGCGCTGGCGGGTTTCAGGTTGGAAGTCATAACCAACGGTAGCGACATAGGATCGGGTGACGGTGCGGGTGTCGCGGGGACGGCGCAGCGTGCGGGTGAAGCGGACCTGGGCCACGCCGCGCTCGATCTGATTGACCGATTTGATCACCACCTCGATCTTGGCTTCGCGGCCATAGACGGTGATCGGGTAATCCTCGTTGGTCGAAGACCAGAGATCGCGCAGCGTGCGGGCGGCATCGCCATCCGAACGATCGAGCACCGAGTTGATGCGTTGCTCTCCATCGGTCAGGTCATAGGTCTCTCGATCATCGACATAGGCCACGAGATTGGCCTGGATGATGGCATCGCTCTCGGAAAGGGTCAGCGCCTGTACGGCGGCAACCCGGTCCATCTCGCCGGTTTCCTTGTCGACCACGACCACGAAGGTCTCGGTCGATTTGAGCGGAAAGAGGCTCGCGCCCGCGACCATGCCGGCGACGCCAACCAGGACGCCTGCAGCTGCGACGAACCAGGCGAAACGCTCGCGCCGCCGAGGCCCGTAGATGAAATCCGCCTCAAACGCGTCGCGGTCAGGCGCGGAGGAACTGGCTACAGTCTTCTTCAAAGTCGTCGTCTTTCAAATCAGGGTTTGCGGAAAGCCTTGGCGGCGGAGAGGAGCGCGCCGGGGCTTTGCCGGATCAACTCGCCGGTTTTCACCACGCCCGCATTGGCCATCTGGTTCAGCTCGTGCGGAGACTTGCCGGTGACGAGGCGCGAGGCGGCACCCGTGCCGTATTCCCGCGTGTTCACGAAGCCCTGACGCGCGAGGCCGGTCAGGCCCACGGCATTGGAGGCAATGCCAACGACGCCGGTCAGGTTGGAGGCGATGTAGGGGACCGAGGCCATGATCCCGGCGCTGAGGATCAGGATCACGAGGAAGGGCAGGATGAGGCTGACGGTCTCGACATCGCCCGGATCGGCGGAGGCGTCCCCTATGGCCTCGGCGATGGCGACGATGATGCCCGCCGCGCCTGCGGCGGCGACCGGCATGAGCGCATAGCCGATGGTGGCGCGGGTCCAGGCCTCGAAAAGGGATTGGGTCGGCTTGAAGAGCGAGGTCACGATCATGAAGGGGGCGATGACGATCATCAGCGCGAAGACGATGCGGGCGAAGGCGATGATCCCGGCGGTGACGGCGGCGAAGACCGCCGAGAGGACAAAGAAGATCGCGCCCAGGACCGCGCCAAAGACCCAGCCTGCGCGGTCGCCGATCGTGTCGCCATAGGCGGTGATGCGGGCGACCATGTTGTCGAGGCTTTCATAGACCCCGGCCTCGTCGCCCGAGCCGGTGAGCGCGAGGATCGAGGCGCCGACGGAGTCGGGCACCTGCGTGACGATGTCATAGATGACGCTGAAATTATCCCAACTCTGCGCGAAGATCCCCACAAGTGCGACCTTCATGCCGAAGGCAAACCCGGTGCCAAAGGGCAGGGGGCGGAGTTGCATGACCGCGTTGATCCCGAGGAGCACGACGAGGAGCGCGGCCCCGGCGGAGATCACGTCGCCGACAACGCCTGCCGAAGAGACAAAGCCGTCCTGTGCCACGGTATCCACCGCGGCGTCGACCTGGCTCAGGATGTCGCGAATAACGCCCATCTACTCTACGCAGGCCTCCACAACTTGCGCCTCGAGCGCGTCCGCCTTGGCGTAGAGCTCGAGCACCTTGAAGGGCAGACGCGGGTTGTCCGAGGTCTGGAACCGGGGCAGCGCGCCCAAGGCCTGATCCCAGGTGAACTGATCCAGCAGACAGGTGCAGGTTTCCGAGGCGAGCGCCTCTTCGGCGATCAGGATGCGCAGGATCGCGCGGTAGCCGTTGCGCAGATAGGCGGTCTCGGCCAGATCGGCGGGGGGTTTCGGAGCACGACATTCGTCGGCTTCGTCCCGCGCGATGGCCATCGAATTGAAGGGCGTGTCGCCGGAAGGGTTCGTGCTCGGGGTTTGGGCCAACGCAACACTGGGCAGGGCACTCACGACAAGTGCGGCGAGACCAAGCGTCCGAATTGGTGCCAAGCTGTGGGTCATGGTTTGCCTCATGGATCCACCGCCATCGACCGGAACTTGCGCTCATCCGCGAGGGTCGCTGCATCGACGACGCCAAGCTGGCCGGCGCTGACGCCTTGCGCCGCTTCAAGCCGCCAGATCTGGGTCAGGATGATGCCAAGTTCAGCGGTGACGCGGGTGTTGAGATCGACCGCAGCTTTCAGCCCGTCCTGATCGTCGATGAGCCCGACCATGGTCTCGAGCCGCTCGAGGCTCTGTCCAGCTTCTTCATGGCTTTCTTGCGCGGCGACCGACAACATGGCGCTGGCCCCGGCCGAGGTGGCGATGCGGTTGTCGGCGGGCTGATCCGATCCCGAAAGCGTACTGAGGCGCTCCGAGGTGAAGCCACTGTCCGAAAGAACCCGCTCGACCGAGGCGGAGAGTTCTGCGCCGGGATTGAAGCCGCTGAGAAAATCGCCGCTGGCCAGAGATTGTGCGGTATTGAGGGGCGCGATCAGCTTGCCGCGCAGCGCGCGGAATTCTTCGACCGTCGCGAAAAGTTCACCGAGCCCGCTGCCCTCAATAAGAGAAGTCAGTTGCGCCTCGAGGTTTGTGAGCTGCGACAGTTGGGTTTCCAGTTCCAGCCGCATGGTCGCGAGCTGCTGCATCTGGACATTCAGGTCCTCGGCCATGTGCTCGAGCTGGGCCACGAGTTGACCAAGCTGCGAGCCATCAAAGGTTGGTACGCCCTGGGAAGCAGCGGGCGAGGCGAGCGCAAGTGTAGTGACCGCTGCGGCGGTCAGGAGAAGGTGTCTCATTCGGGAACTCCCATCTGCATGAAGTCGCGCTCGGCCAGCCGGTCGGCCACGAGGTGCTGCGCATAGGCCGCCTCGCGCTGCTGGTTTGCCGCCATCAGCCGGACGCGAAGGTTGAGGATGCGGCCGATCTCGGCCTTGGCGTAGGTGTTGAGCTCCCAGGCCGCCTTGGCATTGGGTTGCTCATCGATCTGCAGGATGATGGCGCGCAGGCGATTGATCACCTGTTCGGTCGTCGCCGAACTATCAGCCGCGTAATAGATGCCCGCCTCGGAGATGCTGGCATATTCGGCGAGCGCAAAGTCTGAAGGTGAGAGCGTGCCAAGCGCATCGGCACCGCCCACCACGGCGAGGTATTCGTTGTAGAACTTCGAGATATTGCGCACGTAACCTTGGGTCTCGGCAAAGGGCGGCACGCCACCATATTCAATGACCCGACCGGGGCCTGCGTTATAAGCCGCAAGTGCATGGGGGATGTTGCCGAAGCGGTTGAGCTGCGTGGTGATGTAACGCGCGCCGCCGCGGAGGTTGTCTTTCACGTCATAGCGGTCGACGCCGAGATCGGAGGCGGTGCCAGGCATGAGTTGGGTCAGGCCATAGGCTCCGACCGGGCTTTCAGCGGCAACGTTGAAGCGGCTCTCCTGCTTGATCAGGGCCTGGAAGAGGCAGCGCCACTGGGTGGCCGAGAGACCGGCGCGGGCCACACCGGGGGCGCCTGCAAACTCGCCCGCGACCTCGACGATCATCATTTCGACCGTCTCTCGTCCCTCGCCGAAAAGGCGGCTCACCATCGGGCTTGGATCGGTATTGGGATAGACCGCCGCCACCCCGAAATCCGCATTGCCTTCGAGCGCGCGGATATCGAAGCCGGGACCAGTGATCGCCGCAGTCATCTCCTCGAGGACGCGCAACTGGTCGGCCTGGACATCGGCGAGCGTCGTCTCCGTGCGATCCTTGTCCTGCTGGACACCCAGATCCTCGGCCAGTGCCGTCACCCGTGCGATGGCGCGCCCGATCGCGGAATTGTCCTGCGTCGGCACGCCCTGGGCGAGCGCGGGCAGGGCACCGAGGACGAGGCAGAGTCCGGTGGATATGATCGCGGCGCGGCTCATTCCGGACGGGGCAGGGGTTCGAAGGTACAGTCGGGCTTGGCTGTCTCCTGAACCGGTGCGCCCATGGTCGAGAAGGAAAGTGCGGACCGGGTCACCTGCGGCTCGCCCTTGCGTCCGAAGCATGGCGAGGTTTTCTCAGTGTATTTTTCGCAAGCCGACAGAAGGCTTGCGGCGGCGCAAAGCGCGAGAAGGGGTTGCGAACTCATATCACATGTCTCCAGAAATCGGGATTGGCGCGCCAATCGGCAGGCACGCGGGCTTCGCCGGTGGCGCCGCCGCCAAGGATGGGCAGCAACTCTCCGAGCGCAGAGAGATCGGCATCGACGAAGACGCTGTCGCCCGCCGAGCGAACGAGCGCGATGCGCTGGCCGATGGTGGGCTGCACGAGAAGGGCCGCCTCCTTGGCGTTGACGCGGAGGAAGTCGTAGTCGGAGACAGTGGCACGATCGTTCGGGAAGAGGATCTGGGTCGGGACTGTTTCGACGATGGTCTTGCCAACGCGGCTGTCGCGCAGCTGGCTTGGATATTGCGTCATCATGATCACGACGCAGTTCATCTTCCGAAGCGTGACCAGCCAGTTTTCCAGCCGCGCCCCGAAATACGGGTCGTCCAAGAGCTTCCAGGCTTCGTCGAGCACGATGATGGTGGGACGGCGATCCTCGACCACACGTTCGATCTGGCGGAAGATGTAGGAGAGCACCGCCATTCGCTCGGTGGTCATGTCGAGGATCTCGGTCATATCAAACCCGACGATGTCGCCCGTGAGCTTGAGGCCCGCACCGCGCTCGGGTTCGTCAAACACCCAGCCATAGCGCCCACCCGGCGCCCATTCGGCGACGCGAGATTGCAGCTCGCCATCGTCATCGAGCGACTGGAACAGGGTCTCGAAACTGGCGAAGCGCTGCAGGCCTGCCCCCGCATCGGCGTTCTGGCCGACCGCGCTTTGGATGTGGCGGGATTGCTCGCCCGAGAGCGTGCCATTCCGTGTGAGCAGGGTCGCGAGCCAGTCCGAGAGCCAGGCGCGGCCGCGCTCGTCGGTCTCGGTGGCAAGCGGGTTGAGGCCCGTGGGTACGCCAGCCCGGATTTCGTTATAGCGCCCGCCAAGGGCGCGGACCGCCATTTCGAGGCCGCGGTCCTTGTCGAAGAAGAAAAGCCGCGCGCCGACCCGTTGCGCTTGGGCTGCGAGGAAAGCGGTGGTCAGTGTCTTGCCGGTGCCGGTGCGCCCCAGAACGAGCGTATGGCCGACCGTGGGTTCCTTGCTTGGGGCTCCCGCCTCGTGGAAGTTGAAGCGATAGCCAGAAGTGCCGACCGTGGGCAGGACCGTGATGGTTTGACCCCATGGCGACTGGTCCGGGCTGCGCCCCTCGACGCTGCCATGCAGGGCCGCGAAGTCAGCGAAATTAATCGAGGAGATTGGTGTCTTGCGGGCGCGGTAGCCGAAGTTGCCGGGCGACTGCGCGAAATACGTCGCCTTCAGCGCCATGTTTTCGCGGACGATCACCGACATGATTTCCTGGCCCACGCGTTTGATCTGGGCGGCGGCCCGTTCGAGCGTGTCGCGGTCGGGCGCATAGACCGCGATGGAGAGGTGGTGGTCGCCAAAGGCGATGCGTCCTGCCTCCTGATCATCGGCGGCTTGTCCCAGCTGTTCGCGCAGGGACACGGCGGCATCGTCTGAGGCGTGCATCTGACGAATGATCCGCTGGATGCGTTCGGCCATGATGTTGTTCGGGATCGGGCTGAAGGAGTTCGTGAGCACGATGTCGAGGGGCAGGTCGAGCGCGTCGAGCAGCGTGACGTCGGTCAGTGCGGGATAGGTCTTCATTGAGAAGAGCGCGCCGTATTTGACCCGCCCAGTCACTGCATCGGTCAGGGTGGCCACGTCGCCATCAAAGGTCGCGCGGCAATTGCTCAGGGTGTGCGAGAGGGGCAAGGCACTTTGCCCGAAGGCGATGGGGGAGAAGCTGCCGGCGTTCAGCGTATTGAGATAGCCCAGCCATTCGCCGCCAGCTTTCGTGAGTCTGACCGGATTGGCCGACGCAAGCGCCACCTCGAAGAAGCCCATGACCTCGTTCAACTCCTGCATCCGTGTCGCGCGGTCCTTGACCCAGGCCTTGCGGGCCAGTGCCCGAAGGAGCGGAATGCGCGCCGAGATGTCGGGCCGCCGGATGACGCTGAGATAAAGCTGGCGCTTGGCGGGGCGCAGGTTTTTCACATGGGACTGCCACCGCGCATCGATCGCGGCGGCGAAGCTGTCGCCCTCGATGGGGCGCATCCCGAGATTTTGCGGCACGGAGATCCGGTGTATGTAGAAACCGAAGGCATTGCCGGTCTGGGCGACGATGGCGGCAACCGCGCGCTTGAGCGCGTCGAGCCGGGCGTCCTCAGTGGTCATCGGATTGAGACCATCGAGGCGCATGGTTGCGAGGAGATCGCCTTCTCGCAGCACCATGACATCGTCATCCGTGAGCGCGAAATACGGCAGGTGCTCGGCCAGATAGCTCTCCCGCGCGAACTCGCCGCCGCCGGCGTGATGCAAGGCGGTCCCGAAGGAAGAAAGGGTGCCCGCATCACGCGCCAAAGCTGTCGCCTCCATGCAGGGCCCGGTTCTTCGTCGCGCGCACAGAGCCGTAGGAGACGCGCAGGACCTCGAAGAAATGCGGCTCGCGGTCGGCGACGAACCAGAGGATCGGATAGGCGACAATCCCGATCAGGAAGAACACCATCGACTTCGTCCAGATGAACGGCAGAACGACCCCGGTCGCCAGAACCACGAGGTATCCGACAGGGAGACCCAGATACTTGGGCGGACGGGCGAGGCCCAGAAAGAGGGGAGATCGTTCTGCCATTGGGTGATATTCCGGCTTAGAAGGAAATGTGTGTCCGGAGAGGGGCCCGAGGCAGCGTTTGCGTAGCACAACGCGTTCGGGTCGCTCGTAGGACGCTATTTTGCCGGAATGTCACGAGAAGCCGTCGACGATGGTGCCGGCCGAGAAGATCAGCACGATCCCGATGATGACCGAGGCGAACCAGCCCCAGTTCAGCCGTCCCATCATGCACATGAAACCGGTGCCGATGACCGCGAGCGTGGCGACCGCGATCCCGATGGGACCGGTCAGCGCGGCCTCGACGGTTTCCAGCATGGTCTGGATCGGTGACAAGTCTTGCGCGAGGACGGGCGTTGCGAAAGCCGCCAGGGTTGTGGCGGCAGGCAAGAGGCGGCTGAGGCGATGTCGAAGCATGCGAAGTTCCCTTGTTTTACTGAAGTTCGATAAGGACCGGCGCGCGGGCAGGCACGCGGGTCGCGACACGGATATCCGGCGCGGAAAAAGGCGCACCCGCCAGCCGGGACCGGATCCGATGGATGCGCGCGATGTAGTCGCGAGTCTCGGTGAAAGGCGGGGTGCCGGAATACTCGACCACGCGGTGCGGCCCGGCATTATAGGCTGCGAGCGCCAGGTTGATGTCCTTGAATGTGGCCAGCTGCGCGAGCAGATAGCGTGCGGCGCCGTCGAGGTTCTGTGAGGGATCGCGCGGATCGACGCCGAGCGCACGGGCAGTATCCGGCATCAGCTGGCCAAGACCATAGGCACCCTTGGGGCTCACGGCAGTCGGATTGTAGCTGCTTTCGGCCTCGACCAGGGCTTGGAAAAGGACCAGCCAGTCGTCCTCATCGAGGCCGACTTGCCGCAGGGCGCGGTTCCCCTGGTACCGGTCAGCAGTCGTGCGGATCAGGGAGAGGATGTCGTCGCGTCCGGACGGCGGTGTGGCATCCAGCGAGGCAAGAACCACCCCGGCCTCAGCGCTATCACCCAGCCCCGCCCAGGCAGGTCGTTCGCCATGAAAGGTCCAGCCCGAGGTCCGGGCTGTCCCGTCGCGGCCGAAGGCGATGACGTCAGCCGCGCTCCTCGAGGGTAATGCTGTAGTCAGGACCAAAGCGCAGATCGCGCCCGTCACCGAACTCGAGATGATGTTTGAAGAGTCCCGGCCATATGTTGAAATACCGCGGCTCTGGCCCGTGCGGGGTGATCCGGGTCGAGACCAGAATGGCTTCCGGCTCGCCCTCGCGCAGGTAGATGCACTGGTAGCGCGGCTTGCCATCGTCCGTGAACCCCACGAGTTCATACCGGCAGCGGAACGCTATGCCCTTCTCGGACAGGTCTTTGACACCATCGATGGTGATCAGGATCTGGTTGCGCGCTATCGGCATGTTCGGACTCTCCCCACGAGAGCCCTTCTACTTCACGACACTAAGGCCATAAAGTCATATGGAGTCAATACGACATATTGCAGATAAACACATATTGCGCGATAGTCTGCGCAACTTTTGCGGGAGAGCGACATGAAGCGACAGATGATGGCAGCTGCAATGGGAGTGATGGCGGTGTTCGGAGCCCCGGAGAAAGCGCGGGCCTATGACGTCGACTGCGCCATCATGCTCTGCATGGCGGGAGGCTTCCCCCCGAGCGCGGTCTGCGCGCGCGCCTATCGCACCATGATCCGCCGCATCACACCCTGGCCGAGCCTGCCGCCCTTCGGGGTCTGCACCTTTGCCCATGTGCCGGCCGAACTGGGCGGACCCGGCGGCGAGGGCGAGCTCGACACCAACTTGCCTGAGTATGAATGGCTGAACCGCACTCATGTGATCTGGTTCACCGGGCGCTCCTACGAGCCGCGCGACGAGCCGCGTCAATGGGATTGGTCGATACGCTCCTGCGATCGCGAGAACCGGACCTGCCGCTACATCCAACGGGTCTACGGATCCCACATGCCCTGGCCCGCGACATTCGTCTCGGAAAGCGGCCAAGAGATCGCCTATCCGACCAGCGGGGGCCTGTGGCACTTCTATTCCCGCAGCATCATGGTCGAATACGGGGACTACGAGGGCAACATGGGCCACTCGGAGTGGTTTTCCTACTGATCGTGGCTGTCCGGCAGCTTGAGTGAAACTGTCCGTACTACGACAAGCGTATGGTCGTAACTGCATGGATCCACAAACTGGCGGCGGCTCACGCTTCCATCATCCCAGCGGTAGTCGGTAAACACATGGGTTTCCGCCGTTCCGTTGATGATAAACCCTTCCTGAAAGGGCCAGGCTGTCTTTTTCTTAATCAATTGAATGCCCAGAAAATAATTCAATCCAAGAGAGTATTTACGCGAATAATTAGTGATCTAAAATAGCAGATAGTGAGCGTATGGCGGTAATTTGCTTGCTAGTGGAGGGTCCAATATTTCACTTGAATGTTGGTAGCTTGGAAGGCATTAGTCACCCCAGCCGATGCGCTAGCGATCAGCGGCACCCGGTGGGGGGTGCCTGACAGGGCAGCTAACCTGCGTGCCGCCCGGCGAAAACCTTTCATACGCGCAACGATTTCACTTGGCAGGCGATGGGGTTCATTGGTTGAATATATTAGTAATCTAAGTAATCAAGGGCAATCGCGGGAGGAAACGTCATATGCGCATGGTGAATATGGATGCAAACCATGCTCTCTCTGGTAAGGAGCAGCTGTATTGTGGGGGCGCATGGGTTCCGCCAAGCGCAGGAAATTACGAGGAGACTTTTAACCCGGGCACAGGTCAGCTGATCGGATTAGTGGCTGCGGCGACCCGGGCCGAGGTGGACGTAGCGCCTGCGTGTTTGAAGGAATGGCGTGATGTTGCTCCTCTTGAGCGTGCCAGTATTCTGCAGGAAATCGCGGCTCTCTTGCACAAGCGCGGAGATGAGCTTGCGATGATGGACGCGGCCAATTGCGGCAACCCATATACCGAGGTGCGCGGCGACGCGGCCATCGCGGCGGCCCAGATGGAGTTTTTCGCCGGTCTTGTGACTGAAATGAAGGGCGACACGATCCCTTTGGGGCCGGATCGGGTGAATATGACCCTGCGCCAGCCGCTTAGTGTTGTGGCACGTATCCTGGCGTTCAATCATCCGTTCATGTTTTGTGGCGGTAAAGTGGCGGCGCCTTTGGCGGCAGGGAACGCTGTCATCATCAAGCCGCAGGTACAGGCGCCTTTGTCTGCATAGCGCCTGGCAGAGATTGTTTATGGCCTGATGCCCAAAGGCACATTCAACGTGTTGCCGGGTGATCTAGAGGCAGGTGCTGGCCTGGCCGAGCACCTTGGCGCTGCAAAGGTCACGCTTATTGGCTCTGTGTCGGCTGGCCGGGCTGTGATGCGAAGCGCCAGCGCTACGGGCAAACCTGTACTGCTGGAACTGGGTGGCAAGAACGCGCTGATTGCCTATCCCGACAGTGATCCGAAAAAGATTGCGGACGCGATTGTCGCTAGAATGAACTTTGGCTGGTGCGGCCAGTCCTGTGGCTCGATAAGTCGCGCATTCCTGTACGAGGATATCCACGACGAAGTCATTTCCTATCTGGCCGAGTCTGTTGAAAGATATAAGCCGGGCGTTCCGACGGATCCTGAAACCACGATAGGCACGATTGTCAGCCGTGCGCAGTTCGACCGGGTCATGGGTTTCATTGACTCTGCCAAAAGTGAGGGTGCGCGCGCCGTTACTGGCGGTTATGCGGTCACGGATAGTCCGCTGGCGAAAGGCAGCTTTATCGCGCCGACGATTTTTGCGGATGTAACGCCGCAGATGCGTATCGCCCGTGAAGAGATTTTCGGGCCAGTTCTTGCGGTTCGCAAATGGTCGGACGAAGATTCCATGCTGAACGAGGTCAATGCACTTGAGCTTGGGCTGCCCTGTGCAATTTGGACTCGGGATCTGGTGATGGCTCATCGTACGGCTGCACGCGTCGAGGCCGGGTTTGTTTGGGTTAACGAAGTCGGTCGGCATTTCCTTGGTGCCCCGTTCGGTGGGGTCAAGCAATCGGGTATCGGGCGCGAAGTAGGTATTGGCGAACTGATTTCCTTCACCCATGAAAAGAATGTGCATATCAATCTGTCGGGTCAGTGACCCGGTGCGTAGGTAATGTGCGAACGGGGTCTGGGATCCAAAAGCTTTTTCTGTATTGATTGCTTTGGCCGGGATGAGGCCATCCCTTCCTGCCCCTTTTGCAAACCGATAAGGATCTAAAAAATAATGAGCAATGTTGCGAACGTCCCCGATATCATCCTCGAACCCATGGTTCGGAACGCTATTATGGAGGACCTGGGTGCCGCAGGCGACGTGACAACCCGTTCCGTTCTGCCTGAAGGCACGCGCTACAAGGCGCAAATGCGTGCACGGCAGGACGCGGTTGTTTCTGGGATGCAGGTGGCCTCTCTCGCGTTTCGGCTGATTGATCCCAATCTTGTGGTCGAGACTGTCGTGGCGGATGGTACGGCCTGCAAAGCGGGCGATACGTTGATGCGTATAGAGGGATCGGCGGCGTCGATCCTTGCCGCAGAGCGTGTTGCCCTGAACTTTGCCGGACGGTTGTCTGGGACGGCAACCTTGACAGCGTCCTATGTTCAGGAGCTTGCGGGTACCAAGACACGTATCACCTGTACACGCAAAACCACACCGGGGCTGAAACTTGTCGAAAAGCTCGCCATTTTGCATGGCGGCGGCCACAATCATCGGTTTTCCCTGTCCGATGCGATCCTGATCAAGGACAACCATATCGCAGCGGCTGGTGGCATCAAACAGGTGCTGGAAGCCGTTCAACGAAATGTGGGTCACATGGTCGTGGTAGAGATCGAGATCGACGGTTTGCATCAGTTGGACGAGGTGCTTCAGACCGGGGGCGCAGATGTCATCATGTTCGACAATATGTCGACCGAAGACATGGCCGAAGCTGTAAAGCGCATTGACGGGCGGGCGAAGACCGAAGCCAGCGGGAATGTGACCCTTGGCCGTTTGCGCGAAATCGCATCGGCAAATGTGGATTATATTTCCTCCGGTGCTTTGACCCATTCGGCGGGAACCGTCGATTTCGGTTTGGATTTCTGATCCTCTGAGCCGCTCCAGACCGTCTGAAATGCAAAATGCCCGCCCTTTCGGCGGGCAATGGATACCTATTGCGTACGCCTTTCAAAATGGGGCGCTGTTGCATCAACACTTCATAAGGAAAGGTCAAGACACATGACAGACCACAGGCTGTATCAGGTTGAGCGCCCAGTATCGTCGGATAGTTTGGGGGTGTGGGGTAGCGATGTATTTGCGGATATATTGCGAGGTTTGGGGGTGAGTGAAGTATGTTGCACTGAACCCGGGGTCGAGCTTTCGGGGTTTGCACGACAGCCTTGTGAACCACCTTGGCAATGAAGATCCGCAGATGCTGTTGTGTCTGCACGAAGAGCATGCGGTTGCGATTGCGCATGGCTATGCGAAGGTGGCGGGGGAGCCATTGGCGGTGATCCTGCACAGCAACGTGGGTCTGATGCATGGTACGATGGCGATCTTCAACGTGTGCTGCGACCGTGTGCCGGTTCTGATTTATGGGGCGACGGGGCCGGTTGATGCGGCGCTGGAATCGATGTTGCGTGCGGATGTAATCGCGTGGAGCGAACCGAAAGGCCCGACCTATGTGAACTTCGACGTGTCGATCCAGGAAAAGCAGCACGAGAAGGCACCGGAGTTGCCAGATTTTGCGCGTTACCAGCCGTCGCCTCCGGCGGCACCCTCGGCCGAAGGAGTGGCGCGGGCGGCAGATCTGCCGAAGAACGCCAAGGCGCTGGGGCGAAGGTTCTGACGGATATCCGGAACGGGGCGTCCTTCCCGACGGATCACCCGCAGCATCGCGGCAAACCGGCCTTCTTCATTGACGATGCGGCGGGCGCGGTGCTGCGCGAGGCGGATGTGATCCTGAGCCTGGACTGGCTGGATGTCGCGGGCACGCTGAAACTGGCGGGCGATGTGAAGGCGCAGGTGATCCAGGCGTCGCTGGATTATCAGCTGCACAATGGCTGGGGGATGGAGCATCAAGCGCTGCCTGCGGTCCGGATGTTGCGATGCATGCGATTGCCGATGCTCTGGGTGTAGGGGCGGGCGAGATGCCCGGTGATTTACCGATCAAACCTGCGCTGAACGCCCCCGATGCAGAGGTTGAGCTTGATATCATGACGCAGGCCGGGGCGCTTGGCGAAGGTCTGGAAGGTGTCTGTGCCAGCTTTGTGTGTTTGCCGTTGGGCTGGGCGGGCGAGGCGTGGCACTTCCGTCACCCACTGGACTTCGAGGGTTCGGATCGTCTGCGGACCGAAGGCTGGGAGGTCGTTCGCGGCCCCCAGATCACCCTAGGTGTTCCGCTGCGGCTGACGGAGGAACAGCGGCAGGCGCTGCTGTCGGACGTTGCTATCATCGTGGTCAGTTCGCGGTCGGGGCTGAGCGACGCGGATCTGGACGCCTCGCCACGGCTGCGGGCGCTAGTACTTCCAACGATCGGGGTGGGTGCGGGAGATCTGGGAGGCCTGTGCCGCGCGCGGTCTGATCGTGACGAATGGTGTAACGCCCGAGAACTTTTTGGGGATGCCCGAAGCGATAGGGATGCTGATGCTGGTGCTGCTGTACCGGCTGCATGAATCCGAGCGCCTGCTGCGCGAGAATGCGGGCCGACCGCAACAGATATTTGCGCGGATGGTGCGAGGCCGGGCGATCGGATTGATCGATTCGGGGCGGATAGGACCGGGTGATCGAGCGACAGTTGGCGTTCGAGCCGGCACAGATCCGGCACAGATACTGGTGCACGATCCGTTCCTGATACCGGACACCGCACCTACGGGCGTGGGGCTGGTGAAACGCGCTGAGCTTCTGGCCATGTGTGATGTTGGTGAGCCTCCATGTGCCGTTGAACGCGCTGACACGAGGAATGATCTGCGAGGCCGAACTGCGCATGATGAAGCCGGATGCGGTGTTAATCAACACCTCGCGCGGGGTTTCATTGATGAGGATGCGCGGGTGCGGGTGATGACAGCAGGACACCTAGCCGGTGCTAGGCTAGGCGTGACGGAAACCGAACCGCTGCCCGCCCGCTGCGCGGCTTCGACCGGGTGATCCTCCCCCCGCATATCCCGGGACACACCATTGAGCTCTACACCGTCTTGCCCGACATCTTCGTCGAAAACGCAACACGCATCAAGCGCGCAGAAACCCCCAAATCGAAAAATATGGAGAGAAAAAATCGAAAAGTTGTAAGCAGGGTTTGCTGCAAGATTTACGTCGGTTTGCGCGCACCGCATGTCACTAGCTGTAAAAGTAGTGACATTGTTGAGGCTTGCATCTTCGTAAGATGACAGGGATAGTCTCGGACCTGTAGAAGCCCAGAACTGATTTTGGGCAATAGATGTTTGTGGTCTGAGCATACATGAACGAAAAATCTGATTCCGCGTTGAAAGACGACGGTTTGACCCAATATAACGAGCGCATTGCTCGCTTGGTACGTCTTGCGGCAAGAGGGTTTAACCGTGCGTTGCAGCTGCGGTTACAGACGCAAAATGTGACTTTCGGGCAGTGGATATTCCTTCGAATCCTTTGGCAGGAAGATGGTTTGTCGCAACGAGAGTTAAGCGAAAGAGCACATCTGACAGAGCCTACTGCGCATACTGCACTCAGCCGAATGGAAGAGCTTGGATATATTGAACGCCGCAATGTGGCTGGGAACCGTCGTCGTCAGCATGCTTTCCTCACGGAAAAAGGTTGGGAGTTGCGGGAGCTCCTGGAGCCTTTGGCACACGAAGTGAATAACGCCGCCATCAGAGGCCTGAGTGGTGCCGAAGAGAAAACATTGCGCAAGGCCCTTGCTGTAATGATTCGAAACCTCGAAGATGATGAGGAAAAAGCTGCTTTGAGCGGTGTCCGCGTCCCACCGACCAGAAGTAACCTTGGATCCTGAAGGTCTCTTTAGCTTCATCTGCGATAGCCGGGCCTTTTAGGCTCGGGTGATTCCGTTGGGCTACTTCCGCTGAGATGTATGGTTTTGGGGAAGCTCTGAGAGAGTTCGGAATAGTCTTGTGCTAGGCCTTGGGCGTGCTGCAACCTTATGTGAGTAGGGGTTTGGATGCTCTGCGAGAGCGTTCAAGCCATTCGCAGTTCTTAACCTAAATTTTTGGACGGTGTCTCGGTTTCGATCATGGTTGACGCAAAGTTCGGTTTTTAATAATGATCTATAAGATAGATATCTAAATTTAGATATCTATGATAATATGACAGGGAGGAAACCATGAAAAAGCAAATCAAGGCTGCCGTTGCGGCGCTGAGCATCTCCGTTATCGGGACCGGCGTCATGGCGGACAGCGTCAACGTCACGTTGTCCGGGGGGAGTCCGTCAGGTCTTTGGTCGCTGCTGGGCGCAGGGATCGACCGGGCTGTGAAGGTTGACGATGCAAGCGGTGTCGTGACCTACCAGGCCACTGGTGGCGGTTTCGCAAATATCGGTCTGCTGGGTGCAAACCGGACCGATCTGGGTCTGGCCCATGATGCAGAAATCAAGCTGGCGCTAGCGGGTGATGAGCCGTTCAAGGCGCCCATCGAGAACCTTCAGGCAATCGGGTACATGTACAACTGGGCCCCGATGCATTTCTTCATCAAGAAGTCTCTTGCCGAAGAGTATAACATCGACAGCATCGACGACTTGGCGAAGTCGGGCGCTGCAATCCGTGTGGCGAACAACAACGCAGGTAACATCGTGGCCAATATTGCCACTTTCATGCTGGAAGAAGCAGGCTATGACGAAGGAACGATTGAAGCGAATGGCGGCGTTCTGGTGCGTGGCGGTTCGTCCCAGCAGGCAGACCTGATCAGCGATGGCCGTACGGATATGGTGATCAACGGTATCTTCGTTGGGCACTCGTCGTTCCGCAAGGTTGATGAAGGCAACGACGTTGTTCTGCTGAGCGTGCCTCAGGATATCATCGAAAAGACCAATGAGCGTTTTGGCACCGGGACCTACGTCATTCCCGCCGGAAACTATAAGAACCAGACTTCCGATGTTATCACGCTGGCACTTGGCGCGATGGTAATCACCTCTGATGCCTTGCCCGAAGAAACCGGTTACATGCTGGCCAAGAGCATTGCCTCGAACATTGATGAAATCCGCGGCGTTCATAACGCAATGAAACAGCTCTCCACCGAGTTGCTGGTTTCGCAGGAAACGCTGCCGTTCCACCCTGGCGCGAAGCGTGCCTACATGGAGCTGGGGCTTCTCAAGTAAGCCTTAGGAAAACAATGCCGGTGCGCTGAGCAAAAGCGCACCGGATTCGTTTGCAAGAGTGCCTCTGTCGTGCTCTGGCCGTGCTGATCACGGGCAGGAGGATGATTTTGCGCACTCAAAGCTGAACTAACCTCACAAACATGGAAATGGTGCCAGCATGAATTTCCCTTCTCTTACCGAAACTGGACGCCGTCGGAAGCTAGAGTCACCTATGCGGACCATCGTCATGGTTTTGGCCGCAGCGTTCGCAGCATGGGTGATTCACTCTAATCTGTTCATTATCGCAGACCCGCTCATTCAGGGGATCCTGTTTGTATCCGGGATTTTCACGATTCTCTTCCTGGCGATTGGCGCAACCGCGAAAGCCCCCGATAGCATTCCATTTTATGACTGGATTTTGTCTGCGCTCAGCTTGGCCTGCGGGATTTACTTCTATGTAAGTTCTGGCGAGATTGCGGACCGTATCAGCCTTCTGGACCAGTTCACGACGGATCAGCTGTTCTTCGGGTCGTCACTGCTGTTCCTGACCATCGAAGCCACGCGCCGGACAACTGGCCTGGGGCTGACAGGCGTTGTGATGCTGTTCCTGATTTACAACCTTTTTGGCTATCTTCTGCCGCCGCCGTTCGGGCATCGCGTCAGCGAGTTCAGCTATCTGCTCGATATTCTGATATTCACCACAGATGGGTTGTTCGGTGTCCCGCTTCAGGTTGTGGCAAGTTACGTCTTCCTGTTCGTGATGTTCGGAACTTTCCTGGCCAAGGCCGGGGGAGGGGACTTCTTTTTCAACTTGGCGGCTCTGGTCACCGGGGGTGCACGAGGCGGCCCTGCAAAGATCGCCATCATTTCGTCGGGTCTGTATGGCACCATGTCTGGTAGCCCGACCTCGGATGTTGTGGCCACGGGGTCCATCACGATCCCTGTGATGAAGCGCTTGGGCTACAAGGCCCGGTTTGCGGGTGCGGTTGAAGTTGCGGCATCCACGGGCGGCAGTGCCATGCCGCCGATTATGGGCTCGGCTGCCTTCATCATGGCTGAGTATTCTGGTATTTCGTACAACGCGATCGTGCTTGCCGCGCTTATTCCCGCGTTGCTGTACTATATGGGCGTGTTTGCCCAGGTGCACTTCCGCGCAGTGAAATACGATCTGCGGCCTTCTCAGGATGAAATCCCGACGGCGAAGGAAACGTTCAGAACCGGCTGGGTTTTCTTGCTGCCCATTATCGGGATCATTGTGGCGCTGATACTTGGCTATTCGCCGACCTTCACCGCAGGTGTTGGTGTTCTGGTGACGATCCTTGCGTCGATGATCCTCAAGCAAACGCGGATGTCGTTGTGGGCAATGGTAGAAGGCCTTGGCACGACCACCCTGCAAATTCTGCCGGTCGCTGGGGCATGTGCTGCTGCTGGTCTGGTTATTGGCGGCCTGTCGATGACAGGATTGGGGATGAAATCCGCCAACGTGATCCTGACGGTCAGTAATGCGCAGCCGCTGTTGACGCTTGTGATTGCTGCTGTGGTGACCATTGTACTGGGTCTGGGTATGCCGACTCCGAGTGCGTATATTCTGGCGGCTGTGCTTGTCGGCCCCGCTCTTTCCAAGTTGGGTTTCCCGCTGCTGCCGAGCCAGATGTTCCTGCTCTACTATGCAATCCTGTCTGCTTTGACGCCGCCAATCGCTGTGGCAGCAATCGCAGCGTCTGCGATTGCTGATGACGATCCATTCAAGATCGCATTCTCGGCTGTGCGGCTTGCAATTGTTGGCTTCCTTCTGCCATTTGCTTTTGTCTGGAACCCCGGCATCGTTCTTGAGCTTGGTCCGTTGGCAAATACGCTTGCTGTTATTGGTGCCGTTGCTGGTGCTCTTGCAGTCTCGGCGTCAATGGAAGGCTTTATCAAAACCCAGCTCAGCTCGTTGGAGCGAGGTCTACTGCCGATTTTTGCAATTGGCGCGGTTAGCCCGTACTTCGCGGTCTCAATTGTGTGCACCTTGCTCATCATCGCTCTGGTTGGACGACAAGCCTTGTTGAAGGAAGAAATCCCCGCAAGCGGGTGACGTCAGCCACGTGTAATGTGCTGAATGCAAATCCAAAGTGGCCGCCAGATTTGGCGGCCACTTGCCGTTTTGACTGAGAGACGGAAAAGTTTCAGGCCGCGTCTTTGGCTCCAATCGTGGTCTGTTCGGATGACTGTCTGCGGGTTTTTTGCCCAAGAGGTTGTTCGTCAAAATACACTTCGGTGATTCTGATTGACGCAGGGAGCTGCGCAAGTGGGGTGCACGAATCCCGAGGCCACAGAACAGCCAGAGAGGAATCGGCAGAGCAGATCTGTATGAACACAAGGCCCGATCATGCGCGGAATAATACCAATTGCTCGCAAACCCATAAGTAGTTTTATTTACGTGGGTTTTTCTTACTTGTGAGGTGAAGGGAATATCGCTCTGACCATTGACAGACTAAACTTAGAGAGCTAAGAATAATGGCGTTTCCCAATAAAATTTCGCAAATTCTGATGCGGCGACCTGTGGAGGAGATTCAATGCTTACACCTGAAGAAAATGAACTGCTGACGCGCGTGACCGGTGATGCACCGATGGCACGTCTTATGCGTCAGCACTGGACCCCTGTATGCCTGATTGAAGAAGTGGAAGAGCCCGACGGCAAGCCGCTTCGTGTTGAGGTGCTCGGGGAAAGCTATGTAGCGTTCCGCGACACCAAAGGGCGTCTTGGCCTGCTTGATGAACTTTGCCCGCACCGCAAGGCATCGCTGGTCTATGGCCGGAACGAAGAATGCGGGCTGCGGTGTCTGTATCACGGGTGGAAAATGGATGTTGATGGCAATGTCGTTGCCATGTCTTCCGAACCCGAAGGTAGCCCCCTTATGGATAAGGTGAAGCATCGCTCTTATCCTGTGAAAGAATGGGGTGGTTTCGTTTGGGCCTGGCTGGGTGACAAAGAAGATATGCCTGAATTCCAGCCGCCGGCGTTTGCCCCGCGCGAGGATTCGGCGATCGCTATCCTTAAAATCCGCATTCCCGCAAACTGGGCGCAGATCCACGAAGGTCAGATCGACAGTGCCCACTCGTCCTCGCTGCACTCGTCGGACATGGTTCCGGCCCGCGTGGAAGGTGCTGCTGCCGATGAAAAATCCTGGTACCGTCCCTCGACGGACAAGTCTCCGCGTATGCAGACAGAGACAACCAGCTACGGGTTCCACTATGCTGCAATCCGTACGCCGATCAAAAACGCGGCGACCCATAACTATATCCGTGTGACCGAATTTGTTGCGCCCTACTATTCGTTGATCCCACCGAACAACAACTATCGTGTGGCGGCCGTTATCGTGCCGATCAATGATGAAGAGACCGCGTTCCACTTCATCGCTTGGGATGGCCCGAATGTGCCGTCGACCGAAGAATGGCGCAAGTTTACCCATGCTGTTCCAGGAGTGGATGTTGACGACAAGTGGCGCTGCCTGCGGACTGTCGAGAACGACTTCTTGCAAGACCGTGATGCCATGAAAGAAGGTAACTTCACTGGGATCAAAGGTATTCCGAACCAAGATATCGCCATGTGGGTGTCGATGGGCGCGCGCGTTCAGCGCCATACCGATGTGCTTGGTGCTTCGGACCTGGCTATCGTCGAGTTCCGTCGCTTGATGGCGGATGCCGCCAAGAAAGTGGCAGAGGGTGGCAAAGCAATCGGCACCGATTATGAAATCCCGCAAAGCATGATCAACTCTCATGAAGGCGTTTATCCGAAAGATGTGGATTGGCGCACCTTGCTGAATACTTCGGGCAAAACAGCCGCAGCTGAATAACCGGTCCGACGTTTGCAAACAGATCCGCCCGGGGCCGCATAGACCTTGGGCGGATTTTGATTCTGGCCCTGAGCATGGTTGGTGGCCATGTTGAAATTGGCAGGAGGCAGGAGGCCGGATGCGGCAAGAAGTAAACATCGAAGATTTTCGCACCCGAGCCAGGCGGAGTTTGCCCCGTGTGGTATTTGATTTTCTGGATGGTGGTGCCGAGAGCGAAATCACGCTGCACAGGAACCGTAGCGCATTTGATGATATCCGACTCAAGCCACGTATTCTCAAGGGTGGGGATGTCGATCTCTCTGTCACGCTGTTCGGTCAGAAGTATGCGGCGCCTTTCCAAATCGGACCAACCGGCCTGAACGGGCTTTATTGGCCAGAAGGGGACTTGCACCTTGCAGCCGCAGCAAAGCAGGCCGGGGTCGCATTTACGGTTTCGACAGCGTCAAACACGACTATGGAAGAAATCGCGTAGAAAAATAATTGGCCACTTTGGTTTCAGCTGTACCCATGGGGCAAAGAAGCATTTTCCAATGCATTGATCGAACGGGCGTCGGCTGCGGGCTACAGTGTTCTTGTAATCACTGTCGACTCGTTGGTGGGTGGCAAAAGAGAGAGGGATTTGCGGCATGGTTTCGCGCATGAAATCCGCATGAGCCCCTCTGTCGTATTGGACGGATTGTTGCATCCGAGATGGTTCAAATCCGTATGGCTGAGCCAACATAGGCCGCGACTGCAAAATCTGGCGGCCTTTTAGGGGGATGATGTCAGCGACAAGGCGCTTGCCGAATTTACGCGGGCGCAACGAAACCCGAATTTTTCCTGGGACGATGTAAGGCGTCTTCGGAAGCTGTGGCAGGAGCCACTTGTGATTAAGGGGATCATGTGTGCTGAGGATGCAATGGCCGCACAACGCGAAGGCGCTGATGGGGTGGTTGTTTCCAACCACGGTGGCAGGCAGCTTGATGGAGCTCCGGCGACGATTGAAATTCTTTCAGAGATTGTGTCCGTCTTGGACCAACATATGACAGTTTTGCTTGATGGTGGTGTTCGGCGCGGCAGTGATATCGTCAAGGCGCTTGCGTTGGGGGCGGACGCTGTGCTGCTGGGCAGGGCACCTCTTTACGGCCTGGCGGCGCGGGGGCGTGCGGGGGTTTCCAGCGCGCTTTCGATTCTCGAAGACGAGATGCGCAGGACCATGATTTTTACGGGATGTCATGGCGTTTCGGACCTGTCTGAAGCAGGGGTTGTCATGTCGGCCAAGGATATTGGCGGACGAGAAGACCGTTTAGGGCCAAATATGTGATTTCTAGACACAATTAGCGCGTGGCTGGGCGGTGCGTCCAGTTGACATCTTGAACTTAGCTATCTAATTATATTTCGGAAGCGAACGGACGGGAGGACCCCATGGAGCAGATCAAAATGCGCGTCGAAAAACGGCGCGATCTGACACCTACTATTGCAGAATTCACTTTGGCTCCGGTTGGCGGCGAGTCCCTGCCAGAGTTCAACCCAGGTGCACATATCACGATCGAGACACCATCGGGTGCTATGCGCCGATACTCTCTGGTAAATGATGGGAGCGACCCAAAAGAATATGTGGTCGCCATCAAGCGAGAGCCGCAGTCGCGCGGGGGGTCTGCCTCCATGCATGAGCAAGCTGTTGTCGGGACAGAGTTGAATATCGAGCACCCGGAAAACGATTTCCCGCTGACGGATGTGCAGAAATACCTCTTGATTGCCGGCGGTATCGGTATCACGCCAATCTATTCGATGGCGCGTTATCTGGATAAGAAAGGTAAGATGCTTCGGATCATTTACGTAAGCCGGAGCGCGGAAGAATCGGCCTATCTTGATGAGCTGATGAAAGATTTCGAAGGCCGGATCATCGTGCACCACGATGACGGCGATCCGAACGCTGTCTATGATTTCTGGGACGATCTGGTGACGCCGCGCGCGACCCATGTCTTCTGCTGCGGACCCAAACCGCTGATGGAAGAAATCAAAGCTTTCTCGGGTCACTGGCCCGAAGGCCGTGTCCACTTCGAGGATTTCAAGCCTGTTGATGTGGTTCGTCAGGATGACGTTGCTTTCGAAGTCGAGCTGAAGAAAAGCGGCCAAACGGTTACTGTTCCTGAGGATCGTTCTATCCTCGAAGCACTGCGTGATGCTGGCTTCGCAACAAGCAGTTCTTGCGAAAGTGGCACGTGCGGTACTTGTAAAACCCGCCTACTGGAAGGCGAGGCAGATCATCGTGATATGGTGCTGATGGAAGAAGAAAAAGGCAGCCAGATCATGATTTGCGTTTCGCGCGCCAAATCCGGGAGGCTGGTTCTTGACCTCTGATCCCGTTCGTCTTGGCGTGGCGGGGCTTGGGCGTGCTTTCATGCTCATGGTGCCTTCGTTTGATGCCGACACCCGTGTGAAGCTGACGGCTGCCGCCGCCCCAAGGGAGGAAAGCCGCGACGCATTCGAAAAAGAGTACGGTGGCACAGGGTATGCCACCGTCGAGGAATTGTGCGCAGACCCTGACGTTGAGGCCATTTACATTGCGACGCCGCACCAGATGCATGTGGATCATGTGTTAGCTGCGGCGCGCGCGGGCAAACATATCCTTGTCGAAAAGCCGTTGGCCGTTTCGATGGAGGATGCCGAAGTAATGGTGTCCGCAGCCAAGGAGGCTGGGGTGCATTTGATAGTTGGGCCGAGTCACAGTTTCGACCCGCCGGTTGAATTGGCCACGCAACTTATTTCCAGCGGAAAGTTCGGTCAGTTGCGCATGATCCAGGCCTTTAACTATACGGACTTCCTCTATCGTCCGCGTCGCCCGGAAGAGCTGCGAACCGAAGAGGGTGGGGGCGTGCTGTTCAGTCAGGCGATCCACCAGATTGATGTGGTTCGCAGGCTTGCCGGCGGCATGGCCGAAAAAATTTATGCCATGACGGGCGCATGGGATCCCAAGCGCCCGACCGAGGGCGCATTCACTGCACTGATGAATTTTGCCGGGGGGTGTGTCGCGAACATGACGTACTCGGGCTATGCGCATTTCGACAGTGATATCTGGATGAACAATGTCGGAGAGCTTGGACAGCGTAAATCAGAAGGGGCTTACGGTGGAGCAAGGCGTGCTTTGCTGGATCTCAACCCTGATGACGAGGTCCGGCTGAAAACTACACGAACATTCGGCAGCGGCACGACGATTGAGGCTGAACATAACGAACATTTCGGTCCGGTGATCGCGCTTTGTGACCGTGCCGATCTGCGACTGACCCCGGATGGGATAGAAGTGTTCGGTGACACCGAACGCGGCTTTATCGAAGCCAAATTCGGACCGGCACCACGCAGAACCGTTCTGGATGCGCTGGTGGATGCCGTGCGTCATAACAAGGCCCCCGACCAAACAGGGGAATGGGGGCTGGCAAGCCTGGAGGTTTGCCACGCGATCTTGCAATCCGCAGAGACCGGACAAGCGGTCGATCTTCAGCGGCAATGTAAAACAAATCACTAGGAGCCGACAGGATGAGCAATCTCAAACTTTCCCTTGCAATGGGTAACTATGACCGCACACGGGCAATCGTGGATGGGCGTGTTCAGATCGACGGAGTAGACCCGGTTCCGATGCTGTTGTCGCCGGAAGAAATGTTCTTTCGCGCGTTCCGCCACGAGGCTTTCGATATCAGCGAGATCTCGCTGTCGTCCTATTCGATTTCGGTTGCACGAGGGAATCCGCATTATGTGGCAATCCCGGTCTTCCTGAGCCGTGCGTTCCGTCACACCTCTGTCTATATCCGCACGGACAAAGGGATTAACAAACCAGAAGACCTGAAGGGCAAACGTATCGGTATCGCCGAATATCAGCTTTCAGCTAACGTTTGGGTGCGTGGTATCCTGGAAGAGGAATATGGCGTTAAGCCCTCGGATATCATCTGGGTGCGCGGCGGCATGGACACACCCGGCCGGCCTGAAAAAATCAAGGTTCAGTTGCCCGATGACATTCGTATGGAGGAAGCCCCAGAAGGTAGCACGCTGAACAGCATGCTTGAAGCGGGTGAAATTGATGGCTTTATCGGGCCGCGCTGGCCGCGTTGCTTTGCTGAACGTCATCCGCATGTTGGGCGACTGTTCGCAGACAGCATTACAGCGGCGGAATATTACTTCGAGAAAACCAAAATCTTCCCGATCATGCACGTACTGGGCGTACGCCGGAGCCTGGCAGAAGAATACCCGTTCTTGCCCGCGGCATTGCTCAAGGCATTTACGCAGTCAAAACGGTTGGCCGAAGAGGCCCTTTCGGACACATCTGCCACCAAGGTGACGATGCCCTTCGTGGAGGACAATCTCAACCGTGTCCACGCGCTGATGGGGGATGACCCTTGGAGCTATGGCGTCAGTGGAAATGCGCATGTGCTCAACAAGTTTTTGGACTACCACGTAAGCCAGGGCTTGTCGCCGCGCCGTGTGGAGATCGAAGAGCTGTTCCATCCGTCGACCCTGGAAGCCTATAGCCTGTAAGAGGAATGCCGAGAATGGAAGATTATCAACCTGGCGACATTGTTGAGATCGAAACATCTGCTGGTTTGGCTTATGTGCAGCTTACGCATACGCATCCCAGCTATCCCCCGGTCGTGAAGTTCTTGAAAGGCCCATTCCAGAAACGGCCCGAAGCTGTAACCGTTCTGGCACGCGAGGCCTCGCCCATCGCGATGGTGCCTTTGAGTGGTGTTCTGAAAAAGCTCGGGCTGAAACACGCCCGGGTGGGTACGGTTGAAATTCCCCGTGCTGAAAGGGAGTTCCCAATTTTCAGAATGCCCATTCGGGATAAGAAGGGCGAGATCATTTACTGGTGGTTCTGGGATGGCAAGGGGCTGACATACACGACAGAGCTTATGCAGCAGCAGGAAAAGCTGCCCATGCGTGAAATCATGTCGGCAGAACGCTTCCTGGATCAGCTTGTCGCGGATGAATAGCGCCGCTCTTGTTGCCCGATTAGACCAATGACTGCTGGCTTTGGTGGTCTGATGGCCGCGTTTGGTGCGTTTTGTTATGCGCTTAGCTCGGTCGCAATTGCCAAAAGCTCTCAATCCGCCCAAGGGCGCGGGAATGATGTTCTGCTGTCAGTGTTGATGACAGGTTTCGTTTCCGGTGCCCTTTGGCTGGTTTGGGGGCCAGAGCTGCCTTCTGTTAGCCAGCCCGTACTGATCGGGGTGGCCTATTTTGTGCTGGCGGGTGTTCTGGGGAATGTGGTTGGCCGCCTGACGTTGTTTCGGTCGGTGGAGCTGGCTGGCGCGATCGAGACAGGCTTCATCCGGCGTCTGATTCCTGTTTTTGCAGCGATTTTCGCATTTCTCCTGCTTGGAGAGGTGATTACGACTTCTATTGTGATTGCGTTTATTCTGGTGACAGGTGGCGTGTTGATCATGATGACTCGCAAGTCCGCCAAGGCGGTATCGACCCTGGTCTCTACGGAACCTTCGCCACAGGACAGGACCAAGGGTCGGGTTTTGGCGCTTGGCTCTGCTGCGGGTTATGGTGGCTCCTTCGTAGCGCGCAAACTCGCGATGCAGACCTTGCCTGATCCGCTGGCCGGGGTGTTCATTGGTGCGTTGACGGGATTGGTATGGTTCGTTGGGTGGGGGCTTTTTCGATTGCGTGGCCGGGTAGGGCTTTCATGGAGGTTGCATAAGCCAAGCGGGTGGCAATTGCTGGCTGGTGGTGCGATGACAATCGGACAAGTCGCACTGTTTTTCTCGTTGATGTTCACCAGTGTGACCGTCGTTGCCATCATGTCATCTATCGAGATGTTCTTTGCAGCCTGGCTTGCTGGGCATATCTTCAAAACCGAAAGACGGCCTGGCCCCAGGTTCTACATTGCGGCTGCTCTGGCTGCGACGGGGGTCATCATCCTTGCGATTGCTCCGACGCTTGAGTGAACGCCGAGGGACGGTCAGCTATGTGAAAGGTTGCTGATCAGCTTGTCCATCGCCGCAAAGAAGACGGTAAGTTCGTCTTCGTCAAATCCCTGGGATGCTTGATTTGTTGCAAGGCGGGCCGCCTGCATTGATCCTCGCACACTGAAGTGGTCCGCCGTTATGTTTAGGAAAATGGAGGATCAGAATGGCTACGAAGAGACACAAGCCGGAAGAGAATGTCACGAAGCTGCGGCAGGTTGAAGTGCTTGTCGGGCAAGGCATGTCCCGGGTGGATGCGATCCGCAAGGTTCGCATTACAGAGCAGACTTATTATCGCTGGCGCAAGCAGTACGGGGGTATGGGAACCGACCGGCTCAGGGAACTGAAGCGCCTCCAGAAAGAGAACGAACGGTTGAGAAAACCCGTCTCGGATCTGACGTTGGACAAGCTGATCCTGGCGGAGGCGCCAAAGGAAAACTTCTGAGCCCCGCTCGCTGCCGTGCCTGCATCGATCACGTCCGCACCCGGTTCCATCTGTCAGAGAGACGCGCCTGCCGTGTCCTGGGGCAGCACCGATCCACACAGAGGAAAGTGCCGCATGGCCGTGCCGATGAGGAGCGTCTGGTCGCGGACATGATCGAACTGGCGCGGCAGTATGGCCGCTACGGCTATCGTCGGATCGCCGCTTTTCTGAGACATGCGGGCTGGGAGGCGAACGACAAGCGGGTCGAGCGCGTATGGCGGCGAGAGGGGCTGTAGGTGCCAATGAAGCAACCGAAGAAGGGACGGCTCTGGCTGAATGACGGATCCCGTGTCCGGCTGCGCCCTGAGTATCGCAACCACGTCTGGAGCTATGACTTTGTCCACTGCCGGACGCTCAACATCCTGGACGAGCATAGCCGGGAATGCCTAGCGATCAAGGTGAAGCGCAAGCTGAACTCGGATGACGTGATCGATGCCTTGAGCGACCTGTTCATCATGCGGGGTGTGCCGTCTTACATCCGGTCTGACAACGGCCCGGGGTTCGTGGCTCAGGCCGTTCAGGATTGGATCAGGGCCGCCGACGCCAAGACTGCCTACATCGCGCCCGGGTCACCTTGGGAGAACGGCTACTGCGAAAGCTTCAATGCCAGGTTCCGCGATGAACTGCTCACGGGAGAAGTCTTCTACGGCTTTCGGGAAGCGGAAATCCTGATCGAGCAATGGAGGAAACACTACAATACCAAACGACCACATAGTGCCTTGATATCGCCCACCCGCCCCGGAAACCATCGCTCTGATGGACCCGAGACCGGTCATGCACTAACAATCAAACCGGACCACGCAGGTGGGGCTGATCATGAACTGATCCCATGCTCTCGGCACACAACCGCTTTCGAAATGTCGCTCTCCTGCTTCTTCAGGATCGCGATGATCTGTTCTTCGTTGAACCGTGATCGCTTCATTCTTCCGTCTCCTTCGTTGGGACGGATTCTACCTCAAAACGGAGGAGGAAACGGGTCTCAGGTCAGACATTCCGTTCCTCGACGAGATTGAAGCGAACAAGAAAGGGTGATCAAGCATCCTGCACTCCTCATGAAGCGGAATGTAGGGCTTGTATCACCAGGGGACTGGGCAGCTTGCTTGCCCAGTCTTTTCTTTGTCGGGATGCAGGGCGTGTACTGTTCCTCATAAAATCATAGACTTCTAAGATTGTGATTGCTAGTTTGCCTATGAAGTTCGAATTGTGAGGATAAAATGAGCATCAAGAACATCCTTATTGCACATTCCGGTAGCGCAGGCTTCCCAAGCAGCGTTAAGCACGCGGCAAAAATCGCCGCAAAGCACGATGCATGGCTGACTTGTGTCTATGGGAACGCATCCTCGTATTTCGAGCATGTTCTTGGTTTGACAGAAGATCTTCTCGACAAGCTTGGCAGTGCAAGAAACGAGAAAATTGCAGCAGCACGTGATCTGTTCCAACAGGCGGCTGCCGAGGCAGGCCTTGCAGAGCGGTCCCGCTTTATTATGCCGAATGAGATTGGCAAAATGAACTTGCCAGAGCTGGCGCGAAATTTCGATTTTGTCGTTACCGGCTATCATTCCAACCTACCAACAGATGAGTTTCGGGTCGTCAGCCCGGATATGATCTCATTGCAGAGCGGCCGACCCGTTCTTGTGGTTCCGAATGGATATTCTACGGATCAGCTTGCATCGCATGCACTTGTCGCATGGGACGGAAAGCGTTCTGCGGCCCGGGCGCTCAACGATGCAATGACGATCCTCGAGGAAAAGCCGCGTCGGGTGACAATACTAAGTGTTGGGTCTAGCTTTCCGAAAATGCCGGAGGGGGCGGATATCTTGACGCATCTGAAGCGTCATAATGTCGACGCAGAGCATGTTATCCGTCCAAAAAGCAAGGGCGGTATCGCCGAGGTTATTCAAGAGACGGCCAGAGAACTGGACGCAAAGTTAATCGTGATGGGGGCGTACGAACATAGCAAGTTCTCTCAAGACCTTTTTGGTGGTGTCACGCATGAGGTAACGAGGACCAGTAAAGTTCCGGTTTTTATGTCTCACTAGTACCCTGGCGAGGTATGTTGAGGATTGGTGTCGCTTCCTGCCGGGAATAGTTGTCAAAACTTCGTGGCGGGGCATGGCAATATCAATCACCGCCAAAACGGGCTCGGCCTGTGCAATACTGTTACCGGCCATGGTCGGTCTGCCTTGCGGTGTAGTTTGTGCAAAACCACTGTAGGGACCTGAAACCCGGCTATGATCGCCTACTGCGCAATCTGTGGGCTCCGCAGGCAATCATAGCCTTCAATCAGCGCTATTCCGAAGGTGTAACGGAACGGAGTTCACCAGCCGGGCCATCCTGAGATGGGCCGACCACAATGCCATTCCCTGCACTACATTGACCCCGGCAAGCCACGACAGAATGCGTTCATCAAGTCATTCAACGGCAGCCTGCGTGACGAACTTCTGAATGAGGAGATATTCGACATGACCTGCCCCCCGCGAAATCCCTCACCGTGATGTAGAGTCTGCGCCAACTCTGAAGGAGCAGACACATGCGAAAGAGCCGTTTCACCGAGGCGCAAATCATTGGGATGATCAAAGAGCAGGAGGCCGGAATGCCGACGGTCGAGGTATGCCGCAGGCATGGCCTGAGCACCGCTACGTTCTACAAACTGAAGGCCAAGTATGGCGGGATGGAAGTGTCCGAGGCTGCAAGGCTGAAAGCGCTTGAGGATGAGAACGCCAAGCTCAAACGCCTGCTGGCGGACACCATGCTGGATAATGTCGTGTTGAAAGATCTTTTGGGAAAGAACTGACGACATTGATCAAGCGGTGAGAGGCAGCGCTCCGGGTGATGCGGGATCATGAGATCTCGCAGCGCCGGGCGTGTCGGCTGGTCGGTGTCGATCCCAAAACAGTTCGGCGTGAACGCCCGCCGGACTATGCCGAGATACGCAAGGAGATGCAGGAGATCGCCGGTAAGCGGCGCAGGTTCGGTTACCGCCGGATCGGCTTGCTGCTGGAGCGCAAGGGCATGACCATGAACCACAAGAGCTGTATCGCATCTACCGCGAGGAAGGGCTGTCCGTGAAAAGGCGGCGCGGTCGCAAGCGCGCACGTGGGACGAGGACGCCGATGCCGATCGCGGGACAACCCAATGCGCGGTGGTCCCTGGACTTCGTGTCCGACAGCTTCGGCACCTCGCGGAAGTTCCGGATTCTGGCGGTGATCGACGACTGCACGCGCGAGTGTTTGTGCCATGTAGCAGACACGAGCCTGTCCGGCGCACGGGGCGCCCGGGAGCTCAGCGCTCTGATCCGGATCTACGGTAAGCCCGGCTGCATTGTCAGTGACAATGGGACGGAGTTCACCAGTCGGGCCATGCTGAAGTGGGCAGATCAGAACGAGGTGCCGTGGCATTACATCGATCCGGGCAAGCCGCAGCAGAATGCGTTCATCGAAAGCTTTAACGGCAGCCTCAGGGACGAGCTGCTGAACGAGGAAATATTCGACACCCTGGAAGATGCGCGGCGTAAGCTGGCCCTCTGGCGCTACGACTACAATACGGTCAGACCACACTCGTCCCTGGCCAACCAGACACCGCAGCAAGCGCGCCGGACGCTTGAGCAATTTGAGGGCTCCGCGCCCGGCGCGCTTGCGCCAGACGGCGAAGCCGTTTACCCAAATCCGACCTGCAGACTCTTGTTATGAATGAGGGACCGGCAGGGGGCAGGTCAAAAATCAAACCCACAGACTCTCGTCATGAACGAGGACCAGCAGGGGGAAGGTCACACCAAGTGTGTCTTGATGCCTCATATACTTTGTGTGTTGATAAAAGTATTCGGTTCGTATCTTCAGTTTGAGAAATATCATTCGTGGTGATAATGTTGGAAACTGGCGTGACAGAGGCAAAAACGGTGGCAAGAGAAACATTCCCTTTCGATATTCCATATTCAGAAAGATCCTTGGCAATTGCATGTACTAGGGGACGTCATGCTGTTGTCAGCCACTTCACAGACCTACTAAAGGATGCTGGTTTGACAGAGCAGCAGTGGCGCGTTATACGCATCATATCGGATTTTGCTCCCTTGTCATTGAACGAACTATCGCAAAAGTCGTGTATCCATAAAGTGAGCATGACAAGGATAGTCCGCGCCCTTACGGAGCGCGAACTAATCTACACTGAGAAAGATCCAGATGACTTGCGGTCTTTCAAAGCTAGCTTGACGCCTTCCGGAAAAGATTTTGTCGAAAATCTTCGCCCAAAATCTGAAAAGATCGCGCAGGGGATTATTGGGCACTTTGGCGAAGAGAATGCGACGCAGCTTCTGCATTTGTTGAACATGCTTTCACAGCTCAATGACAATGGTCGTTAAGCCTGTTCATCCGGAATCTCAATTCGTAGTCCTTCTAAGTCGCTAGTTACTTCAATCTGACAAATCAAGCGAGAGGTTGGTTTTGGTTCGTGTGCGAATTCAAGCATGTCTGCTTCGTCACCTTCGGCCAAACCTGTTTTTTCAAGCCAACTGACGTCAATGTAGGCATGACAAGTCGCACAGGAACAGGCCCCTCCGCATTCTGCTACGATCCCGTGGACACCATTAGACACGGCACCTTCCATGACGGAATGCCCCTCAGCCACATCTACCGCACGTTCGGTTCCATCGGCTTCAACATAGATAATTTTGACCATCTTTTCTCCTCGGTCGAATAGGTTCCTAGCCTCCGGCTAGGCTCAGAATTTGGCGAGGTCCCACGAGGGATCGCAGATCAACTCGGGGCAGGGACGGTGAGCAACGGCCAACCAACGCTTTGCCATCATAAAGGATCGGGCGTCGTTTATTGCATCACACGCGATCATTTCTTCACCCTTGAAATACCAATTGGAGAAAGCTCCAGGTTTAGTCCCCGGTCGAGTCACAACTTTGGTATATCCAAGGTTGAGGCCCGCGATCTGGAGCTTGCAGTCGTATTGATCTGACCAGAACCATGGCACGGGCGCATAGCTGGGCCCACCAGGGCACACGATGTCATCAGCAATGTGTTCGGCTTGAGCGATGGCGTTGTGAACGGATTCTAGGCGAATCATGTCGCCCCGGTACGGTAACCGGGCACAATCACCAGCGGCGCGAATATCGGGATCTGAGGTTCGTCCCCAACCGTCGACGATAATACCACCGGCACACTCAAGGCCTGCTTCACGTGCAATTGTATCATTGGGCAGCAAACCGATACCGAACACGGCAACATCAAAGGAAACTTCGTCGCCCTCAGTCAATTTTACGAATGATGGTCGCTGTTCCGGTCCTTCGAAGCTTTCAATCGAAACCCCCTCGCGGAGGGTGACACCATTTTCAGTGTGCAAGTGTCGGAAATAGTCAGCTGTTTGTGAACACGCGACGCGGCCCAAAATACGCGGCGCTTGTTCCAGTAAAGTCACCTTCAGCCCACGCTTCCGTGCCACAGCTGCGAGTTCCAGACCAATATACCCACCACCAACAACCAGCAGATGCTTACCAGGCGCAAGGCGCTCGCGCATTGCGTCCGCATCGCTGATAGCCCGCAATGTGAATATATTCTCCGGCAAAGTATCGCCTAGATCGTCAGGTTGCCGGGGTCTTCCTCCAGTGGCAAATATCAACGTTTCATAGTCAAGGCTATTGTCATCGTTCCCGTCAAAAAAAACTCTCCTGGCCGCACGATCGACCCTAGCAACACGTCGATCAAGCAAAAGCTCAATACCGTTCTCTTCATAAGTTTCAGCCGGCTTCAGAGAAAGCCGATCACGTGCAAGTTCTCCGGTTAGATATTTCTTAGAGAGCGGAGGGCGCTGATATGGCGGCCAGACTTCGTCGCCGATCATTGTAATAGAGCCGCGATATCCTTTTTGACGCAGGCGAAATGCCATAGACACTCCCGCCTGGCCAGCGCCGACGATTACGACCTTTTTACCGCATCCATCATTTTGCATTGTCGTTACCAAATATCCCCAAGAAGGAATTGCTCCTCAAACTCTCCAAATGACACCTTTACACGAATCTCGTTCAAAACCTCGCATTCAAGCGTCGATGACCCAGCCAGGCTTTGCCCGTTCGCTGTCTTTAAAACCTCACTTGCAAAATTCTTTGCGGTTTCCCGTGTTAGGCACCACTCGAGTACCGGACGCACTCCGAATTCTGCCACCCATAGACCTTGCCGTTCGTTTCTCGCTGTGCCGAGTTCATGTAGAACAACCTGCGTATCTTCTGAAAATACGCCTTCAGATGTCAGTTCTACGGATTGTCCACTCTCAGCGAAGCGTAACAGCAATTCGGAGAATCTCTGCAACTCATCAGCGGCCCCCAAGATAAGTAACAAGGGGTGAAAATCGCACGGCATATAACGCATTCTCAGCATGGTTCAATCCTATGGCGCGTCATATGATCGCGTCTATTTCTTGGCTATGGATGAGCTCAACATCGTCGTCTTGAAAACGCATTTCCACCCACTGACCGTCACCCATGTTTTCAGTCACCGTGCCAATCCGCCCGTCTTTCAAGCGCAGTGTCTGGGCTTCGGTTACGTCCATAAGGTTTACGCCGATCCCGATATCGACATTGCCTTTATTGCTCATTGATTAGTTTCCTTATGTATTAGAAGAACGCTGTCAGGCACTTCGCAAGTAGTACGTTCTGATCAAGGATGATCTTGCGTTCGCGAATCTTCAGTGCCCCGTTCACACGAACTAAAGTATCGTAACGACGACCGACAAAGCTGTAGTGTTCGTGCTCGACTCGATTCTGATAGACATGAAAACGACAACTCGTCCTGATCTCAGAGGCGTTTTCGATCTCTGGAACAGTGGATCGAATCTGAACATTCGTGATCAAATGGGCGATCCGTGAAAGCGGTTCTTCGGCATAATGAACACCGGTCAAGATCTGTTCCACCCGTTTGCGAAGCGTCCATTTGTCTTCATTGAACCAACTGATACCCTCATCAACCCGGGTATTTTCTCGCTCATCGTGCATGCCAAACTTTACGTTCCGACGCATCGGCATGAAATAGACTACGTCTTCATGCATGAGCTCCAACCATTCATCGAAACGGCGTTCGTCAAGCATTGATGCTTCGTCATAGAAAAGCTCTTCTACTTCCCCACGGAGCCGAAAATAGGCATCGTTTCGGTCAAGGGTTGGCGAGCTAATGGCAACATTATCCATTGGATTTCTCCTCAATTTTAGTGCGTTTGAGCGGGACTGATGATCCTTGATGGGCAAAGCAGCCAACATCTATGATAGTTCCGCTTATGGCTTCAGCTTCCGGCGACATAAGCCAGGCGATCGCATTGCCCAAATCTGTGCCCGTCGTCACTCGCCCCGCCACGGTCCCGACCGCGCCGGGGCCAAGCCGGGATATGTCGCCCCCAACCCGCCCTAGACTCATTCCAGCAACGATACCTCCGCCACCCGGGATGACGGTGTTAACCCGGACCCGGTCGTAAAAATGGTCTAGAGCCATTGACGCGGACATTGCGATAATGCCGCCTTTAGATGTGGCATAAGCTGCCATGTTAGCTTTGCCCCAACCCGCTCCAGATCCAACATTGACAATACAGCCGCCACCATTGCTAACGAAATGAGGGATCACCGCACGAGACATCAGGAATGGCCCTCTCAGGTTCACTGCCATGATTTTGTCCCAAATTCCTGGGTCGGTATCCATGACGGTGCCCAAAGGTCCTATGGCGGCATTGTTGACTATTCCGTGAATCCTTCCGTGCCTTGCGATGGTGGTTTCAACGATCCGCGCAACATCTGCCTCGGAAGTGACATCAGCCTCCACTGCATGCAGGTCCAGTCCCCGGCTTTCTGCCTCACTGCGCAGAGCAGGAATGGAATTTCCTGCAATGCTAGAGATCTGCGGCGTTTCGAGGCCGAAAGCCGTCACTGGGTAGCCCGCCTCGGCCAAGCGCAACGAGATTTCACGCCCCAAGCCGAAGGTGCCGCCGGAAACGATAACCGCGCCAGAACTCATTCTTCAGCCTCTTTTGCGTTCGAGAAGCGAGGATCGTTCTGCCCCAGTAACTCGTCCCAATCAGCACCATCCAGATAAGAACGCCAACGCCGGTAATAACCACGCGCCATGTGTTCGGTCATCTTTGTCGTCACGCGTCCGCGCACTGTCAGCCCATTAACTTCCGGGTGAAGCTCCGCTTGATTCCGCGCCAGTTGGTAGTTGAATGGATAGCGCCGCGCGATCGTGCCGACACTGGCGCGTGTTGCGTAAAGCCAGTTTTCCATATCGTCTTGCTCGGTCATCCCAGCAGGACCGGAATAGCGCATGTAGAAACGCCTCAGAAAATCCTTTACCTTAGCTGGCGCGTCTGCATCAACAAGGAAGAAGCGCCAGCCCTCGGTCTCGGTGGTGCCATGCGGGTGCCATACGCATAGGTTCCGTGGTTGCCGACCATGATATGAGGTGTTTGGAAATATCGTGCCGGTAAACGGCAACAACCGAGCATTATCGCCAAGCCGCGCGTTGCGTTCGTTGTGACAATGCCGGAAGTACTCCTCAATTTCGGGATCATTCGCAAATTGCGCAATATATTCAGCCCCAGCCGCCTGCACCGCCGAATGAACACCGTGACCGGCCGCGAAACTAATCCAAACGTGCTTAGCCAACTCTAACTCGTTGTCGCGTCGACCCTTTGCTCCCGTCCGTGCCGAAGGTCCAATTCCAATGAGGTCAACCGATCGGTGGCTTGGGTTATGATACGAGTCGCCAAGGAAATTTTCGGAGGCAAGTTTCCAATTCGAAGGGAACACCCATTTGTGCACACCAATGACTTCTGATCCGCCAGGGCGTCCGTCACGGCAATCCAATGCTTGATCCAAATGAACCTTCGCATCGCCTAGATAGGTCTCGAATTCCGGCGCGTTTTCATCCCACGATGCCCAGATTGTGCCTTTGTAGTTGACCATTCTCGGAACTTCGATCAAGGACCATTTTTCTCGATCCAATACCCCGGCATAAAGTTCTTGGTACTGCGGAATACCGCGTACTTTTCCGTCGGTTGCATACGTCCAAGCATGATACGGACATGTGAAAAGAGAGGTGTTGCCTTGATCATAACGGCAAACCTTCATTCCTCTGTGGCGGCAGGAGTTAAGAAAGACATGAATCACGCCAGCCTTGTCCCGCACAAGGATCACAGATTCTTCACCCATTCGTGAAGTAAAGAAATCTCCGGGATTAGGAATTTGGCTTTCATGGCCGACGAAGAGCCAGGCTCGTGTGAAAAGCGTTTCAATTTCTTGCTGGTAGATGTCTTCGCTAACAAAAACCTCCCGGTCAACTACTCCCTCTTCGAGGTTTGTTTGGCCGGAAATTTCGAGATTGTGTTTCATTGGTTATCCTCTTTTTCAAGACGGGCACCGCGATGGGTGTCTAGCGTTTCGGGAGTTGATGAATTCATGGAGTCGGCCACATCTGAGAGCCGAAGACCTGGGAGCAGTGGCGCAAGGCCGAAGACGGAAACTCCAAGCGCAGTCAGACTTGTGGATCCAAACCAAACCGTCGCGCCGCCGCAGAAAATTGCCAGTGCAACCGCAAGCACCGCGAACACCCAGTTTGGAAGTCTGCTAAATGGACTCGGCAACATGGAAGACCGGAGTAGCATTACCGCAGCGGCACAGTTGGCAAGGACGATGATGATTTCAATCGTAGAGCCGTTTAGTAGGAGCGCGGGATTGTAAATCCAAAGAAACGGCAACAAATAGGCGCTGATCCCAAGCCTCAGTCCGTAGAACCCGGTTGTCCAGATGCTTGCGCCCGCTACTTGCGCCGCCACGATGCTACCCATTGCAATGGGTGGCGTAATCATGCTCATCAACCCGAAGTAAAATAGAAACAGGTGTGCTCCCAAAGGGTCAACGCCAAGCTCAATAACGGAAGGTGCCACGATTGTTACAAGTACTACATAAACAGCAACGGTCGGCATTCCCATTCCAAGCACGATGGACACCAGAGCGGCCATCAATAGCATCGCAAACATACCATACTGTTCTGCCAAATGTGTAAGCATGAGAGTCAGTTGGAAAGCGAAACCGGAAGAGTTCATCACGCCGATTACAGCACCTGCTCCCGCACCGATAAGGATGACAGGAATAGAATCGCTTCCTGTGCCTTTGATGACGGCCCAGAGATCAGTTGCCTTAATTCGGAAACGGTTGCGAATAGCATATGCGACCAGCACGGCCCCAGAAACAATTACCGCAGATTTTCCTGGATCATAACCCATTCCGAACATCAGCACGATCATTAGGAGTAGCGGCAGAACGAAAACCCAGCTACCGTTATAGACATCCTCTTTACGCGGTAGATCCTCCGACGATAGTCCGCGGATGTTTTCACAAGCGGCAATCGCATCAATCTTCACGAACAGGACAATATAGTAGAGTAGAGCGGGTGTAATTGCCGCGAGCACTACGGAACTGTAGGGCAGTTGTAGGAACTCCGCGATAATGAAAGCGGTTGCCCCCATTACCGGTGGCATGATCTGCCCGCCATTTGATGCGACAGCTTCGATCGCGCCCGCCTGATAAGGTCGGAAGCCTGTCTTCTTCATAAGTGGTATGGTTACGATGCCTGTGGACAAGATATTTGCTACTGTCGATCCTGACAGCATGCCAAACGCGGCGGATGCAAACGATGCACCCTTTGCCGGCCCGCCACGCCACCGTCCTAGCATTCGCATTGCCGAATTCGTGAAGAAAGTCATTCCTCCAGCAATTTCCATCATTTTTCCAAATAGAATGAAAGGAATTACTAGATTGATGATAATTCTCAGCACAATTCCCGGAATGCCGCTACTATCCGCATAAAGATAAAGCACCGTCTTAGTTGGCGGATACACCTCGGCACGCAGGACGCCAGGCAGAAAATGTCCGACAAAACCATAGGCGACGATACAGATTACCAATGACGCGATAATCATACCGCCGGACTTGCGTAGAGCCTCCATCATTAGTACTATGGCCACAATGCCTGGAATCCACATATCTGGCGTGCGATAAGCTAGCAAAAGCATCCAGCTTTCGAAGTTCAGTGCATACCAGAGCCAGCTTCCACTAGAAATCAGGGCAAGTGTAAAATCGATACCCGCACTGCGTTTGGAATATGGGTGTTTAAGAAAGGCGATACCAATGGCAAGTCCTGCAGCTATGGCAATCACCTGCTGCGTGACAAGTGACAGGCCCAAGTAGTCCTGCACGTTCATTACCCAGCCTATCGCTATCACGCAGAGCAGCGCGACGTAGATGTTGAGCAGATGGTTGTTAATTTTTTTCATCGCGCGCGTTTCCAAATCCCCGCCGCCAATGTCACGGCGGGGTCAAAGGTTTCAGTGATTTCTCAGGATAATCAGCGCGACACGCGCGCCTGGTTCGCATCATGTTGGTCGGTCCACAAACCGATTTCTTGATAATATCGAACCGCACCGGGATGGTAAGGAATGGTTGACTCGGCGAGAGCCAGATCATTCAGGGCAACGCCTCGGAGGGGCGGGTAGTCTTTCTTCAATTGCTCCCAGTTTTCATGAAGCGTGCGAGTGAGCGTATAGGCGTCCTCGTCTGACAATGATGTGCTTGTGACAAGCAGCGTGTCATAATTTACGATACTGGTTTCTTCGGTCACAAATGGACGGGCGGGAACGGGCTTGGTGACGCCCAGACGTGTTCCAGGGACAAGCTGTTCATAGAAACCTTCGCTGGCCTTTGCGCCATTCGTGATAACTACGATTCCACCTTTCGCAGCACTATTGGCTTCAATCAGGTCAGGCATCGTGACGGCGACGGGTGCTGCATCAGCGCGTCCTTCCACGACGGCATTGATACCATCAAGTAATCCACCGGAATTTGCAAAAACAACATCGTCCGTTGTCAGGCCGGCACTTTCCAGCATGGCCTTGTTCACTAAGGTCAGGGCCACGTTGGTCGGCATGTTTCCCATGACCCTCTTTCCGGCCAGGTCTTCCATTCGCGTAATTCCGGAATCTCGAGCCGCAATATACGCGTAGGGCAGAATCCAAATACGGCCGAGTGTACGAAGATTGGGGTTTGAAGCCGGGAACCCCTCGCCCGTGTAGGCTAAGCCTGCATCCATGGACGAAGAAAGACCCAGTGTCATTTCTCCATTGTTGATATATGGCAGGTAGACTGACGAACCCACTTGGGGTTGCGCCGTTGATCGAATGCCAAGCTCTTCCTGGAACATCTTGGCGAAACCGCCCCCGATCAGGAAAAAAGTGGAACCTGCAGGATTGGTGCCAATGGTGATGCTTCGAAGTTCGGCGTTTGCAGGTGCTGCCGCGATAGAAGCAAGAAGCGACAGTGCTGCCACGGTGTTTCTCAGAGTTTTCATGCGTTTCCTCCCTTAGAATGCTTGAGCAAATTTTCAAAACATTGTCCTCCCTTTGAGGACTAGTCGATTATTGGACAAGTAGTCAACAAGTTGACTAAAAATTTGAGAAGGCCGGGCACTGCGACGTAGAGAAAGTCTCAAAAATAGCTTAAAAACATAAAGCTACGTGAAGGTGCGGGTGGGTCGAGCGTAAGTGCATCAAGAAGCCCAAGCATCGGTTGGCTTCTAGCCACAGATGAGACTACGTGCTGGATTGTGGGGCGATTCGGATCGGCCATCTAAAGTGGGAATTGCAAACAGGCCGGTTTGCAACTCCACAACCTCCGAACTGACCTGATGCTGTGGGCGGCCCCTGCGCCAGCTTAGTGTACAATGATTTGGCCTTTAAGCCAGCTCTAAGGAGCCACATCACATGTTTGAGGATTGAACCGAACCGGGTTTGCCGGAGGCTCCAAGTCCTGAGTAGGATGGAGCATCATGAGCAAGACGACGTACAAATATTCACCGGAAGTACGCGAACGCGCTGTTCGCATGGTTTTGGACATCGCAGGGCAGCATGAGAGCCGCTGGCGGTGATCCTATCGATTTCCTCGAAGATCGGTTGCGCAGCCCAGATGCTGAACGAGCGGGTCAAGAAGGCCGAAGTTGATCGCGGAGACCGCGCCGGTATCACGACCGAAATGGCCGTGAAATTGAAGGCCTTGGAACGCGAGAATCGCGAACTGAAGCAAGTCAACGAGATCCTGCCGAAGGCGTCAGCATATTTTGCACAGGCGGAGCTCGACCGCCGGTCCAAGACATGATCGCCTTTATCGAAGAGCAATGTGACACCATCGGGGTCGGGCCGATCTACAAGCCCCTGCCGATTGCCTAGTCCACGTTCTACGACCGCACGGCCAAGAGGCCGAACGCAGATCTGCTGCCGGCTCGGGCGAAGCGGGAAATGGACTTGAAGCTCGAGATCGAGTGTGTCCGGGAACAGAACTACAAGGTCTACGGCGTTCGAAAGGTTTGGCACCAGCTGCGCCGGGACGGTTTCGATGTAGCCAGATGCACGGTAGCGTGGCGGCATTGCCAAGTTGATCACGGGGTTCCGTCGGGATAGGCGGTCATCATGAAAACCGTGCCGACAATTCGACGCCTGAAGGGCTTTCGTTTTCCCCGCGAGATCATCTCCTATGCCGTCTGGGCTTACCATCGGTTTGCGCTGAGCACGGCAGATGTCGAGGATCTGCTGGCCGAACGCGGCGTGATGGTCAGCCGGGAAACCGTCCGGAACTGGGTGAACCGGTTTGGCCGCCATTTCGCCGATTGCATCAAGCGCGACAGGCCGGGCGCCAGTGACAAATGGCACTTGGATGAAGTCGTTGTTCCGATCAATGGCGTGAAGTTCTGGCTTTGGCGGGCAGTCGACGCGAATGGGAATGTGCTCGACATTCTCGTGCAAAAGCAACGTAATGCAAAGGCCGCCAGCCGGTTCTTGAAGCGGCTGATCGACCGGTTTGGCGCGCCGCGGGTCGTGATCACCGACAAGCTGCGCAGTTACATCAGGCCGATCCGCAACCTCGTGGCGAATGCTGATCATCGGGCGCACAAGGGCTTGAACAACCGGATCGAAGGATCCCATCGGCCAACCCGCAAGCGAGAGAAACTCATGGGGCGGTTCAAGTCACCCGGACAGGCTCAGAGATTTCTGGACGCACATGACCAGATCAACATGTTCTTCCGTCCCCGCCGCTATCGTCTTACCGCCACATCGTACCGCCACGCCCGATCCGATGCCTTTGATCTTTGGAACGGCTACGCACTCGAGATGACCGCATGACGGGCGCGGAGCAGGCCGCATTCAGCCGGGTGCAAATAAGTTGGCAATGCCCTCTGACCGTATAGGCTCCGCGAGAGAACCCAAACAGCAGCACGCGATCACCGGGCTCGTAATGGGCAATGATCTGCTCGTAGCAATCGATGATGTTGTGGTCGATGCCAGTTCCGACGGCGCTTTCAAGAATCGGCTTGATCCGGCCGAAAAATCCGCCCCGCTCTCCCGTTCCCAGGCCGGGGTCGTAAAAGGCCACTTGGTCCTTCGGGCCAATTGGTGAATCTGGGCCGGGACGCATGGCTCGATACATTTTGTAGACATTCGATAGCCGTTGGTCCGGCCTGGCGCCACCCATCTGGCCGGTTCCGTCCGAGAATATGCATATGTTCTTCGCCATGATTTAGCTTTTGCCTTCGCTCGGACGAATTTCGATTGGCTTGGGACGTCCGCCTGACCGTTTTAGGGAGAAAGGAAGAAAGCAGTCGATTTCATCGTCGGAAAAGGTCATATCTTCTAGCTTTTTCAGTCGATGTTGCGCTTCCCGGTATGCCTTACCGTCAGTCTGTGGTGCGCTTGCATAAAGGGCTGCGAGAGCCGCCTGCAGTTCGTCACGACGCTCGATTGCTGCTTCGTGCTCAAGCCTTACGAGGTCCGTCAGAAGCGAAAGATAACACTCACGGACATTCCAGAGCTTTGCAGCTGCGTCGCGGTGCTTTTGGGCGATGGCGCCTGGGTCGAAGTTTTTTAGGTAAGCGGCTACGAACAGCGTCAGGAAAGAGACCACGACGGTCGCGATCTCTACCCATTTCTGGTCACTTGCTATGACCCCGACTGCGCCGGCACTGGTAAGTGCTGAGAGCGCGATCTGGGCCATCTTGTATCTGCGCAAAGTAGCCGCGCAATGATCGGCCATACGTTCATGGGTCTTGTGGGTATAGACCACACGTCCGAAGCATTCCCTGACTTGGTCTTCAAATGCGACATCGTAGTCAGGCTGCATAGTCTTCGTCCTCGGCGTCTCGCACACGGATCGGTACACGGATCATGTCCCTTGCTATGACAACGCCACGGCTGACGGCGTAGCACTCGACGAGGTGATCGCCGCGGAAATTTGTCGTTTCTCGACGCTCGCCGCGTCCGTCGTCGCGCACGATCTGACCCCGGATCATATCGCGGCGCTCGGCTTCGTCACCTCGGTTCAGGACTTTCCAGTACAGCTCAATATCATCTGGCAGGTCCGATGTGTCGGAAAGAAAAAACCGAAGTTCTTTCTGCGGTCGGAGGATACCGTACCCTTCTAGTAGCTCACGGAGCATCGTAGGGCGGAACCCATTCTGAGTAACCTCGCAGTTGATTCGAAGATGATGGCGAATATCGACACGGAACCTGTCTTCAACAAACTGTTCAGTGTCTCTAAAGACATGGGAATACGCTGCGGACTCTCCCGCTGCGCTCTTCGTCACAGGTGCCGGATAGGCATTGCCGAATACGTCACGCCACTTTTGGCGCTCATTCTTTTGACCGCTGGCCTCGATTGCCTTAACGCACAAGTCATAGGCCTTCTTGGCCTTCGTCTCGAAGCGCTTCTTGACCCGCACTCGTTGCCGACTACCCAATGCGGCGTATTCGGATTGCTTCGGTTGATCGGCCAGAAACTTGAAAAAATCCCGGCACATCCAGTCATAATAGTAATAGCTTCGATCGTCGTATTCGTCTGTCGATTCTAGGAAATTGTACGCCAAGGTATCGATCAATAGTCCGCCCATGGCGACACCGTGTTTGTTTTTCCACGCCCTCGCCATTTTACAAAGTCGACGAAGGTTGCGGTTCTTGCGCTTGTTGGCCTCGCGCATTTCATCAATTTCTGCCTGCGGCTTAGTGATCTTCCACGATCCGCCATTCGCGGTATCTGGGTATTTGTAACTACCATCATCCTGCTTGAACGCTGGCATCACTTCTATGTGGAAGTCCTTGTAAAGGACGCGAACAACCAAACGGTCCACACGTACCGTTGTAGACGGATAGCGACGCTTGATAGCTTCTTTGGTGTCTTGGAGCAGCTTGGTCTGACCACTGTTCTTATAGTCGTCCCATTTTCCGGCGGGCATGATGTAAATCATGTCCAAGTCAGACACACCCTTGATGGCGGTCCACCGTCCGTAGGATCCAACTTGGAGGCTGTTTGCTGTCTTGGATTCGGTATCTCGGAACTGCTTGTTAAGGGCAGCTGTAACCTCGCCGTACCGTAGCGAAATAGTTTCGGCGTTATCGACCTGGATGTTTTCCAAAAACGCTTTGAAATCGTCGGAAATGCTCATTTGACCTCAACTTCTCTTCTGGAAACACACACCAAGACCGCCCGATCGCAGGGCTTGGCCTCAGCTTGCGCCCATGATTTTCTTTGCTTCTGCGATGGCTTTTGGCGAACCTTCGACATTCCAAGTCGCCTTGCCATTTCGAACCTGCTTGGTGACCTTAACTGGTTGACCTGTTTCGGGATCACAAAGGGTTCGCAGGCGTCGCTCCACCTCGCCTTCGGCCTTGGCAAGCATATCCTTCTTGATGCCGTCAAAGAACTGTTGGCTCGACATTTTGCGCCCGTTGCGTCTGAATTCTAGCATCTGCTCAACTCCCTAGTTCCCATGTCTTCTCCTGTATGTGCTTCTGCCCATCTACTCCGCGAGGAGGTTTCCAAGGCGAGATTGCTATCTTTCGCGCACAGTAGTTTTCGGGTTGGCCTTCCCGTACTTCGCCGTCACAAAACGACCACTTACAGCGCTTCGGTAGCTCCCGCCCGTGGACCCACTCTTTCCGGGCGCCTCTAGGATAGTCGTCCGTGGATGCGATTTCCCGTATGTCTTCGTGACGTAGCGACCCGACTTCGCGCTGCGGTATCCGCCGCCACCTTTTCCCTGGTTTGCCATGATCTGCCCCTTTCGTTTCCAGTGCCCGATTCTTGTTGGTCATACTTAGGATGGATGGTTAACCGCGTGTTGTCAATACAAGCACAACGACAGAATGAAATGTTTAAAATACAAACATGATGTTTGAGATATTGACACGGCAATGACAAAAATGGTAACGGAGCGCATGTCAAGGGAACTGATACACAGGGCGTTCGGTCGTGCAGTGGCGACCAGAAGGAAGCAGCAAGGCAACATGACCCAATTGGAGCTCGCTCAGAAAACGGGGCTCTCGCGTGCGTCGATTGCGAACATAGAGCGCGGTCAGCAGAATGTTGGCCTCCATCACCTTTATTCGATAGCCAACGCACTCGAAGTGTCTTCGTTATCTGACCTGCTACCTCCTCTGAGTATTGGTCAGAATAGGGAGGAAGAACCGCAAATGCGTACTAGCGAGAAACTGTCTGAGGCCAGCAAGGCAGGTGTAGAGCAACTCATCCGCAACGCTTTGAAACAGGGCGCGAAGCAGAGTACCGGACGATGAGTGCGGACAAAGAACGAGCAATCACGGCGGCGCGCAGAATACTTGAAGAGCACAATATTCAACGAGCGCCAGTTCCCGTAGAGCGCATTATCAAGAGCCGGAACATAGTGCTTGATTACGCGCCTCTGGATGAGGACTTATCGGGTATGGCCTATAGCCAAGACGGCGTTTCGATGATCGGGGTAAACGCTTTGCACCATCCCAATCGACAAAGGTTTTCGGCGGCGCATGAGCTGGCTCATCACGTATTGCATGAGGAAAGACTGCATGGCGAAGTTCACCTTTCCAAGGGGTTGCGGGCATTGAGGCGCGATCAAGTATCTTCGCAAGGCACAGACCCGTTGGAGGTCGAAGCGAATACATTCGCGTCGGAACTTCTAATGCCTCACCAACTACTGCTGGATGCTTGTGGCAAAGAGGGCTTGGATTTGGATGATGAGGCCAAGGTCGAGAAGCTCGCCAAGAAATTTCGGGTCAGCGTGTCTGCAATGAAATACCGGCTGGCCAACCTCATGTGATTTTGGTGGCCACATGTCGTTCATATTTTTTGACACTGAAACTACTGGTTTGCACGCTGGTTTCGATCAGATCGTTCAATTTGCAGCCGTCAGAACAGACAATGACCTCAACGAAACCGATCGGTTCGAATTGAGATCAAGAATCGATCCGAATGTTGTTCCGGACGTTCAGGCGATGCTTGCCAACGGTTTGTCAATTGAAGCACTGACAGACCAGCATCTTTCCACCCATTATCAAATGATGCGGGATTTGAATGAGCGGCTGCTGTCTTGGTCTCCAGCCATTTTTTTAGGATACAATTCCATAAGATTTGACGAAGAGTTTCTTCGCCATGCGTTGTATCGAACATTGCACCCTCCCTACCTTACGAGCCTTCATGGGAACGCTCGGAATGACGTTATGTCACTCGCTTTGTCCTGCTCGGCGTCTGGTGACAACGCCCTACGCGTGCCGCTCAAGGACTCAGGTGATCCAAGCTTCCGCTTGCATGATATTGCAGCGGCCAACGGAATTGCAGTGCTCAAGGCACACGATGCAATGTTCGACACACAAACAACGCTTGAGCTCTGCCGTCTTGTGAAGAAGCTGAGCCCGGATCTTTGGCGAAGGTTTGTGCGTTTCTCCAACAAAGCTTCGGTTGCCGATTTTGTTACGTCGGACGAACCCTTCGTACTTACGGAGTTTTATGGAAACAGAGCATATCACACTCCTGTAGTTTTCGTTGCAAATGAACCCGACCAACCAAATGGCATGCTTTGCTTGAGCTTGGTCGAGCCAATCGAAGAGCTCGCATCAATGTCAGATGAGCAGTTGGCAAGCTGGTTATTGAGCCCACCACGCCCAATCCGGAGAGTTCGATCAAACGCAGGTCCGACAATGATGCCACTTTGGGAAGCATCCGAGGAATTTTTCGTGGGCACCTCATGCGAAGAATTAGAGGATCGGGCCGCGCGAATTGTGGAAGACGAGGGGCTCAAAACTCGAATCGAGCGAGTCTTCTCAGAAAACCGTGCGCAGTATCCTGAGCCAGGTCATGTTGAAGAGATGTTGTACACCAAGTTTTCAAGTCGGAACGACGCTACGCTGTGTGATCGGTTCCACAGCGCTCCTTGGAGCGAACGGCACGCAATCGCACAGTCCTTCGAAGATGACCGACTCAAAGAACTAGCGCTGCGCATTTGCCACTTTGAATGCCGTTCTGCACTCGCACCCGAGTTGGTGCAGGCGATGGATGTCGATCTCGCGCATCGACTTATGTCTACCGACGCTCGGCCTCCGTCGGTTGAGCGGGCCCTAAAGAAAGTCGAAGAGGGGCGCCCGAGTTCCGAGTGTGAAGTGAGCGATATCGGGCTGCTGGAAGGCTATGGGGCCTTTCTTTCTGAGCGTCGGATAAAAATTATGAGGTTTCTTGAGGCGCAATAGGAGGCTGTACCGGTTCGTTGGGATGTCCGTCGTCAGAGTTTTTGGGCCAGTTGGCGGCCTGATCTAAGAGAGGGTCTGGCACATCTGGTTGGTCTGATTATGCGGCGGATCTTCGGTGAAGCAAGCGCCGGGTTTCGATAGTCTTTCGTTTGATCCTTTCTCGCTGTTGCAGGATGGTCTGACCGCGCCCGAAGTAGACGTCGGCCGGGGTGAGGTTCTGCAGGCTCTCGTGATAGCGCCGATGGTTGTAATGCTCGACGAAGGCGTCGACCTTCTGCCGGGAGTGGACAGAACATGGGGGTCATGCGGCGCGTTTTCTGTTTGCGACGGTCAGCCGACCATCGAGAACTGCGGCCCTTGTGACGGCTACTCGGTGAGCCCCTTTGGGCGACCACCGCATCCTTCTGCGCTTTCCCATGCGGGCATTGGCAATGTCATCGACTGATCCTTCGGCACGAGATGACGAGATGGGCAGCCCGTTACGGTACCGTCGGCCATAGTCGACAAGGGATTCCATGTTGTTCGCGAGATAGGTGTACAGTGTCCCGCATCGGGCCTGCACACGAGCGGCAGCGGTGCGGACAGCCAAAGGTTCTTCCGCAAGGCGGGTGCAATCGTGCATGAGCCCTTTCAGATAAGTTTCCGCGACCCGTGCTCTGCCATGCCACAGCCACCAGCGAAGGCTTTTCGCGGGGCGCTGGAACAGCACCGGAATTCCAGTGAATCCCGGTATCTGGACCAGACCCTGAACGGCGGCCTCGACATGTCGAATACGCATCGAGATGTGCCACCAGTCGAGGATATGCTTCACCTGGCCGTCGCCACCCATGGCATTCCGTATGAGGTTCGGGAGAGCAAGCTCGCCATCAGAGATTACCGTCAACAGACGGCCCGGCTTCCATCCAAAGTCTGACAGCTCTTCTCGCATCCGGCTGCCTGGCGATGCCGTCGCATTGGCGACCAAGCCAAATCGTCGGCACATATTGCGACTTTCAATCTTACCGACCACAAGATCCAGGTGTCGCTGCTGATGCTCCGGTCGACAGCGGATATGCGCACCGTCCAGAAAAACCGTCAAACCCCCTTTGGGAAGTGCTTCAGCGGGATCGCCTGATGCCCTTCGACTTTTCTCGAGCCCCGCGGCTACTCTTCCCAACCGGTCACGCACCGTGGTGTGATGGGGCGGATGGCAGGGGAGGAAGCTTTTCATCAGCCGCGCGGCTTCGCGAAAGGAATGCCGGGACCCGAGTTCCGCATGGAGCCGCTGCAGCTCCGGGGTAGCCCGGTCAGGAAAGAAATAGGCCAGCGGAGAAATAGGTCCGCCGGGCATCGCCGCTGACCTGGCATCACACGAACAGCGGCGCAAGCGCGCGGCTTTGACCCGAACCCGCCCAAAGAGCGTGTCGAGATCGCGCGTGCGATAGTCATGAATGGCACGAACCGAGGCGCAATCCGGGCATACGCGGCTTTCTCGAATGATCTCATCGACCTGATCGTAAAGGATTACCCTCTGGATCTGTTCGAGGATCCTTTTCCCATCCTCGAGGCGCAGCCCGATCCCGTCTGGGCAGGTCACCCGGTATGGTCGAGAAATGCCGTCAAGCTGATGAGTGCGCTTCTCCCCGTTGTCGAAGGTAGTTTCGATTGTAATCCGTACGTCCATGGCAGCCCCCCATACAAAGAGCTTACCTTAGCACAGGCCAGATCACCGACGACGACCCCCATGTTCTGTCCACTCCCGATTTAAAGGCAAAATATCATATTTAAGGGCAAAGCAAGGCCGTTGATTTCGTTGGATTTCTCATCTCACAATTAAGGGCTACGCGACAGGCATGTTCATGCCGCTGCCCGGCCGGGCACATGGCTTGGCGAGATGCTGACGCGCAAGCCGCCGATGCTGGTGCGGGTCGCGCTGGCGAACAAAATGGCGCGGATCGTCTGGGCGCTGATGGCCCGAGGCGGCGCCTACCAGTCTCCGACCGCTGCGGCGTAAGCCGTCACTGGTCGCGAGGACGTCGGAGCGGAAGAGGGCAAGGAGACGTTTGGCGCACGGTCGTGAGACGGGATCGGGAGAACCAGAGCGCAACAGAGTGCCATCGAGCACGCGGCTTTGATCTGGACCCGACCTGCGAACACCATACGGGCCCGCGGCGTGATGATGGCCGCAACAGAGGCCGGATACATGTCAGCACCCGACACCGCGCGAAACTGATCCAGAAACCCTCTTGCGCAAGGGGCGGTTATACATGTTGCGCAAATGCTGTGAAGGTTTCACCTTGCGAATCCAGTCTGTTAGTCAGGCTGCATGAGCAGACCCATACCCCCGACCTACAAGACCAGGAACTGGCCAGCCTACAATGAAGCAGTCAAGCGCCGGGGCTCGCTGACGATCTGGTTTGACCCCGAGATGAGCTGGGATGCCGCGCCGACAGGCAGGCGTGGCCGCCAGCAGACCTACAGCGATGCCGCTATCCAGACGTGCCTCTCGATGAAAGTGCTGTTCGGCATGGCGCTCCGGCAGACGACCGGGTTCGTCGAGAGCCTGCTACGGCTGGTCGGCCTGAACTGGACGGTGCCCGACTTCAGCACGCTATCTCGCCGCCAGAAGACCTTGGCCGTGAACATCCCCTACCGCGGCTCCAAGGGGCCGTTGCACCTGCTGATCGACAGCACCGGGATCAAGGTCGAAGGTGAAGGCGAGTGGCACGCACGCAAGCATGGCGGCCCGAAACGGCGCGTCTGGCGCAAGCTCCACCTTGGGATCGATGAAGAAACGTTGGAGATCCGGGCCGTCGAAGTCACCGGGAGCCACATCGGTGATGCGCCCATCCTACCCACCTTCTCGACCAAATCCCGCAGGACCAGGAAATCGGTAGCGTTACGGCTGATGGCGCCTACGACACGCGCAAATGCCACGATGCGATTGCAGATCGCGGTGCCCATGCCGTCATCCCGCCCCGCAAGAACGCGAAGCCCTGGAAGACGATCACCGCCGGAGCCGTGGCGCGAAATGAGGCCCTGCGCGCGGCGAAATACCTGGGCCGCGCGCTCTGGCGACGATGGAGTGGATACCACCGCCGAAGCCGCGTCGAGACAAAGATGCATTGTATCAAGTTGCTGGGCCAGCGGCTCATGGCACGGGACTTCGATCGACAGGTCGCCGAACTCCAGGTCCGCATCGCCGTCCTGAACGGCTACACCGCGCTCGGAATACCCGTCACGGAAGCTGTGGGATAAGTCCGTCCGGGGAAAGGGGAACCTCGGCCTTAAGCCGATTTGTGCATCAGAGCCCTTGACACTAATAATTAGCTATCTATGTTTTTCCCGGCGATGGTTCCCCGGAAGAGGAGCCGGATTTCATCGCTGCATCAAACTGGAGGAAATTCATGTCACGGACAGCCAATTTGGTCGGCCCGCGTTCGCGGACCGGAATGGTGGTGCTTTGCCTCGCTCTGACCGCGGGCTTCGCCCCGCTCGCGTCGGCGCAGGAGCAGCCCGCCTTCAACGAACATGCGGGAACCCTGCCGGACGGGACGGCATGGCTGATCCGCGTGCCCGAGAACTGGAATGGTCGACTACTCAGGGATCTGGATTTCGCCAGCAACGTTTCGGTCGCGTCAGCGGTCCAGCGGTATGACGACCTGCTCGGTCGTGGCTATGCCTTCGCCGGGCTCGCCCGGCACCCGCTGCGCCTGTGGCAATACGATCCGCAGCGTGAAATCCTGAATCTACAAGCTGTTCAGGACATTTTCACGGACCTGGAGCGCGCTCCTGACATGGTGCTGCAATACGGCTGTTCTGGCGGAGGGCTCGACAGCCTCGCTTCGGCCGAGGATTACCCGGACAGGATCGACGGTGCCGCCGTGCTTGCCGCCCATACGCCGGTCTGGATCATGAGCAGTTTCCTGGACGGCTGGTTCGCCATGCAGACCCTGCTGGGCGAAAGCTATGAGGCCGCTGGGCACGGTCCGGCCAGCGATCTCGCCATCGTCGGCCTGCCCAATGCCGGAGCGGGTGGCGAGCGCAGCCTTGACGCGATCCGTGCGTCCTGGATGGCCGCCATCGAAACGGCGGGCGAAAGCCCGGAGGGCCGCGCGCGGCTGGCGCTTGCCTTCGCCATCGGACAGTGGTCGCCGTGGATGGTCGAGGGGACCGAACTACCCGACACCGCGGATGCCGGCGCCATGGCCGACATGATCGTGGCCTCGGCGCTGCGCATCGGCGGTAATGTTGGCGGGTCCTCGCGGCTTCTGTTCGAAAACGCCGCATCGGGGCAGCAACTTTCCGGGAACGAGGGGGTCGACTATGCCGCCTTCTACCAGAATGCCGCACCCGCGATGGCGCGGACGGTTGAGGCGCTCTACGAACAGGCCGGTTTGGACCTTCAGGCCGACATTGCCAGGATCGACGCCGCCCCCCGCATCGCGGCCTCGGATTATGCGCGCGATTTCTGGGCCGCAGACGGGCGCACGACGACCGGCGATCTGCAGGTTCCGGCGATCCGCATCCACATGCTGGGCGACTGGGCCATTCCCTACACGCTGATGGAAGGCTACGGCGCGCTGGTGCAGGAGCAGGGTACCGGCGATCTGTATCGGCAGTCGCTGGTCCAGGGCACGGGCCATTGCGAGTTCACGGCTGCCGAAAGCACGGCCATCGTCGAGACCCTGGTCGAACGGATCGAAACGGGCGCCTGGCCCGAGACATCGCCCGAGGCGCTGAACGCCGCAGCCGAGGCGCTGGAAACCGGGAGCGCCCCCCGGTTCATCGAACACGGTGATTGGCGCGTGGCAGCCTATAACCGGCCCTGGGTTCCGGCAGAATGAGCCGATGGGGAACTGGCGCTGCGCCGGTTCCCCCACAGGTCCGGTGGCGCAAGTCATTGGTGGACCGTCGCCAACGCGCAGTGGGCATCTCTGGCGAGGGCAAGTGTTCCCATGTCTGGACGACCCCTGCTGCGCAAGCTGGGAATTGACGCGCCTATGCCGAAAGCAGTCATGTCTACGGCCTTTGTGGTGCGGTCTAGCCGCTGGCCCAGATGAAGTCCGCGGATCGGGTCCCAATCAAAATTGCGCGCTTTCTGCGCCTTGACCCCCTGGGGTGTCCCGATCCCCGGTTCGACCGGTTTGTCATCTCTTCTCAGCTTCACGCATTCCGTCAGCGGTTCCGCGCTCAGGAGACAGGGGCCGCGTAGATCTCGTTGCGGCGCAGGAGCGCCCAAGCGATCCGGGCAGTCTTGTTGGCGAGCGCGACCGCAACGACTTTCGGTCGCTTGCGTGCTTTAAGCCCAAGCATCCAAGCCTTGCCGGCATCGCCCTGCCTTGCAAAGCGAAGCACCGCAGTCGCGCCGGAAACGAGCAGTCGCCGGATATATCCATCACCCTGCTTGCTGATCCCGGTCTGTCGATCCTTGCCACTGCTTGAGTTCGCCCGTGGCGTCAGGCCTAGCCAGGCCGCGAACTGTCGTGCCGAGCGGAACAGGCTCGGATCCGGAACATTTGCAGCAATTGCGCTGGCGGTGATCGGTCCGATACCGGGAATGGTCGCCAGTCGCCGGCTCGTCTCGTGCGTCCGGTGCCACTCGAGGATCCGTTTCTCCAGGGCCTCAGCCTGATCGGCAATCGCCTCCGCTTGGCAGATCAACGCATGGATGGCAGCCGCAGCATGGTCAGGCAACCGTTCCTGGTTCTCTCGGAAGTGGGTGTCGCCTTGCCCTTAAATCCGAGACACGGCGCGTTTTCCGGCCTTTCTTGCCCTTAAATTTGAGATGAGGTGGCTGAACCGCCGACGCGTAGTCGCATCCGCTGAGCAATCTGGTCGACGGTTGCAAGCAGTCGGGGCTCCTTATCGTAGGCGCGAAGCAGGGCAACTCGTGCGTAGACGTCGATGTCCATGCTGCACAACGCAGCCTTTACCAGTGGACGTGATTGGGCGGAGGCAATGGCGGCAAGGCAGAAGAGCCTTATGTTCGGGCGGGGGCTTTGAAGCGCGAAGAAAGGGTCTCCACATAAAGCTTTGAGTCCCATCGCGAAGGTGACCGCCCGCATGGCTCGGCGTAGTTGACGCGCGCTGCCCGACACCGCGACACGCTCCAGGATCCGTGCCCCCCGGCGGGCACGATCAACCAGCTTTTCGGAGACCGCTGCGCCATTTTGCCTGTCGGCCTTTGGAAGAAGCCGGGCACCACAAATCTGGCAGTCGAACGCCCAGGCCCTACGCCAGTGCCTGAGCTCAAGGCCGCCATCAGCGCAGCTTGTGCAAGCCTGGAACGGCACCTGTGCGGTCAACCGCATCTCTGCTTCCGGCATCGCCGCGAAAGTCATCGACGACACGAACGCTGGATCGAAGCGCGCCGCAACGGAAATCCTATCCGCGGCCAGCATGTCGAGATCAAAATCAAGGGCTGCAGCATATTTTGCGTCGATCCCGATATGGGCGAGCAGGTCTGCTACCTCGCAATGATTGGAAGCGGCCAGTCGCGATAACCAACCAGAAAGCAACTCGTCCGGCACTGGCGTCACCGATATCGGCAGCGGGATACACGTCACGCCCCAGATTTCTCGAGCCGTCGCTGAGCGTTTGCATGGCGCGACCAGACCGGTGTCCATTTTGCGATGGCATCATCAGTGACGCACTCGTCACCGCTGATGATCGCGTCGATGGACAGATCCTTGACCAAGGCAAAGATGCGGGACGTCACCCCGCCAGTTAATGCGAGGATCTGCTTGAGCGACCGCACTTGCAGATTGGATTTCTTCTCCAGCGGCATGGCCGCGATCAATGTCTGGATCATATCCGAAAACTCGGCATCATCGCGCCAATTCGGCAGGTGGTGTTCATCAAGCCGACGGGCCAGTTGGACATCGCCGCGAATGGCATCGACGGCTTCGCTGACACCGTAGCAGACCAAAGATGCCTCCAGCTCGTTGCTGAGATACCTCAAGACATTGAGGAACCGGCGCTGTTCCCTATGCGTGCCCGCAAGAAGGTTGTGGACTTCGTCGATCATGATCATCCGCAGCCCGAGGTCGCGCAAAAGGCCCACGACCCGAACTTCCAGCGAGGCAACACTCTGCGCCTTCAGGCTCAGCGTCGACGACGGGGCTCCGACGGCTGCGAGGATGTGCATATAGAACCGCCGCTCATCAGGAGCGGGTGGCGCCTGCAACAGAAGTAACGGGGTGTGGGTGACGCCCGACTCCGGATCATACTCCGGCGCATAGCGTCGCGACAGGTTGCGGGCGATCATTGTTTTGCCGATGCCGGACGCCCCATGCACCAGAAGGCCAGGCATGCGGGTCTGCCGCGACATCTCAATCAGACCATGCAGCCGGTCCAGCACTTGCTCCGCTCGGGGAAAGCCGATCCAGATGTCCGATTGAATGAGGGCGATGCGGCCGTCGTCTTCAGTTTCTGCCCTCAATTCACCAGCGCTCCACCTTGAACATGGGGCGCGATGGGCGTTGTTGCAGAAAGTCGGCCTGAGTTGTGAGTGCCCCTTTCCCATTCAGTTTCATGCCACGCGGACGACGTGGGCGGTGCCGAGCGCGTTGAAGCGATTGACAAGGGCGACCCGGATGTGGATTTCGGCGGTTTGGCGATCTGGATCCCGCGCGGCGATGCGCTCACCGAAGGCCTTCAGGCATCGCATCTTGGCCTCCACTCGGCTACGGGCGTGGTATCCGGTCCACCGCTTCCAGAATGCCCGACCGTAGTGACGCGTGGCGCGCAGGGTTTCGTTGCGCGCCTTGGCAGCCGGGCAGTCCTCTTTCCAAGCTCGACCGTTCCTTCGGGTCGGTATGATTGCCGTGCCACCGCGTGCGATGACGGCGCCGTGGCAGCGGCGGGTATCGTAGGCACCATCCGCGGTCACGGTGCCGATGTCCTCGTCCTCGGGGATCTGGCCCAACAGGTCCGGCAGGACTGGGCTGTCGCCTTCCCGGCTAGGGGTGAACTCGACGGCCCGGATATCCGAGGTGGCGATATCCATCGCCAGATGCACCTTGCGCCATTGGCGGCGGCCCTGAACGCCATGCTTGCGGGCCTGCCATTCGCCGTCGCCAAGAAACTTGATGCCGGTGCTGTCCACCAGAAGATTCAGCGGCCCTTCGGCACGGCGATAGGGGATCTGCACCTTGAGGGTCTTCTGTCTGCGGCACAGCGTCGAGTAGTCCGGAACGGGCCAGTCTAGCCCTGCCAGGCGCAGGAGGCTCGCGACCATTCCGGCTGTCTGCCTGAGCGGTAGCTTGAACAGAACCTTGAGCGACAGGCAAAACTGGATCGCGGCATTCGAAAAGACCGGCGGGCGCCCTGGGCGTCCCTCATGCGGCGCGTGCCAGGTCATCTCCTTGTCCAGCCAGATCAGCAGCGATCCGCGCTTCCTGAGCGCATCGTTGTAGCTGGACCAGTTCGTCGTGCGGTAGCGGGCGGGCTTGGGCTTGCTCATGCAGATCGTCTAACCGCATGGATTCCCGATGTGAATCCTTCACCGACTGAGTTCTGCAACAACGCCCAGTGCATCACCCAAAAAAAGGGAAACGACGCCAGACCGAGAAGCCTGACGCCGCGCTAGAAAAAAACCCCTGAACACGGTTCTTCTAGCGCAGTGTCCGAACCCCTGCAACCAGCAAAGTGTTTTTGCTGGCAAGAATGTTGTTTGCTCTCGACATGGCATCGTCTCTCTCAGGAGATACGACCATGGAACCAACGACTGGCCTGATCCTAAGGCGGATCACGCAGACAGACCTCTCTGTTTCGGCGCACAAACTGGCCACGCTCATCCTCGACGGAATTGCGTGGAAGGACGGGTATAACGGCCTGCCCCGCGGCACGGCTGCCTTCACCCTGTCCTCTCTGGCAGCGAAGATGGGCGTCTCGCGCCAGTACCTGAGCGTTCTGCTGAGTGAGCTTGAAACTTCTGAACTGAAGCTTGAGCGCGAGAAGTCGAACGGCAAGTTCGCCCCCTGGCTCTTCCGCTTCGCGGCCTTTGACGACGGCGAACAGACCCACGATCTCGTGTCAGACGGAGACGACACATCACTATCTAGAGAAGAATCTAACAAAACTATATTCACAGGACAGATCAACATTGACGGTTGCTCGAACGTGTTCCGAACATGCTGGGCCGAGCTGATCAAGGCCGCGAAGAGCGCCCTACCCTGCTGGAACGTCGATACGCAAGTGATCTGGGAACGCTTCCTTGCCTTCAACCGGGCCCGTGGGAACAGCAAGGTTCCGGCCGGTTTCCTGCTCGGCTTCATGCGCCGGTGGCGCACCTCGCTTGGAGAAGCGACGCGCCCACCGGCTCTCCCCGCACCACAGCCGGTTCAAGAGCCACGAGAGCGCGAGCTGCACGAACAGATCAAGGCTGCGCCAAGCTCGAACCGCCAGTTTCACGCGTCAGACCTGTGTCGCGTCATAGGGCAAGCGGCGTACGATGCGCGCATTGTCGCCGTGATCCGGCAGTTCGGTTGCCCGAGGTTCACTGCTACGCTTGCAGTCCACGGGCGTGCAGTCCTGGCGGGCGAAATCTCGCGGTGATGATGGATCGGGTGCCACAACTCTGGCCAGAACGTATTCAGTCAGGGCAGTTCTGGGATCAAAGCAGGTCGGCGAATTGCTCCAGGTCGGCAACCGTGGCGACCAACCCCTGCTGTGTCAGGATCGCGAGATACTCGTCGACGCTTTTGAGCGGATTCTTGAGGCGCGCGCGAACTTTCCGCAGCGCGGAACAGACCAGACCGGGCGCGAGAGACAGTTGGTTCCGGAAAAAGTCGTCAGGGTGTTGGGTCTCGATGCCAAAGGGCGCAAGTGCCGCTGGTGGGAAGTCCTTCAGGTTCTGCGTGACGATCGCGTCACAGCGCCCAACGATTGCCGCCGCCAGAACGTGCCGATCGTCAGGGTCCGGCAGTGTTAGGGCCGGCACCAATGCCTCGTAGCCGGTGACCAGACAGTCGCGTGTGGCCCTGTCCATCAAGTCGCGAGTTCGTTCCAGCGCGGCGCGCTCCCGATGAGGTTCATTGCGCAGAAGCGCATCAATCCACTCCCGATGGATATCGGCCGTCCACTTGGCCTTGAAAAGGTCTGTGACCGCCAACTGCATCAGTGCATCGCGCATCGGCGCGGGATAAAGGACGTTCGCATCGAACAGGACCGTGTACTGGCTCATTTCGAGCGGTAGCCCATGTCCTGCTCTTGAGCGTCGGCGGCCAGTTGATCGAGCGCAGCTTCACGCTCGGTATCGATCGCGGCCTTGTAGGACATCACGTCTTCCATGCGGACGCGGCGATGCTTGCCGACCTTCCGATGCGGTATGGCACCATCCTCGAGCAGCTTGATCAGGAACGGACGCGAGACGTTCAGAACCTCAGCGGCCTGTACGGTCGAGAGTTCGGCGTTCTCGGGGATGATGGTGACCCCCCGCCCCGCTGCCATCGCCTCGAGGATCTCCATGAGCAGCGATACGGCGCCCGCAGGAAGCTCGATCGGCTCCATCTGCTCGGAGTCCGTCACACGAAGTTTCAACGGCGCGCGCGCCTGGGCGAAGCGTGACAATGCCTGGCCAGAGACGCGCGCAATCGCTGCGTCCTGCGGCGTGGGCGGAAGATGTCGGTGTGCCAGCATGTTCATGGTGGTCTCCTCTCCGGTTTCTGTTCTCTACCACCATATATGAAATAAGTGCAACAAATGCATTAAGTGTTGGTGAGTTTCTGCGCGCCCTGCCGCGTGCTCGCGGTTATCGCTGCTGTCGAGTGAGCGGGTGAGACCCACGCTAACCTTCAGTTTGTCGCCTTCCACATCCTGAACCGCCCCTGTCCTGTCACCTCGCGGATCAGACCCCGCTCTTGCATCCATGCAAGGTTGCGCTGAACAGCGGCGCGACTGGCACTCGTCAGGGCCTGGGCCATTGGCGCAGAGACGAGCGGCCATTCGGTCAGCACTGCGCGCAAGGCCGGCGGCGTCCTGCCCGAGAGCAATGTCATTTCGGCTTCCGCCCGCGCCGACCATGCCTCGATATCGTCAAGGTGCCGCACCGCGGTCAGGCACGCGGCTTCCATCCCGTATAGCCAGCGTTCCAGACGTTCGAACGGTGAACCACCGGCTCGTAGTCCCCCTGCCCCGCCCATGGCCAGAGGCGTGAAGACTGCGCCTCTTCCATCGCTGGCCGCGATCCGCGCAGCTGCGACAGCCGCTTCCATACGGTCGTCGTGCTGCCCGAGCCCCGCGAGGCGCCAGAGGTGAAAGCCCGCGCAAGCGCGAGTGATCGGGTGCAGGTCCGTGGCCTGCCCCATCAGATCCAGCCAACCGCTCGCGCGATCCACGAACGGCTCGGTCTCATCACTGATGTTCTCGGGGTCGCGACGGTCGAGGAAGGCGGAAAGGTCCTGCTCCGGTCCCGGTCCACCCGTCAGTCGCCGAATCGCCCATCCGACTCGCGCCAGCGCCGCCGTGTCGTCCTGGACACCGGACAGGCGCAGCGAGATCCAGAGCGCCAGCCGGTCTTGGCTGATGCGGTCACCGGTGTGCCAGCTCAAATCTGCGGCCTCCATCAGCGCAAGCCGATGCCGCCATCCTTCCGGTCCGCGCTTCAACCGGTCGTCCAGCGCGCCGACGCGACCGGCCACACGGGCAAGACGCGCGGCCTGCCCGCCCTCTGCCTTCCGCCATTCGTCGAGGACCTCGGTTTCACGCGGTTCGGCCCGTGGTCCCGGCGGCAAATAGTCCGGCTCGTCGTCCATCGGACCGGGCAGAAACCACAGGTCGTCCTCAGACGCCTGTTCGACCTCCTCAGCATAAATGCCGAGCGCGTCGGATTCATCATACAATGCGGGGGTTCCAGGCCTCATATGCGCAAAATACAGCTATTTTGAGCTTTACCCAAGGGTTTTATCAGAGTGCGTTTGTACACCTTACATAGCACGCGCGCGCGATGGTCCGCGAGACCTCCCTGATCGCGCTCTGCGTATGGAAACCAAGGGCTTTCTGATGAACAGCGCCACAGAGCGCGCCCTTGCATTCATTTACAAACGGTCGATTGCTGACGTGTTTCGCAATTGCAAAGAGCCAGAGAAAGGGAAGCCCGTGTGCCGGGCTTGAAAGGAAAGAGAGAGCCTCTTCCGGGTCCGGCGCGACAAGGATCCTGACCATGGCCAAGACCAAAACCACGACGCGTTCGAAACCCGCCACCTCAAAGAAAACCGAAACCGCCGGATCGGCTGCGCCTGACGGCGCCGCCGACATCCGGATGATCCCGCTCGACCAGCTGGAGCCGAGCCAACTCAACGTCCGCAAAGTCGCCGCGAGCGCTAGCGACGACGCCGAACTCCTCGCCAGCATCCGCGAGACAGGCATCAAACAGAACCTAGTGGTTCATGCGCTGTCAGAGACACGTTTTGCTGTTGACGCCGGTGGCCGTCGCCTCAAATCGCTGAAACAGCTGGCCGAGGACGGTGTGATCCCCGCAGACCACCCGGTGCCCTGCCTCGTCGAGGACGAACGCAACGCCATCCTCACCTCCGCCACAGAAAACCTTCAGCGCGCAGCCATGCATCCGGCGGACCAGTTCGAAGCTTTCGACAAGATGATTGGCGAAGGGCGCAGCGAGGACGAAATTGCGCTGAAATTCGGTGTCTCCGTCGACCTGGTACGCCGTCGGCTGAAACTCGCCCGTGTCGCGCCCGAAATCATCGAGCGATTTCGCGCGGGGGATCTGACCCTCGAATGCGTGATGGCGTTTACGCTGACCGACGACCACGATCGGCAACTGGCGGTCTGGAACGCGGTGAAGGGCGGCTATCACATCCACCCGCAAAGCATCAAACGCCAACTGACCGAGACCGCGCATTCTGCGAACTCGGCCTTGGGGCGTTTCGTCGGCATCGAAGCCTATGAGGCGGCGGGAGGCGTTCTGCTGCGCGACCTCTTCGACGATCGCGCCAGCGCCCATATGGAAAACCCTGAGCTCCTCGAGCGTCTCGCCATCGAGAAGCTGCAGGCCGCGGCCAAACCCTTTGAAGGGACATGGAAATGGGTCGAGGTGCATCTCTCTGTGGATTACGGGGCGTTTCGCAGTTTCGGGCGTGTCTATCCGCAGGATATCGAACCCGATCCCGATCTGCTCGCCGAGGAAGAGCATCTCATCGCCCGCGAAGAGGAATTGGCGGCGCAGAATGACGGCGAGGATTGGACCGACGCCGAGACCGAAGAATACTACGCCATCGAGCCGCGTTTGCGCGAGATCGAAGCCCTGCAGCGCGAGCGGCAACCTTTCGCGGACGCAGATCGCGCCATTGCGGGCGTGGTTCTGACCATCGGTCATGACGGTGCGCTACGTGTCGAGAAAGGCCTGGTGCGGCCAGAAGATATCCCTGCTGCGGCCATGCCGGACGAAGATAGTGCTGATGCGGGTGATGCCTCCTCCCCCGCCCGCCCACATGTGACGCCGCCGACGTCCTCCACGCCAGTGCCGACCTCTGACCCCGCGGCCACGTTGCGCAAGGCGGACGGCATTTCGGCGAGCCTGGCGGATGATCTGCGTGCCACGCGCCAGCACATCCTCAGGGCGCATCTGGCGGCTGATTTCGAGGTGGCCTTCGATGCGATGCTCTACGCGCTCTGCGAACAGGCTTTGGGGCGGTCCTACGGCAACGAGGCACTCGACATCTCGATCCGGCCCTTCCAGGCGCAAGACCGCGAAGTGCTGCACGCGGACACCGTCGCCCAAAAAATGCTCGAGGCGCTGGAACAAGACCTCGCCACGGACTGGATGAAGCTTCAGAAACCCGAGGACTTCCGGACGATGTCGGCGTTGCCCATTGCGGACAAGCAGGCGCTTTTCGCCTGGGCGACGGGTCTCGCGGTCAAACCCCAGCTTTCCTCCGACAATCGTCCTTCCCCGATCATCGAGGAGATCGGCGCGCGGCTCGATGTTGATGTGGCTGCCTGCTGGCGCCCGACTGCCCAAAACTACTGGGGTCGGGTCAACAAGGGGCATGCGGTGGCCACGGCGCGCAAGCTGATCGGTGACGACTACGCCGAGGATCGCAATCGCGAACGCAAGGGCGATATCGCGGCCGCGATGGAGCGGGCGTTCGCAGAAGCGGCGAGCGAGACGGAAGGTTTCGACGCCGCGACGGTTGCAAAGACGACGCGGTGGCTGCCCGACGGGATGGTGTTTGCCGGTGCGACGGAGGCTGGTGCCGACACGGCAGGCGCTGCGCCGGAGACCGAGGAGGGAGATCTGTCCGCCGAAGATTCTCTGAGCGACGCTGAGAGCAATGAACCGTCGTCCTTGCCCGCCTTCCTGAGCGAGGATGCGGCCTGACGCGGCGAAAACCGATCCGATCATGACCTAAGCCTTGGGCCGTCCTCGCGCAGAGGGCGGCCCTTTCCCGCTGACGGGTTTCACGCAGCCGGTGTCTGATCGGCTGGCCCGTCCCGGAGAATTCTCATGACCACCACACTCGATATCGATCCCGTCAAGGAAACCGAATTGATCGCCGGGCAAAATGATGCCTTTCGTCGCTCCATTCTCAGGACCACCCCCGTCGCCGATGCGCCGCAGGGCCAGTTTGTCATGACCCGTGGTGTTGCAGCACTAGGGCCGGACGCCCAGCTCGCTCTCACCCGCCGCGTCGCTTCGTTTGACGCGTTCAACGCTGACAGTGACCCCCATGGTTGGCACGAGATGGGGGTCATCGACTTCGACGGGACCACGACCTGGTTCAAGCTCGATTTGTACGACGTCGACTATCAATATGGCTCTCCCGAGCCATCCGATCCCGCGCAAACCCGCCGCGTCCTGACCCTGCTTCTGCCGTCAGAATACTGACGCCCCTCTTCTTCAACATCACCTCGGATCGCCCTTGCACAAAGGGCGGTCCTTTCGCGCTGGCGGGTTTCCATGGGGCGCGATGGTCGCGTTCCGCCCGCCGCAGGAGACCAGAGATGGCCAAGACACTCGACTATCAGATCACCCTCTATCCCGCGCACCGCGACGGCGCCTTCGTCGTCACACAGTTCCAGATGATGGCGAATTACCCGGAAAAGCGCATCCAGGCCGCGGGCATGGACGACCTGATCGACCAAGTGACGCAGTTCGCGATGGAGCATGGCGAGAGCTGCAGTGCCTCAGTGCGCTGCCTCGCCCCGCGCAAACCGCCGGGGTTCAAGCGCGCGACTGAGAATCTGTATTTCAACCTGGTTGACCGGACGGGTGACGAACGCGGCGACGCCGCGGCTTGAAGCCCCCCGCAGGAAACCTCCTGGGCGATCTGATGCAAAGGTCGCCCTCCCCTTCCCTCAATTCCAAAGGATCGAAGACATGACACAAGTGAATGATTTTTACGCGCAGATGCTGGAAGCCCAGCAACGCGCCGCCGAACAGAGGGTTGTGACCCGCGTGGCCCTTCTCTCCGAACTGCGTGCCGTCGGCGTGACGAAGATCGAGGTGCAATACGAAGGCTACGGCGATTCCGGCAATATCGAAGATGTCGTCGTGACGCCAGACACGATCTCTCTCTCAGAAGAGTTGCGCCGCCGGGTCGAAGATTTCGGCTGGGACTTCGCCTATGCGCTCAGCCCCGGGTTCGAGAACAACGAAGGTGGCTATGGCGAACTGACCTGGGTGCTCGCGACTGACAACATCGATGTCAGTCATTCGAACCGCTACATCGCGACCAATACCACCGAACATGAGGGGCTTTGATATGGCACATCCCCTCCACCACGCCGAAAGCTCGGCCCGAAAGTTCGGAGGTGTTCCAGATGATTACCAATATGTGCACGATTGGTTCGACTCATCTAAGGAACACCTCGCACTTTTCACCCACCGAGCACATCGGCACCACACGCTCGGGATCTTCGAAGCTGAGCGTTTGTTTGGGCGAAGCCTGACCAACAGCGCGGGCCGGGTCGTGCCGATCCGCTGGATCGGCGAACAACATGTGCGCGAAGACTGCCAAGGGCGCATCCCGTCGCTGGCCGACTGGCTTGGACGCATCCAACCGGAACCGTGGATGGCCAACGGCCGGATCGACAACGACCCGACGCAGATCGGCAGCGATCCGCGCGCGGTCTGGAGCCACGCGGTGGCAAATCACCAGACCATTCTCGGCTTCGAGGAATGGCTGCTGAAGGTCTCGGTCGAACACGTTCAGCACCGCCAGAACCGCGCCGCCGCCTGATCCGACGGGCGGCAACCTCACCAACCAACTCATCACAACCAGATCGACTCGCCTGCGCCCAATCGGCCTGGCGAGTCGATTTCGTTCCAAGAAAGGACATCGACATGCACGACCCTGTCTATGAGGAGGCCTATCACGGCCACACCATCAAGATTTTCCATGACCCCGATCCCGAAAGCCCACGGGAGTGGTCGAACCTCGGCACGCTGATCTGCTGGCATCGGAGATACCGGCTGGGCGAAAGCCACCATTTCGCAAGCCCCGAGTCGTTTCTGCGCGATCTCGCGGGTGTCTCGGATCAGTGTGATCTCTCAATGGACCAGTTGCGCGAGCGCGCCGAGCGCAAGGCGATCCTTCTGCCGGTGTTTCTCTATGACCATTCCGGCCTCGCGATGAACACCATCGGGTTCCACTGCCCGTGGGATTCCGGCCAGGCCGGTTACGTCTATGTGTTGCTTGAGGCGGTTCGGAAGGAGTTCGATGTGAAGCGCGTCACCAAGGCACTGCGGGAAAAGGCAGCCGACATCCTGCGCGCTGAAATCGTCAGCTACGACGCCTATCTTGGCGGGCGGGTCTATGGCTATGTCATCGAGCGTGACGGCGAGGAGCTCGACGCCTGCTGGGGCTTCTTCGGCGACTATGAGCTGGACTGCCTGTCCGAGGCACGAGCGTTTGTAGACCATCTCGTTTTACAGGCGAGATCCAGAGCCGTCGCCGCCGAAGAACTGGGCGCAAGCCCACCTCCGAGTTGAAATGCGTGAAGTACTCATATATGTTATTCATGCGTATTTCGGAGGTGAACATGGCAAGCACAAGCGTCACACTGGGCCCCCATTGGGACGAATTCATTGCCCTGATGTTGAAGGAAGGGCGCTACGGGTCAACCAGCGAGTTGATCCGCGCCTCCTTGCGCCTGATGGAAGAACAGGAAGGTCAGCGGGCGCGGCTTCGCGTTGCGTTGATGGAGGGCAAGCAATCCGGCGACGCTGGTCCGCTCGATATGGATGCGATCAAGCGCGAGGCGCGGAGCCGCTCCGGCGCTTCTGATGCGTGACATCCATCTCTCTGAAGCGGCTAAATCCGATCTCGTCGATATCTGGGTCGAGACAGACCGACAGTGGGGCGCGGCGCAGGCGGACCGCTATCTCGACGACATCGAGCGTGCCCTGAAGGGGCTGATCGCCAATCCTCAAATGGGGTCGGACTGCTCCGATCTCCTGCAGGGTGCGCGTAAACTGATCACGGGCCGGCACCTCGTGTTCTATGAGGTGGACCCGGACAGGATATTTGTGATCCGGATCCTGCATCAATCGATGGACGTGCCTCGCCATCTGCGGCCGTCCTGACGCAGGGCAAATTCGCACCAGGGCTTTGCCATGAAAGAGCGAGAGACAGGGCGGGAGGGGTGACCCCTCCCGGGTGCGAGAGTGCGCGCGGGGCCTGGGGCCAACCCTCAACTCCGGAGATTGCCGATGAACGCTCACCCCCATTCCGTCCCGCTTGCATGTCTTTCAGAGGCCCCTGCCCTGCCCGAGGCTGCAGGCGTTGCTCAAAACCTGATGCAGGCTGCAAATGCCCTCGTCCCTTTGTTCGAGGCTGGCAAACCCATTGACGCCGCCGCTGTTCGCGCCGTGATGGAGGAGGCCTTCGGTGCCAGCGACACGAGCGGCGCCTGGGTTTGGAAGGACGCCTACGAGGCCGTCGAGGTTGCGCAAATCCTGATGCTCGCGCGCTATGGCGCGCTGATGCAGCGCCAGGCGGCCTCGCCGCAGGCCTTCCTCACCATGATCGAGCGGCTGGCCAGTCTGGCGCCCTCGCACACACGGCGTTCTGAAGATAGCGTCCGCCTGCAACAATTTTCGACCCCCCTGCCCCTTGCGGCGATTGTCGCGCAGGCGGCGGGGTTTCGCGAGGGCGACCTGGTGCTCGAGCCATCCGCTGGCACCGGCATGCTGGCGATCTTCGCCCGGACTGCAGGCGCGCGGCTTGTTCTCAATGAGCTTGCGGAAACGCGCCGTGCCTTGCTGGAACAATTGTTTCCGGATGCTGTTGTCTCGGATCACGATGCCGCCTCGATCGACGACCGTCTCGACCGCGCAATCACGCCCTCGGTCATCGTGATGAACCCGCCGTTTTCGGCTGCGAACCATGTCGAAGGTCGGTTTCGGCAGGCGACCAGTCAGCATGTTCTGTCCGCGCTGGCACGTCTTGCTCCGGGTGGGCGGCTTGTCATCATCACGGGCGAGAGCTTTCGGCCCTCCACCAAGAGTTTCCAGCCGACGTTTCAACGCATAGGCCAGAGCGCAGACGTGGTGTTTTCCGCCGCGATCGACGGCAAGGTCTTCGCGCGGCATGGGACCACGATCGACACGCGGCTGACGGTAATCGACAAGCGCGCGGCGGGCGAACGCGAGACCGCACCTGTCGAAATCGAGGCCGTCTATCATCCCATCTGCGCAACCACGGGCGATCTTCTCTCCGCAGTGCTCACCCATTGTCCCGCGCGCCGCAACCCCCCGCCCTGCCCTACCAGCGCGGCATTGTCTGTGCCGAACCGCCAGTCCCGCACCAACCTGTACGCTCTGCGTAACGCCGCCCGCAAGGAAACCCGCGCCCGCGCCGAGGAGCGCGCCCGGCATCCCTTTGATGATGTCGTGACGGCCCCGCTCGACTACCTGCCGAAAGCCTGGAGCGTACCGGGCGTCGCGCTGCAGGACACGGTTTACGAGACCTATAATCTTCAGGCGATGCGGATCGGCGGCGCAGCGGAGCACCCGACAGCACTTGTCCAATCCGCAGCCATGGCGTCTGTCCCGCCGCCCGTGCCGACCTATCGCCCAGTCTTGCCGAAGTCCCTTGTCGCTGACGGCCTCCTCTCCGCTCCGCAGCTCGAAAGCGTGATCTACGCGGGCAATGCACACGAGGCGCACCTGAAAGGCTGGTTCAAGCGCGGGGAGATCGAGGGTCAGCTTATGGCCGCGGCGGAGGGTGACGAAGGTGCCTTCCGTCTGCGCAAGGGCTGGTTCCTGGGCGATGGCACCGGCTGCGGCAAGGGGCGGCAGGTGGCGGGCATCATTCTCGACAACTGGCTCAAAGGGCGCCGCCGGGCCGTTTGGGTCTCGAAGAGCGACAAGCTCATCGAAGATGCGCGGCGCGACTGGATGGCCCTCGGGGGGCGTGAAAGCGATATCGTGCCGCTCTCGAAATTCCGCCAAGGGAGCGACATCCGCCTGCCCGAAGGCATCCTCTTCGTCACCTACGCCACGCTGCGCTCCGCCGAGCGGGAAGGCAAAGCCTCCCGTCTCGACCAGGTGACGTCCTGGCTCGGCGCAGGGTTCGACGGGGTCATCGCTTTTGATGAAAGCCACGCCATGGCCAATGCTGCTGGCGAAAAGTCCGACCGCGGCGACAAGAAGGCCTCACAGCAGGGCCTCGCTGGCCTCGCACTGCAAAACGCTGTGCCTGATGCACGCGTCCTCTATGTCTCGGCCACCGGGGCCACGGTCGTCGGCAATCTCGCCTATGCCTCCCGCCTCGGGCTCTGGGGCACTGGCGATTTCCCCTTCGTGACACGTGCAGAGTTTGTCGCCGCGATGGAGGCCGGGGGTATTGCCGCCATGGAGATGATCTCGCGCGACCTGAAGGCGCTCGGGCTATATCTGGCACGCTCGCTCTCCTACGCCGGGGTCGAATACGAGATGCTGGTGCACGACCTGACGCCCCCTCAGATCGCGATCTACGACAGCTATGCCGATGCCTACCAGATCATCCACACCAATCTTGAGGCCGCGCTTCAGGCGTCTGGCATCTCCTCCGAGACCGGCACGCTGAACGCCCAGGCAAAATCCGCCGCGCGTTCGGCCTTCGAGAGCAACAAACAGCGCTTCTTCAACCATCTCATCACCGCCATGAAATGCCCCTCGCTTATCCGCGCGATCGAGGCGGATCTGGCGGCGGGGCATTCTGCAGTGATTCAGGTCGTCTCGACCAGCGAAGCGGTGATGGAACGCCGTCTCGAGGAGATTCCGGCCTCGGACTGGGACGATCTGCAGGTCGATTTTACACCGCGTGAAAACATCATGGACTACCTGATGCACAGCTTCCCGACGCAGCTTTTCGAGCCCTACACCGACGAGAACGGCGATCTGCGGTCGCGCCCCGCCCTCGATGCTGACGGCAATCCCATCATCTGCCGCGAAGCGGAGCGGCGGCGGGACGATCTGATCGAGCACTTGGGTGCCCTCGCCCCGGTGCAGGGCGCGCTCGACCAGATCCTCTGGCATTTTGGCGGCGATGCGGTGGCCGAGGTCACGGGGCGCAAGCGGCGCATCGTGAAAACGCGCGAAGGGCGGCTCAAGGTCGAGAACCGCCCCGCCTCCTCCAACCTCGGCGAGACTCAGGCCTTTATGGATGACGCCAAACGCATCCTGATCTTCTCAGATGCAGGTGGCACCGGGCGCAGCTATCACGCCGACCTTGGGGCAAAGAACCAGCGCCTCCGGGTGCATTACCTGCTCGAGCCCGGTTGGAAGGCCGACAATGCCATCCAGGGGCTCGGGCGCACCAATCGCACCAATCAGGTGCAGCCGCCGCTGTTCCGGCCGGTGGCCACCAATGTGAAAGGCGAGAAGCGGTTCCTCTCCACCATCGCGCGCCGCCTCGACACGCTCGGGGCGATCACCAAGGGGCAACGCGAGACCGGCGGTCAGAACATGTTTCGCGCCGAGGACAACCTCGAAAGCCCTTACGCACGCGCGGCGCGGCGCCAGTTCTTCTACAAGCTGCGCGCGGGCAAGATTGACGCCTGCTCCTACGCCAAATTCCAGGAGATGACCGGGCTGACGCTCGATGACGCGGACGGCACGATGAAGGAAACCCTGCCGCCGATCCAGCAGTTCCTGAACCGCTGCCTTGCTCTGAGGATTGACGTGCAAGACGCAATTTTCGAGGCCTTCGGCGGGTTCCTCTCGGCGATCATCGAAGACGCGCGGCAGGCGGGCACGCTGGATGTCGGCCTCGAGACCCTGCGCGCGGAGAAGTTCGAGATCGTCGATCGCAAGGTCATCTTCGAGCATGAGGCGACGGGGGCGACGGCCACTGCGCTGACCGTGGAGCGCACAGACCGCAACGATCCTCTCGCCCTGCCCCGGGTCAAATCGATCTGCGCAAACACAGAGGGCGCGACGCTCTGCTGGAACACGACCTCCAAACGCGCGGCGCTGATGGTGAAGGCGCCCGCCTTCATGGACGAAGACGGTGTGCCGATCCTGCGGGTGAAACTGCTGCGGCCCATGGGAACCGAGATCCTCGCGGCCAGCGAATTTTCGACCTCGCATTGGGAGGAGATTGATGACTCGATGTTCGAACATCTCTGGCAGACCGAAGTCGCCGCCGTGCCGGAGTTCACCACCTCGAAGATCACGCTGATCTGCGGGCTGCTCCTGCCGATCTGGGATCGGCTGCCCGCTGACAACATGCGCATCTATCGCCTGCAGACCGAGGATGGGGAACGCGCCATCGGCCGTCTGGTCAGCCAGGATCAGCTTCTCAATGTCTACGCGCGCCTCGGTCTCGATTGTCAGATCGAGATGGCACCGCAGGAGGTGTTCGGCGCGGTGATGGACGCAAAGACGACCCTCAGCTTGCTCGGCGGTTACCAGTTGCGCCGGTCGCTCGTGATGGGGCAGCCGAGATGTGAGCTGATCGGCGCGTCCGGTGCGGCCCTGCCCGGTTTGAAGGCTTTGGGCTGCTTCACCGAGGTGATCCAGTGGAAGACGCGGGTGTTCATCCCGGTGGACGGCATTGACGTGCTGGCGCGCGTGCTCGGCGAGCATCCGGTTGGCGCAAACGCTGCGAATGCCGCCGCATGAACGCGCGGCGCAGCATCGCAGACCTCTCGGCCGATCTGGCAGATCGGGCCGAGAGCTTCTGCCGCCAGTATTTCCCCGAGGGGCGCAAGCAGGGCAACTATTGGCAGGTTGGCGATACCTCGGGGGCCAAAGGTCAAAGCCTCGCCATCCGGCTGCAAGCTCAAGGTGGGCGCAAGGCCGGATCCTGGGCCGACTTTGCGACGGGGCAATATGGCGATCTGATAGACCTGCTGCAGGAACGGCTTGGTTCGGTCACGCTCAAGGAAACGCTGAGGGAGGCGCAGTCCTTTCTCGGCGAGGCCCCCTGCGCTGCCGTACCTCGTGAAACCCGAAAGGCTGAGCGCCCGGATGCAGCCTCCAGCAAACGCATCGCGCGGGCGCGGAAGCTCTTTGCCGCAGGCAAGCCGGTCCTCGGCACTCTGGCGGCCACCTATTTGCAGGGGCGCGGGATCTCGCGCTTCGGTCCAGCGCTCCGCTATCACCCGCAGGTCTTCCTGCGCCACGGCGAGGACGGGCCTGATCCGCCGCACAGAGCCCCTGCCCTGCTGGCGAAGATCACGGACAATCGGGGCCAGATCACTGGCTGCGCGCGCACCTATCTCGACCCCTCCACCGGCGGTCTGGCCGCGATCGAGAACCCGAAGCGGATCCTTGGGCAGCTTCATGGCCATGCCATCCGCTTCTGGTCTGGCACCGGGCGCACTGATCTCATCGTCGGCGAAGGTCTCGAGAACACCCTTTCGGTTGGCACGGCTCTGCTTGAGTTCGACCTCGCGTCTTGTCTCACCGCCACCCATCTCGGCCTCTTCATCCCGCCGCCGGGGATCAAGCGTATCTGGATCGCGCGGGACAATGATGAAGCAGGACGCAATGCATCAAAGAGATTGCGTAACCAACTGGAATCGCGAGGAATTGCCTGTGGTGATCTCGTGCCGGCAATGGGCGATTTCAACGACGATCTGCGGGCACTTGGCAAGGATGCGCTGCGCCGGTCCCTTTTAGAGGCCATGAAAGCGCAAGGTCTGGAGATTGGGGGCGGATGACCGCCTGCCTACCCATTGATGTCCGACAGGGCAAAGGTTCCGCCGGTTCGATCTGATCCCGTTTGGACAAGGGGAGCGATGGACCAGCGGGTCGGGGCTGAGTGCCCCTCGCCCGGGCAGCAATGCGCCCGCTACCCGGAAAATTCCCCTCCCCTTTCAGGGCATTCCTCGCGGGACCAATTTTCCGGTCCGGGTCACATTCTCCGCTTCGCTCCGATCCTGACGGATGCGGCCCGGTCGCCGCCGGTCCTGACATCGCCCCATCCAAATCGGGTCAGATCAAACAGAGGAACCAGACAATGCCCCATCAGACAGACATCCAAGAGGAGACCGGCGTGACCTCCGCCATCCTCGACCACCTCGCACTTCACGGCGCAACACCGGGACCCGGCGAGACCGATCATCGCCCCCTGCCCCAACCCGACGAGGTCGAACTCGCCATGGCGACCCTCTTTGAGACCACCATCGGCCTCCTCACCGGCAGCCAGTTGGAGGACAATATTGAAGAGATGCTCTGGTCCCTCACCTCGATCTTCCATCGCCGGCTGACCCATATCCAGAAGCTTCTCGACGACAACGAATTCGAGGTCCGGGAAAGCCTCGCGATCCAGGACGGCTCTGAGGTCGCCTCGGTCGAGCTGGAACGCCTCCAGATGATCGGGCTGAAGCTCTGGGACCATCGCGACGCTTTCGAGCAGATGCGCGATCTGGCCGTGGACCATTTCTCGGCCGCCACCGGTTCGCCCTGGCTGCCCCGCACCGGATCCAAGGTCTCGCATCGGGGTCTGATCTCCGCCGTGGTGGACAGTCGGGCCTATCTCTCGGCCAAGCGCCGCAAGGAGACCGAGGTGCACTGCCCCGAAGGCACACGGATCGCTTTTTCGGGCGGCGACTATCAGGCCTACGACCTGATCTGGTCCGTCCTCGATGCCACCCTTGCGAAATACCCCGACATGGTGCTCTTGCACGGTGGCACGCCCAAAGGCGCCGAGATGATCGCGGCCCGCTGGGCAGATACCCGAGGTGTCACCCAGGTGGTCTTCAGGCCCGACTGGAAGAGCCACGGGAAGGCCGCCCCCTTCAAGCGCAATGACAAGATGCTGGAGACCATGCCCCAAGGGCTGATCGCCACCCCAGGTTCGGGTATCACAGAGAACATCGTCGACAAGGCCCGCAAGCTCGGGATCCGCATCAAGAGGATCGGGGCTTAGGCCCCGGTTCTACAATGACATCAGTCAGAGCGCCCAGTGCGGTTCGCACTTTGAGTTCGCGGAGGTGCGCAGTATTGCAGGATTTGGTCTGTCAGACTGCTGAGTGTGTGGATGAGTATTTCTAGTTTGTCGCTGTCGCGGGACTTCCAAAAGCCTCGTGACGCTCACGTCGTCCCGGGATCAGCGGGATGTTCGCCGAAAGGCGCCCCATTTCGGCCAGGAAACTGACCAATCCGACGATCGTCTTGAACTCGCGCAATTTGAAGACGCTGCGGCTCGTGACAAGCATCTTCGCGTCCTGGCCGTCCTTCGTCACCGCGTGCACGATCCACGCGCCATACCAACTGTTATGGCGCTTCTCGGCAGTCTGGTTGCAGATCACCTCGATGAGGTAGCCATCTGAGAGCAGATCGCGCAGGCCATCCTCGGTGACCACATTCTGTGTTGCGCCGTCCAACTGCTTATCCTCTTCACTCATCCCGACACGTGTCGGGATTGGAGCGGGCTCGGGCGTTTGCCTGATCTTCCGAGTCGCACACGTCGTTTGCTCAGTTTTGCGCTGCCATACGGGACATCTTCGAAGTTCGCAACGCGGCCGGGATTGAAGCTGTCGGGAAAAGATGTGCGCGTCCTCGCCTGGGCATTTCAACTTCTCCAGCCTGTGAGATCACTTTCTGCTCTAGGCCATTGGTAACTCGACCGAGGACCTCAAGACGGGCCGGTGTTGCGTTGCGACGGGTCGTGGTATGTATCGAAAGATCAGGTGTGACTGTGAAAGGATCGTTTCGGCGTTCTTAGTTGTCGGCAGTTCACCCACCTTCCTTCGCGGCCACCGCACTTCTCCCAATGTCTGAGTTGCATGACATGCTGGTCGCAGCTGTCGTCCCGTCCACAAAGGTTGTCGCCGATCTTTTTCCCCTGACCCTGCGGGTCTTTCCTCGCGCAGCAAAAAGACCGGCGCCTGCCCCTCTCCAGCTCACGCTTCGCCTTCGGTGTGGCCGGGCCTTGGCCAGCTGCAAAGTGACCATCATTGCAACGCAAACAAGGAGAAGAGCAATGACCACGAACTGCATCAAATTCACCAGCGCCGACATCGAAACCGCCAAGGGCGTCGGCTCC
>Ga0208059_1000043_pt1 | contig 80886 bp, 75 predicted proteins | sample DeeseametaMP0959_FD_184199 | JGI IMG/M metagenome (GOLD analysis project Ga0208059, IMG submission 184199) | Marine microbial communities from the Deep Indian Ocean - MP0959 (SPAdes) | ecosystem: Environmental > Aquatic > Marine > Oceanic | place: East of Madagascar, South Indian Ocean...
TCATCAGGCACCTGCGCGCTATCGCGGCGCGCCGGATCGCCGGCCCAGGATTTCGGCAGATAGAGTTGCCGGTCGATCAGCGCCTGGCCCCAGCGGCTGGCATAGGCGGCAAAGACCCCGACCTGGCAGTTCTCGATCCGCCCCGCCGTGCCGGAATATTGCCGCGCGACACCGACCGAATGGGTGCCTTTCTTAAGGAATCCGGTCTCATCGATGATCAGAACGCCATCCCGATCGGCCAGCGCTTCCAAGGCATGGTTCCGGACCCGCTCACACAGCAGATCCGCCGACCAGCGTGATCGCCCCAGCAGCGACTGGATCCGGTAAGGCCTTGCAAAACCGGCTTGTTCTGCCAGCATCCAGCCCGTCTTGCGCTCCGCGCCGGACAAGAGTCCATCGATGAACGCCCCAGCCGTTGCCCGCTGCTCGGACCGTTTGAAGGCCGGAGCGATGAACGCCTTCAACCCCTCAAGCGCCTGCTGCCAATCCGAAACGCCGCTCGCCCAAGCCGAAACCGACATGACCCAACCCTCCCAATCCTCCGACGGTTGATGATGTGGACGCCGCTGCGAGCTCAGCGCCAGATGTGGTGCGGAGTACCACGCAAAAGCAGGAAAGGAGCGTTCCGATGAACATAGCAACAATTGGATTGGACTTGGCTAAGAGTGTCTTTCAGGCACATGGCGTGGATGGGGCCGGGAAGACCGTTCTGGTGAAGAAGCTGCATCGTAAACAGATGCTCCCGTTCTTCTCGAAGCTGCCACCCTGCCTGATCGGTGTGGAAGCTTGTGCCACGGCGCATCACTGGGCTCGGACGTTGATCGCCATGGGCCATGACGTGCGGATCATGCCGCCGTCTTACGTCAAGGGATACGTGAAGCGCGGCAAGAGCGACGCTCTGGATGCCGAAGCGATCTGCGAGGCCGTTGGGCGTCCGACGATGCGGTTCGTTCCTGTGAAGACGGTAGAACAACAGAGCATCCTGATGGCGCACCGGACCCGATCGCTACTCGTGCGCCAACGAACCATGGCCGCGAATGCGCTTCGCGCGCATTTGGCCGAATATGGCCTTGTCGCAAATCCGGGCATCGCCAATCTGGTGAAGCTGGCGGATCGGGCATTTGCCGATGAAGCCCTGCCAGCCTATGCCCACCGGGCGCTTGAGATCCTGATCCGCCGGATCGCTGAATTGACCGAAGAGATCGGCGCACTGGATCAGGACCTGAAGGCCTGGCATGCCGGGAACGAGGCAAGCCGCAGGCTCGCGGCCATCCCCGGCGTCGGTGTGATCACCGCGACCGCCCTCGCAGCGACCGTTACGGACCCGGATCAATTTCGCTCCGGCAGACAGTTCGCTGCCTGGCTTGGGCTCACGCCGCAGCAGCACTCAACAGGTGGCAAGACCCGGCTTGGCGGCATCTCGAAACAGGGCGACCGCTATCTCAGGCGATTGCTGGTCGTCGGGGCCACGGCAGTCATGCGGCACGCCAAGCGAAACCCGACGCCGATGACGGACTGGGTGAACGGATTGCTGGAGAAAAAGCCGTTTCGGCTTGTTTCTGTCGCGCTCGCAAACAAACTCGCCCGCATCGCATGGGTACTGCTCACGCGCGGCGAGACCTACAGGCCCTACGGGCGACCCGTTTGACAGCACCGGCCGAAACCAGATTGGCAATGGCAGTCGATGATGCGTAACGATCGAGCCAAAGGTGAAGCAAACCCGTCTGATTCAACGCGCCTCCAAAGCGCGCCAGGTTGATCAGGGACCTCACCGGCGGATTTCCATCAGGGCCAGCGGCAGAAGACAGCCGCGCAAGCAGGCCGGACATATGAAAGCAACCGATCACCGCAACCGACAAAATCAACCCTTGCCATAGGCGGCGTCCACATATGAATCACATCTGATGCCTCAAGGGAATCCCTCGCGATTCAGGTTCAAGCCGAAACGCTTTAGGGGCATCTCAATCGAGGCCGAGGATGCCGGCCGCGCGCGCCACCTTGGAGCGGCCCGTGTTTTTGTCTTCGCCGGCCAGCCGCAGCGAGAACGACATGTTGTCGGCGGTGTTCATGTGCGGGTAGAGAGCATAGCTCTGGAACACCATCGAGATGCCCCGGTCACGCGGGGGCACATCGTTCATCGGCACGCCGCCGATCTTTAGCGCGCCGTCGCTGATGGTCTCCAACCCGACGATCTGAACTGATGCGGTTGTCTAATCGCTGTTGCGACGTCAATCCCTTTGCGCTTTGAAATGCGCCTACCGGATGCATGGTTGTCTCCGCGGTCGGCACTGGGCCGCCGCATGTTGGGGCTTCGCGGGGGGTCTTCAATGTGGATGACGCACTCGTTCTGATGGATAGTGCAACCTCATCAACGGGGGCGACCCGGCCCACGTCCCGGCAGGGACAGATCAAGCGTTCTGGTTTTGAACGCTCTCTGTTTGGGTTCAGGGTGCGGAGCCTATCTTTGGGTCGAAGACTTCCCCGGATTTCAGCATCGCATGCATGATCACGGCGAGCTTGCGGGCCACGGCGACAGCGGCGCGTTTGAAGCCGGCCCTTGCGCGCAGCCCGAGACCCCAAGTGCGCAAGCTGCGTGCAGCTGAGACACGAGTCAGAATGGTCGATGCGGCCTCGTAGAGTAGCCATCGCAGCTGTTTGTCACCACGTCGGGAAATGTGGCCGTCATAGTCAACCTTCCCGAACTGATAGCACCGTGTCGTCAACCCCACCCAAGCTCCGACAGAACGCGACTTCCTGAAGTTGTCTGGATCTTCAATGGCAGCGACGAAAGACGTGGCGGTGTTCGCGCCAACTCCGGGGATCGACATAAGGAGACGACAATCCTACCGTTGGCGTGCGGTCGTTGTGACTTAGGATCCAAGCCTGGCCACACGTTCGCGGAGCCTCCCGCAGTGGCAGAACGATGGCCGCCAGTGAAGCCATGCTCGTCGCGAAGCCGCTTGAACACCCGCCTCGCCGTGCGCCGTTGCTTTCGATGGACCTCGCGATCACCTTTCAGCCAGCCATCGATGATCTCGGTGAACCCATCCAGCTTCGGCCGCTTTACCGGCGCCGTCCGCCGGTATCCGGGCGGAACCGAGAACGCCAACATCTTCCGAACGCTGTCGCGAGAAATCCCAAACTGACGCGCAGCCTCGCGCTGGCTCATGCCTTCTGAACAAGCCAGGCGAACCTTCCGATACAAATCCACGGTGAAAACCCTCCCACCCTCCCTGCCGCCCGAAAGGGTAATGGTGGACGACTTTTTCGCCGCCCGCAGCGGGCTCATCCCGCCGCTACCGTGGTCGACTTTCTCACCGCCGTTCTCACCGCCCGGTCATACCGTCATGCGAGGTCTGACGCGTTCAGACTTTGGACCGACTATGCCGCGGATCTGGCCGCCTGAAAACCGTGATGGCGAATCGTAGCACTTGGGGTCCGTCAACCTGACAAAGCCCCCGCCAGCCTGCCGAAAACGCCATCGCAGGATAAATCGACCGGGTCTTCAATCTGGTTCGACGGCCGTCATCGCTCGACCTCCAGAGCCCGGTCGCGTTCAAGCGAAACACTCTCCACCAAGTGGCGGCGCGAGTCAAACCCCGGCCACACGCATCGTAGGCCCGGTGCCGCAGGACCCGTCAGCACCGATTAGCTGGCCTGCCAAAGGCTGCTGCGCCAGCGCCTTGGCGTCGAGGAACCGTCGCTGACTGGTGACAAAAAGACTCCTGTCGCTCCAGATCGCCATAGTCGGGCGGTGCACCGGCAGGCTCAGGCGGTGGCAGATCTCGCCGCTCGCCGGGTCGATGCGGATCAACTCGCCCGGACCCACCAGCGCCAGCCAGAGCTTGCCCTCGCCGTCCATGGACATGCCGTCGGGATGGCTGCCTTCGGGCAGTGTAAGCAGGGTGCTTCGGCGGGCGATGCCGCCATCCGCGTCGAGATCGAAACGTTCGAGCCTGCGCGTCGGGGTGTCGGTGAACCAAATTGCATCAGCCTGCGGATCGCCGACGATGGCGTTGGGAATGGCAATGTCGCTCAGCACCTTCTCGATGCGGCCATCGCGGTCGCGCCGGAACAGCCCACCCGAGGGCACGCCCTTGCCGGACACATCCATCGAGCCGAACCAGAGCCGCCCCTGACGGTCGGGCTTGCCGTCGTTCAGCCTGCGCTCAGGCGCATCGGCCTCAGTATCGCTGATCCGTTCCCAGACCATCGTCTCGGGATCGAGCGCCACCAGCCCGTCTTCCAGCCCCAGCACCAGCCGTCCGCTCTCCGCCAGCGCGATCAGCCCGCATTGGCCAGGCAAGGGGATGGCGCTGTTTTTGCCGCCGGGCTGGTGGCTCAGCAGGCGTTGGCCCTGGATGTCGAGCCACCAGAGACAGTCGCGCGTCGCATCCCAGAGCGGCACCTCGCCGGTAAGAGCAAGGGCTTCGTGGCGCGGGGTGAAGGTGTAGTCGGTCATCAGGGTCTTTCCAGTTTCACACGGGTGGGCGCGCGCCCGGTCACGCCGGGGCGCAGTTCGATCAGCCGCCCCGAGAGCGGGGCAATGTCGTTGTAGCCAGGCGGCAGGCGCAGGTAGGTCGAGGTGACAAAGAGACTGCCAAGGTCCGGCCCGCCGAAGGTCAGCGCCGTGGGCATCGGCACCGGCAGCGCATGGCGCGCCAGTTCGCGGCCCTCCGGATCGAGCCGCAGCACCGACCAGCCGCCGCGCATGGCAACCCAGAGACAATCCTCGGCATCGATGGTCAGGCCGGCGGGCTGGCCCTCTGCATCCGAACCCTCCAGCAACGCACGCCGCGACAATGGCAGGCCGTCCTCGTCAAGCTCGTAAGACATCAGCACCGCGCGGCCTTCGGCCGGGTCCTGTTCGGTCAGATAGGCGTGGCGGCCGCCGCGGCTGAAGGCAGTGTTCTTGGGCAGGAAAATCTCGGGCTGGATGATCTCGGTCGTGAGATCTGGGTGAATGCGGTAGAGCGTGCCGCTCTTTTCGAGATTGTCGAGCGGCATCGTGCCGGTCCAGAGCCGTTGCTCGGGATCGACGCCCACCGTGTTGAAGCGGTTCTCCGGGCGATGCGCCTCGGGGTCGATCAGCGGGGTCTGCTGGCCGCTGGCGGGGTCGAAGAGCGACAGCCCGTTCTCGCCAGTGAGCAGAAGTTCCGCGCCGGTGGTCAGCGCCAGCCCGCCCGTCAGCCCGTCGAGCAGGCTGCGGCCGCTGGCGCCGGTCTCGACATCCAGCCAGCGCAACGCCGGGGCCAGCACGTCAAGCCACCAGAGCCGCCCGGTGCTTTCGCACCAGCTCGGGCTTTCGCCGACGTAATCGCGGCCGGTGTCATGCACCTTGCCCTTGAAGCCGGTCTTGGGGCGGGGCGCGATCACCTGTTCGTTGAGCTTTTGGGTGACGCCCACGTGATGCGAGGCGCGGCGCGCGGCCTCGCGGATCATCTGGCCGGCCTCGTGCAGGCGGTCGGGGCGGGTGCCGGCGGCGTCGAACTGGCAGCAGAGCGCGCCGACCACCGTGCCCTCGCCATCGAGCACCGGAGCGGCCACCGCCAGCGGATCGCCGTCGCTGGCGACATAGCCCAGCGCGCGGGCCTTGCTGAGGATGCGTTGCAGATCGGCGGACCATTCGTTCTTTTGCCCCGCCGGGCGGCCGGCCAGCATTGCCTGACCCGGCGTGCTGCTTTCCAGCGTGAGGCGGGGCCAGACCCGGACGGTGCGCCCGGCCGGATCGGCGGCGTCGAGCACGAAGACCGAATCATCGTCGCTGACATAGAGGCAGCAGGGCACTTTCAGAAGCTGCGACAGCCGCGACATCTCGGCCTGGCAGGCGCGCACCGTCGAATCGCGGTCGAGCGCGCCGCGCGCCAGCGACATCACCGTGGCGCCGATAGCATAGCGCCGGGTGTCGCGGTCATAGCGCACCAGACGGCGCGAGCGCAGGGCGGACAGCAGCCGATGCAACGAGCCCTTGGAGAGGCCGAGATGGTCCTGAATCTGCCGAAAAGTCAGGGGCGAAGAGCGCCCCAGCAGCAACAGAAGATCGATCCCGCGGGTGAGCGACTGCGCGCCGGGAACGTCCTCGGCATTTTCGAGGGGGTCGTCGATCTGCATGCGCCTCGTCCTTTGGTTTCGTCACCGTCCGCCACCCAAGTGTATCACATAAAGAGAGCAAACTGTGCAATGGTTCACATGTTGACACGTCTACAGAAGTGTCCCACATTGTGGGGAGGAGGACGAAATGACCCAGCGAACAGCCCTTGCAGATGTCACGCTCTGGCGTGCCGACGTGTCGGACAAGACCGTCTGGTTGCTGCTGCGTCTGCGCGATGGCGCCGGGCGGGAGGGCTGGGGCGAGGCGACCTCTTTCGGCAACGAGGCCGAGATCACCGGGCTGGTGGCGCATCTGTCCGACCTGGTTCGGGGCGGCGATGTGCAAGGCGTTCAGCCGCTGCTCGCGGCGCTGCAACAGGTCGAGATTGCCCCGGGCCGCCGGGCGCTGTTGAGCGCGCTGGAGCAGGCAGGGCTCGACCTTGCGGCGCGCCGCGGCTGCCTGCCTCTGGCCGAGATGCTGGGCGGCGCGCGCCGCGATGCGGTGCCCTTTTATGCCAATATCAACCGCGGGATTGCCGATCGCAGCCCGGCGGGCTTTGCCGCCCGGGCGCGGCAGGTGATCGACACCACCGGCGCCTGCGCCGTCAAGATCGCGCCGTTTGACGGCTATCGCTGGGACCGGCTCGACTGGCCCGAGCGCCGAGCAGTGCTGGAGCAGGGGCTGGCGCGGGTCGATGCCGTGAGGGCCGAGCTGGGCACTGATGCGGATGTCTTTGTCGATTGCCACGAGCGCTTCGATCTGCATGGCGCACAGCAGGTGATTACCGAGCTCTGCCGCATGGGCGTTGCCTGGATCGAGGATGTGACCGCCATGCATCTGACCACGCCCGAGAATCAACGCCGGCTGCGCACCGCCTGTCACGCCGGCGGGGCGCGGCTGGCCGGGGGCGAGAATGTCACCGATAGCGCCGGGATGACCGCGCTGATCGCCGATGGCGGCCATGATGTGGTTCTTCCCGACCTGCGCCTGACCGGGGTGCAGGAGGGCATGGCCATGCTGCGCCTTGCCGCCGCCTCTGGCGTCTCAGCCTCTCTGCATAACCCGGCGGGCCCGGTGCTGGATGCGATCTCGGTCGAGTTGGCGGCGAGCCTGCCCGGCTTCCTCATCCTCGAGCGCCAGATCGGCGAAAGCGAGATGACCGCCCGTATCCGCCCGACCTCCGCCGCGATGGCGCAGGGACGGGTGGCCACGGCGACGGCCGCGGGCTTCGGTTTCGTGCCCGAGACAAGTGCGCTGGTGCCGGCCGAGGCCGGGACGCGCAAGGGCATGGCCTCTTTCACCGGGACCCCCGGCGCAGGGCCGGACGCATGACAGATACAGGACAGACAGGGGATACGCCCATGACCGCCGAGACAGGCTTTACCGGCCGAACCGCCCTCGTGACCGGGGCCAGCCGCGGCATTGCCGCCGCAATTGCCGGGGGGCTGGCCGCCGCCGGGGCGCGGGTGGTGATCTCCTATTCCGCCAAGGCCGATGCCGCCGCCGGCCATGCCGGCGCCGCCGAGGCGCTGGTGGCTGAGATCACCCAGGCCGGTGGCCAGGCAATGGCCATCGAGAGTGACATTGCCGAGCCCGGCGCGCCGGAGCGGCTGATTGCCGATTGCGCCCGCGAAATCGGCGTGATCGACACGCTGGTGCTCTCGGCCAGCGCCCAGGTCAATAAGGTGTTCTGGCGGCAGACGCCCACGGACATCGCCACGCAGCTGCAGGTCAATGTCACCGCCAATGTGGCGCTGTTGCAGGCGGTGCTGCCGCGTATGCAGGCCGAGCAATATGGCCGCATCCTGACCATCGGCTCGGTGCAGGAGGTGGCCCCGGGGGCGGAGATGCCGATCTATGCGATGACCAAGGCGGCGCTGCGCAACCTGGTGGAAAACCTTGCGGTGCAATGCGCCCGCGACAACGTGATGATCAACAATATCGCGCCGGGACTGATCCAGACCGACCGCAACGCCTTTCGCCGCGAGGACCGCGCCGGATGGCAGGAGTTCGTCCGCAGTGCCAACCCGGCCGGCCGCGCGGGCAGCCCAGAGGACGTGGTGCGCCCGGCGCTGTTCCTTCTGGCACCCGACAACAGCTTTACCACCGGCACCACGATCTATGTCGCCGGCGCGGCCCAGGTCGCCCGGTCCAGCAGTGACGCGGCCTGTGCCGTGTCGCCCGCGCTGCAAGGCGCAACCTGAGAAATCAAACACCACAGCAAGATCCCAAGGGAGGACACATGCTCAAGACCCTCATCAAAACCGCCGCCGTCGCGGCCCTGATCGGCCCCTTCGCCGGTCCGGTCGCCGCCGCCGAGGATTACCCCTCGCGCAACATCGAGATGATGTTCCCCTGGGGGCCGGGCTCTGCCTTTGCCATGGCGCAGATCATCACCAATGCCATGGGCGACGAGCTGGGCACCAATATCAGCGTTGTCTCGACCCCCGGTGCGGCCGGTGTGAAATCCTTCAACACCGCGCTGGAAAAGCCCGCCGACGGCTATACGCTGATCGATGGCTGGGTGGCGCCGCTGGTGCTGCAGCCGCTGGCCGGCAACACCGAGTTCACCCACAAAGATTTCACCCCGCTGTGGTCGGCCACCCGCGTGCCTTTCGCCGTGGTGGTGCGCAAGGATGACGAGCGCTTCCCCGATTACGACGCCTTCATCCAATATCTGAAGGACAACCCCGGCAAGGCGCGCTATTCCTCCGGCTCCATCGGCAATATCCCCCATATGGTGCTGGCCAAGATGATGCAGACCGAGGGCGTCTATGCCCGCAACATCCCCTATCCGCAGGATGGCGATGCCTTCAAGGACCTGCGCGGCGGGTTGCTGGATTTCAGCTTCAACGACCCGATCACATTCCAGTCCAACAAGGACGCCTTCAAGACGCTGGTGGCCTTCACCAACGAAAAGGACGTGGCCGCGGCCTATGACGAGAATACCCCGACGCTTGACGAGGTCGGCGTCGACATCGGTCTTACCGGGCTTGCGCCCTCGGGCTGGAACTGGTTCCTCGTGCACAAGGACACGCCGGCGGAGATCGTCGACACGCTCAACACCGCGATGGAAGCGGCGCTGAACCGGCCCGAGGTGCAGGAGAAACTGAAAGCGGCAGGCTTCCTGCCGACGATGTATCCGCCGGAGCGCTACGAAGAGATCGTCGGGCCCATCGGTGACCAGATTGCGGCGGCCAAGGACGCCATCACCTGGGAAGCCGAGCAACTGAAGAAGTAAGCCACTCACAGCTGAAACAGGGACGTTCCGGAGCAACCGGTGCGGCCCACATATGAAAAGGGAGGCGAGGATGACCGAGACAGCGACACCGGATCGCGACACCGGCCCAGAGGTGGTGGACCGCGTGGCACCCGGGGAATGGGTCATGCTGGCGGCCTTCACGGCTCTGGCGCTTTTTGTCTACCAACAGATTTACGGACCGCTTACCGCGGCCGGCTATGCCGATGGCGACGCGGTCAACAATGCTGCGCTGTTTCCGCGGCTGGTGGCCAACATGATCCTCGGGCTCTGCGGCCTTCAATTCCTGCAACTGCTGCGCCGCCGCGTTGTGCTGAGTGCCGAGTTCCGGCACGGCAGCACACGCGATACCGCCTGGCGTTGTGGCGTCGGCACGATGGTGCTGCTGGCCTACTTGCTGGTGCTGCCGGTGATCGGTTTCTACCCGGCGACGGCGGCATTTCTGCTGGCGCTGTTCCTGCTGCTCAAGTCCCGGCCGGTCTGGATCGCGGCGCTGGTCGCTGTGCTGATGACTTTGGCGGTGGGCTATGTCTTTGAAGAGCTGTTGCGTGTGGTCCTGCCGCACGGGCGGTTCGGTCTCTCGCTGTAAGGACGCGCGCCATGTTCGACATTCTTCTCGCCGGGCTCGACAGCTTCCAGTCCTGGCAGGTGATCGGGGGGGTGATCCTCGGCACGGTGATCGGCATGGTGGTGGGCGTGCTGCCGGGCCTCGGGCCGCTGATCGGCATCATCCTGATGCTGCCGGTGACCTTTCACATGCAGCCGGTGGCGGGGATGGGCATGTTGATGTCGATCTTTGTCGCGGGCTCCTGCGGAGGGGCGATCTCGGCCATCGTGCTGCGCATCCCCGGCACGCCGCTGGCCGCCGCGACACTGCTTGACGGCTTTCCGATGGCGAAAAACGGCCGGGCGGCGGATGCCATCGGGCTGGCGATTGCCTCTTCCGCCCTGGCCGGCGTCCTCGGCGGTATCGTGATGATCCTCGGCGCCCCGGCGCTGGCGGCGGTGGCCACGAATTTCGGCCCGCCGGAATATTTCGCGCTGGCAATCACCGGGTTGCTGTCGATTTCGGTTGTGTCGAACGAGAGCACGATCAAGGGGCTGATGACCGGCGCGCTTGGCGTGCTGATCGCCATGGTGGGCAGCGACCCGCTGTCGAACGCGGCGCGCTTTACCTTCGGCACCAATGCGCTGTCTGGCGGCATCCATATCGTAGCGATCATCGTCGGGCTCTTTGCCCTGTCCGAGGCGGCGTTTCAGATCCTCGAAGGCGGGTTTCGCAAGAAGCCAGAGGTGCAGGCGGTGCGGGTGTCAATGCGCGCGCTCTGGATGGCGCTGCGGCACTGGAAGAACCTTTTGCGCTCCTCGACCATCGGCGTGTTCTTTGGCGCGCTGCCCGGCGCCTCTGGCATCATCGCGTCGTTTACCGCATATGCCATCGCCCGCAGCCGCCCGCTGAAAGGCGATGCGCCTTATGGCGAAGGCGCCGAAGGCGGCGTGGTGGCAACCGAGTCGGCCAACAACGCCGCTTGCGGCGGCGCGATGATCCCGACACTGGCGCTGGCCATTCCCGGCGACGCGGCCACCGCGGTTCTGCTCGGCGCGCTGCTGCTGTTGGGACTGGTGCCGGGGCCGCAGATGTTCGCGCTGTCGGGCGATGCGGTGGGCGGCATCTTCCTCGCCTTCCTTGTATCGAACGTGGTGCTGTTCTTTGTCGGCATGCTGATGACGCCGCTGTTCGTGCGGGTGCTGAAAGTGCGCAAGCAATACCTGGTGCCGACGGTGCTGCTGCTGTCGATTGTCGGGGTCTATTCGGTGCAGTCCAGGGTCGATGACCTCTGGGTGATGCTGGTCTTCGGCATGCTGGGCTTCGGGCTGCGGCGCTACGGCTATCCGCTGGCGCCGATCGTGATCGGGCTGATCCTCGGGCCGATTGCCGAGGGCAGCTTCCGCCGGACACTGCTGTTTTCCGACAACGGCGCCTGGTTCATCCTCGAGCGGCCGATTGCCACCACCATCCTGGCCATAGACCTGCTAGTGCTGATCGTGGCCTTTACTCCTCCGGATCTGCGGCGGGCAGCAATGACGCGGCTGCGGACCCTGAAAAGCTGAACCGGCACTGAAACCGGGGCGAATGGCGATTGCCACCGGCCCTCGCTGGATCTGGATTTCTTGCTGGCTCTGCCCGGCGGCGCCGTCACGAGAATTTTCCCAGATCCAGCGGTGCGAAACCGCCGATTGCAAGCCTTCGGTTTGACAAATAAGTGCCGCGCTCCTAATTGCCACCGCATGACCAATACGCTGCAAATCCTGGGTGGCTTCGCCGACCAGATCTCCGTCATGGGGGTCTTTGTTGCGGCGCTGCTGTGCTGGATCGCGTGTTCCGCTCCCTATCACCGCTAACTGAAATTCGGACGGCCAGAGAGGCCGTCAACTGGTGAATGCACGCGCAAACCCCTTGCGAGGAGGCGCGCGCTCGGGAGAAAAACATGAAAAGATTTGAAGACCGCAGGATACTCGTCACGGGTGCGGGGTCCGGTATCGGGCAGGCCACCGTCGCCCGTCTGTTGAAGGAAGGCGGGACGGTCATCGCCGCGGATATCTCTGCCGATGGGCTCGAGAAGACCAGGGCAGCTGCGAAAGAGGCGGGCGACGACGCGCGCCTGAGTGTCATCGTGGCAGATGTCGCGGACGAAGGGTCGGTTCTACGCGAAATCGGCAAAGCCATCACGCTGGCCGGACAACTGGATGTACTGGTCAATGCCGCCGGCATCCTGCGCTCTACGCATACGCACAAGACGACGCTGGAAGAGTGGAACACTGTCTTGAAAGTCAACCTGACCGGCACGTTTCTGGTGACGCGGCAATGCCTGCCGGCATTGCTTGAGACCGGGCGCGGGGTTGTGGTGAATTTCAGTTCGACCTCGGCGAGTTTCGCGCATCCGTACATGGCGGCGTATGCGGCATCGAAGGGCGGGATTCAGTCCTTTACCCACACGATCGCGGCGGAATATGCCAAGCAGGGTCTGCGCGCGGTCGCGGTGGCGCCGGGCAATATCGAGTCCGGAATGACCAAAGCACCTGGCATCCCCGACGATGCCGACTTTTCCCTGTTCCAGAAGATGAGCCCGTTGATCGGCCAGGGATTTGCCAGCGCGGACAGCGTGTCCGGTATCATTGCCGCTCTGGCATCGGATGATGGGCATTTCATCACCGGCACCGAACTACGGATCGATGGCGGCACGCATATGTAGGGACAGGCCGACAATCCATTCATTGGTCTCAGAATAACGTCCATCTGCAAGCTTGAGAAAGGTGCCATTCCTCGCATGTCTGTGGGGAATGGCATGGAAGACGGTAGAAACACCTGTGCGGTTCAAGACCCAGCAACGCTGGACCTCAACTCCTCTGGCAGCAGGAATGCAGCCGTTCAGCGAGCCCCGGCCTTGCGACAGTCGAAGCCGCGCGCGGAACGGGTCAGAGCGTCGCTGCGGTTTTGGAGCCCATGGCAGTTTTTCTAATTAAGAAGATCGACCTAAAAATGGATCGAGATGTCGCGGTGGCCGGCGTTGCAGGCGGCGATGAAAAGCGCTTGATCGCGGCTGAGCCGCGCTTGCTGGCGGGAGCCGACCGTATCCGAGAGAATAGCGAAATAGGCCGCGAGGTCGGGTTCCAGATCCGACATTGCTTGCCGCCGCCAAGCGGCCTGCGTTTCGAAGGCCGCGACCGCAGCCGTCCATTGGGTGGAGGCCGCTGTTCGGTCCGGTGCCTGCGCGTCCAGGTCATCTGCCGCGCCTGCAAGGTCAGAGCGAACCTCGTTGGCGCCGGGAAGGGCCGCGAAGGCTGTGGCCAGATCGTCGACAGCCTGTTGCGCTACAACAAGTTCACCCTCGGCGATCAATCTTTCGAGCGCGCGCAGATCCGCTTCCAGCGCCAAAAAGGTCGCGTTCGTTTCCATGATCCCGATCAGTTCGGCCACTTCGCGATGCGCGGCATCGCCGGCGCGACGATAGCCATTTCGCGCGCGGTTCTCGGCTGAAACCAGTTCGGTGAACGCCGCATTCACCTCGGTCCAGCTCTCGGGAATTGTCGCTTCCATTCTGGCGCGTTCCTCCTCAAGCTCGGCAATCCGGCTTTCAAGCGTCGCGCGCAGGTCCGGATCGTCCTGGAACCTGAGGAAACTCAACTGTCTGCGCTGTTGGTCGAGTTTCGTGTCGATGACGCGCATGTCCTTCTGAATGTCGCGCACGACACGAAGTTGTGGGCGATAGGCGCCGGTCGCCGCGATGACGTCGGCCTCGGCGGTAAAGGCGTCGTCAAGCGTGGCAAGTGCGGTCTCGACGCTCTCAAAGCTTGCGGTCAAGCCTTCTGCGTATTTGGCAGGCAGGACCCCTAAGTCGAGACCGCGCATCGCCGCGATAGTCGACGTCAATGCGTCCGGCTCGTCTTCCAGCCGGTGGGCGACATATTCCTCCAGACAGTACTGAAGCTGCGGGTTTCGCGGTGGCGGAGCGGTTTCGCTCAGAAGCGACGAGCGGTTCGGCAGGTAGTTCACCAATTTCGGCAGATACCCCACGACCCCCAGCGCGACCAATTGCAGGACGATGAAGACGATCACACCCTTGTAGATCTGAACCGTCTTGACCACCGCCGGCGCGACCCCGCGCAGATAGAACAGCGCAAAGCCGAAGGGCGGTGTCAGAAAGCTTGTCTGGATGTTCAGCCCGATCATCACGCCAAGCCAGACCGCCGTGATGTTCGCGGAAGGATCGGACAGAAGGATCGGGGCGACGATCGGCACGACAACCACCGCGATCTCAATGAAATCGAGGAAAAAGCCAAGGATGAAAATCACCGCCATCACTATGATGAACTGAGTCCAGAAGCCGCCCGGCAGCGACAGCAGGAACTCGCGCACGAGGTCTTCACCGCCGAAGGCCCGGAAGGCGGCGGTGAGCATCGCCGCGCCCAGCAGGATGATGAACACCATGGAGGTGGTCTTGGCGGTCTCGATCATCACCTCGTGCCGGGTATTTTCGATCTTCAAGACCCGCAGACCGGACCAGACCAACCCGCCGATGATCAGCGCGCTACCCAGGACACCCAGCCAGATACCGGTCACTTCGCCGCCAGAAGCCAGCAGGCCCTTAACGTTCATGTCGTAGTTGGCGATTGCGACGCTGATGATCGCTAGCCCGGCAATCGACAGGAACACCGGGACATAGGTCAATCGGCCGCTGTCCTTGAGGCGGTAGCCCGCCATCAAAAGCGCCCCGGCCGCCCCGATGGACCCGGCCTGGTTGACGGTCGCCACCCCGGTCAGGATCGAACCGAGAACAAGGATGATCAGGGCAAGCGGAGGAATAAGCGTCAACGCCACTTCACCCCAGAACCGGGCATTCCAGCCGTCCTCGTAGCGGACGGCGGGTGCGGACTGGGGCCGGATGAGGGCGTAGACCAGGATGAAAGCCATGTAGAACAGCACCAGCATGATGCCGGGCACGAAAGCGCCCAGAAACATCTCACCAGCGCTGGTCGAGGTGACATCGAACATCGACGGCATCGACAACTCGCCGGTTGCATCGCGGTAGAGCGCCCCGCGCAGGCTGTTCCCCTGGTCGGCGGCACTGGCGAGTTGGTCAGCCAGGATGATAAGAACGATAGACGGAGGGATGATCTGTCCCAGGGTGCCCGAGGCGGCAATGGTCCCGGCGGCAAGTGGCTGGCTGTAGTTGTTGCGCAGCATCGCAGGCAGAGAGATCAGCCCCATCGCGACCACCGTCGCGCCGACGATCCCCGTGGTGGCGGCCAGCAGTGCGCCGACAAAAACCACCGAAATGCCCAGCCCGCCCGGCACCGGTCCGAAGAGCCGCGCCATGGTGACCAGCAGGTCTTCGGCGATCTTCGAACGTTGCAGCATGATCCCCATGAAGAGGAAAAGTGGGATCGCAATCAGCGTGTCTCGTTCAACCTCCAGATAGACCCCTCGAAGGTTCGTGACCCCCGCCGACAGCCATTGTGACGGGCCGCTGGAATGAAAGAAGGCGTCGGTGCCATCGCCGAACAGCCACCCGGCACCGGCGGCCAGCAGGACGGTGATGATCGCGGAGCCGGGCAATGCGAAGGCGACCGGAAACCCCGACCCGAGCGCGGTGGCCATGATGACGATCAACAGGAGGAGAAAGAACAATTCCATGGCGCGATCCTTAGACGGTCGTGGAGTCTTGCGTCGTGCCGCCCGGTTCACCGCGCGCATCGGCGACGGCCTGGAACAGGTAGCTCACGAATTGGATCAGCATGGTGATCGCAAAGACGGCGAGAAATCCGGCCATCTGGTACTTGATGAACATCCCCGAGGGGCCGGATTGGCTGATCTCGAAATTCCGGATCGGGGCGTTGATGATCGCCTGCGCCGACCCCATCCCGATCAGGACGATGGCCCAGCAGGTGATCATGCCGAACAGGATCGAGCCGATTGCGTTCACCCGGCCACGGCGCCGGGGCCCGAAACCGGAATAGAACACGTCGACGCGGACGTGACCTTCCTCCAGCAGCGTGTAGGCAGATGCAAAGAGGAACAGCGCGGCATACCAGTAGCGCACGAGGTCGCCCATGAAGGCCTGTTCGTAGCTGAAGACGAAGCGGGAAACGACGATCAGGAATTCGGCCAGAACGATCAGCAAGGCTAGCCAGACAAAGCCCAGCGACCGGCTGAACCAGGCGACAACAAACGCGGCAACGGTCAGCGGCACATGGATATAAGGCCCCACGAAACGCGACCGGCTCAGGCTGCGGGCGAAGTCTTCGGGGAAGAACTGGTCCAGCATGCCCTCGACCCGGAGAAAGGCGATGGCTGCATCGACGAGACCGACGAACAGGACGGTAATGAAGCAGGCCCGGATCAGATAGGCGTTGAAATCCGATATCGCGCGCGCCTCATGGCGCAGGCTGCGGTGCGATGTCCGCAGGACCCACGTCATGGCAAGAGCAAGCCCCACGACGTAGATCGCGACCAGCACGAATGACCGCAGGTCGCCTGAAAGCGCCTGTCGTGCGGGCGGAAATCCCCATCCGACAATCAGAATGTTGCAAATGAAAAAGGCGGCCAGAACGCCAAGCGTGATCCAGCCGAAAAATCTGACCATCGGGGCCGGTTGCCCGGTTCCGACGCTTTGATCGGGCAAACTATCCGCGGTCATCGTGAAACACTGTCATTTGCAACTGTCCTCAATGGCGTGAGAGTCCCCCGGGCTTGCGCACCGGAGAGACCCCAGTGACCGCGCGACCGCGCGGTCATCTTTCAACGGTGTCTCAGCTAAGGCCGAGAATACGGTTCCGCTGGTTCACGAAACGCGTCTCGAATTTCGCCATCATGCCGCCGTATTCCCGCAGTTTCTGCTGATAGGTATCGTTGATCTCTGCTGCCAGCGCAGAGTGCTCGCGGGTTTCCTCGTAGACTTCCTGCGAGGCGGCGCCGAAGGCACCCCAGACGTCGTCCGAGAAGTCGCGCACCTGAACCCCGTGCTCGTTGACCAGCCGCTGCAGGTACTCACCGTTCAGCGCCACGCCTTCCTCGAACTGGGCCGCGTTTTCTTCATAAGCGGCAGCGGTGATGATCTCCTGCTCCCATTCGCTGAGGCTGTTCCACCACGACGCGTTCATGCCCAGGGCAATCGCCGGCGCCGGTTCGTGCATGCCGGCGGTGTAATAGAACTGCGCGGCCTCGTAGAGCTTGAGGAAGAAGTCGTTGTAGGGGCCGACCCACTCGGTCGCATCAATCGCACCGGAGACGAGGTTTTCGTAAATCTGGCCACCCGGCAGGGAAATGGTGGAGACGCCCAGTTTTGTCATCACCGTGCCCGCAAGGCCCGGAATGCGCATCTTGAGACCGTTGAGGTCTTCCGGCGTGTTGATCTCCTTGTTGAACCAGCCGCCGGCCTGCGCGCCGGTCTGGCCGCAGACCACGGCTTTCAGGCCGAACTCGTCGCCGAGCTTGTCCCAGAGCGCCTGTCCGCCGCCGAACTTGATCCATGCGTTCCACTCCGATGTGACCATTCCGAAGGGCACGGTGCAGAAATAGGCAAAGGCGGGGTGCTTGCCGGTCCAGTAATAATCGGCGGCGACATAGGCCTGGCTGTTGCCCGAGGTCACTTCGTCAAAGCTGTCGAAGGCGCCGACGCGTTCGCCCGCTGCAAAATATTCTGCCTGGATTTGTCCCTGGCTCAACAGGTTGATGCGTTCAACCAGTCTCTGGGCGGAGGTGCCGAGCCCGGGAAAATCCCGCGGCCAGGTCGAGACGATGGTCATCGTTTTGGCGTTCTGCGCGTTCACCATTGGCGCAGCAAGCACCGTCCCCGCGGTGCCGAGTGCCGCAGATGTAAGAAATTTCCGACGTTCCATGTTCGGAGGTACTCCCGTTGACTTCGTTTATTGAAGGACTTCTCTTTCGTAAGAAGACGGCGCAGAGGCAATTCTGCCCGAACCCGCGAAACGGGCTCCAATAGTCAAAACCTAGGTGAAGGGCGCTCGTAGCTCTATCCGCGGAATTCGTGCGATTTCCGTGTTTTCCACGGCGAAGATGGTGGTTACCCGGTGATTGAACGCAACCGGACCGCCTCGGCTGACGATCCATGGTCCGGGCGGCACGCGGCTGGCGGCGGGACGAGCAAGACAGGGTCCGATCGTATCGGTTACTTGCCGGGTTGCAATTTGCAGCCCCTGCGCCGTCTTTCAAGGCCTCAGCTTGAGGTAGCTGATTTCGCGGACTTCGAATCCCCCTCCCCGCTCATCCGTAGGATCGACGGGAATAGTGCCACGCAGCCGTGAAACTGTCGGGTCATACCGGAACTGGACGGATTGAACACGCTAGACCCGCCCATTCGCTTAGGGAATGGACGCTTTCGGATCATCCGGCGCCTCTTGATCGGGATTTTTGCGAGGCCAGCCATGGACGAGGTGTTTCGCTGGATTGAGACGAGCGATCTCAGCTTCTGGATCCGATCGTCCCCGACGGTCTTCGCGTTTCCCGCCATACTGGTTTTGCATACAATGGGCATGGCATTGTTCGTGGGCACAGGCTTCGCCCTCGGATAGCGCCTGCTGGGTTTCGGTGCGGAGATTCCTTTTGCGGGCCTGCGCCGCCTGATGCCGGTTTTCTGGACCGGCCTCCTGGTGGTCTTGGCCTCGGGCCTCCTGCTTCTGGTGGCTTATCCCACCAAAGCGCTCACGAACCCTGTTTTCTATCTCAAAATGGCTTGCATCGTTCTTGCCGTCGCCTGTGTCCGTAGGGCCGAGCGCGTCGTGCTGCGAAACGCACCGCGCGGATCGCCGCGCGTGCTGGCGCTCCCGCTTGTCGTGTTGCTCATCGGATCGATAACGGGCGGGCGCTATCTGGCCTATACCTACACCCGGCTGACCGTCGACTTCGCGCGTGGCATTTAGGGAGGGCGCGGATGGGACCGGGCGACGACGTGCCGGCCCGGAGCAAGCTGATCACGACGGTCTCTTTTCTGTCATGGACGGGCGTGCTGGTCTCCGGTCGGCTGCTGACGTTCTACCGGCCGGAATTCATGCATCATTGACCCTTGCCTTTCGAACGGCGGTCTTAATAAATTGGCCGCGTCAAGTTTGCTTATACCCAACCGCCTATGACCATATACATGTCCTAAGTATATGCTATATAGGACATGTATTAACTACATGAGTACCCGACAATGCGGTCCCACCTTCCCAAGTACATTACAATCAAACATGTTCTGAAGGAACGGTTAAGCCGCGAGACGTCCAAAGGTTCCAGGCTCCCGACCGAAGCGGAACTCTGCGCGGAATTCTCGGTCAGCCGGATTACGGTCCAGCAGGCGATGCGGGAACTCGAGAGCGAAGGATTGGTCCGGCGCGAACGCGGACGGGGGACGTTCTACCTGGGCCCGGAACCCGGCAAACCGGAGCGGCGGGTCATCACGTTGATCGAATCGCTCCTGCAGGCCGGGCCAAGCTCCAAGGTCGAACTGATCAGCAAGCAGGTTCAGGCCCCGCCGGAGCATATCGCCAAGCGTCTGGATCTGCCGCCCGGGGCCCATGTGGTGATGTTCCAGCGCGTCGGGATCGCCGACAATGAGCCCGTGGTCCATATCAACAGCTACGTCCGACACGATGTCGGTATCAAGATTTTCGATATGGACGCACGCTTGTGCGAATGCACGATTGCCGAGATCCTGCACCTGGATATGGGCATGTCCTTTTCGCGGATGATCCAAAAGACCTCAGCCACATTGGCCAATCCGCAAATCGCGGACCTTCTCGAGGTCCAGGTCGGTGATCCGATCCTGGAGGGCGAACGGTATTACTTTTCAAAGGATAATCTACCGGTCTTCTGTTCGGTATCTGGATACCGCGCGGACCGATACAGCTTCGAGGTCGAATTTGATGGCACGGCGCTGAGGTTCTCGGACCAGAAGTGACCTCTGCAATAATCAGGGATACAGGTTGCGGTCGGACGACGACCTTCGGGCATCAGCCGGTTTGCAATTGCGCCGGTTCGACCTCATCGCAGAAATGGCAGCGCACATAATGGCCGGGCCCGGCCACTCTCAAATCCGGCCGCTCTGCCCGGCATCGTGACGGCTCCCCCTGGTCGCGGTAGAGCCAGCATCGCGGCTGGAAGGCACAGCCCGTCTCCGGCGCCCTGCCTTCCAAACCGGGCAATGGGATGCGCCTGCGCTTGCGGTCCTCCAGCGGGTCGGCCAGCGGCACCGCCGACAGCAGCGCCCGGGTATAGGGGTGGCGCGCATGGGTCTCGAACCCCGCGGACGGCAGGACCTCGACCACCCGCCCGCGCTCCATGACAGCGACCCGTTGGGCGAACATCGCGACCGCCGGAAGATTGTGCGAGATGAACAGGATCGAAAGACCTAGTTCGCGTTGCAACTCCCCCAGCAGATTGAGTATTTGCGACTGGATCGAAACGTCAAGCGCCGAGGTCGGCTCATCGCAAACCAATACCGAAGGTTCCGCCGCGAGCGCGCGCGCGATGCCGATGCGCTGACGTTGTCCGCCCGAAAACTCGTGCGGATAGCGGTCGGCGGCCTCGCGCGGCAACCCCACCAGGTCCAGCAGCTCCGCCACCCGCTCCCGGTGGCGCCCGTGGTGCAGGCCGTGCACTTCCAGCGGTTCCGAGAGCGTGGACCGCACCCGCATCCGCGGATCGAGCGAGCTGAACGGATCCTGAAACACCATCTGGATATGGCGCCGGATCGGCTTGAGCCGTCGCGCGGGCATATCTGCGATATCGGTGCCGCGAAAGAAGATGTGCCCGTTGGACGGCCGCAGTAAGCGCACGATCGCCTTGGCCAGACTGCTCTTGCCGCACCCGGATTCACCCACGAGGCCCAGTATCTCACCTTCGCCAAGCTCAAGACTGGCGCGGTCCACAGCATGGAAGGCGGTGCGCTTGCCGGAGTTGTAGGTCACCGACACATCGTCCAGCCCAAGGATTGGCTCAGGTGCTGCCATCATTCGATCCACCCCCCTTTCTCGGTGCCCCAACACCGGGCCAGGTGCCTGGATGTCCGCGGCAGGAATGCCGGCGCTTGGGTTCGGCAGATGTCGCGCGCATGGGGACAGCGTGGCTCAAAGCGGCAGCCCTGAGGCAGGCTCAGGGGCGACGGCGGCTGCCCGGGGATCGTCCTGAAATCGCCTTCACGGGCATCGGTCATCTTCGGAATCGCCTCCAGCAATCCGCGGGCATAGGGCATGGCACTGCGATAAAACACCTCTTCGACCGGCCCGGTCTCGACAAGCTGCCCCGCGTACATGACCCCGACCCGGTCGCACATCCGCGCGGCGACGCCGAGGTCATGGGTAATCAGCAGGACCGCCATGCCCTCCTCCTCGGACAAGGCGCGGATCAGATCGAGGATCTGCGCCTGAATCGTCACGTCGAGCGCCGTCGTCGGCTCGTCCGCGATCAGCAGTCTGGGACGACAGGCCAGAGCGATGGCGATCATCACCCGCTGGCGTTGCCCGCCGGACATCTCGAAGGGATATTGATCCACCCGGCTTTTCGGATCGGGAATGCCGACGCGCGACAAAAGCGCCAGCACCTCTTCCCGCGCCGCCCTTGGCCCCATCCGACCATGGATAAGCAGCGGCTCCTCGATCTGCCGGCCGATTGTGGTCGTCGGGTTTAGGCTGGTCATCGGATCCTGAAAGATGAAGCCGATCGACGCCCCCCTGATGGCCTGCATCGCGGTCTCGTCGAGGCCGATCAGGTTCTGCCCGTCCAACTGTACCGTGCCGCTGGAATGCGCGTGACATTCGCTGGAAGCAGCCCGGCCAACGACAGGGCGAGAGTGCTCTTGCCCGAGCCGGATTCGCCCACCAACCCCAGCGTCTCGCCCCGCCCCAGCGTCAGGCTGACATCCGTGACCGCCGGGATCGGGCCCGCCGGGGAGCCGAAGCAAATACTGAGGTCTTCAACCGCGAGCAGCGGGGTCTCGTCCAAAGACGTGTCTTTCATGGCCTCACCCACTTTTCGGATCCAGCCAGTCGCGCAGGCCGTCACCCAGCAGGTTGAACCCGAGACCGGTAACGAAGAGGGCAATGCCGGGCAGAAGCAGCAAAAGCGGCTGTTCCCAGGTGAAATAGCGGCCGTCGGAAATCATCAGCCCCCACTCCGATCCCGGCGGCTGCACTCCGAGACCGAAGAAATTGAGCGCGGCACCGGTCAGGATGTTGGTGCCGATCCTGAGCGTGGCAATAGACGTCAGCGGCGTTGCCATGTTGGGCAGGACGTGGTGCAGGACGATACGCCGGGGGTTTGCACCCAGTACAATCGCGGCGTTGACATAGTCCTGCGCGATGACCTGACGGGCAGCGGAATAGGCCACGCGGGCGAAGATGGGCGTGCTGTAGATACCCAGGGCGACGATCAGCGGGAAAACGCCGCGGCCCAGGATCGCTGCGAGGATCACCGCCTGCACCACCCCGGGCAGCGCCAGCAGCGCATCGACAAACCGCATGCAGACCGCCTCGACCCAGCCACGGCACTGGGCCGCGAGCAGACCGATTCCGGAGCCCAGAACAAGCCCGATCAGCATGCTGCTGGCCCCGATCAGAAGCGAAATCCGCCCGCCCGCCATCAGGCGCGCCATCACGTCACGCCCCTGATCGTCAGCACCAAGGGGATACGCGGCGCTGGGGTCGGCGAAGGCATTGATCAGGTTCTGATGGTCTGGATCTGTGGTCCAGAACAGCGGACCGAGCAGCGTGAAGAGAAGCACGAATGCCACCAGCGTGCCGCCGATCCTGCCCCCCGGCGGCAGGCTTGCCCAGGCCCTCCGGATCGCGTGGCCTGAGGCTGCGGGAATGGTTGTCCCGGCGCTCATGCGCGCAGCCTCGGATCGATGGTCATGTTTGTCAGGTCAACCAGCAGGTTGATAACAACAAAGGTCACGCCGAACAGCAGGATCAAACCTTGCAGGAGCGGGTAGTCGCGGTACAGCACCGACTGGATCAGCAACCGCCCGACCCCCGGCCAGTTGAACACCGTTTCGGTGACCACAGCCCCGCCCAGCAACATCCCAGATTGCAGCCCGACGACCGTCACCGTGGGCACCGCCGCATTGCGCAACACATGGGCCAGCACGATACGGCGGAAAGAGGCGCCCTTGGCGCGTGCGGTGCGGATGTAATCCATCTGCAGCACTTCGATCACGCTGCCCCGCGTGAGCCGTGTGATCAGGCCGATCTGGGTCGATGCAAGCACGATAGCGGGTAGGATCAGATGCCGCCAGGACCCTGCGCCGGAAGAGGGCAGCCAGCGCAGGTTCACCGGGAAGACCTCGATCAGCACGAGGCCGAACCAGAACGCGGGAACCGAGGTCAGCCCGACGGCCAATGAGGTCGCCGCGAGGTCAGCCGCCCTGTTCTGCCGGAACGCAGCGATGATGCCCGCCGGCACCGCGAAGGCCACCGCGAGACACATCGCGCTGAACAGCAATGGCAGGGTCGCGCTGAGGCCAGAGAGGATCTGGTGCGCTGACCGTGATGGAGAACCTGATGTTGCGCTCGCGCCCGCTAAACTGGAAATTGCGGGCGCAGCGCCTTGACAGTGTGTTCGGACTTTTTCCGCATCTTGCGGACAAGCGCCGGCAGACAGCTTCGGACCTCTTGGACGGTGACAGGCGGGTCCTGTTGTTGTGCCTGGCCCTGATGGCAGGGCCGCGCATCCTTTTGCTTGATGAGCCTTTGGCGGGACTTTCACCGCTCATGATGCGCGACATTCTTGACGCGATTGTTCGCATCCGCAACGAAGCGGCGATCACCGTACTTATGGTCGAGAAGAACGCTCTCGGCGCGCTGAGCGTGGCCGACCGCGCCTACGTGATGACCAATGGACAGATGGCGGTGACAGCCTCGGCGCAAGACCTTCTGAACGATCCGGCGATGGAATGGCACAACTTCGGTGACGCTCCGAAGGCGGATGATGCGGGTGCCGGGCCGGCAGTCAGATAACAGCAAGCGGTGCGTTCTGCTTGATCTCTTCGAGCACGACATAGGTGTTCGTACCGCTGACACCGGGCCAGTTGAGCACCACCATGCCAAGGAATGTCCGGTAACTTTCCATCGAGCCGAATCGGGTCTTGACCAGATAGTCAAACCCACCACCCACCATGTGGCACTCGATCACTTCCGGAGCGGTATTCACCGCTTTTGCAAATTTCTCAAAGACCTGGGGCGTCGCGTTGTCGAGACGGATTTCGATAAAAACGAGAAGCGACAGACCGACCTTCATAGGATTGAGCACAGCGCCGAAACTGCTGATGATCCCCTCGTCCTGAAGGCGACGGATGCGGTCGCTCATGGAGGTTGCCGGAATGCCGACTCTTTCGGCCAGCTCGACATTGGTGATCCGGCCCTCCTTTTGCAGGATCTGCAGGATCTGGCGGTTGATCATGTCAAAGCCGTCGGATGACATCGACCTTGGCAGTTGTCTCATGCGCATGTCCCGAACCTCGCGAATGATGGCGCAATCATGAAGGGAGTGTCCTCGGCCTCACGTGGGACGCCGAAGGGAAGGCGGAGGAAACACCGCGTCGAAATAGATGCCCCCCGCCCTGTTAGGCCCAGGGGTCCAGGGCTGCCGGAGCGCGGGCCATGTAGGTCATTGGGGGCTGACCGACAGTTCCCGGGCACGCCGGAGCGCAGCAGAGGTGCACTCCGCCAGCAGGTGTTGCAGCGCGTCATCCGCTTCAAGCACGCCCAGCCCTTCCTGCGTGGTGCCGCCGGGGCTGGCCACCATGCGTTTGAGGTCTGAAGGCGTGCGGTCTTGCGCGGTCATCATCATTGCCGCGCCCAGCATGGTCTGCGTGACAAGGCGGCTTGCGTCCTCCGGCTTGAACCCGAGTGCGCAAGCCGCGTTCTGCATTTGCTCGGCAAAGGCAAAGACGAAGCCCGGACCGCTGCCCGCTATTGCCGTCGCCGCGTCGATATCAGCCTCTTCCCCCAGCCAGTGGAACTGGCCGATGCCCGCAAACAGGTCTTCGACGGCGGCACGGGACGCGGCATCAATCGCCGCCGGGTCAGCGAAACCCACGCTCATCGACTGGCCGATCATGGCGGCAATATTGGGCATGACCCGCACCACGCGGGACGACCCGATTTGCGCGGCCATCGTGGCGGTATTGACGCCCGCCATGACCGAAACGGTCACGGCATTGGCAATCGCCGACAGAACCTCTTGCGGCAGAGTCTCGAAATGATGCGGCTTGACGGCAACGATTGCGATGTCCGGGGTCAGCCCGGCCAACTCCGCCGGATCAGAAACGACGCGGACGGAGGCATCTTGCAGCTCCGGGTTGCCGGGATCGTAGACCGTGAACCGTGTCGCGGGGCTGGATTTCAGCGCGCCGTAGAGGATGGCCGAGCCCATGTTCCCGCAGCCAATCAATAGCGCTGAACTCGTCTTGCTGCTCATGACACCCTCCCGGCGGGCCAAATTAAGAATCGATATTGTCCTAATGCCATTCTATTCAAGTACTATTGTACTGTAAATATGTCTTTATAGCGAACCGCCGGCAATCTGACGCTCGACCCGCCTATAGCCCGATGGCGCGATAGGCCTCTGCGACCTCGTCGATGGCAATCGCATAGGCCGCGGTGCGCAGGTCGGCGTAACGCCCGTTTCCGGCGTTCCACAGGGTTGTCATCCGGTGGTAAGCCGCCCGCATCACGTCATCGAGCCCCGAGCGCACCAGCGTGATCTCGCTGCGGCCTTCGAGGTAACGGCTGTTCTCGACAGGGAATGTGCGGCCGGTCATCTGCTCCAGCGACCGCGCCAGGAGCCTGTGCTCATCCTCCTCCAGCCGCCGTTCCATCAGGCCAAAGGGAATATGGCTGAGGTTCTTGACCCATTCGAAATAGGAGACGACGACGCCGCCGGCATTGGCAAAGAGATCGGGAATGATCACCACGCCCCGCTCCCGCAAGATCGCGTCGGCGGCCTTGGTCACCGGCCCGTTGGCCGCCTCGACGATCAGCCGGGCGCGGATGCCATCGGCGTTCTCCGAGGTGATCGCCCCTTCTGCTGCCGCCGGGATGAGAATGTCACAGGCATCGCACAAGGCTCCCATGTCCGGAGCGCTGATCTCCCCTCCGGCGAAACCCGCGACCGATCCGGTCTTCAGAAGATGCGTCTTGAGCGCCTCGATGTCGATGCCGTCGGCATTGCGGACCACGCCCGTGCGTTCGATCACTGTGACGATCTTGACGCCATCCTCCTCGGACAGGAACTTGGCAGCATGGTAGCCGACGTTTCCGAGCCCCTGAATGACGCAGGTCAGCCCGGCAAGGCTCTCGTCGCGAAACCCGGCCCGGCCCCGGTCGCTTTCGTGGCGAAAGAACTCGCGCATCGCAAATTGCACGCCGCGGCCCGTGGCCTCGGTCCGGCCTTCGATGCCGCCGCCGCCGACCGGCTTGCCCGTGACACAGGCCAGCGCATTGACATCCTGGGGCCGGCTGCGGCGGTACTCGTCAGCGATCCACATCATGTTGAGTTCGGTCGTGCCCATGTCGGGCGCAGGCACGTTTGATGCGGAGCTCAGAAACTCATGCGCCAGCAGTTCCTGGGCAAACCGGCGGGTGATCTTTTCCAGCTCGACCTCACTCCATTCCGAAGGATCGATGCGCAGCGCACCTTTCGAGCCGCCGAAAGGCAGACGCATCAGTGCGCATTTATAGGTCATCAGCGCCGCCAGCGCTTCGACCTCATCCTGGTCGGCATCCTGGGCAAAGCGGATACCGCCCTTGGCGGGCCGGTTGTGGCTGGAATGGACAGAGCTCCAGCCGGTGAAGGTATGCATCCGGCCCCGTAGCCGGACACCGAAACGGGTGACATAAGTCGCGTTGCAGACCTTGATCTTCTCGGCCAGCCCCTCCGGCAGGTCGCATTGGCAGACTGCCGCATCGAACATGTCATTCACGTCTTCAAGAAAGCCTTGGCTCGCCATTTCAGGAACGTCCCATTTCCAAGTGTCACCGCGCCGCTTGATTGCGGCTGCTGGGTATCCAGGGTTCTAAACGATTAAAGCCCAAACTGAAGTCGATTGCGGCCTTATTTTCCTGAATCCCCGGTCGAATTGCCTTACTATCAAGGGAAATCTGACCGGTTCTCCCTTGATGGCGAGTCGGTTCGGGAAAATCGGTGATCACGTGCCACTGGCGAGCTGCCTGGTCGGACGACTTACCAGGGCCGGCGCGTAAATTCGGGGCCTGCCGCGCGTTCATAGGCGCGGGCGATCCGCAGCAAGTCGAGGTCTCCCCTGGGCCGCCCGATCAGTTGCAGGCCCATCGGCAAGCCGGATGTGTTGAAGCCCGCCGGGATCGAAATGACAGGATGGCCTGACAGCGACCCGGGGATCACCACTTCCATCCAGCGGTGATAGGTGTCCATCCCGCGCCCGGCGATCTCCTGTGGCCAGCTCTGCTCGATCGCAAAGGGAAAGACCTGCGCGGTTGGCAAGGCCACGACGTCGTAGCGCTCGAGCAGGCGGGTCAACGCGGCCTGCCAGGCTGTGCGGCTGACGTTGGCGGCGTGAATGTCGCGCCCGGTGAGCGACAGCGCGCCCTCGACTTCCCATTGCGCTTCCGGCTTCAGCATCTCGCGCTTCTCGGGGTCGTCATAAAACGCGCCGATGCTACCCGCCACACCCCAATGGCGCAGGGTCAGCCAGCAGCGCCAGAGCCGGTCGGGATCGAAGTCGGGCAATGCCGCGTCAACCTCGGCCCCCAGATCCCGGAATGTCGCGAGCGCCTGTTCGCAGAGCGGCAGGATGCCGGGCTCCATCGGCAAGTGGCCATTCCAGTCGCCCATCCAGGCAATGCGCAGCCCGTTGATATCGCGGTCGAGCGGCGCAGTGAACACCGCCGGATCTTCGTCGAGCGACAGGGGCACGCGGGGATCGGCACCGGCCTGCGTGGCAAGCAGGCGGGCAAGATCGGGCACGGTGCGCGCCATGGGGCCTTCGGTCACCAGTTGCTGGCCAAAAACCTCGGGCGCCGGGCCAAAGGGGACGCGGCCGAACGACGGGCGAAACCCGTAGACATTGTTGAAGGCGGCCGGGTTGCGCAGCGACCCCATCATGTCACTGCCGTCGGCCACCGGCAGCATGCGCAGCGCCAGCGCCACGGCCGCACCGCCCGAAGAGCCCCCGGCGCAGAGGCCAGGGTCATAGGCGTTGCCGGTGGCCCCGAACACCGGGTTGTAGGAATGAGAGCCGAGGCCGAATTCCGGCACGTTGGTCTTGCCGATCACGATGGCACCGTCGCGCTTAATCCGCTCAACGACGATGGAATCGGTTTGTGGCACGTTGCCGGCCAGAAGGGGCGAGCCGAAGGTGGTGCGCAGCCCTGCCGTCATCGCAAGATCCTTGATCGCCTGCGGAATGCCATGCAGCCAGCCGCGCGAAACCCCGCGCGCAAGCTCGGCGTCGCGGGCATCGGCCTCGTGCAACAGGGCGTCGCCGTCACGCAACGAGACGATGGCGTTGACCCGAGGATTGACCGCTTCGATATGACCGAGATAGGTGGTCATGACCTCGCAACACGAAATGTCGCGGGCATGGATGGCGCGCGACAGGGACATGGCATCCCAGGTGCAGGGAGTGGGCACATCATCGCTGTTAAGGGACGGGCGTGTGTCTGTCATGGCGCTCTCTTCGGGTGTGGTCGGGCAGGCAAGGTACGGCGCAGCCGACACTGGTGATGCGCACCGCCCTTTTCAATGATATCCGGACCGCACGTGGCGCGCGGTCCGGCAGGCAGGCTACGGCAGGAAGGTCAGCCCGCCGCCGATGATCACACCGGTCACGACAAGGACGATCAGGCAGAAGCCCATGATGTCCTTGGCCGAGAGCCCGGCAATGGCAAGGATCGGCAGCGCCCAGAACGGCTGGATCAGGTTGGTCCAGGTGTCGCCCCAGGCTACGGCCAGTGCTGCGCGGGCCGGAGATACGCCAAGCGCCGCCGCCGCATCCAGAACGATCGGGGCCTGCACCGCCCATTGCCCGCCACCCGACGGCACGAAGATATTGACGATTCCCGCCGACAGGAAGGTAAAGAGCGGAAAGGTCTGTTCGGTCGAGATCGCCACGAAACCGCTCGACAGCGTGACCGCCAGACCGGACCCCACCATCATGCCCATGATGCCCGCATAGAAGGGAAACTGGATCACGATGCCGCCGGCCCCTTCGATGGCCTTTTTCATCGCCGCGAGGAACAGGGTCGGACGTCCGTGCAGCAAGATCCCGGCAAAGAGCAACGTGAAGTTCATGATGTTCAGGTTCAGCCCGCCATCCGCCGCAAGGAAATAATGCGCGACGTAGAGCAGCCCAAGCCCCCCCGCGAGGATCGAAATCAGGCGACTGTCATCCATGCCATTCGCCAGGGTCGTGCTGTCCGCGCCGTCGTCTTCGGTCTCGGCCAGCCGCGCGGGATCGACGGTCACGGTCTCTTCCGGCGAGGGCATGATCAGGCGGTTGACCAGCGGGATCGCCAGCAGCAGCCCGAGCAGGATGCCAAGGTTCAGGGTCGAAAACAGGGTTTCACTTGTCGGGATGATACCGATCAGCTCCTGCGCAAAATGCCCCTCGGTCGCGATCACCAGTGGGATCGACCCGGACAGGCCGCCATGCCAGATCATGAAGCCACTGTAGGCGCTGGCGATGGCAAGACGGTAGTCAAGCCCTTCCACCTGACGGCCCAATTCACGGGCAAAGAAAGCGCCGATCACCAGTCCGAAACCCCAGTTGATCCAGGCCGCGACCAGCGAGACAAGTGTCACCAGAATGATGGCCTGCCCCGGCGTGCGCGGCAGGCGCGCCAGCGCCCGCAACAGCTTGCGGAACGGCGGCGTGCTGGCCACGACGAAACCGGTCACGAGGATCAGCACCATCTGCATTGAAAACGCCAGTAGGTTCCAGAACCCCTCTCCCCAGTAGGTCATCATTGCGATGGGGCTCTGGCCTTCGACCAGCATCCCGGCGGCAAAGACCACCAGTGTCAGCATCAGCACCAGAACAAATGCGTCCGGCAGATATCGTTCGACCATGCGCACCGACGCGCGCGTTGCACCCTTGAACATGAGGTTTCTCCTCCCTCGTTGTGATGGATTGATCTCAGCTGCGCGGCAGGATCGGCATCTGTTTGGCCAGACCGAGCGCATCCTCCAAAAGATGTGCCGAGGACAAGAGATCGAAGTCGCCGCGCGGCTTGCCGATCAGTTGCAGGCCCACGGGCAGACCGTCTTTCGTCGTGCCGCAGGGGATCGAGATCGCCGGGCAGCCGGTCAGCGTGATGACGAAGGTCAGGAACATCCAGTCGATGTAGGATGTCAGCGTCTGACCGCCGATCTCGGTCGGGAACCGCTGATCGACCTTGTAGGGCGGCACGGTCACCGTCGGGCAGGCCAGCAGATCGTGGGTCTCGAAGAAGCGGGTCATTTCGTGGAAGATGCGGGCGCGGACCCGCTCGGCGCTCAGCACCTCGTCGGCGGTAATGTTCTGGCCCTTCTCGATGTTCCAGATGATCTCCGGCGCGACACGCTCGCGGTCGGTTTCCAGCAGGTCGCCGCGCAGCGTGGCCACGAGCACCGCCCGAAGCGTCTGGAAGGCGTCGATGCCGCCGCCGAGATCAGGGCAGGTCTCTTCGACCGTCGTGCCCATATCGGCAAATCCCTGTGCGCCCTTGCGGCAAATCTCGGCCACCTCGGGATCGACCAGCGACAGGCCGAGATCGGGGCTGTAGGCCACGCGCTTGGGAGGACTTGCGTTTTTCACGGCTTGGACAAAGGGTTTTTCGGGCCGCGGAATGGCCAGCGGATCGCGAGGATGCGCATGGGCCAGCGAGTCGAGCATAAGCGCACAATCGGCCACATTGCGGGCCATCGGACCTTCGACCCAGAGCGGATCGAACGGCAAAAGCCCCTTGCCGCGCGGCACCCGGCCCACACTGGGGCGCAGCCCGACGATGCCGCAATAGCTGGCGGGAATGCGCAGGCTGCCGCCGAGGTCGTTGCCGGTGGCAAGCCAGGCCTCGCCCGCCGCAAGCGCGCAGGCCGAGCCGCCCGACGAGCCGCCAACAGTGCGCGTCAGATCCCAAGGGTTGCGGGTGGCGCCGAAGACCGGGTTGAAGGTATTGGCACCGGCGATCTCCGGCACGTTCGATTTCGCCATCGGGATGCCGCCGCTTTCTTCAAGCGTCACCACGGTATAGTCTGACTCTTCCACCCGGTTCTCGGCAAAGATCGGCGAGCCGTAGGTGGTGATCTGTCCGGCGACGTCGTTGTAATCCTTCACCGCGACCGGCAGACCGGCGAGCCAGCCGGGACGGCCGGCGCCCGGATGGTCCTTTTGCGCCGCAAACGCCTTGGCGGCGTCGCGCGCTTCGTCGAAGAAACGGATCGGAAGGGCATTGATCTGCGGCTCGACGGCCTCGATGCGCGCGACGGCGGCGTCGACCAGCTCAAGCGGCGTGACCTCGCCCTTTTTCAAGAGGCCAACCACCTCGGTCGCGGTCATCTCGACCAGTTCATTGGTGCTGCTCGCTTGCGAGGCGATATCGTTTTGTTGCGAGTTCATGCGGGTTCCTCCCCCTGACTGAGTTTTCAATTTATCTGTCGGCCCGACGCGCAAAGCGCGTCAGTTGGCCGTTTGGTAGAGATCCTTATAGCGCGTGCGCAGCTCGGCCTTTTGCACCTTGCCCATGACGTTGCGGGGCAGTTCCTCGATACAAAGCACGCGCTTGGGCTGCTTGTAGCGTGCCAATACGCTGGAAAGCCCGTTTTGCAGGGCTGCCTCGTCGACCGCTTCGCCGGGGCGCGGGACAACGATGGCGGTCACAGCTTCGCCGAAATCGGGGTGCGGCAGGCCGATCACGGCGGATTCCGAAACTCCCGGCAGGTCGTCGATCAGCGCCTCGATTTCCTTGGGATAGACGTTGTAGCCACCGGTGATCACCAGATCCTTGTCGCGCCCGACAATGCGCAGATAGCCGTCATCGTCGATCCTCCCGAGGTCGCCGGTGATAAAGAACCCATCGGCGCGAAACTCGGACGCGGTCTTTTCCGGCATGCGCCAGTAGCCCTGGAACACGTTCGGGCCGCGCACCTCGATGGCGCCGATGTCGCCCTGCGGCAGTTCGGCACCGGTCTCGCGTTCGGTTATACGGATCTCGACCCCCGGCAGCGGAAATCCGACAGCGCCAGGGCGTCGCGCACCGTCATAAGGGTTCGAGGCGATCATGCAGGTTTCGGTCATGCCGTAGCGTTCGAGGATCGCAAACCCCGTGCGTTGCTCAAAGGCGCGGTGATCCTCTTCCAGTAGCGGCGCAGAGCCGGACACAAAGAGCCGCATTCCGGCTGTGGTCACGGCGTCCAGCCGGGGCGATTTCAGCAACCGGGTGTAGAAAGTCGGCACGCCCATCAGCACCGTCGCATCCGCCATTTCCGCAATGATCTCGTCAGGATCGAAGCGGGTCAGGAAAATCATCGTGGCCCCGGCGGCCAACGCCATGTTGCAGGCCACGAACAGCCCATGGGTGTGGAAGATCGGCAGCGCATGGATCAGCCGATCCTCGCTGGTAAAGTGCCAGGCATCGAGTAGCGCGGCACAATTCGACGCCAGGTTGCCATGGGTCAGCACCGCCCCCTTGGAGCGGCCGGTCGTGCCAGAGGTATAGAGGATCGCCGCCGGATCATCAGCGCTGCGCGCCACCGGGGTTTCGATCGGTGTGACCCGGCGGGCGCGTTCGGCAAGCGTACCCTCTCCTGCCCCGCCAAGGCTTTCGACAGTCAGCTGATCCGAAGCGCGAGCCGCGTGCTGGCTCAGGGTTTCAGGGCGGCAGACAAAGAGCGCAGGCTCGGAATCGCCGAGGAAATAGTCGATCTCGGCCCCGGTATAAGCGGTGTTGAGCGGCAGGAAGACCGCCCCCCGGTGCAGCGTGGCGAGATACAGCAGCACCGCTTCGGGGCTTTTGTCCACCTGCGCCGCTACGCGGTCGCCCGGTTGAACGCCGATCTCCTCCAGCACGCCGGCAAAAGCCGTGACCTGGGCCATCGCCTCGGCAAAGGAAATGTCCGGCTCACCGGGCCGTTCGAACAGCACCTTGGCGCCGTTGGCGTCGCAATTCCGGGCAAAGAGGTCGAGAAGTGTCTTGAACATGAAGGTTTCCCTTTCCGGTCTGAAGGTCGGATCAGATGTCATTCGGCTGTCGCCTTCTGGCTGCGCAGCGCGCGTTTCAGATCTGGGCCGCAAGTGACGGTGCCATCGGTGACAAAGGCTTCGTGCTGCGCCTCGATCCGCTCGGGTTCGTAGAGATAGTTGATCATCACCCCATGCGCGCGGCTCAGCGCCCCTGCGGCGAGGTCGGCGGGCCAGTTGACCCGATGGGCCGACGCGCCATTGCCGAGATGGAAGCGCGCAACCGGGTCGACGGGCGCGCCAGAGGCGGTTTTGCCTTGGGTGAAGTAGCGTGCGGCCCAATGATGAAGCTGCGGCGCAAGCCGTTGGATCGCCGCGTCGTCACTCTGCCAACCGCCTTCGGCCAGTTCATTGGAGAGGCGCTGTGCCGCAGGATCGGTCTGTTTGGACAGCCAGCCCGAGAATTCCGGCGCGGGCGACAGCGTCACGAAATTTTTCAGCCCCGGCAACTGGCTGGACAGATCCCGCACCACCTGCTTGATCAGGAAGTTGCCGAAGGACACGCCCTTCAGTCCCGGCTGGCAATTGCTGATAGAATAGAAAACCGCAGAGTCCGCCTCGCCCTCTTCGACATCGTGCGCATCTGAGAGCAGCGGGCCGATGGCGTCGGGAATACCCCGGCACAGCGCGACTTCGACAAAGATCAGCGGCTCGTCGCCGGTGGCGGGGTGAAAGAAGCCGTAACAGCGGCGGTCGGCGGGATCGAGACGGCGGCGCAGATCGTCCCAGTCACGGATTTCATGCACCGCCTCATAGGCGACAATCTTTTCCAGAATCGCGGCAGGCGTGTTCCAGTCGATGCGACGCATCACCAGGAACCCACGATTGAACCACGACGCGAGCAGGTGCCCGAAATCGGCGTCGAGCGGCCGAAGCTCCGGGGCTTCGCGGATCAGGCCAAGCAGGTCGGCGCGCATCCGAACAAGCTGAAGCGTGCCGCCGGGCGCGAAATTCAGACGCCGCAACAGGGTCTGGCGACGCGGCTCAACCGCTCGGAACAATGCCTCGAGGTCGGCTTCGTCCTGGGTCTTGTCCCAAGCGCCGAACGCGCTTCGGATTGCCGCAGGATCTGCGCTGTAGTCGGTCAGGAGGCTGCGGAAGAAATCCGCCTGCCCTGCCCGGTCGAGCTTGCCATAGGCGTCAAGCGCGTCTCTCGCCACGGCCACCTGCAAGGCTTCGCCAGCGTGCCGCATCAATTCGGTGCAAGCATCCGCAAGGCGTTGATCGGCGGGCAGAGAGGACCGGCCTGTGCCTTCGGCCTTCACGCTGATGCGTGCGCCGATGCTGTGCAAAAGCTCGTTGAGGAAAGCGATGTTGGAGCCGGGCATGGTGAATCTCCTCTTGGTGGATGGCATCGTTATACACGAAATCGCTTCTGTTGTATATAACAAAGAATTCTGTGGATGCATGAGGTAAGATATTCTATTTTTCAAACCAGTTCACAACGGAGGCCCCCATCCATGAGCAACGTGTCGAACACGCTCCGCATTCGCGAATCTCTTGAAAACGCGATTGTTGACGGCCGATACGTGCCGGGCACCAAGCTCGATCCGATACAGCTGGCCGAAGAATTCGGATGTTCCCGCACGCCGATCCGCGAAGCCTTGCAGCAGCTCGAAGCCTCGGGCCTCGTGCGGATTCACGCAAAGCGCGGCACATTCGTATCGGAATGGAACGTCGAAGAGCTGGCCGAACGCTTCGAGGTGATGGCAGAACTCGAGTCCACCTGCGCAAGACTGGCCGCCCGCCGCATCACGAACGAGGAACTGGCCGAATTGGTGTCACTGCATGAAAGATGCCGCCGGATGGCGGAGGACGAACGGTACGACGATTACTATGCCGAGAACTCGGCTTTTCACGCCTGTATTTACACCGCCACGCACAATAGCTTTCTCGCACAAGAGGCGCTGCGACTGCACGCCATGTTGCAACCCTATCGCCGCATCCAGCTTCGGGTCCGCAATCGGATGAAGCGCTCCTACAACGAACATGAGGCGGTGGTGTGCGCGATCCGAAATGGTGATGACAGCGCGGCATCAGAGGCGATGCGGGCGCATGTTCTGATCCAGGGCGACCGGTTCCACGATCTCGTCGCGGCTCTCAGAACCGAACCCTCCGTGCAACAGGCGATCGAGTGAAACCGATAGTCCGTCTGCCTGCTTTTGCGCCGCCGGGTGGCTGATTTTTCCGCCGCCGTTGATTTCGTTGAGCTTCTCATCTCACAAATCAGCGGCCGCGCATTCCAGAGCAGAATGTTCCCCGGCTCACGCCGCCTTGGTGCCGCGACGACGGCGCATCGCCTTGGCGATGGGCCAGGCAATCACCAAGAGGGTCGCAAGGGCCAGTGCCGCGGAGATTGGGCGGGTCAGAAGCTCTGTGGCGTCGCCGCGGCTGATCAGAAGGGCGCGGCGGACGCTCTGTTCCGCCATGGGGCCGAGGATCATGCCGAGGATGATCGGCGCCAGTGGGACGTTGACCTTCTCCAGGAAATACCCCGCGAGACCGGCGGCCAGCATCACCCAGAGATCTACCGGGCGGCCGTTGATGACGTAGACGCCGACGCACATCAGGATCAGGATCGAAGGGACCAGGAGCACGCCGGGCAGCCGCTGGAACTGGGCGAAGACGCGTGTGGCGACGGCGCCTCCGAGGGCGAAGATCAGCACCGAGGTGAGCAGCATCTCCATCATGAAGCCGCCCACCAGGACCGGATTCTGGTGGAAGAGCTGCGGGCCGGGTTGCAGCCCGTGGATGGTCAGCGCGCTGAGCACCAGCGCCGCGACCACGTTGCCGGGGATGCCAAGCGACAGCGCCGGGATCATCGAGGCGGCATTGTCGGCATTGTTGCCGCATTCCGCCGCCGCCACGCCCTGCGGATTGCCCTTGCCGAAGCTCGACGGGTCATCCGAGGCATTCTTGGCCGCGTTGTAACTGAGGAAGGCCGCGATATTGCCGCCCGCGCCGGGCAGGATGCCGACGCCGATGCCGATGCCGGATGCACGGATCCAGGTCGGGATCAGCCCGCGCACCTCGCCGTGCTTGAAGGGTACGTTGGTCAGCTTCAACTGTGCCGCAGACAGCCCCTTGAGATCGGTCTTTTCGGCCAGTTGCAGCACGGGTGGTAGTGCGTAGAGCCCCACCAGCACCACGATCAGGTCGAGCCCGCCCAGAAGCCAGGTCCGGCCGAAGGTGAACCGTGCCTGCCCCGAGAGGTTGTCGATCCCCAAGGTGCCGATCAAGAGCCCCAGCACCGCGGCCATGATGCCCTTGACCGGGTCGGAGCCGACCATGACGCCGACCGAGGCCATGCCGAAGATCGCGATCCAGAAGTACTCGGCAGGACCGAAGAACAGCGTCACGCGTGCCAGAAGCGGTCCGACGGTCATCAGCGCGATGGCGCTGGCGATGCCGCCCACGGCCGACGACCAGCAGGCGATCTTCAGGGCCTTGGCGGCTTCGCCCTTGTCGGCCATCGGGAAGCCGTCGAAGGTGGTGGCGATCGAGGCGGGCGTGCCGGGAATGCGCAGCAGGATCGCCGGGATCGCGCCGCCATACATCGATCCGTTGTAGATGCCCGCCACCATGGCGAGCGCCACCAGCGGGTCCATCGAATAGGTCAGCGGCAGCAGAAGCGCGATGGCCATCACCGGGTTCAGCCCCGGCAGCGCGCCGATGAAGACACCCAGCAGCGTGGCGCCGATCATCGCCGTCAGCGGCCCGAAGGACAGGACGTGGGCAAGCGCGTTGGTATAGAATTCCATATCAGGCTCCGGCGGCGAAGAGGGACAAAAGAGCCTCGCGCGGCAGCGGCTTTTCCAACAGCACCGAGAAGACGAGGTAGATCAGCACCATGAAAACCAGCGCCACGATCAGCGCATAGACCAGCTGGCGGAAGCCCAGCGCCATGGGCAGCGCCAGCATCAGCAGGAAAGAGGCGGTGTAGAAACCCAAGGGCACAACCAGCGCCACATAGATCGTCGCGATCACCGCGGCGATGATCATCTGGGCGGTGCTGATGCCGATTGCCATGATACTCATGGCGCTTCTGGGCAAACTGGCCGAACGGCGCTTTCCCGAGATCGCGCCACTCAAGCGCAACATCGCCCTTGGGCTTGTCACGTCGGTGATCATGCAGTCTCTTGTGGCGGCCATATCGGCGGGCACCGTGGTCGGCTTTGCGGATGGCGATCTGTTCCGGCAGGCATGGGCCACTGCCTTCGTCACCGCCTTCCCGGTCGGGCTGGCTTTGGCCTTGTTGCTGACCACGCTGATCAAGCCCGGGCTTGAAAGTTTTTTGCGCCGCTGAGCCCCGCGAGCGCCCCACCGATCGATAAGGGCGAGAAGACAGAAACCACGCCATGCCCACCCGCAAACCGGTGTCTGCAATCGTCTTCGACGTCAATGAAACACTGCGCGACATCGCCGCCGTCATGCACCTCGGATTGCTCGCGCGCGACCTCGATGGGAAAGGAGTCGCCGACCCAGATCTGGCCGTGCGGACGCGAGTTGGAACAGTCCTTTACCACGCCCTTGTTTTCGAAGATCGCCACCCAGTCGTGATCCTCGAGGAATGGGGCATGCAAAGCGCCGCGCTGCCGGAGATCACCATCAAACTGCCGGCCAGCAAGCGACGAGGTGCGGTACGATCTTGACGGCAGCTCATATCAACGAAGCAGGGGCGCAAAACAAAGGGTCGTGCACAGGCGAAATTTGGAAGCCTGGTCCCTCAGCTTCCTCTAATTCCGCTCAATTGAGCCCCGCTTCCAGCCAGGCCGGTGGCGTGGCGTTGGTTCGGCCCGTCTCCGCGGCCTCGGCACATTGCGCGGGCGCGCCGAAACGCACGGCTTGTCTGGACAGGGGCCCGGTCTGTGTCAACTGAGCGTCCAGTCTCATGCGCCGTCCACTCCGAGGCCCGGTTGTTCGAGATATGTCACCTTCATGAAGTCAGCGATCCGATCTTCGAACACGCGGGTGTGGTTGTGGGCCAGCCGGTCGGCCTCGGCCTCGTCTTGCGCCGCGATTGCAGAGACCATCAGGTGATGTTCGGGGCTGAGCGGGAATTCGGAGCCGCTCTTTCGCACATGGGCAAAGTGAAAGTGCAGGATGCGGCGGCCTTCGTCGAGCATCCGTTCGTAGCTTTGCGCGAGGTAGCGGTTGCCGCCGGCGTTGGCGATGGACATGTGAAAAACCTTGTTGGCCTCGGACAGCGCCAGCGCCTGGCCTGTGGGGCAGAGCACATCGTAATCATGGGCCGCCCGCGACATTACGGCGATATCAGCTTCGGTGCGGTGCCGGGCGGCCAGCCGCGCGGTGGCGCGTTGCAGGTAATCCACTGCCTCTACAAAGCGGGGCAGAGTGGCGATATCCAGCGGCGCGACGATAGTGGAGCGGTTGGGCAGCATCTGCACCAGCCCGACCGCCGAGAGCCGGATAAGCGCCTCACGGATCGGCGAGCGCGACATGCCGAACCGGGCGGCAAGCGCGGTCTCGTCCAGCGCCGTGCCGGGAGCGAGCTTGAGTTCTAGAATTTCGTCGCGCAGCGCGTCCAGCACATGCCTGGAGCCGCCTCCGCGTTTACGGGCCATCCTGGGTTCGCTGTCTGGTTCGGCGTTTCGCATCGCATTCGTCCAATTTTTTGAGCAGATGGCCCGGTATTCACAAAGATTATGGCCTCGTCAGGAACGGGCCCGACTCAAGTTTATTGACATGTCGACTTCGTGTCGACTAGCTTTCGGTTAACTCTTGTCGACAAACTGTCGGCACAACCAAGCCAACCAAAAGGGAGACCTTCCAATGAAATTTCTTCTGACAGCAGCCGCGGCGCTGGGCCTGATGGCGGGGGCGGCCTCGGCGCAGAGCCGGCTGGAGACTGTGCAGGAACGCGGCAAACTTCTTTGCAGCGGTCACAACGGCAGTTATCTGGGCTTTGCCGAAGTCGACGATCAAGGCAACTGGGAGGGTCTCGACATCGACCTGTGCCGGGGCTTGGCGGCGTCGCTCTTCGGCAAGGCCGAGGGCCATCTGGACATCGTACCGATCTCTTGGGCACAACGTTGGCCCGCGCTGCAATCGGGCGATATCGACGTGATCATCAAGCTCTCGGGCTGGTCGCAAAGCCGCGACACCGAACTGAACCTGGCTTTTTCCAACCCCTATTTCGTGGCCGGTTTCCACGTCATGACCAATGCCGACCTGGGCGTTGAATCCGTGGCCGGCCTCGACGGCGGCTCGATCTGCGTCTCGGCGGGCACCACCACTGAGCGCTTCCTGGCGGCCTATGTCGAGAAACTGGGCATCGACGTCGAGATTATCGTCTTCGAATCCGGCGACGAGGTGCGAACCGCCTATTTCAATGGCCGCTGCGATGGGTTGACCCTGCTGGCGCCGCCGCTGGCCGCTGCCCGGGCGACCTCGGAAAACCCTGAGGCGCATGTGATCCTGCCCGACGTGATCGCGCTGGAGCCGGAAGGCATTATCGTGCCCGAGGGCGATCCGAAATGGCTGGACGTGATGAACTGGATGTTGTCGTCGCTCTGGTTCGCCGAGCTGAACGGCATCACCAGCGAGAACGTGGACGAGATCAAGGCCAACCCGCCCTCGGCACAGATTGGCAAGTTTCTCGGCGTGACGCCGGGCTATGGTTCGCGGCTGGGGCTGTCGGATGACTGGGCCTACAACCTGATCACGGAAGTTGGCAACTACGCCGAGATCTATAACCGCAACATCGGCGTGCCCTATGCGTTGCCGCGCGCGAAGAACAACCTCTACATCAATGGCGGCCTGTTCTACCCGCTGATGGTCGACTGAAACCGTCGCGCCGGCGTCCGGGCTTCGGCCCGGGCGTCGGACCCTTCCGCGTCAACGGAGCCTCTCCATGATCTCGCTTCTCAGACAGAAATCCTTTCGCGATACCGCGTCTCAGGTGGGCTTCATCGGCGTGCTGATCTTGCTGGTGGTCACCTTCGCGCTGACCGCAAAGACCAATCTGGACGCGCAGGGCATGACTTCGGGCTTCGGCTTCCTGGAGCGCGCCACGGGCTGGGGCGTCAGCTTTTCACTGATCCCATTCGACACCAACGACACCTACGCCCGGGTGATCCTCGTCGGGCTGCTGAACTCACTGTTTCTCGGCGCGATTTCTTTGACGCTGGCGACCGTGATCGGCATCGGCATCGGCATCATGCGGGTGTCGGGCAACAAGATGGCCGAGCTGATTGGGACTGTCTATGTCGAGATCTTCCGCAACCTGCCATTGCTCTTGCAGGCCTTCTTCTGGTACGCGGTGCTGACCACGCTGCCCCGGCCTCGCGATGCGCTGGAGTTTGGTGGGGTGGCGTTTCTCAACGGACGCGGCGCCTACCTGCCTGGCCTGAATGTCACAGGCTTTTCGGTCTTTCTCGCGGCGATAGCGCTGGCGGTCACTGTTGGTCTCTGGCTCTGGCTCCGGTCGGCGCGGCGCTTTGCCCGGATGGCGCCGCACATCAAGAAGGCGTGGTCTCGCGGCCTCTGGCTGGGCTGGGCGGCGCTGGCCGTGGCCCTTTTGTGGGCCGGCCGCATCCCCGAAACGCCGCTTTTGAGCATACCCACCCTCAAGGGCCTGAACTTCCGCGGAGGCATCCGCGTCTCGCCCGAGCTTCTGACCTGCATCATCGCCATCTCGGTCTATGGCGGTGCCTATATCGGCGAGATCGTGCGCGCGGGCTTCAACGCCGTGGGCAAGGGCCAGAGTGAGGCCGGCCACGCGCTGGGCCTGAGCACCTGGCAGACCTTCACCCGCATCCGTCTGCCACTGGCGATCCGTGCTGTCATGCCGATGCTGATCAACCAGTACGTCTGGCTGTTCAAATCCACAACCATCGGCATCGCCGTGGGCTTCGTGGATTTCTTCATGGTGATCTCGACCTCGATCAACCAGTCGGGCCAGACGCTTGAACTGATTGCCATCCTGATGGGCGGGTTTCTTGTCATCAACTATTCCATGGCCTGGGTGCTCAATCGCGTGAACGACGCGATCAAGCTCAAGGGCACGCAGCTGAGGACCTGAGCGATGGACGCGACCTTGCCAAGACAGACCCGTCTGCGCGCGCTGCGCACCGACTACTTCTCGACCCGCCTCGATACGCTCGTCACGCTCGGCTTCGGCCTGCTGGCGGCCTGGGTGCTGTGGTCGCTCTTTGACTGGGGCGTGCTGCACGCGGTCTGGAGCGCCGAGAATCGCGAGGCCTGCGGCCACGGGGCCGAGGGCGCCTGCTGGGCCGTGATCGATGCGCGTTGGCGGCTGATCTTCTTCGGGCTCTACCCGTTCGAAGAACAATGGCGTTCCGCCCTGGCCTGCGCGGTGATCGTGCTGACCGGCGGGGCCTCTTGCGCGCCATGGTTCTGGACGGCGCGGCGGTTGGCAGCTCTGTGGGTGGCAGGGTTCGTGACCTTCTATGTTCTGATGCGTGGCGGGATCTTCGGGCTGACCGAAGTGTCCGAGCAGAACTGGGGCGGGCTGTCGCTGACCATCTTCATCTTTGCCAGCGTGACGCTGCTGGGGATGCCGCTGGCCATCGTCTTTGCGCTTCTTCGCCGGTCGCAGCTGCCGTGGATCGCGCGCACCATGGGCGTAATCATTGACGCCATCCGCTCGCTCCCGCTTCTGTCGATCATGTTCACCTTTGCCATCGTCCTGCCCTTCGTGCTTCCCGGCTGGATGATCGGCGACAAGCTGCACCGGGTGATCGCGGGCTACGCGCTGTTCTTTGCCTGCTACCAGGCCGAGATCATCCGCGGCGGCATCCAGTCGCTGCCCGGCGGCCAGGAAGAGGCAGCACAGGCGCTGGGCCTGGGCTACTGGCACCGGATCGGACATATCATCCTGCCGCAGGCGTTCCGCAATGCGCTGCCCGCGACGATCAACCAGCTGGTGATCACCTTCAAGGAAACCTCGCTGGTTGTCATCATAGGCTTTTTCGAGATCCTCGCCTCGGGCAATGCTGCCTATGGCAACTCGGAATGGAATTTCGCCCATGTCGAGGTCTATGCCTTCGTCGGTCTGATCTACTTCGTCTTCGTCTTCGCGCTGTCCCGCTACGGCGCTTACCTTGAACGCCGCATGGCCGTTGCCGAGCGCTAGGAGGATTTGACCATGCCCATTTCGCAAACCGCTGTCCGCATCAGCCAGATGGACAAGTACTACGGCACATTCCATGCCCTGAAGGGCATCAACCTGGAGGTGGCCAAGGGTGAAAAGATCGTCGTCTGCGGCCCCTCCGGGTCGGGCAAGTCGACGCTCATCCGCTGTATCAACCGGCTGGAGGAACACCAGTCCGGCACCATCACGGTGCTGGGCACCGAACTGGATGACAACCTTGACAACATCGACGAAATCCGCCGCGAGACCGGCATGGTGTTCCAGCATTTCAACCTGTTTCCGCACATGACGATCCTGGAAAACTGCATCCTCGCGCCCAAATTGGTGCGCAAGCAGTCCCGCGCCGAGGCGGAAGAGGTGGCGATGGAATATCTCACCCGCGTCAAGATCCCCGAGCAGGCCGACAAGTATCCTGGCCAGCTCTCCGGCGGCCAGCAACAGCGGGTGGCGATTGCCCGCGCGCTCTGTATGAAGCCCGAGATCATGCTGTTCGACGAACCCACCTCGGCGCTGGACCCGGAGATGATCTCCGAGGTGCTCGATGTCATGGTGGGCCTCGCACAGGACGGGATGACGATGATCTGCGTCACCCACGAGATGGGCTTTGCCCGCCAGGTCGCCGACCGGGTGATCTTCATGGCCGACGGCGAGATCGTCGAAGAGGCCGCCCCCGAAACCTTCTTCACCACTCCGAAACACGAACGCACACAGGCCTTTCTCGGCCAGATACTGGGACACTGACATGACGACGATTGATCTCGACAAGAAGACCACCCACGACGCAGAGCACGATCCGCGCAACGACAATATCCTGATCTACGTCAACGGCGAGCTGAAGCCCAAGGCCGAGGCGGTGGTCTCGGTCTATGACGCCGGTTTCATGCTGGGCGACGGCATGTGGGAGGGCATGCGGCTCTACAACGGCAAATGGGCCTTCTTCGACGAGCACATGGACCGGATGTTCAATTCGCTCAAAGCGGTCTCCATCGACCTCGAGATCGGGCCGGACGACATCCTCGAGATCCTCAACAAGACCGCCGAGGCCAATGGCATGAACACCGACGCGCATTGCCGCCTGATGGTGACTCGCGGCCGCAAGGCCAAGCCGTTCCAGCACCCGGGTCTCAGCCGCTGGGGCGCCACCATCGTCGCGATCATCGAGCATTCGAAGCCGGTGGACCGGCTGCAATCCAAGGGCATCCGCCTGGCCACCGTGCCGCAGGTGCGTGGTTTGCCGATGAGCCAGGACGCGAAGTTCAACAGCCATTCCAAATTGAATTGCGTGATCGCCTGCATCCAGGCGGAACAGGCCGGCGCCGACGAAGGGCTGATGCTTGATCCGCATGGTTTCGTGAACACCACCAACGCCTGCAACTTTTTCATTGTGCGCCGCGGCGAGGTCTGGACCTCGACCGGCGATTACTGCATGAACGGCGTCACCCGGCAGAAGGTGATCGACCTGTGCCGCGACAATGGCATCCCGGTCTTCGAGAAGAACTATTCGCTGTTTGAAGCCTACGGCGCCGAAGAGGCCTTCCTGACGGGCACCTTCGGCGCCCAGACCCCGGTGGCAGAGATCGACGGCAAAGCCATTGGCACCGGCGACCGACCCATTACCAGGCGCATCCGGGAACTTTACAAGGAGCTCGTGGCGCGGAACACCGCCGCATGAACCTGTAGGCGATCAACAAACGCGGCCTTGTCATGATCGGCTGCGGCTTCATGCGCCTGGCGCTGCTTGAAGGCTGGTTCGCCGCCGGTGTCAGGCGCGAGGCAGTGACAATGAGCGACCCCGCCGCAGGCGCCGACGGTTCTGGTTATAACCGTCAAGCCGCCGGCGCCGGATCAACTCATGCCGTCGCTGGCGGAGTATGGCGCCGGCGAGCCCATCATTGTCACTGTCGCGCCCGACGCGCCGGTCGGCTATTGCGAGGGGTATTTGGGCGCCGGGATACCGATCGTACGCAACAGGCCAAACCTGCCCGCCTCGGTCAGCCACGCGGCGACGGCAATAATGGCGCCACCGGCGCCAAGGAATTCGTTGGCGCCCGCAAGAAAACGCAGTTGATCGACAATCTGGGCTACCTGCCGGAGATGCGGCGCGGCGACAGCTTGTTCGGCAGGCGCCACGACAAATGACGGTGTGTCGCAGGACACAGCCTTCAAAAACTTGCCGAAGTCATGTGAGGATACCGGGACACTTGGCCCTTTCCGGCCGGGTGTCCCCGAAGGGAGAGACCGAAGGACTGCGGGCCCTCCCCGTCACCCAAATGACCAGCGGCTTGCGCCAAGGACCCTCCGCCGCCGGCCCGCCTTGAAAGGAAATACCCCCATGTCCAAACGCATCGCCATCATCGGCGGCGGCTACATCGGCGCCGAACTCGCGAAATCGCTCGACAATACCGCTGAGGTCACCCTGATCGAGCCGCGCAGCCATTTCGTTCATGCACCCGCAATGATCCGCGCCGTCGTCGATCCTGCGTTGCTCGACCGCGCCCTGATCCCCTACGACCGCCTATTGAAGAACGGACGGGTTCTGCGCGCCCGTGCGAACGGCATCGATGCCGACGGCGTGACGCTGGACGACGGCCAAAGAGTCGCGGCCGATTATATCGTCGTCGCCACTGGCTCATCCAATGCCACGCCCTTCAAACCTGTCGGTGACGACATCGACGGGCTGCGGCAGGCCAACCAGCGCGTTCACGACCAGCTCAACGCGGCCCGGAGGATCGGAATCGTCGGCGCGGGGGCCGTCGGCACCGAGCTGGCGGGGGAGATAGCCCATGCCATGCCGGACAAGGAGATCACGCTGATCTCGGATACAGGCCGCCTGTTTCCCACCATGCCGGAGAAGCTCGGCACGGCGTTGGCCAGCAAGCTGCGCGACGCCGGCGTGACCCTGGTACTCGGCAAAAGGGCCGAGAACCTGCAAAGCCTGACCGAGCCTTACGCGGGCCGCCTGAAGCTGTCGGACGGGTCGGAGCTGGAGTTCGACCTGATCTTCCCCGTCCTCGGCTCACGCGCCAGTTCCGAGTTGCTCGACGGCCTGCCGGACACGCAGAAGAGCACCGCGAACCGGGTCAAGGTGGATCGCTGGCTGCGCCCGTCGTCGCTGCCCAACGTCTTGGCCGCCGGAGACCTGGCCGATGCGGGGGACGGCATGACCATCGTCGCGACCAGCCGTCAGCTGCCCTGGCTCAAGGCAACGCTCAAAGGGCTCATTTCGGGCAAGCCGCTCGAACAGATGAAACCCTACAAGCCATGGGGCCCCAAGGCGCCGATCCTTGTGCCGCTCGGGCCGAAGCGCGGCAATTCCTTCCTCGGCCTGTTCACGGCAGGGGACCTTCTGACGCGCAAGATGAAAGGCGAGAACCTGTTCGTGAGAAAATACAGCAAGCTGCTGAACCGGGCGTGAGCGGCCGCGGACAGGGGATGTCCAGACGCGTTCGGCGGCATAGCGCGGGCCTGCGATGGCAGCCACCAACAACGGGTTTGCCTTTGGCTCGCTGCCGTGCCTGTTGCCGTTGCGCCCTTTGCTCGTCGACCGTCACCAGGGTCGCTCAGGTGCGGCCCGTCGTTCCGGGCGTCCGCCGCAATCGCAGAACCGGCGTCGCCGCCAACCCGTTCGTTATCCATGAATGGGGCGAAGGCCGGGTTTGCCACGAATTCGCAGGAACCAGCGTAAGGGCAGCATCCCCCGCAGCGCTGCGGGGGATCCGTGGCAGCGCGATCAGAACGGGCTGTCGGGATAATAGAATTGTTGCGCGTTCTCCGGCGTGATCAGCACCGAACCGATGGTGAAGGTGCCCGAGACCGGCGCGGTCGAGGTCATGCCCACCGCCGTCAGTTCGATTGCAGTGGCGATCATCGACGGCGGATAGGTCACGTCGGCCGGGATCATGGTGTCGCCGTCCATGACGCGCTTGACCATCTCCTTCATGCCGGCGCCGCCCAGCACGAATTGCACGTCGTCGCGGCCCGCCGCATCGATCGCGGCCAGAACGCCCACCGCCATGTCATCATCCGAAGCCCAGACCGCATCGATCTGCTCGTGTTTGGACAGGAAATCCTGCATCACGTTGAAGCTGTCGTCGCGGTTCCAGTTGCCGTGCTCCATGTCGATGATCTCGATGCCCGAGCCTTCGATGGCGCTTTCAAAGCCTGCCACGCGCTCATTGTCGATGGTCGTCGGGATGCCGCGCAGCACGACGATCTTGCCGCCGTCGGGCATTTTCGTGGCCATGTATTCGCCCGAGACCCTGCCAAAGCCCGGATTGTCACCGGCGACATAGAGATCCTCGATCCCCTCGACCGAAAGCCCGCGGTCGACCACCGTCACCCAGGCGCCGCCTTCGGCCACCGCCTGCACCGGCGAGGTCAGCGGCTCGCTCTCGAACGGCAGCACCACCAGCGCGCTGATGTTGCGGGTCGCCACCATGTCCTCGATGTCATTGACCTGCTTGCCCGGATCCGAGGCCGTGGCCAGCACGAAATCAAGCTCGGGATAAACCTCTTCCAGCCGTTTCACCGCCTCCTGCGCGTGAAAGTTCATGCCCCCGGCCCAGCCGTGGGTGGCGGCGGGGATCGAGACGCCGATCACCTTGGCGTCCTGCGCCATGGCCATGCCGGCGGTGACCGCCGCGGCGGCCAGCCCGGTTGCGAAAGTCTTCAAATATGTCATTGCTTTCCTCCCTTGGAACGGCGGGGCTTTCAGCCCTTCGCCTTGGCTTCGCGCTGCAAAATGACAGCGAGAATGATGATGACCCCCTGGATCGCGCCGTTGAGATAGGGCGACACCAGGTCAGTCAGATTGAGAATGTTGTCGATCAGGCTCAGGATCAGCACGCCGATCACCGTGCCCCAGACCCGGCCGAAACCGCCCTTGAGCACGGTGCCGCCGATGATTACCGCGGCAATCGCCTCGAGTTCCCAGAGCACGCCGGTCGAGGCCGAGGCCGAGCCCAGCCGCGGCACATACATGATGGTGGCCACCCCCACCAGCACACCGAGCATGGCATAGGTGGCAAGCCGGGTGCGGTTCACGTTGACGTTGGAATAATGCGCCACGTGCTCGCTCGATCCGGTGGCGGCACAATGCCGGCCGAAACGGGCCCGGCTCATGACCACTTCGCCAATGATCACCACCAGCGCAAAGACGATGATCGGCCAGGACACGCCGAGGATGCCGTCGAAATAGACCGGCCGATAGAAGGTGCGGAGCCCGAAATCGAGGCTCAGCGTGCCGCCGTCGGCCAGCCAGGTGACGAGGCTGCGATAGATGCCCATGGTGCCGAGGGTGACGATGAAGGCCTCGATCCCCAGCGTGGTGATCAGAAAGCCGTTCAAGAGCCCGGCCAGCAGCCCGGCAATCAGCGCCGTCGCCATCCCCAGCAGAATGATCGGCACGCCCACCCCCAGCACCGGCAGCGCGGCGTTCATCACCAGAATCATCAACCCGGCAATAAAGGCCGCCATCGACCCCACCGAGAGATCCAGCCCGCCGGCGGTGATCACGAAGGTCATGCCCACCGCGATGATCCCGATAAAGGCCGAGCGCGCCAGCACGTTGGTGATATTGCCCGCACCGAGGAAATTCGGGTTCATCATCGCCCCGATCGCCACCAGAACCAGAAGCGCGATGACAGGCCCCAGCACCGACATCGACGGCAGTTTGCGCCGACGCTCCGGCATGTTCACGGTTTCGCTTGCCATCAGGCTGCCCTTTCCTTGGGATCGGCGCCGACACCCATGGCGTGGCGCACGATGGCTTCTTCGGTGATCGCCTCTCCGGCAAGTTCCCCGGCAATCCGACCCTGCCGCATCACCAGAACGCGATTGGCCAGGCCGATGATCTCTTGCATCTCGGATGAAATCACGACGATCCCATGGCCCGAAGCCGCAAGATCGCTCAGGAAGGCATAGATCTGTTGCTTGGTGCCGATGTCGATGCCGCGGGTCGGCTCGTCGACGATCAGGATCTGCGGCTCGCTCTGCATGACCTTGGCCAGAAGCAGCTTCTGCTGGTTGCCGCCCGAGAGGTTGCCGACCCGCACGTCGCGCCGCCCGGCGCGAATGTCGAATTCCCGAATGGCCCGGGTCAGGGCCGCATCCTCGGCCTTTTGGTCGATCAGCAGGCCGCCAAATCTGGCGAGCGCCTGCAAGGTCAGGTTCTCGCGCATGCCCTTGTCCAGCAGCAGACCCCGCAGCTTGCGATCCTCGGTCAGGTAACACAGCCGGTGCCTGAGCGCATCCGAGGGTTTGCGGATCTGCACGCTTTGCCCTGCGATCTCGGTTCGGTCCGCCCGGGCGATGCGCAGCCCGCAGAGCCCCTCCATCGCCTCGGTCCGGCCCGAGCCGACAAGCCCCGCGATCCCGAGGATTTCGCCGGCGCGCAACGCAAAGCTCACGCCTTCGGCAAAGCCCGGCACATCCAGCCCGTCGACGCGCAGCAGCACCGGAGCATCCGCCGCCACTTCAGCCTTGGCGGGATAGAGATCGGAGACGTCGCGCCCGACCATCGCCGTCGCCATCTGGTCTTCGCTCATGTCCCGTACGGGCGCGGTCTGCACCACCATGCCATCGCGCATTACGCTGACCCGGTCGGCGATCTGCTTTACCTCGCCCAGCTTGTGCGAGGTAAAGACGATCGCCGTGCCCGTGGCGCGCAGGGCCTCGACCTGTTCGAACAGGATGGCAGCCTCGGCATTGGTCAGCACCGCTGTCGGCTCATCCATGATCAGCACGCGGGCGTCGCGGCCCAGCGCCTTGGCGATCTCGACCATCTGCTTGTCGGAGTTCGACAATTTCGACACCGGCGTATCCGGGTCCACCCGGCATTTCACCCGTGCCAGGTACTCGCGTGAGCGCCGCCGCATCTCGGCCTTGTCGAGAAGGAGCCCCCTGCGCAGCTCGCGCCCGAGGAAAATATTCTGTTCCACCGTCAGCTGCTCGGCGAGGTTGAATTCCTGGTGGATCAGCACGATCCCCGCCGCCTCGCCCTCATGCAGCGAGGCAAAATTCACCTCTTCGCCGTCGAGCAGAATCCGCCCCGACGAGGCAGGTTGATAACCGGCGAGACATTTCATCGCCGTCGATTTGCCCGCCCCGTTCTCGCCGATCAGCGCCAGCACCTCGCCGGCGCGGATATCCAGATCGACACCGTGCAGAACCTCGACCGGGCCGAAGCTCTTGTGCACGTTGCGCAACGACAGGACGGGCTCGGTCACAGCGTCACCCAGGCGGTATTGTCCTGCGACGACCGCACGCAGGCGCCGATGAAGGCCATGCCGTCCAGCCCGGCGCCGATCCCCGGCAGCAGCCCAAGCGCCGCGTCACGGTCGGCACCGCTCTGGACCGCGCGGATCGCATCGGCGGCGCCGCCGTAGATATTGGCGAAGCCTTCCAGATAGCCTTCGGGGTGGCCCGGCGGCACACGGCTTACCGCATTGGCGGCGTCCGAGGCGCCCGCCCCCATCCGCGTGATCCGCCGCGTGGCCTCTCCATGCGGCGTGAACCAGAGCTCGTTGGGATTTTCCTGCGCCCATTCCAGCCCGCCTTTGGTGCCAAAGACCCTGAGCCGCAGCGCGTTTTCGCAGCCCGGCGCCACCTGCGAACACCACAACATCCCCCGCGCACCGCCATCGAAGCGCAGCATCACATGGGCGTTGTCGTCAAGCTTGCGCCCGGTCCCGAAGCTGTGCAGGTCGGCCGCCAGCTCCGCCCCCTTCAGTCCGGTCACGAAACAGGCGAGGTTGTAGGCATGGGTGCCGATGTCGCCGATCGACCCGCCAGCGCCCGAACGCGCCGGATCGGTGCGCCATTCCGCCTGTTTGACGCCGGCGGCTTCGACCGCATCGGTCATCCAGTCCTGCGGATATTCCGCCTGCACGACGCGGATCTCTCCCAGATCGCCCTGTGCCACCATCTCGCGCGCCTGACGCACCAGCGGATAGCCGGTGTAATTATGCGTCAGCACGAACACCGCCTTGCTGTCGGCCACCGCATGGCGCAGCGCCTCGGCATCCTCTTGCGTCGCGGTCAGCGGCTTGTCGCAGATCACATGGATGCCACGCTCGAGAAACGCCCGGGCGGCGGCGGCATGCACATGGTTCGGTGTGACGATGCTGACCGCCTCGATCCCGTCGTCGCGGCCGGCCTCGCGTTCGGCCATCTCCTCGAAGGTGCCATAAGAGCGATCTTCCGCCAGCCCCAGCGCCGCGCCGCTGGTGCGCGCCTTCTCGGGGGTTGAACTCAAGGCGCCGGCCACCAGTTCGAAGCGGTCGTCAATGCGGCTGGCGATGCGGTGCACCGCGCCGATAAAGGCGTCCGTGCCGCCGCCCACCATGCCCAGTCTGATACGGTCCATCAGTCGATCCCCAATAACTTGCGGTTCATGTCCTCGTCGGCGCCGCCGGCGAAATCGTCAAAGGCATGCGGCGTGACCCGGATGATGTGATCCTTGACGAAGGCCGCGCCCTCGCGCGCGCCGTCTTCGGGATGTTTCAGGCAGCATTCCCATTCGACCACGGCCCAGCCGTCGAAATCATGTGCCGCCATCTTGGAAAAGATCGCCCCGAAATCAACCTGCCCGTCACCCAGGCTGCGGAACCGCCCGGCCCGCTTTTCCCAGGGCTGGAACCCGCCGTAGACGCCCTTGCGCCCGGTCGGGTTGAACTCGGCATCCTTGACGTGAAACATCTTGATGCGATCGGCGTAGATGTCGATATTATCAAGGTAATCAAGGCATTGCAGAACATAGTGGCTGGGGTCGTAGAGCATGTTGCAGCGTACATGCCCGTCCAGCCTTTCGAGGAACATCTCGAAGGTGTCGCCGTCGTGCAGATCCTCCATCGGGTGAATTTCGTAGCAGACGTCTACGCCGCAGTCGTCGGCATGGTCGAGGATCGGCCGCCAGCGCCGGGCCAACTCGTCAAACGCCGTCTCGACCATGCCTTCGGGGCGCTGGGGAAAGGGATAGACAAACGGCCAGCACAGCCCGCCGGAAAAAGTCACATGCTGCCCGATGCCCAGGTTCCTGGATGCGGTCAGCGCCTTTTTCACCTGTTCGATCGCCCAATCGGTGCGTTCCTTGGGCTTGCCCTGCACCTCGGGCGCGGCAAAGCCATCGACCCAGGCGTCATAGGCGGGGTGCACCGCCACAAGCTGGCCGATGATATGGGTCGACAAATCCGTCACCTCGACGCCATTGGCGCGCGCCTGGCCGACCCATTCGTCGCAATAGTCCTTCGACGTCGCCAGCTTGTCGAGATCGACCAGCCGCGCGTCCCAGACCGGCACCTGCACCCCCTTGTAACCGCAGTCCGCCGCCCATTTTGTGATGCCGTCCCAGGAATTGAACGGCGCCGCGTCGCCGGCGAATTGCGCCAGGAACAGGCCGGGCCCCTTGATCGTCTTCATTGCAAATACCTCCCTGTCAAACGTAGCGATTGACGATGTTCTCGAGTATCTCCTGCCGCCCGGAAATCGGCTCGGGCGTGATCTCTCCGGCCTCGACCGGGGCCGCTACCGTGGCTAGATCGGCCCCCAGCATGGCCTGGGCCGCAGCGCTCTCCCAGCCGGCGTAGCGCGCCCGCCGGGGCGCCTCCAGGGCGTCATCCTCCAGCATCCGCGCCGCTGCCTTGAGCCCGCGGGCACAGACATCCATCGCTCCGACATGCGCCGCCACCAGATCCACCGGGTCGAGCGACTGCCGCCGCAGCTTGGCGTCGAAATTGGTGCCGCCCCGGCCCAGCCCGCCGGCCTTGAGGATCTCGTAATAGGCCAGTGCCACCTCGGGCACATTGTTGGGAAACTGGTCGGTGTCCCAGCCCGACTGGTAATCGTTGCGGTTCATGTCGATCGAGCCGAGGATGCCCAACTCGCGCGCCAGCGCCAATTCGTGTTCGAACGAATGCCCGGCCAGGATCGCATGCCCCTGCTCGATATTGACCTTCACGTCCTTCTCGAGCCCGAAGCGCTGCAAGAAACCGTACACCGTCGCCACATCGTAGTCATACTGATGTTTGGTCGGCTCCTGCGGTTTGGGTTCGATCAGGATTTGCCCCTCGAACCCGATCTTGTGCTTGTAGTCCACCACCATGCTCAGGAAGCGGCCCATCCGTTCCATCTCCTGACCGAGATCGGTGTTGAGCAGTGTTTCATAGCCCTCGCGCCCGCCCCAGAGCACATAGTTCTGCCCCTTGAGCCTGTGGGTCGCATCGAGACAGGTCTTTACCGTCGCCGCCGACCAGGCATAGACATCCGGGTCGGGATTGGTCGCCGCGCCGGACATGAAACGGCGATGCGAAAACAGGTTTGCCGTGCCCCAGAGCAGCTTGACCTTCGCGCCCTCCATCTTTTCTTCGAACAGATCGATGATGGCATCGAAATTCGACCGGCTTTCGGCAAAACTCGCGCCCTCGGGCCGGATATCGGCATCATGCCAGCAGAAATACGGCACCCCGAGCAAGTCGAAGAGCTCGAAGGCCACATCCGCCTTGAGCCGCGCCGCAGCCATTTCGTCGCCGAACCAGGGCCGGTCAAAGGTCTGGCCGCCAAAGGGATCGCCGCCGGGCCAGGCAAAGCTGTGCCAATAGGCGACGGCAAACCGCAGGTGATCCTCCAACCGCTTGCCCATGACCGTCTCGTCAGGATCATAATGTCGAAAGGCCAGCCCCTCGGCCTCGGGGTCGAAACGCACCGGCGCAAGATCGCCAAAGAAATCACTCATGAACGGGGTCTCCAATTTGGGATGCCACTGCCGCCGGGGGCAGGTTTTCACGCAGGTAGATCGCCGGCACGATCGGCGCCGGCGCAGCCAGATCGCGCCGGTCGGCCATCGCGCGCAAACATTCGAGCGCGGTCTGAATTTCATCTTCGGGCCGTTGATCGATCACCACGTCCACCAGACCGGACTCGAGCGCCTGGCGCGAATGCGCCACCAACTCATGCAGCACCACGATCGGCCGGCCTTCGGCGCGCCGCGCCAGCACCCGCACCAGCCCGGCATTGCCCGCGCCGGCGCTGTAGATCGCGGTGATCTCGGGGTCTTCGGCCAGCCGCCGGTGCAATTCGGCCTCGACAATGTCATGCCGGTCGCGGCCTTCGATCAGCGGCGCCGAGGTGACCCGCCCGCCAGCTTCGGCCAGGGTGTCCTGCATGCCGGCCAGCCGCTCGGCGTGGTCATGCGCCGTGGCGACCCCGACAATCGGCAGCACCCGCCCGCCCCGGTCGCCATGCGCCAGCAGCAGCAACCGCCCGGCGGTGCGCCCGGCAATCGTGTTGTCGATCCCGACATAGCCATCCGGCCGGGCGCCCTGGACATCGGCCACCAGCGTCAGCACCGCCATTCCCTGCGCCCGCAGCGCATCGATGGCGGCACAGACCCGGGCATCATCGGTGCCCACCAGCGCGACGCCGTCCACCTTGTCTTCGGCCAGCCGTTCGAGACAGCCGACAAGCGCCGCCGCATCAAAGGCCGCGACGCTTTCCACCATCAGCGCGACCCGCGACACCAGCATCTCGGGCCGGGCCGTTTCCAGGATGTTGCGCAACCGCTGAAAGAAACTGTTCGGCCCTTCGGGAATGACAAAGGCAAAGCGATAGGTCCGCTTCTGCGCCAGGTTGGCGGCGGCGACATTGCGCACATAGCCCAGATCTTCGATGGCGGCCCGCACCCGGCGCACCGATTTTTCGGCCACGCCACCACGATTGTTGATCACGCGGTCCGCGGTGGCATAGCTCACCCCAGCCCGGCGCGCCACATCGCTCAAGGTTGGCGTCTGCCTGTCCATCGATTCCTCCCTCGGGCAACAGAGCAGTGAAAAAGATAGACGTCAATCATTTTTTGATAGGCGTCTATCTTTTTGCTCCCGCCCGGCGCGGACACACCGAATTTCACGCTGGTGCGTTGAGGGGATGGAACTAACCAGTAGCCGGATCAGGCATCGCGGCGATGCCTGGCGCGCCGGGTCACAGGGTCCGAAGCCGCATGCGGTCGAGCAGTTCGGTCAGCACGTCCCGCGCATGGCGGCGGTGGTCGCGGTGGACGCGGCGGGCCTTGGCGGGATCGCCGGCAAGGATGGCGGCATAGACCTGGCGATGATCTTCGTTCGACTGCACCGGCAGCGGGCGGACAAACAGCGTCGACGCCTTGGCCCGCCGGACCTGATCGCCCATCATCGCGACAATCATCTGGACCCGCGAATTGCCACCCAAACGCACCAGCTCAACGTGAAACCTCTCGTCCGCCTCCGCCCAGGCCTCGAGGTCCTCATCCGCGATGGCCCGGTCCATATCGTCAATCGCCGCAGCCAGTTCCGTGAGCTGCGGCTCCGAATAGCCGGCTTCGGCGGCCCGCTCGGCAGCCAGGCTTTCGAGCTCGGTCAACACATCGTAGATCTCGCGCATGTCCGTGGCCGAAACCGGAAGAATGCGCACACCCTTGCGCGGCCGCATCTCCACCAACCCCTGACTTTCGAGCAGGAGCGCCGCCTCGCGCACCGGCGTGCGCGACATGCCCAGCCGTTCGGCCAGTTCGGTTTCCAGATGATCGGAGCCGGCCGGCAACTCGCCCGAGAAAACCATTTCGCGCAGTTGCTGCACCGCACGTTGAGCGTTGGAGACGGGCTTCGCAGTCTTGCTTGTCACGTCGTTGCTCCGCCAAGCTGAATTTTTTGCCCCGCGGCGGCAGAGGCATAGATGGCCTGTTCGATCTCGATCACCGTCAGATAGTCGCGCGCTGTGTTTTCCAACGCCCCGCCATCCAAAAGACCTGAAATCACGTGGCTCTGCAAGCTATGTACGCAATCGCCGCCGAAGCCGTCCCATCGGTCGGGCGGCAAAAGCACCTCCTGCCCGGTGTCGCCGTGGCGGCGCAGATGCACCGCGCCGTCACCCCGGAGGTCCAGCACCCCTTCGGTGCCCTCGAACAACGCCTCGCCCATGGTGCGGCGCAGGTTGTCGGCGGCATGGTCGAGATGGCGGTTGCCGTCAAACAGCGCCCGAACCCCGCCAGGATGATCGAACAGCACAAAACCCGCATCCTCGCCGCGGATTGCCGGGTTGAGGCGGCGCAGATCGGCGTAGACATGCGAGGGGTCGCCGAGCAGCCAGCGAAAGGTGTCAACCCAATGAACGGCAGTTTCATGGATCAGAAAGCGTTCCATCCGCTGAAAATAGGGCTGTCGGTCGAGATAGGCCCGCGGCCCCTGCCCGTCGCCGGGACGCAGGCGAAAGGTGACCTGTTGCAAGGTGCCCACCGCATCCCGGGCCAGCGCCGTTTTCACAGCCCGATACCAGGGCTGGAAACGGAAATTCTCGTGCACCACGATCACCGCGCCCCGGGCCTCGGCCTCGGCGGTGATGGCCCTGGCCTCTTCGAGATTGGCGCAGAACGGCTTCTGACAGATCATCCGTGTCACCCCCGCCGCAAGCGCCATCCGGATCGTCGCGGCATGGGCCTCTGGCGGCAGGATGATGTCGAGCAGGTCGGGCTTTGCCTCGGTCAGCATCCGCGCCGGATCGTCAAACGCCGGCAATCCGGTGGCGCGGGCTCTGGCGAGATCGCGATCGCAGGCGGCGACAGCGCGGGCGCGCGGCATGCGCGCCCAGCTGCCATAATGGAACTGGCTGAAATAGCCTGCCCCGACGCAGGCCACCCGCAACGGCGCAACGCTCATGCGGCACGCGCCGTCCGAAGCACCCGCTGCACCGCTCCGGCGGCCGCATCGGTGCCGGCGGTCCCGCCGAGATCGCGGGTCAGGCAATCGCCGCTTGCGATCACCGCCTCGACCGCCTCGCGCAGACGCACGCCATCGGTGCGCAGCGCGGCGTTGTCATGCTTGAGGCCCAGCCAGTCGAGCATCATCGCCGCCGAGAGGATCATCGCATGCGGATTGGCCACGCCCTGACCGGCGATATCGGGGGCCGAGCCATGGCAGGGTTGGAACACCGCCTGTTTCAGCCCGATGTCGGCCGAAGGCGCGAGGCCAAGCCCACCCATCAGCCCGGCACCGAGATCGGAGAGAATGTCGCCAAACATGTTTTCCGTCACCAGCACGTCGAAATCCCAGGGCTTTTGTACCATCCAGAGCGCGGTGGCGTCGACATAGGCATGTTCGGCCGCGAGATCGGGGTATTCCGTCGCGATCTCGTCAAAGATGCCGCGGAAAAAGGCGAAGGCCCGAAACACATTGGCCTTGTCGACGCAGGTTACCCGGCCCGGCCCGCGCCCGGCCTGCCTGCGGCTTCGGGCCAGATCGAAGGAGAAGCGGAACAGTTTCTCCGAAATCTCGCGGGTGATGCGCAGGGTCTCGCGCGCCTCGGTCTCGCTGACCACGCCAGTGCCCATGGAATAGAACAGCCCCTCGGTGCTCTCGCGCACCAACACGAAGTCAATCTCGCGCCCCTCGGGCAGGGTCAGCGGCCCGGCCTGGCCCTGCCGCACGCTCACCGGACGGATGCCGGCAAAGAGATCGAAGGCCATGCGCAGCTCGATTTGCGGCGAAATCTCGGTGCCGTCGGGATAGCGCACATCCGGCAGGCCCATGGCCGAGAGCAGGATCGCATCCGCCGCCGCAGCGACCCGCAGTGACTCGGCGGGCAAGGATTCGCCGGTCCGGGCGTAATGCCCCGCCCCGGCGGGCAAAGTGACAAATCTCAGGTCATATCCGGTCGAGGCAGCGGCCAGTTGTTTCAGCAGGGCAATTGTGGGGGTGGTGATTTCCGGCCCGATACCATCGCCTTCGAATACGGCAATCTCATATGTTTCGGTCATGTCTGGCTTTGCCTTCTCGGTGGTTGCGGGTGCGCCGGGCATTCAGCGAACGGCGTTGACAGCGCGCCTTTTAATGCATACACAAAAAAACGCAATAAGCAACGCAAAACCTTTGGGAGGAATTGGCAGATGAAGATTTCGATCACCAGAACGTTGGCGGCGCTGGCGCTGACCGGCGGGATTGCCGGCGTCGCCGCAGCCCAGGACTATCCTTATCGCGACATCACCACCGTCGTGGTCTGGGGCGCCGGCGGCGGCACCGACACGATCAACCGGATGATCATGGCCGAGATGGAGAAACACCTGCCGGTATCCATCAACGTCATCAACCAGACCGGCGGCGTCGCCGGATCGAACGGTATGGTTTATGCCGCCAACCAGCCGGACGACGGCTATACGCTGGTCGGCCTCTCGGAATCGAATGTCACCGCGGCCGTCCAGGGCGGCTGGGACAAGAAATTCGACTATTGGTATCCTTTCATCGTCGGCGGCTCGCCCGATCTGATCTCGGTGCCGGCCGACAGCCCGCACGACAGCCTGAGCGATCTGATCGAGGCCGCCATGGCCGAACCCGGTTCGATCCCGGCCGCCGCCGGCGGCGCCGGGTCGATCCACCACCTGAACCTCCTGGCCTTGGAACAGGGCTCCGGCGCACGGTTAAAATTCGTGCCATACAAGGGCTCCGCACCCGGCCAGGAAGCGGCGATTGCCGGCGAAGTGGCGTTGGTCGTGACCTCGCTGGCGGAACAGGCCGCGCTGATCGAGGGCGGCCAGCTCAAGCCCCTGGCAATGCTGACACCCGACAGCGTCGAGATTGCCGGCCAGACCGTGCCCTCGGCCTTTGACAGCTATGCCGGCCTGTCCGAGGTGCTGCCGCTGAAACAGGCGATCGGCTTTGCGGTGCACGACTCGGCACCGGAAAACGTCAAGGCGACGCTGGCCGGGGCCTTTGAAAAGGCAATGGCCTCGGATACCGTTGCGACGTGGGCCGAGGTCAACAAATACGACATCGGCGGTCAGTATGGTGAAGCGGCCCAGGCGCTGTTCTCGACCCTGGAGAGCACCTTTGCCTATACGCTCAAGGATCTGGGAGCAGCCAAGGTCATGCCCGAAGACCTCGGCATCGAGAAACCGTAAGACCAGAGCGCCCCGGCCGCACCGGGGCGTTGCATCCGGCGGGTGCCCCGGCACCCGCCCCTGCCGTTGGGAGGCCCGCCTTGGACAATTCACCCGACACCGCGGCACCAGACATTGCCCGCCTGCGTGCCCGTGATTTCTGGAGTGCGCTGGCGCTCATCGTGCTGACGCTGTTCTTTTTGTGGAAGACGCTCGACATCCCGCTCGGCGGCGGCAACGGCGCGGGCGTGAACAGCGCCGACTGGTACACTTCGGCCGCCATCGTGCCGCTGGGCCTCTTCGGCGCGCTGCTGGTGCTGGCTCTGGTGCTGCTCGCGATCTCGATCCGCTCGGGCGGCGCGGCACAGGCGCTGAGCGCCGCCGGCCTTGGCTGGTCGGCCTCCGAGGTCTGGCGCTTTGTCGCCGTGGCACTGATGCTGCTTGCCTATATTGCCGGGCTGGTGCCCAGGGTCGACTTCATCCTCGCTTCGGCGCTGCTGATCACCGCACTGATCGCCAGTTTCCACGGCCGGCCAGAGCCGCGCCCGCTGCTGCCGCTGCTTGCCATCGCCGGCGCCGCACTGGTAGCGCTGACGATGCATTTCCCGCGCGCCGAATGGGCCCGGCACGGCGACGATTGGGTGGCGCTGGCGCTGCTCGTCGCGCTGACGCTCTGGCATCAGGCAACCGGCCCAAGGGGAACCGCCCTGCGGCTGACCCCGGTGCTGGCCATCGGCGTGCCGCTGCTGCTGATCTGTGCCATGGCCTTCGGGTTTCGCCAGAACGTGCCGAACCGCGGCGGGCTGATCTTTGCCAAGATCGAATACGGCTATTACGTGCATCTGCGCCCGATCTGGAGGTCCTGAGATGGAATTCATCTTCGGACAACTGGCAGGATTCGGCATGGCCTTCGCCACGCTGGTCAGCGACCCCTGGACCTATGTCTATCTGATCACATCGGTGTTTCTCGGCATCACCTTCGGCGCGCTGCCGGGGCTGACGGCGACGCTGGCGGTGACGATCCTGACCGGCTTTTTCGGCAACAAGATCCCGCTGGATTACGCGCTGATCGCCTTGCTCGGCGCCTATGTCGGTGCGATCTACGGCGGATCCTATCCGTCGATTCTGCTCAACATCCCCGGCACGGCCGCCAGCGCCGCAACCGCGATGGACGGCTATCCGCTGGCCAAACAGGGCCGCGGTGCCGAAGCGCTTGGCCTGACCACCACCGCCAGTTTCATCGGCACGCTGGTGGGCACCGTGGCGTTGCTGATCTTCGTCTGGGTGCTGCTTTTGATTTCCAAGAACATCGCCAGCCCGGAAAAGGCCTTGCTGGCGCTCTTCGGTATCCTGCTGTCGGGCACCTTGATGAGCGCGGATCTCGCGATCAAGGGCTGGATCGCGGGGCTGATCGGCCTGGCACTGGCCATGGTCGGGATGGATCCGATCCTGAGCGAGGCGCGCTACACCTTCGGCTGGTCCTATCTGCTCTCGGGAATCGCCGTGGTGCCGGTGCTGATGGGCGCCTTTGCCGTGCCGCAGATCATCGAAGGCATGCGCCACGTCAGAGCCGGCCGGGTGGCCGAGCTGAACGGTCGCATCCTGCCCAACATGACCGCCATGCGCCGTTACCTGCCCACCATCGGGCGTTCGGGCGTGATCGGCACCGGTGTCGGCGCCTTGCCCGGCGTTGGCGAGGATGTGGCAGGCTGGGTCAGCTACGGTGTCGGCAAGAGCGTCTCCGAAGAGGGCGACAGCTTCGGCAAAGGGTCGCTCGAGGGGCTGCTGTGTTCCGAAACCGCCAACAATGCCTGCATCGGTGGCGCGCTGATCCCTCTGCTGGTGCTGGGCATCCCGGGCTCGCCGCCGGCGGCGGCGCTGATGGGCGCCTTCAAGATCAACAATGTGATCCCCGGCCCCACCATCGACCCCGAGATCATCCTGCGGGTTGTCGCCATCATGGTGCTGGCCAGTTTCACCATGTTTGTCATGGGGCTGTTCACCGCGCGCATCTTCATCAAGGTTCTGCGCATTCCGCAGACCGTCTTTCTGCCGCTGGTCATGGTGCTGACCACAATCGGATCGTTCAGTGTCGGCGGCGGCCTCAACGATCTCTACCTGATGCTGGGCGTGGGGCTGGTGGCCTATGTGATGAACCTGCTGTGCTATCCGATCGCGCCACTGGTGATCGGCGTGATCCTCGGCGGCATGTTCGACGAAACCTTCCGCCGCTCGTTGCTGCTCTCGGACGGGGACCTCTCGGTCTTTGTCTCACGGCCCGGCGCGGCTCTTCTGCTGACCCTGATTATTGCCCTGATCCTCGGCCAGATGCCGGGGGCGAAACGGGCCATCCGACGCCTGAAAGGACGCACAACCTGATGTATGCCGTGACTGTGAGTTTCACCCTGCGCCCCGGTGCGCGGGCCGACTTTCTGCCGCTGATGGCCGAAAACGCGCGGCTGTCGCTGCAACGCGAAGCCGGATGCCGGCAGTTCGACGTCTGCACCGACGGAGGCGAGGAGATCTTTCTTTACGAGATCTACGAAAGTGCCGAAGCGTTCGAAACGCATCTGAAAAGCCCGCATTTCCAAAGCTTCGACGCTGCCGTCGCAGGCATGATCGCCGACAAGTCGGTCACCACCTTTGCCGAGGTGCTGCGATGAGCGCCTGGGAGGTTCACGCCGTCAAATACGCCGCGCGCAATGCCCGCAGCCGCGCCGACAGTTTCCTCTTCGACGACAACCACGACGCGCCACATGCCATGGACTATTACATCTGGGTGCTGCGGCGGGGGGACGAGGTGCTCCTCGTCGACACCGGCTATGACGACGCCGAAGCGCAGGCGCGGGGCCGACCGATCGAGCTCGACCCGCGCGCGGCGCTGAAGCCACTGGGCCTTGCGCCCGAGGCAGTGTCGCAGGTGATCGTCACCCATCTGCACTACGACCATGCCGGCGGGCTCCACCTGTTCCCCAATGCCAAGCTGCACATGCAGGCCGCCGAAATGCAATTCGCCACCGGCCCCTGCATGTGCCACGACACCCTGCGCGCGCCATTTTCGGCGCCGCATGTCTGCGAGGCGGTGACCCGGCTGTATTCCGGCAAGGTGGTGTTTCACGACGGCGACGCCGAGATCGCCGAAGGCGTGACGGTACATTGCATCGGCGGCCATTCGCGCGGGCTGCAATGCGTCCGGGTGCGCACGGCAGCAGGCTGGATGGTGCTGGCCTCCGACGCGGCGCATTACTACGAGAATGTCTTTGCCCGAAAACCCTTCCCGATCGTCGTCGATCTGCAAGATATGTTCGATGGGTTCACCCGGCTCGAGGCGCTGGCCTCCGATCGCCGGCTGATCGTGCCGGGTCACGATCCGCAGGTGCGGCGGCTTTACCCCCAAGGCGTGGCGCCCCATATCTTCCGGCTCGATCATGGGCCCGAAGGCGATCCGACCGAGAGCGGGTTGCGCCCCTCGTAACACAACGGCGGTCCCGCCGGCGCGGGGCCGAAAGCCCCGCCCTGCGCCCACGGTTGGCCGCCGTGATCAGCGTTTCTTCATCGCATCGAGCAGGGCCGCCCCCAGCGCGCCCTGGCCGCTGTCTTGCGGCTTGGCGGGTTTGGACGTCTTGCGCGCCGGGCCGCCCTGACGGCCCTTGGGTGCCGGACGCTCGCCGCGCTTGCCGCCGCCCTGGGCCGCGCCGCCCTCCTTGCGCATGGTCAGGCCAATGCGCTTGCGCGGGACGTCAACCTCGGTCACCCGCACCCGCACCACATCGCCGGCTTTCACCACCTCATGCGGATCCTTGACGAAACGGTCGGCGAGCTGGCTGACATGCACCAGCCCGTCCTGATGCACGCCGATGTCGACAAAGGCGCCGAAGGCCGCGACGTTGGTGACGGTGCCTTCGAGCGACATGCCGGGCTTGAGATCGGTGATCGACTCGATCCCCTCGGCAAAGCTCGCGGTCTTGAAGCTGGGGCGCGGGTCACGGCCGGGTTTCTGCAATTCGGCGAGGATGTCCTGCACCGTCGGCAGGCCGAAACTGGCGTCGGTAAAATCCTCGGCGCGCAGCCCCTTGAGCAGGCTTTCCTGCCCCATGATCTGGCGGATGTCGCGGCCGCAGGCCTTCACGATACGCCGCGCCACGTCATAGGCCTCGGGATGGACCGAAGAGGCATCGAGCGGCTCGTCGCCACCGTTGATGCGCAGGAAACCCGCAGCTTGTTCGAAGGCCTTGGGCCCGATGCCCGAAACCTTGAGCAGCGCGCGGCGCGAGGCAAAGGCGCCCTGAGCATCGCGATGCGTCACGATGGCCTGCGCCAGCGAAGGGCCAAGTCCGGCGACATGTGCCAGAAGCGGCGCCGAGGCAGTATTGAGATCGACCCCGACAGCGTTCACCGCATCCTCGACCACCGCTTCCAGTGCCTTCGACAGCTGACGCTGGTCGACATCGTGCTGGTACTGGCCGACGCCGATGCTTTCGGGCGTGATCTTGACCAGTTCAGCCAGCGGATCCTGCAAGCGCCGCGCAATCGAGACAGCGCCACGCAGGCTCACGTCCAGCTCGGGAAATTCCCGCGCTGCCAGTTCCGAGGCGGAATAGACCGAAGCGCCGGCCTCGGAGACAACCACCTTGGTGGGGGCCGGTCCCGCCGGCAGCCTCTTGAGCGTTTCGCCGACGAGTTTCTCGGTCTCGCGGCTGGCGGTGCCATTGCCGATGGCGATCAGCTCGATGCCGTGTTTGCACACAAGATGCAGCAGCGTCTCTTCCGATCCGCGGATGTCACGTTTCGGCGGGAAGGGATAGATCGTGGCGGTGTCCAGAAGCTTGCCGGTGGCGTCCACCACCGCCACCTTGACGCCGGTGCGGATGCCCGGATCAAGGCCCAGCGTGCACTTGGCACCGGCCGGGGCGGCCAGCAGCAGATCCTTGAGATTTCTGGAAAATACCCGGATCGCCTCGTCATGGGCGCGGCGGCGCAGCTCGGTCAGCAAATCCATGTACATCGACAGGCTGAGCTTAACCCGCCAGGTCCAGCCCGCTGCCTCGCGCAGCCAGCTGTCGCCGGGCGCATCCCCGGGAATGCCGATGGCGCGGGCGACGATGCCGGTGGCGCGTTCGGTACCGGTCTCGGGCTCGGGCTCGATGTCGAGGGTCAGGATCCCCTCCTTGGAGGCGCGCAGCACGGCAAGCGCCCGGTGAGCCGGCATGTCGGCCCATTTCTCGACATGGTCGAAATAATCCGAGAACTTGGCGCCGGCCTCTTCCTTGCCGGGCTGGACACGCGCGACCACCCGCGCCTCGGCCTTCATGAATTCGCGCAGCCGGCCCAGCAGGTCGGCATTCTCGGAAAGCTCTTCGGCCAGGATGTCGCGGGCGCCGTCAAGCGCGGCCTTCACCGTCTCGACGTTTTCGCTCATGTACCCTTCGGCCAAAGCCTGGGGCGCAGCGCTGCGATCTTCCTGGATGGCGCGCAGCAGCGGCTCGAGCCCGTTTTCACGCGCGATCATCGCCTTGGTGCGCCGCTTGGGCTTGAACGGCAGATAGATGTCTTCCAGCGTCGCCTTGCTCTCGGCCCCGGCGATCTTTTTCGCCAGCGCATCGGTCAGTTTGCCCTGGCCCTTGATCGTCTCGAGGATGGCGGCGCGCCTGGCCTCCATCTCGCGCAGATAGGTCAGCCGGTCGCCCAGGGTGCGCAGCTGGGTGTCGTCGAGCCCGCCGGTCGCCTCCTTGCGGTAACGGGCGATGAAAGGCACGGTGGCGCCTTCGTCAAGCAGCGCGGTGGCGGCCTCCACCTGCCGCGGGTTGGCTGCGATCTCGCCAGCAATGGTGCGGGCGATGCGTTCGGCGGTCAAAGCGGGAATCTGGCTCAAGGACGGCTCCTGTCGTTCGGGAGCAAAGTCATACCGACCCCGCCCCCGTCACGCCAGTCAAAAGGATCCGGGCCGCGGCGCCAGGTGACGCCACGGGCGAGAATGCAAATGGCGGTGGTTGAGGAGCCGACAGCCCGGCCCGGGCGGGATGCGGCAACGGCGCGCCGTCCTAGGAGCGGGTGGAGGGAGGAGCCTGCCGGCCCCTCCCGTCCTTGTTCAGCTTCCGGCGCGGGCCTGAAGGAATTCACTGACCTCGAGCAGGATCAGTTCGTTGTCGTCACGCGCACCAAGCGCGCGGCCGACCGAGAACGGAAAGTTGTTGTCGTTGCCGACGATGATGTGGCTTTCGTCCACCCGGTCAACATCCTCGATGGTGACAAAAGGAAAGGTGAACCGCCCGTCTTCCCGCTGGCCCTGGCGGGCGAGGCCCTCGGGGTCCTGCATGTCGAGCAGATCGATATAGGCCACCTTCTGCACCGGCTGGCCGGCGTCGACACCGGCGAAATCGATCATGTAGACGCGCTTGAACATCGCGGGTTTCGAGAAACACTCGTCGGTGGCGCCACCCTTGCAGACCAGTTCCGCATCGCCCTGCCCACCGTCACGTTCGATCACCAGCCCGCGGGTCTCGTCGATCATGTTAAAATCGCCGATCGCGTGGGTCTCGCCTTCCAGCGGGTAGAACCAGGAGGTGCCCGTCCAGTCGCGGGTCGCGGCGTCCATCTCGAGGATGCGCAGCGCGGTGCGGCCGTCTTCGACCGTCTCATAGGCCGCGCCGATCCAGAGCGGGCCTTCGAGCATCGGGTAAAGCGTCGTGCCATCGACCGACACCGCGAACCCCTCGTAGCCCCGCGAGCGCTTGGCGGTATGGCCGGGCTTTGCGGCGTCGGGGTTGCCGAGGCGCAGGAAGGGGTTGTCGGGCGACATCACGATCTCGCCGTCGACGAGGGTTTCGTGGAACTCCTTCATCACCCCGGTCTCGCGGTCAAAGACTATGACGAAGGGGCCGAATTCGTCACCGATGACAATGTCATCGCCGACCATCTGAAAACCTTCGATGTCGAAATCCGCGCCGGTCAGGTAGCGGCTCTTGGTGCCTTCCATGGTGATCGGGAAGGGCACGATGCCCTCGGGATCGCTGAGGAAGGTGGTCTTGACCACCTCGACCGCGCCACTGGCGAAATCAGGCCGCACCACCGAAAAGAACAGCATCGCGTCGGGCGAATTGACCTTGGAGCCGAAACCGTTGTCGGTCAGCACGTAGAAGCTGCCGTCGCCCACGGTCTTGATGCCGGAAAAGCCCTGAAGCGGCTGGCCGTTGAAGGGCAGCGCGGCGCCATCGGTCGGCGCGACGTCGGAGCGACGGTTGCCTTCGCCGGTGAACTTGCCCGAGGTTTGCAGCGTGGCCGGGGCGTCGGCGGGCGCGGCGATCAGGGTTTCGGCCGGAAGCACGGCATGGCCGGCGAGCCTGGCGTCGAACTTGACCGCTTCGGCGGTGGCGAATGTGGCGGTGCTGGCGAGAAGACCAGCCAAAAGAATGCGCGTCATGCGGCTCTCCTTGGTGAGTGTACCGCGCTGACCTAAGCGGCCGACATTGCATCCGCATGTCGCTTTGGTTGCAGTTCCGTGACGCTGCCGCCGGTGCCTCAGCCGGCCGGCAGATCCCAGACCCGGATCACCTCGCCGCCCGCGCGCATCGCCGCCAGATCGTCGGCGCTTGGCATAGCCATCGGCGCCTCGGGCGGCGCCTGGCCTTCCAGCCGCCCGGCATAGATCCAGGCGCCGAAACATGCCTCTCCGGGAACGAGCGTCGCGGTCAGCTGCGGCACCCAGCTGCGTGGGGCCAGCACATTGGTATTGGGTTCCGGCATTACCACGCGGGGCGCGCGGCGCGTAACACCGGGAAAGGGCGCCGCGACATCGATGATGTAGCTTGCGTCCTGCGCCGTCACCATCCGCGCCATCCGGTCTGTCAGTTCAGGCTGCAAGGCCGGCCCCGGCGTCGGGTCGTCGCGGCGAAGGGCAAAGCCGCCCTCGACGGTCTGAACATGTCGCGCGGAACTGATCCGGTGGATGCGCAGGTGCCAGGGCGGGCGCGCCAGCAGCCAGGTTTCCACCGCGACCTCGGGCATCGGCGACCAGGCGGAATAAAGCCAGTCCGGCCCGATCCGCGCCACGCTCTCGCGGCAGCGCACCATGGCCAGTTCGCCCTCTTCGGAAAACGCCAGCATGTTGTCGAACGGCCCGTTTCGGAACGCGCGTCCCTCGGTTTCCACGCTGAACCCGTAGCGGGTGGAATAGGCGAACTTGTTGTATTTCTCGGCCGTGCGGCCAAAGGTCGGCGAGCGCTGGCCGCCGGCCAGCACGGTCACGTCGCCCCGGTCTTCGAATTTCACCATGCCCGGCTCCGGCAGGCTGACGACCCGCGGGCGCTCTTTCGGCGCGGCCTCCTCCGCGGCCCAGAACGGATGATCGGCGGCCAGCGCCAGCGGCGCAAAGGCCTTCATCGCCCAATAGGGAGAACCGGGGGAATTGTAGCGCTCGGACATGCTAAGCTGAGGGTAGCCGTAGCCGATGCTCAGCGTCCCGCGCGGGTCGCAGATCGGTTTGTCCGACCACCAACGCAGGTTGCGCGCCCAAAAACCGCGGATGTCCCCCCAGGGCAGCGCCTCTTCCCCGGCCAGCGCCAGCGTGCCCCAGAACCCCGCATGGGCAAAGCGGTAGGTTAGCGAGCGGCCATAGGGCAGCGCCGCGCCATCGGCGGCATACCAATGGGCGATTTGCGGCGCGAAGCGCCGCGCCCGTTCCCGGAACCTCTCGCGGCGGGCGCTGTCGCCCTCGGGGCCGTATTGGGCATAGATCAGCCCGTAGAAATGCATGGCGAAGGGGATGTAGTGATCGGCCTGCTGGCTCGACCCGTCGCGATACCAGCCATTGCCCATGTCCCATCCCTCCAACCGGTCGAGATTGCCCTCGATGATCTTCAGGTCATGGTCAATCCCCACGCGGCGCAGCCCCAGCGACACCAGAACATGAAAGAAATTCCAGTTGTTGGGCGCAGGCGTCTGATGCAGCGAGTTCAGCAGCCAGTCGCGCAGGCAGTCGCGGCCGCGCGGGCTCAGCCCGTCCCAGAACACATCCGGCGCCAGCGCCAGAGCGTAGCCGATGGCGGCGCTTTCGACCATGCGCTGATCGCGGTCGGTGACCGGGCCCCAGTATTCGGGATGTGCCGGATCGGCGCCATTGTTCAGCCCGTCGACAAATTTCTCGATCCCGTAGAACCGCCCGCCGCCCGCCAGAAGCGGCGCCAGCCCCCAGAAAGGCCGCACAAGCCCCTCGAGATCGGCCGCCGCGGCATGAAAATGCGCCCCGGTCGCGCCGAGGGTGACCCGGGCACAGCCGGGCGAAAAGGCCTCGAGCAGCGGCGCGGTGAGATCGACCACCGCCTGTTGCGCGTCGGCGCGGGTGGCAAAGGGATTGCCGGCCATCGGATTGCCCATGGCCTGGGTCGTGAAGTCTTTCATCATGCCACCAGATGTCGTTTGCGCGGGTCCGGGATCGGCACCGCTGAAATGAGACGTTGGGTATAGGGCGCCTGCGGGGCATCGCAGATCTGCACGGCCGGGCCGGTCTCGACCACGCGGCCCCTGTGCATCACCGCCACACGGTCGCAGAAATAGCGCACCACGCCGATGTCATGGGCGATGAACAGGATCGCCAGGTCGAGCTCGTCGCGCAGGTCGAGCAGCAGATCGAGGATCTGCGCCCGAATCGAGCCATCGAGCGCCGAGGTCGCCTCGTCGGCGATGATCACCCGCGGATCGAGCGCGATGGCCCGGGCGATGCCGATGCGCTGGCGCTGGCCGCCCGAGAAGGCATGCGGATAGCGCTCCATCGCAGAGGCCGGCAGGCCGACACGTTCCAGCAGTTCCCCCACACGCTTGCGCAACGCCGCGCCCTTGAGCAGCCCGCCCACCAGCAGCGGTTCGCCGATGATCTGTTCGACCGTCATGCGGGGGTTGAGCGAGCCGTAAGGATCCTGAAAGATCATCCGCATCTCGCGGTAGACCTGCCCGTCGCGAAAGCTCGCCCTGTCGGTCAGATCCTTGGTGCCGCCATCGCGCAGGTGATAGACCGCCCGGCCCTGTTGCGGCTGAAACCGCCCCATGAGCACCCGCGCCAGCGTAGTCTTGCCGGAACCGCTCTCACCGACGATGCCGAGGATCTCGCCGCGCCGCAGCGCGATCGACACGTCCTCCAGCGCCTGCACCCCGCCGGAAAGCTTGCGTAGCAGCTTCTTCTTGCTTGGAAAGGCCAGTGACAGGCCCTGCGTCTCGATCAGCACCTCGTCCGAGGCCGGGGTGCCGCGCCCGTGGGGGGCCTCGTCGAGCCCCATCGAGGCTTTCAGCAGCTTCCTGGTGTAGGCATGTGCCGGGGCGTGAAACACCTGATCCACCGGCCCGGTCTCGACCACCGCACCATGCAGCATGACGACCACATGATCGGCGATCTCGGCCACCACGCCCATGTCATGGGTGATGAACATCACCGCCATGTCGCGACTATCCTGCAAACCTTTCAGAAGCTTGAGAATCTCCGCCTGGGTTGTCACATCCAGCGCGGTGGTCGGCTCGTCGGCAATCAGGATATCCGGCTCGCAGCCCAGCGCCATGGCGATCATCGCCCGCTGCCGCATGCCGCCGGAATATTCAAAGGGATATTTGTCGATCGCCGCTTCGGGGTCGGCGATCTGCACCGCCCGCAGGGCATCGATCGCCTTGGCCCGCGCCTCGGCCGGGGTCACGTCCTGATGCAGCAGGATCGCTTCGATGATCTGCTGGCCGATGGTGTGCACCGGGCTGAGCGAGGACATCGGCTCTTGAAAGATCATCGCGATGCGGGCGCCGCGCACCGCCCGGATCTCGGCGCCGTCGGGGTCGAGGCCCGAAAGCTCCACCCGCTGCCCCGCCGCCACATCGACAAGGTTGATCGCGCCGGATTTGATCACCGCCGGTTCGACAATGTTCAGCACCGCCCGCGCCGTCACCGATTTGCCGGAGCCGGATTCACCGACGAAACAGGTGGTCTCGCCGAGTTTCAGATCGAAACTGACGTCCGAAATCGCCACCGTCTCGCCCTTGCGGTGCGGAAAGGCCACCGAAAGGCCGCGGACTTCGAGAACGGTATCCTTCATGTCTGTCTCCTCACTTGGCATAGGGGTCGGCGGCGTCGCGCAGACCGTCACCGATGAAATTCATCGCCAAGACGGCGATCACGATGGCCGCACCGGGCAGAAGCAGCCAGGGCGCGGTGGCCAGCGTGCGGATATTCTGCGCCTCTTGCAGCAGCACGCCCCAGGAAATCACCGGCGCTTGCAGCCCGAGGCCCAGGAAGGAGAGCGCGGTTTCCGCCAGGATCATCGCCGGCACCGCCAGCGAAGCGGCCGTGATGATGTGGCTGGTGAAGGCGGGCACCATGTGGCGGAGGATCACCCGCAGATGCGAACAGCCGTCATAGCGCGCGGCGGCGACGTAATCCTCGCCATTGAGCGCCAGAAAGCGGCCGCGCACCACCCGCGCCAACTCGGTCCAGCCGAGGAAGGACAGGATCAGGGTAATGGCGAAATAGGTCTGCAAAGGCGACCAGTCCGACGGCATCGCCGCCGCCAGCCCCATCCAGAGCGGAATGGTGGGCAGCGAGCGTAAGAACTCGATGGCGCGTTGCGTGACGGCGTCGAACCAGCCGCCGAAATAGCCCGCCGCACCGCCGATGATGACCCCCAGCACCAGGCTCATGATCACGCCCACCAGCCCGACCGAGAGCGAGATCTGCGTGCCATAGACCAACCGCGAGAACATGTCGCGGCCCAGCCGGTCGGCCCCGAAGAGATAGAAGGGATCGCGGTTGCGCTCTGGCCCCAGCAGGTGGATGTCGGTCGGGATCAGACCGAACAGCTTGTACTCCCAGCTGCGCTTGAAGAAGCTGAGATAGATCTTCTTGTCCTCGTCGATGACAAAGGTGCGGCGCAGGGCTTCCGGCTCGATTTCCACCGAATAGCCGTAGACATAGGGCCGAATCGCCCAGCCGTCGTCTGCGCGATCAATGAAATGCAGCGCCTGCGGCGGCGCATAGGTGTATCGCGCCTTGACGTCGCCGGGATCGTTCGGGGCGACGAAGCCAGCGAACAGGGCAACAAAGACAAAGAGCGCCAACACCCAGAGGCTGATCACCGCCAGCCGGTGCTTGGCGAAACGGCGGCGGATCAGCTGCCACTGGCTTTCGGTGCCGTGCCTGGTGTCTATGCGGGGATCGACCTCGCCTATCGGGGCTTCGGGCGTGTCACTGACCGCGCCGATGCGGGTGTCTGGGGAATTTGCGGGGGTTGTGAGGGTCATCAATTGGCTCCCACCATGCCAAGCCGGATGCGCGGATCGATCCAGGCCAGCAGAAGATCGGAAATCAGGGTGCCCACAAGCGTCAGCAGCCCCATGAACATGATCAGCGCGCCGGCAAGGTACATGTCCTGGCTCAAGAGCGCGCGCAGCAGGATCGGCGAGAGCGTCGGCAGGTTCAGCACGATGGCGGTCACGAAGGACGACGAGATCACCGTCGGCAGCACCCAGCCGATGGTCGAGACCAGCGGATTCATCGCCACGCGCACCGGGTAGCGCCAAATCAGCCGCCGCCGGGTCAGCCCCTTGGCGCGGGCGGTCAGCACATAGGGTTTGTTCAACTCGTCGAGCAGGTTGGCGCGCAGCACCCGCACCAGTTGCGCCGCGCCGGCGGTGGAAATTACCAGGATCGGCGCCCAGACGTGGCTGGCGAAATCAAGGAAACGGTCAAGCGACCAGCGGGCGTTCATGTATTCTGGCGAAAACAGCCCGGTGATGGTCACGCCGAACCAGTTGTAACAGATGTACATCAAGACCAACGCAAACAGGAAGTTGGGGATGGCGAGGCCGAGAAAGCCAAGCACGGTGGCGACGTAATCGCCAAGAGAATACTGGTTGACCGCGGAATAGATGCCGATCGGGATCGACACCGCCCACATGACCACCACGGCGGTCAGTTCGACGGCCAGCGAAATGCCGATGCGCTGCGAGAAGATCTCGGACACCGGGGTCTGCATCTCGAAGCTGTAGCCGAAATCGCCGTGCAGCATTTCCGAGAACCAGGCCCAGTATTGCACCAGCACCGGCGAATCCAGCTTGTAGCGGTCGCGCAGCGCGGTGATCGTATCCTGATCGACGCTTTCGCCGGCGGCCGAAAGGCTGGCGATGTAGGATGTCACGAAATCGCCCGGCGGCAGTTGGATAACCACGAAGACGACAACCGACAAGGCCAGAAGCGTCAGGATCATCGTCACCAGCCTGCGGGCCAGATAGGTCAACATGCGCGTCTCCTCCCCTGGATATACGCAATGGTTCGGGCGCGGACGGTTGCCCGCGCCCGGATGTGCTTACTTCTTGTAAAAGAGCTGCGCGGTTTCCATCGGACCGGGCTGCGGATACATCCAGGTATAGACCTGACCCTCCGGCACGTTACCAAGCTGCGCGTTGGCCACCACGTAGCCATCAGCCGGAAGCACGGTGCCCATCACATAGAACTGCTCTGCCGCGATTTGCAGGATCTCGTCGAACAGCTCTTTCTGCTTCGCCTTGTCCGCCGTGGCGATCAGCTCGATATAGAGGTCCATCTGCGTCTGGACCGCGGTCGGGGGAGCTTCGGCCAGCTTGCTGCCATCGTTCATGAAATACTGCGCCCATTTCTCGGCGAAGGCGGATTCAAGATTGAAGGGAAAGTAATAGCGCGGGTCGAGCAGCGCGTCGTTCAGCCCGCCATCGCCCCACCAGACATGCATGTCGTGGGTGTTGTTCTGGATCCGCTCGTAGACAAGGCTGCGCTCGGCGTTGCGGGCGTCCAGATCGATGCCGATTTCCTTCCAATGCTCGACAATCAGCTGGGCGATGTCGTTGAACTCGATCTGATCCGACGGCGAGAAAAGCTGAATGCGGATCGGTTCGCCGTCAAATCCCAGCCGGGTGCCGTCGCCGTCGCGCTCGGTCAGGCCCAGCCCGTCCAGCAATGCGTTGGCAGCGTCGGGATCGTAGTCGGTGAACTGCTTGGCCAGCGTCTCGTTGTAGAATTGCGAGCTGGGGCGCGGCGCGGCCTGATAGGGCTCGCCCTGGCCGGCAAAGACCACATCGATGATCTCTTCGCGGTCCATCGCCATCGAGAGCGCGGCGCGAAAGTCCTTTTCGTTGTAGAGCTTGCGCTTTTCCGGGTCGTCATGGGTCAGGTTGAGCTGAAAGATTGCGTGGTTCATCCGCGCGTCGGTTGTGGCCTTCAGCGAATAGCCGCCGCCGTCCTGACCGTCATAGATCACCGGCTTGTTGGTCACGGTGGCGAAGTGACGATTGGAGAAATCGATCTCGCCATTGACCACCTTGAGCACGATGTCCTCGACGTTCTCGGTCTGGACCATCTGCACCTTGTCGATATAGGGCAGCTGCTGGCCCTCGGTGTCGACCTTGAAGAAATAGGGATTGCGCTCCCATTCGATCAATTGGTTCAGCCCGTCATAAGGCGTGACCTGCCGCCAGGCAAAGAGCAGCGGGCGGTCTTCGTCGACAAAGTTGAAGAAACAGCTCTGCTCGATGGCCTGGGACCAGCTGTCGAAGCCCGCCGCCTTGGCGGTCTCATTGGCATCGGGGCTGACATCGGCGAAATACTTGCCGCAATAATGCTTGGCCGCGTTGACGATGAACTGCCCCTCGACCGAGGCCATGCGCTCCAGAAACAGCCCGTTGGGATCACTCAAGGTCAGCTTGAAGGTCAGCGGATCGATGACCTCGCCGCGCATCTTGCTCCACTCGAAACCGTTGGCCTTGCGCCCGCCATAAGCCGGGCTCGACATCACATCGACGGCGAATTTCAGGTCTTCGGCGGTGAAGGGTTCGCCATCCGACCACTTGTGGCCCTCGCGCAGGTAGAAGGTAAACTCGGTCGCATCGTCGTTGACCTCGAAGCGTTCGGCCACATTGGGTACGACCTCGGTCCATTCGTAATCATAGGCCACCAGCGGCTGATACCCCACGGTGCGACGGATCCAGCCGGTGTCATAGGTGCCCTTGAGCGCCGAACGCCAGGTGCCGCCATAGCTGCCGACCTCCTCCATCGGTGTCACCACCATCGGCTTCGCCGGCAGGCGATCCTGAACCGGCGCCAGAGTTCCGGCCTCGACCGCCGCCTTCAGGTCCGGCGCCTGGCTGTAGTCCTGGCCAAAGGCCGGACCGGCCAGCGCGACCAGCGCGGCCATCGATATTCCCGTGAAACTCGTATTCAGCATGTAACTCTCCTCCCATGGATTGCTGTAATGTCATCTCAGCCCCCGCCGGGGCTGCAAAGCGCATGCAGGTGCCCGATGTCGTCCCGAAACTGCTCCGCCGTGTCCTCGCGCACGAATTCGAGAAAGCCGGTGCGGGGGTGCGGCCAATGCGGCGCCGGCGTCCAGGCGGCAAAAAGCGCGTGCCAGTCGGCGAGGCCCTCGGCCAGCGGCCGGCGCTCCTGGCCGGTTTCTGTCATGATCCAGTGAAAGACGTGCAGATCCCCCAGCCAGGGCTGCAACATCCGCAGCTCCTCGAGCCAGCGTGCCCGGCCCCGCCCCGGCACCGGCTGCCAATAGCTGAACAGGTTGTCGTCATCCGCCGCCCGCATCAGGGCGCGCGCATCCTCGGCCTCTTCGGTCAGCGAGTTGCGGTGGTATTCGACGCTGACGGTGATGCCCCGGGCTTCGGCGGCGCGCGCCATCTGGCCAAGGTCTCTCGCCGCGTCGGCAAAGGCCGCCTCCCCGGCCTCATCCCGCCGTGCGGTTCCGGCCCAGACCCGGATATTGCCGGCGCCCAGGATTTCGGCCGTGGCCAGCACCGCATCGAAATCCTTGCAACACCCCGGTGTTCCGGCCCGCACATAAGAGCCGTAAGAGGCCGGCAGCACGCCGCGTTCCGCGCAGATCGCCCGCACCCGCGCGGCCAGATCGGCATTGCCCGGCGGCACATGTGTGTCGCCACCCCATTCGACTGCCGCGACGCCGGTGCGCGCCGCCAGATCAATCACCGCCTCGGGCGTCAGCGCCCGAAAGGTGACGGAGCAGAGACCGGGGCGGATCATGCCACCCGCTCCCAGTCGGCGATGACCACCTCGTTCTGCATCGGCTCGTCGCGGGTAAACCGGCCGATATCGTCCAGCACCAGTTCGGTCATCGCGCAGACCTCGCAGCCGAAGGAGCCGGCGATATGCGGGGTGATCGTCACATTCGGCATGTCCCAGAGCGGCGAGGTGTCGGGCAGCGGCTCCGGGTCGGTCACGTCGAGCACCGCAAAAAGCCGGCCGCCCGACATCGCCGCCTCGAGCGCATCGCTGTCGATGATCCGCCCGCGCGCGGTATTGATCAGAAGCGCGCCGTCGCGCATCCGGGCAAATTCAGCCGCGCCAAAGCTGCGTTCGGTTGTCGGCAACAACGGCTGGTGCAGGCTGACCACGTCGCTGCGCCGCAACAGCGCCGCCATCTCGACCTTCTGCGCGCCGAAAGAGGCGGCGGTTTCGGCGCTGACAAAGGGATCGTGCAGCAATACCGAGACGCCGTGCCGGCGCAGGTCCTCGGCCACCCGCCGCCCGATGCGCGAGGCGCCGATGATGCCGACGGTGCGGCCGGCATTGCCCAGCGGGCCGCCGAACCGGGTGTTGCGGGTGTCGATCCGAGACCGTTTCTCGCGGTAGAGGCTGCGCCAGTCCGCCACCCGCTTCAGATGCAGCAGGATATGCGCCAGGGTGAATTCCGCCACCGGCTTGGCATTGGCCTCGGCCGCGCTGACGACGCGCAGCCCCGAGCTGGCCACGCCCTGGGTCAGCACGCCTTTCACGGTGCCGGCGAGATGCGCGATCAGCTTGAGCCGTGGCATCCGCTGGCGCAGCTCGGCGTCCACCGGGTGCGATTTCCAGCCGGTCACCAGGATATCGACCTGGGGTAACAGCGCCGCCATCTCGGGGCGGCGCAGATCCGGCACCGGATCCGCCTGCAACAGCTCGGTCAGCCGGCCCAGCCGTGTGCGCGCCTCGGTGCAGCACGGGGCGGGAAAGTGGATGTCGAACTCGGCCGGCGACAGCTGAATTAGAGATGTGAAGCGCATTCGGCTCTCCTTGCGGTTCCTGCCATTGCAAGGATATTTGCACGACTTGCATTATTGCGCAAGTTTTGCGGTCCATCTGCAAGAAATTTGCACAAAACTCGCCGAGCATTGCAACTCTTTGATTTTGTGTCGCTAATTTGCCTCGATTACGGATTCACCGCGGTGCAGCACGACCTGTGTCTGAATTTGCTGGGTCGGTCGAAGCGGCTCCAGGCTCCGCAATGCGAGTATGCGAATCGATTCCGCACCAAGAAATTCCCAGTCCACCGCAAGCGTGCTGAGCAGCGGCGAGGACAGTTCCGCCACCGGCAAACCGTTGAACCCCAGCAGCGAAACCTGCCGCGGCACCTCGATTCCGCGCATCCGCAATTCCTGCATTGCCGTCAGCGCGACATTGTCAGCCGCACAGAAGACCGCCGAATAAGCAAAATCGCCGCGCTCCAGCAGATCGTTCAGGGTGACCCTGGCATCATGTTCCGTCACATTGGGCAATTCGATGTTGTCGCATTTCAGCCCCGTCACATCCGCGCCGTCGATGCCGGCGCGAAAGCCGTCGGTCCGGGCGCTGAGGGTCCAGCGCCGCCGGGTGCCAAGGTGCAGAATGCGGCGATGGCCCATCGAAACCAGATATTGCGCCGCCAGTTGCCCGCCAAAATAATTGTTCGGCGCAACCTGGTCATGGCGCATCGTCGGATCGAGCCCGTTGACGATAACCGTGGGATGCCCCTTGTTTTTCAGGCGTTCACTTACATTGTGACAGGGATCGACACCGGCAAAGAGCACGCCGGTTTCCGGGCCTCCGAGGATCTTTTCCGGGATCTCGCCATCGTCGCCCAGCAGCGCCAGTTCGATCGGCAGACCGGCTTTCTTCGCGGCTTTCTGAATCCCGGTGATCACGAAATGATAGATTGAGCCGGAGCCGGTGTTGATATCGACCTGATTGAGAAACAGCAGCGCCCGCTGCATCTTGTGGGCCGCAACGGCACTGCCGGGGCCGCCCGTCGGGCCGGTGACAGGCGTGCCCAGATCGGCGGCGGCGCGCATGACCTTTTCCGCCGTCGCCGGGCTGATCCCAGGTGCCCCCGACAACACCCGTGACACGGTGGAAACCGAAACACCCACCGCGCGGGCGATGTCTTCCTGTCTGACCCTGGACTGCCGCACAACCGCTCTCCTGACTGAATTCACGGCGACCCGGTCGCCCTGCCCCGTTTTCTGCCGAAACTTCGGGCGATGCAAGTTTTTTGCAAACCGTGCAAGTACGGCCTGCTACGGTCCCAGATGTGCTCGCAGGATGAAGACTTTCCGCCCTGATGATGAAAATGTTTCGCACGTCCGAAAGATGCGGTTACAAGCGCCGCATGAAAAAAGTCACCGCCAAGGATGTCGCCGCCCTCGCCGGGGTTTCCGTCTCTGCCGTGTCGCGGGCCTATCGCGCCGATGGCGCGATTGCCGATGACAAGCGCAAGGCGATCTTTGCCGCCGCCGGCAAGCTTGGCTACATCAGCAGCGTCGACAAGGTTCTGGCCACCCAGGCCACCAACACCATCGCCATGGTGGTGAGCGAGATGCACAATCCGTTCTATCCCGTCGCCATCGACGAACTGACCCGGCAGTTGCCCGAACGCGGGCTCAAGGCGATCATGCATGTGGTGCCCTCGGCCGAAGACGTCGACACGGTGATCCGGCAGGTTCTGGATTTCCGCACCGAAGGCGTGATCCTGGCCAGTTCGACCATGACCTCGCGCCTGGCCCGCGCCTGCCGCGAGAACGGCATTCCGGCGGTGCTGCTCAACCGCGTTCAATCCGACAGCAGCATGATGGCGGTCTGTTGCGACAATTACGGCGGCGCCAAGCAGGTTGCCGCGCGTTTTCTGGCCGGCGGGCGCCAGCGCATTGCCTTTATCGGCGGGCGGCGCGACACCTCTACCCATCTCGAACGGATGCGTGGATTTCGCGATCATCTGGAAGAGGCCGGCCGCGAGATCGCCCGTCAGTTCGACGGCGGATACGATTATCAACAGGCCTATGCCGCCGCGCAGGACCTTCTGGCGCTGCGCCCCTTGCCTGACGCTGTGTTCTGCGCCAATGACATTATGGCCATAGCGGTGCTGGATGCCGCCCGGATCAAGGGCGTCGCGGTGCCCCAGGAGCTGGCGGTGATCGGCTTTGACGACATCCCGATGGCGTCGTGGGAATCCTATCGGCTGACCACCATCCGCCAGCCAGTAAAGCGGATGCTGGGACAGGCGGTCGATATCATCCTGAGCGCCGATGTCGCCAGTGGCGCCGGCGATATCCGAATCCTGCAAGGCGAGCTGCAAAGCCGCGAAAGCGGGTAGTGAAAATTTTTCATTGCACGCGGCAAGAGTTGCGAAGCCGCTGCGATCTGTGCCTTCTCCTCCCGATACGCCCGATTGTTGGGCAGATCATGAATTCTTGGGAGGATTGCAATGAATTTGCATACTTTTGTCACCGGCGCTGCCATGGCGCTTTCAGCTCTGGCCGTTGCGGCTCCGGCGCAGGCCGAAACCCGGCTGGCCTTTGGCGCCACCAACTCGCAAAGCGCGCATTACGCCTATTTTGCCTCGTTGGCGAAAATCGTGAACACCGCCTACCCCGAGACCTATCAGGCCTCGGTGGTGGAAACCGGCGCCACGGTCGACAACTTGAAACGGATGGCGCGCGACCAGCTCGATATCGGCCTGATCACCACCTCGACGCTCTATCACGCCTATAACGGCGTCAAATCCTTTGACGGCCGGCCGGTCGAATCGAAACTGCTTTGGGCCTATTCGCTGGCCCCGCAGAACGTCGTGGTGCGCCGCGATTCCGGCATCACCGAGCTGGCCGCGCTTGCCGGCCAGAAATTCGGCCCCGGCATGCGCGGCTCCTCGACCGAGGCAACGGCGCTCGAGGTCTTCGATCTGCTCGAGATCACCCCCGACTGGGTGCGCGGCACCAACGGCGAGCAGGCCAATGCCATCAAGGACGACCGCTCGGAAGGGTTTGTCAAAAGCGCCGTCGGCACCTCCTTCGACGCGCTGACCACCGACATTGCCGCCTTCACCCCGCTTCAGGTGCTGGGTGTGTCCGACGACCAGGAGGCGAAGATCCGCGAAACCCTGCCCGAGCTTTCGATTGTCGAGATGCCGGGCGGCGAAATGGAGAATTCCGGGCCCTACACTGCCTGGGGCTTCATGATCGGCGTTTCGGCCCGTCCCGGCCTCGACGACCAGACCGCCTATGATCTGACCAAGGCGGTGATGGAGAACATGCCGGAACAGGCCGCCGCCTTTCCGACGGTCAAAGGGCTGAACCTGCCCGAGCTGACACTGCAATATGCAACCAGCCCGCTGCATCCTGGCGCGATCCGCTACTACGAGGAAATCGGCCTGACCGTGCCGGACCACCTCAAGTAAGCAAGACCCCAGAGATCGGGGCGGCTCTGGCCTTGGTGCCGGGCCGCCCCTTTTTTCGATCTTCAGCGTGAAAGTGCCGGCATGACCCGACCCCTGTTCCTGACCAACATCCGCCAGACCGCCACCGCCGTTCTTGCCGTGCTGCTGGGCGTCTTCGTGTTCTACACCTCGTTCAACGGGCCGTTTGAATCGCTGGTGCAGCGCGCGCTCTTTGTGATGACCATCGCGGCGCTCGCGGTGCTGATGCACCCGCTGTTCGACGGCAGCCGCTGGCGGCCGCTGGGCATCCTGATCGACGTCGGAATCGTCGCCATGATCACCGTCTCCGGCGTCTATATCATCGGCAATTACCAGACCATCATGACCGATCTGCCCTGGGCCACGAAATGGGACATGGTGATGGGTTTCGGCACCCTGCTCTGTGTGCTCGAACTGGCGCGGCGCACCTCGAACTGGGTGTTTCCGCTGATCGTTTTGGCCGCTGTGGGCTATGCATTTTTCGGCTACCTGATCCCCGGGCAATTCGGCCACCGCGGTTTTGACGCCGGCTATCTGACCGAAATCATCTTTCTTTCCGACCGCGGCCTCTGGGGAATGCTGGTCAATGTCGCCTCGACCACGCTGGCCGCCTTCGTACTCTTTGGTGCAATCCTGCTGCACACCGGCGCGGGCGAGACCTTTTTCGACCTCTCGGCGCGGCTTGGCGGCGCGCGCCCCGGCGGCGCGGCCAAGATCGCGACCTTTGCCTCGGGCTTCTTCGGCGCGATCAACGGCTCGACCGTGGCCAATGTCGCCACCACCGGCAATTTCACCATCCCGCTGATGAAACGGCTGAAATACCCGCCCGCCTATGCCGGCGCGGTCGAGGCCATCGCCTCGACCGGCGGCCAATTGGCGCCGCCGATCATGGGCACCGCCGCCTTTGTCATGGCCGAGCTGGTGGGCGTGAACTACTGGTCGATCGCGCTCGCGGGCGTGGTGCCGGCCCTGCTCTTCTACCTCGGCATCTATGCCACGGTGCATGTGATCGCCCGGCGCCAGAGCTTTCGTCCGGTGCGCCCCGAAGACCTGCCCGACTGGCGCGGCGCGATGAGCTTTGCGCGGCTGGCACCGATTGCCGCTGCCCTCGCCGGACTGGGCTTTGGCGTGATCAATGGCAATTCGGTCGAACTCACCGCCTGCTACGGCATGATCGCCATGCTGGTGGCGGTGCTGGTGGCGCGGATCGCCAATGGCGAAGACCCGCGGGCGGTGTTCGGCATCATCCTGCGCGCGCTCGAGGCCGGCGGCAAGGGCGTCGTTATCGTCGGCATCCTGCTGGTGGGCGCGCAGGTCTTTGTGGCGATGATCAACCTTACCGGTTTCGGCGTCGCCGTGACCTCGGCGGTGCTGGCCATCGGTCAGGGCCAGATCTGGCTCATTGCCGGGCTGATGGCGGTGGTCTGCCTGATCGCCGGCATGGGGCTGCCGACTTCGGCCGCCTATGTCATGGTCGCGGCGGTCTTTGCTCCGGCGCTGATCCAGCAGGGCATCGATCCACTGGTGGTGCATATGTTCGTGCTCTATTACGCCGCGCTGTCGGTGATCACCCCGCCGGTCTGTCTCGGCGTCTTTGTCGCCGCCACCATTGCCCAGGCGCCCTGGATGAAGGTCGCGGGCGAAACCCTGCGGCTGGGGGCCACCGCCTATGTGCTGCCGATGCTGTTTCTGGCCTATCCCGGCATGCTCGGCGGTGGCGGGGCCGAGGCCATCGCTCGAGCGGTACTGTCGGGCGCGGTCTTTGCGCTTGGCATGGCCCATCTTCTGGGGGGCGCACGGCTACCCTGGGGCTCTGTCTCGCGGGTGCTTTGGGCGCTGCCGGTGGGGCTGGCGCTGATGCCGCCCTGGGGCGCGACCCTGGCGGCGGCGGCGCTGCTGGCGGCGCTGGTCATGCTTTCGCGCCGCAGTCTCGCCACCGCGCAGGCCGCCGACGCCCAGCCGGCCTGACATCGGGGGGCGAGACACCCGGATGCTTCCCCGCAGCCGGCCCTCGTCAGGGTCGGCTGTGGGGTCGGTTCGTTCGGGCCGCGCCCGGAGTTGAAATTTTTTCATTTGGATTAGAAATTATTGCATGGCGTGCTGGCTGCGCTAGCAAGCCTGCAAAGTCAGCAAGCAATCGGACAGGAGACCGGTCATGACCATCGAATATCTCAAACGCGGCAAGCCGGAGGCCGACCGGGCGGAGGATGATGCCCGGACCCGTGCCGTGGTCGAGGCGACGCTGAAAGACATC
>Ga0208059_1000045_pt1 | contig 77947 bp, 72 predicted proteins | sample DeeseametaMP0959_FD_184199 | JGI IMG/M metagenome (GOLD analysis project Ga0208059, IMG submission 184199) | Marine microbial communities from the Deep Indian Ocean - MP0959 (SPAdes) | ecosystem: Environmental > Aquatic > Marine > Oceanic | place: East of Madagascar, South Indian Ocean...
CGCGCCAGTTCCAGCCCGCCATTCCGGCCACGGTGCGTTTCAATAAAACCGAGCTGTCCCAATTGATTGACCACTTGGGCCACATGGTTTTCAGAGGAATTGCACTGCTTTGCTATTTCGGATTTTGTCACCAATCGGTCGGAATTGGAGGCGCAATACATCAATACACGTATAGCGATATAAGTACGCTTCGTAACACGCATAGATTTAATCCCCGATAACAATATGGCGCGACCCTGCCACAAAACTCGAAAGGAGAATTTGACATCCGTCACTGCGCGAGCACCTTTATGGCATGAACGATCCATTTTTTTTCGGATACGGGTCGCTGGTCAATACCGCGACTCACGACTTTCGACAGATCCGCCTCGCCCGGGCCCGCGGATGGCGCCGCGCGTGGCGACACACCGATCTCAGACCGGTGTCGTTTCTCACCGCCGTGCCGGATAACGATTGCACCATCGACGGGGTGATCGCCGCTGTGCCGGGCGCCGACTGGCTCGCGCTCGACGAACGCGAACACGCCTATGACCGGATCGCCGCCAGCCCGCAGATCGACCATGACGCGCCGCATCCGCTCGATATCGCGATCTATGCCATACCGTCCGACCGTCATCGCCCGCCAAGCGACGCCAGCCCGATTCTGATGTCCTATCTGGAATGCGTGCTTCAAGGCTATCTGCACCGCTTCGGGGTCGAGGGTGTCACCGGCTTTGTCGCCACCACCGACGGCTGGGAGGCACCGATCCTCGATGACCGCGCCATGCCGCGCTATCCCCGCCATCAGGTGTTGACCGCCGAAGAGCGCACGATGGTCCGCGATGTGCTCACCGATGCCGGGGCCCGTATCCTGATGAGCCTCGCATGATCTCGAAACTGCTGTACCTGGCTCAGCACATCTGGCGGACGCTCTGGGTTCGGGTGGTGCTGATCTCGGTCTTCTCGCTTCTGGCGCTGGCAATCGCGCCGCTGTTGACGCCCTTCATCCCGGAAAACATCCGGCTCCAGCTTGGCCGCGAGGCGGTGCTGCCGGTGCTGACGATCCTGGCCAGTGGCATGCTGGCGGTGACGACCTTTTCGCTCAACGTCATGGTCTCGGCCTATCGCGCCGCCTCGTCGATGGCGACGCCGCGCGCCTATCGCCTGCTGCTCGACGACACCATCACCCAATCGGTGCTGGCCACTTTTGTCGGCGGCTTCGTCTACAGCCTGAGCGCGGTGATCCTGTTTCACGCCAAGGTCTATTCCGAAGATGCCGCCGTGGTGGTCTTTGCCTTCACCATGGTGGTCGTCACGCTGATCGTGCTGGCGATCCTGCGCTGGATCGACCACCTGTCACATCTCGGCAGTATGGATCATACGCTGCAAATCATCGAGAAACGCGCCCGCGAGTCGATGCATGCCCGCGCCCGCCGCCCCTCGCTCGGCGCGCGCCGCATGCTCGACGACGACGTCGTGCCGGACACCGCCGGCAGCATCTGTTCGCGCAAGAGCGGCTATGTCCGCTTTATCGATGTCGCGCGGCTCAACGAACTGGCCGAGGACACCGACTCCCAGGTCTTTGTCACCAGCGTGCCGGGTGAATTTGTATTGCGCGGGTCTGTCATCGGCACGTTGTCGCGCAGCGACGCGGACCTGCGCTCACGTGCCGCCCGCGCCTTCGACATCGGCGACGTGCGCACCTTCGAGCAGGATCCGACGCTGGGGCTCACCATCCTCGCCGAAACCGGTCAGCGCGCGCTTTCGCCCGGGATCAACGATCCCGGCACCGCGATCGAGGTGCTCGGCCGGATCGAGCGGCTGCTCTGGGAGGAAGTCCCGAACGAGCCGCAATCCGAAACGGATTACACCCCGACCTTTGCCCGGGTCTCGCTGCCGGTGGTGCGGGCCCGTACCCTGCTCGATTGCGCCGTTCTGCCGATCTCGCGCGATGGCGCCGACAACCCCGACGTCACCCAGCGGATATACGAGCTGCTCAGCCGGATCTCGGCGCATCCGAATTCCGCCATGGCCAAGGCCGCCGCCGACATCCGGGATCAACTCGGAAGCCGCTAGCCGCGCGCCTGCCCCGCGCCGGTGGCGGCGCGCCAATGCTTGCGGCAGAGGCTCACATAGGTCTCGTTGCCGCCGATCTGGACCTGGGCCCCCTCGGTCAGCACCTTGCCCTGTTCGTTCTGCCGCACCACCATGGTGGCCTTCTTGCCGCAATGGCAGATGGTGCGCACCTCGCGCATCTCGTCGGCCAGCGCCAAAAGCGTGGCCGAGCCGGGAAAAAGCTGGCCCTGGAAATCCACCCGCAAGCCGTAACACATCACTGGCACCTTGAGGTCATCCACCACATGCGCCAGCTGCCAGACCTGTGCCGGTTCGAGAAACTGTGCCTCGTCGAGGAAGATACAGGCCAGCGGCCCCTCGGCCAGACGCGCCTCGACATGCGCCAGCAGGTCCTCGCCCGGCGCATAGGTCACCGCGTCGCAGCCGATGCCGATGCGCGAGCCGATGCGCGCCGGGCCGGCGCGACTGTCAAGCTGCGCGGTCATCAGATAGACTTCCATGCCGCGTTCGCGATAGTTGTGCGCCGCCTGAAGCAGCAGGGTCGATTTCCCCGCGTTCATCGTGGAATAGTGAAAATAGAGCTTGGCCATGGCGCGATGCTATGCCGCGCCGCGGGGACGGAGGCAAGTGCCGGCCCCGCAGAAGCCACCGCGCAGACAAGCCGGGCGCCACGTCATCGGGCTGCCGGTTCAGCCGCCCGAACCGGCAGTGCTGTTGCGCTTTTCACATCGCCGGGGCTGCGCCTGCGGTTATGCGTGAAAGCCGATTGGGGTGTTTCATCGATGGCAAAAGCTGCTAAACCTCGTAATGGGAAAAAAGTCGGGGATTTCCCCGACTTCTGGGGCGAAGGCGGCAAAGCCAGGAGTGGGCATGGACAGTGTCGGAAGTTATCTCAAGAAGCACACCGAAGCGCTTGTAAAGGACGTGGGGATAGAGCCCGCCTGCGAGGTGACCGGCAAGTCGAAGGCGACGCTGGGCCGTTATTATTCCGAGCACGAGGAACATTCCGACCGCTTCATGCCAGTCGACGCCGTGGCCGCGCTCGAGGCGGCCGCCTCCTATCCGCATGTCACCGCCGCCTTGTCAGAGCTGCGCGGCATCACCCTGTCGTTTGACAACCGCCGCGACAACGCCGAACGCAGCGGCGGCGTGAATGCCGACGTGGTGGCGCTGAGCCAGCGCTTTGCCATGCTGATGACCGAATATTCCCAGTCGATCGAAGACGGCATCATCACCGTCAACGAGGCCAAGCGCATGCTCAAGGAGACCATCGCCCTGCAACAGGTGCTGATCGACATGAAGCTGCACCTCGAGGATGGCTCGCTCTAGGCGGTCAGCCGTCCCCAGAGATCGTATTCGCCGGCCTCGTCGACCTCGACGGTGACGATATCGCCCGGCTTCAACGCCTCGGCCCCTTCGTCGATGAACAGGTTGCCGTCGATTTCCGGTGCGTCTGCCATGGTGCGGCAGGTGGCAATGCCGTCTTCGTCGAGGTCATCGACGATCACCGGCAGGGTCTTGCCCACCTTGGCGGCGAGCCGGGCCTCGGAGATTTCCTGCGCCTTCGCCATGAACCGGTCCCAGCGTTCCTGCTTGACCTCGGGCGCCACATGATCCGGCAGATCGTTCGACCGCGCACCGGCAACATTCTCGTATTGGAAACAGCCGACCCGGTCGAGCTGCGCCTCGTCCAGCCAGTCGAGCAGATAGTCGAACTCGGCCTCGGTCTCGCCGGGGTAGCCCACGATGAAGGTCGACCGCAGGGTGATCTCGGGACAATCGGCCCGCCAGGCGGCGATCTCGTCCAGCGTCCGAGCCGAGGCGGCGGGCCGCGCCATGCGCTTCAACACCTCCGGGTGGCCATGCTGAAACGGGATGTCGAGATACGGCAGCAGGCCGTTGGCCGGATCGGCCATCAACGGGATCAGCTCGCGCACATGCGGATAAGGATAGACGTAATGCAGCCGAACCCAGGCGCCCAGGCTGCCGAGATCCCGCGCCAACGGCAGGATCGGCGCCTTGACCTCGCGGTCCTTCCAGTCGGTGCCAAAGGCCGAGGTGTCCTGAGAGATCACCAGCAGCTCCTTGACGCCGCTCTCGACCAGCTTCTCGGCCTCGCGCAGCACCGCGCGCGCCGGCCGCGACTGCAACCGCCCGCGCATGTCGGGAATGATGCAGAACTTGCACTTGTGATTGCAGCCCTCGGAAATCTTCAGATAGCTGTAATGCCGCGGCGTCAGCGTCACCCCCGAGGCCGGCAGCAGATCGACAAACGGATCCGGATCGGGCGGCACCGCCCCATGCACCGCATCCAGCACCTGTTCGTATTGATGCGGTCCGGTGACGGCCAGAACCTTGGGGTGTACCCCGGTGATATACTCGGGCTCGGCCCCGAGACAGCCGGTGACGATCACCTTGCCGTTCTCCTGCAAGGCCTCGCCGATCGCCTCTAGGCTCTCGGCCTTGGCGCTGTCGAGAAAGCCGCAGGTGTTGACGATCACCGCATCGGCGCCGGCGTAATCCGGCGAGATGCCATACCCCTCGGCGCGCAGCCGCGTCAGGATGCGCTCGCTGTCAACCAGCGCCTTGGGGCAGCCGAGCGAGACCATGCCGATGGTCGGCCCGCCCCGGCGGGCCTGCGCCTCCGGCAGGGTCATATGGGCAAGATCGGGGCGGAGGTTGGGCGGATTGGATGTCATCCGCGCGCTATAGCCGAGCGCGGCGGCCGTGGGAAGAGGCGCTACTCGCCCTGCATCTCCAGGGTCAGCGCCTGCTGCGGCACCGGCAGATCATCGATCCTGAGCGGATAAGTGGGCTTTGACAAGCGGTTGCGCACCACCCAGATCAGCCGTTCCTGCGCCCGGGTGATCGCCACATAGGCCAGACGTTTCCACAGGGGCTGGCCGGCCTCGACCCGGCCCATCCGCGCGGCGACAAAAAGATCGGGGGCAAAGACCTGCACCGAATCCCATTGCGAGCCTTGCGCCTTGTGGATCGTCACCGCTGCTCCGTGCAGGAAGGTGGCGCCCATCCGCGCGGCAAAGGGGATAAAGGGCTCTTCCTCGTCGAGCATCTCGATCTTGACGATCGAGGCGGCCGAGACCCGCGGATCCTCGGCCCCCATCACGTGCAGGCGCGAAAATCCGGGCCGCTTGCCCTCGCCCAGAAAGATCACCTGTGCGCCCTTGATCAGCCCGCGCGCCTCGAGGTCGAGCCGCTTCTTGCGGTGTTTCAAGGGCAGCTCGATCCCGTCGCAGATCAACGGCTCGCCCTCGAGCAGCCGGTCCTCCGGCGCGTCATGCACTTTGCGAAAGGCGTTGATCAGTCGGATCCGCGTGGCATTGCGCCAGACCAGCACCGGCGAGCGCGCCATCAGATCGACCTCGACCCGCTGGCCCCAGACCACCCGCTCGTCGGCTCGCGCCTTATCCTCCACCATCCGCTCAAAATCGTGGAATTCGAGCTGCGGATCAGCCAGCGCATGCGCCAGATCGAGGATCGGATTGTCCGCCTCCTGACGGTGAATGCGGCGCAGCGACAGAACTTCCGGTTCGGCCAGCTTGTCGAATACCATCGTGCCCGACTGGTTAACCGGCGCCAGCTGCGCCGGATCGCCGAACATGCAGAGCGTGGGGAAAATCTCGCGCAGATCCTCGTATTGCCGGTCGTCCAGCATCGAGGCCTCGTCAACGAAACCGATGTCGAGCGGCTCGTCCCGCCGCTTCCAGCCGGTGATGAAATCCGAGCCGCGCAGCCCGGCCGCCGCCAGCGCCCCGGGGATCGAATTGTTCGACTGATAGAAGCTGTGGGCTCGGTCCAGTGCCGCCTCGGTCAGCCCCTCGATCTCGGGCCGCTCGCCCTGCCCGGCCAGCCATTCGGCAATGCGCTCGTACTCGGGGTCATAGACCGGGGTATAAAGGATGCGGTGGATCGTCGTTGCCGGCACGCCGCGCATCCTGAGCACGCTGGCCGCCTTGTTGGTCGGCGCCAGAATCGCCAGCGTGCGCCGGTCTTTCTTGCGCTTGCCCTCCCAGTCGCCCGAAACGATATCGACGCCGGCCTCTTTCAGCGCCTTGTAAAGCTCGGCCAACAGCAAGGTCTTGCCCGAGCCGGCCTTGCCGATCACCGCCAGCACGCCGGATCGCCCCTCGCGCGGCGGCGCCACATGGCCCGCGTCCAGATCCACACCCACCCCGCGCAGCGCGGCGCTGACGCGGTCAAAGGCTTCGGCCTGGTCTTCGGAAAATCTCAGCGCGGGCAAGGTCATGCGCGGACCCTACAAGCCCCGCCAAACAAGCACCAGAGCGATAGAGCCGCCGCTCCCCTGCTTCTTCCGCTCACAGCTACCGTGAAGGGCGACCGCGCGTCGGGGAACAGCGTTCCCCAAACGCTGCCCGCCTCAGGCGCTGACCGCCAGAGATGGCGGGCCGCCAAAGGCCCGGTCGAACCAATGCGCCGATTGCGCCGGCGAAAGTCCCGCGCTCGTCGCCACCTGCGCCCGCGCGGCTTCCGAGAATTCCCAGAGCCCGACGCTGACCCGCTTCCGACCGGTGCCGGCGCTGCCCAGCACCTCGGGCGAGGCGCCGATCCGGCGATAGATCCGCACCATGCGCGCATCGAACACCCCGACAAAATGGCGCAGGCCAAAGTTACGCATGATCTCGCCGCCTGCCAGCATCAGCGCGGCCGCCACTTGCCCGCCCGCACCTTGCGACAGGCAGAAGCGGGTGCATTCCCAGATCAGCGGACTCTCGATCCGCCCGCCGCCGGTCAGATGGGAAAAATGATCGTTCACCATGGTTCGACCGGTGGTTGGCAAAAACCGCATCGAGCCGCCATGGCCACCATCGGCCGACTGCCAGAGCACGTAAAGCGGATGCTCGCCATCATAGGCATCGCGCTCCTCTCCCTGGCTATCCACCGTCACATTCCAGCCCAGCCTCCGGCCGAATTGATCGGCCCGGTCGCGGAACATCTCGTGCTGCAAGTCAGGCTCGCGGGCCAGCTGGTCGGCATAAAGGTAACGGATCATCGCGCCTCTCCTCTCGTGTCTCGAGAGAAGGCTGCGATCTCCGCCGTTAAACCTGCCGGACCAGAGCGTTGCCCGGATTAACCCTCAGACAACGATCAACCCCCGACTGAGCGCGCGGGCCACCGCATGGGTGGTGTTCAGCGCCCCGAGCTTGAAGCGCGCGGATTCGATATAGACCCGCAGCGTGTGTTCGGAAATCTCCAGCGCTTTGGCCGCCTGCGCCCGGCTGTAGCCCACCGCCAGCAGGGTCATCGCATCCACCTCTCGCGGGCTCAGCGCATGTCCCTGTTCCGGCAGGCGCCCGGGTTCGAACTCGAGCGCCTTCTGATTGAAGAAATGTGCCACCAGAATGAGATCGCGCCGCGAGGAGACGCAGAATTCCGCCCAGGCCTCGTCGTCGCAGCTGTGGCTTACGGTAAACAGCGCGAACTGCCCGTTGGGCCCCCGGATCGGGATCGAATATCCTTGGTTTCCGACGCCGTAAGCAATCGCTTCCTTCTGGAAGGCCCGCGCGGCCTTGGATGACCAGTCGAGCTGTTTCCAGTCTACCGGGTGGAACCGCTGAAAACAGCCCAGCACCACCGGATCGATCCGCAGATAGCCCTGATCGAGGTAACGTTGGACCCAGGCCGGATCATAGGTGCCGCAGCCGTATTGGTCGCCGTTGCCGTTGACCCAGTGATAAACCAGATGATTGACGCCGAATGCGTCGCGCAGCTCGGTGATGAAATCCTGTAACGCCTCAAGCGCGTCGGATTGCTCCAATCGCCTGAGCACCATGTCCAGTTTCGGCTGTGCCGCCTCGAACCCCAATGCCCGTCCCCTCCGTGCACGACGCCTGCTCGGCCATCGCAACGATGCGCGCATCGTCGAGCTGTTCGGCCAGGGCCGGCAGCCCGTTGGACAGGGCGAAGGTTTTGAGGTCGGCCAGTACGTCGAGTATCCAGTCGTGTTGCATTGTTAACTCTCATTTCGATTGGTTAACGAAGGATTAAAGCAACTCTACCACGACGCGACTTTCCAGAAAATTCACGCATTTCAACTCCCCCAAAACAGCGAGGCGGAAAATGCGAAGCACTTGAAACAAGACATGCGGGCCTCCGAACGCACTGCGGCCCGCGGCGCCCTCTGGGGGCAGCGCGGGCCGCAGCCTGGGGTTTCGGCGGGCCTCAGCCCTTCGGGCCGGCCTCCAGCGCGTCCTCGAAGGTGCGCAACCCGGTCCGGGGCGCCTGCACCAGCACCGACATATTGCCCGGCTTGTGCTCGTTGCGCCGCATCTTCATATGCGCCGCCGGCAGGTCGTTCCATTCGAAGACTTCCGACATGCAGGGATCGAGCCGCCGCTCGAGCATCAGCTTGTTGGCTGCCGCCGCCTGTTTCAGATGGGCAAAATGCGAACCCTGAAGCCGTTTCTGGTGCATCCACATGTAACGCACATCAAAGGTCAGGTTGAAACCTGTCGTGCCGGCGCAGATCACCACCATGCCGCCCTTTTTCACCACGAAGGTCGAGACCGGAAAGGTCGCCTCGCCGGGGTGTTCAAAGACCATGTCGACGTTCACGCCCTTGCCGGTGATGTCCCAGATCGCCTTGCCGAACTTGCGCGCTTCCTTGAACCACTCGGCATATTCCGGCGTGTTCACCGTGGGCAGCTGGCCCCAGCAATTGAAATCCTTGCGGTTGAGCACGCCCTTGGCGCCGAGGCTCATGACGAAATCGCGCTTGCTCTCGTCCGAGATCACGCCGATGGCATTGGCGCCGGCGGTATTGATCAACTGGATCGCATAAGAGCCGAGGCCGCCCGAGGCGCCCCAGACCAGCACGTTCTGGCCCGGCTTGAGGTCATGCGGCTCGTGGCCGAAGAGCATCCGGTAGGCAGTGGCCAGCGTCAGCGTGTAACAGGCCGCCTCTTCCCAGGTCAGATGCTTGGGCCGCGGCATCAGCTGCTGCGCCTGCACGTTGGTGAACTGGGCAAAGGAGCCATCCGGCGTCTCGTAGCCCCAGATCCGCTGGCTGGAGGAATACATCGGGTCGCCGCCGTTGCATTCCTCGTCGTCACCGTCGTCCTGGTTGCAGTGGATCACCACCTCGTCGCCGACCTTCCAGCGCTTGACCTTGTCACCCACTGCCCAGACGATGCCCGAGGCATCCGAGCCGGCGATGTGATACGGTGCCTTGTGGCCGTCGAACGGGCTGATCGGCTGGCCGAGCGAGGCCCAGACGCCATTATAGTTCACGCCCGCCGCCATCACGAGAACCAGCACTTCGTTGCTGTCTAGCTGCGGCACGTCGACGACTTCGAGCTGCATCGCCGTGTCCGGCTCGCCGTGGCGTTCCTTGCGGATCGCCCAAGCGTACATCTGCTTGGGCACAAAGCCCAGCGGGGGCATTTCGCCCAGTTCATACAGGTCCTTTTCAGGCGCCTCATAGGCGGCAATGCCGCCGTGCGTGTCCAGTGCCATAGGGGCCTCCTTGGTCAAATCGTGCCGCAACGCAGAATCGCGGGCTGTTTGTATGAAATACGCACGGCTGCGCAACATTGCAACACACAATGTCGCAGTTTTGTAATTTTATAACCGAGCCGATGCAGAAATTTACTGTGCAGCCGCAGAACCCGACAGTTCCAGATGGGCGATGGAATTGGCGTAGAAATGCACCGCATCGGCCTGTTCGGGCAGCATCTGATAGCCCTCGGGCGTTTCGCGGATGAGCTTGCGGGTCAGCATGCCGACGATCCCGGCCTGCACCAGATCGCCCGTGTCCCTTGGCGCGATGCCTTCGGCGGCGGCGGTGATTTCGGCCATGCTGCGCGCCCTGCCGTCACGCAGCACCTGCGCCACCAGAGGCACCGGCAGCACCGGCATTGCTTCCGCGATCCGGCCCATCAGAAGCGCCGCCAGCGCTTCCGGCCTGCGGCCCCGCTCGCGCACGAAATCGCGCAGGCCCAGCGGCGGGCCAAAGCTCACTGCGGCGCAGCCGAACCGGCGAAAACGGCCGGTGATGCGCAGCCAGACATGCCGGCCGAGAAAGGCCAGGGCCTCGCCCAGCTTGCCGCGAAAGCGCCGCTCACCGGACTGGCCGGCGGCGATCAGCACCCGGTCCTCGAGCACCCGGTCATAATTCAGCGCCACCGGCACAAAGACCACGTCGCGCCCCTCGGCATCCCAGCCATCGACGATGTATTTCAACAACCCCACCCGGGGCGGCGCCAGCGCGCCATCGAGGCTCAGCCCGCCCTCTGGGAACATTGCCTGATTGATGCCGCCCGCCGTCGCCATCGCCACGTAACGCGCCAGCACCCGGCGATAGAGATCGTCGCGCGACTTGCGCCGGATGAAATAGGCCCCCATCGACCGGATCAGCCCCGAGAGCGGCCAGACCCGCGCCCATTCGCCCACCGCATAGGCCAGAGCCGAACTTTCCGCCGCCAGGTAGGTGACCAGCACGTAATCCATGTTGGAGCGGTGATTGATCACGTAGACCACCGTCGCCTGTGGATCGATCTCGGCCAGCGCCCCCCTGTCGGCGCGGTTCAGCCGCACTTCGTAGAGCGAGCGCGACAACCAGCGCGCGGCCCGGATGGCAAATCCGAAATAGGCGGTGGCCGAAAACGACGGCACGATTTCGCGGGCATAGTCGCGCGCCTTCTCGAAGGCCACGTCTTCGCGCACCCCCTGTTCACGAGCATAGTCGACGATCGCCTCGGTCACCTGGGGGTCATAGACCAGCCGCTGGATCATGTCGGTCCGCCGCGCCAGCTTGAACGGATGGATCGGCCGTTCCAGCCGCTCGTTGATGCGGGTGACGACCCGTTCCATCCTGCGGCGCAGAAACCAGCGCACCGAGGGAAAGAGAAAATGCGAGGCGAAGGTGATCGTTGCGAAGGCAAGGATCAGCAAAAACAGCCATATCGGGATTTGGACAGTGCCTGACATGGCGCGACATTTGCATTTTGCTGCATTTGCGTAAACATAAGTCGCACGCCGCAACGCAGCGAATTGACAGCGCCATATTCTTTCGCTTATCACATCCGGAACGAAACAAAATTGCGCACCCGAATCGAGAGGCCGATATGACCGAAACCAAGACAGATCGTCCCTGGCTCATCCGTACCTATGCGGGCCACTCCACCGCCAAGGCCTCGAACGCGCTCTATCGCGGCAACCTCGCCAAGGGGCAGACCGGCCTCTCCGTGGCCTTCGACTTGCCGACCCAGACCGGATACGACAGCGATCACGTGCTGGCGCGCGGTGAAGTGGGCAAGGTCGGCGTGCCGATCTGTCACCTGGGCGACATGCGCACGCTCTTCGATCAGATCCCGCTGGAAGAGATGAACACCTCGATGACGATCAACGCCACCGCCCCCTGGCTGCTGGCACTTTATATCGCGGTGGCCGAGGAACAGGGCGCGGACACGGCGAAATTGCAAGGCACGGTGCAGAACGACCTGATCAAGGAATACCTGTCGCGCGGCACCTATATCTGCCCGCCGAAACCCAGCCTCAAGATGATCGCGGATGTGGCCGAATACTGCTACACCAACATCCCCAAGTGGAACCCGATGAACGTCTGTTCCTATCACCTGCAAGAGGCCGGCGCGACGCCCGAGCAGGAGCTGGCCTTTGCGCTTGCCACGGCAACGGCGGTGCTCGACGAGCTGAAGCCGCGTATCCCGGAAGAGGATTTCCCCACCGTCGTCGGCCGCATCTCCTTCTTCGTCAACGCCGGCATCCGCTTTGTCACCGAGATGTGCAAGATGCGCGCCTTTGTCGACCTCTGGGACGAGATCTGCGCCACCCGTTATGGCATCACCGATCCCAAGATGCGCCGCTTTCGCTATGGCGTGCAGGTCAACAGCCTCGGCCTGACCGAGCAACAGCCGGAAAACAACGTCTACCGCATCCTCATCGAGATGCTGGCGGTGACGCTGTCGAAAAAGGCCCGTGCCCGGGCGGTGCAATTGCCCGCCTGGAACGAGGCGCTGGGCCTGCCCCGCCCCTGGGATCAGCAATGGTCGATGCGAATGCAGCAGATCCTGGCATACGAGACCGACCTGCTGGAATTCGACGATCTGTTTGACGGCAACCCGGCGGTCGAAGCCAAGGTCGAGAAACTGAAGGACGGCGCCCGCCACGAGTTGGCCAATCTCGACAGCATGGGCGGCGCGGTCAGCTCGATCGAATACATGAAGTCGCGGCTGGTCGATGCCAATGCCGAACGTCTCGGCCGGATCGAGAGCAACGAGACCACGGTGGTCGGCGTCAACAAATGGACCCAGACCGAACCCTCACCCCTGATGACCGCGGATGGCGGGATCATGGTGGTCGATCCGGCGGTGGAACAGGAGCAGATCGACCGCCTTGCCGACTGGCGCAACACCCGCGATGCCGTGGCGGTCGAGGCCGCGCTGGCCGATCTGCGCGCCACCGCGCGGGACGGCGGCAATATTGTTCCGCCATCGATCGCAGCGGCCAAGGCCGGGGTCACCACTGGCGAATGGGCAGCCGAGATGCGGCGGGCCTATGGCGAATATCGCGGCCCCACCGGCGTCTCGCCGTCACAATCCAATCGCACCGAAAACCTCGACGATCTGCGCAGCGCGGTGGATGCGGTCAGCGACCGGCTGGGCCGCCGGCTCAAGTTCCTGGTGGGCAAGCCGGGGCTCGACGGGCATTCCAACGGCGCCGAACAGATCGCCTATCGCGCCCGCGATTGCGGCATGGACATCTCTTACGAAGGCATCCGCCTGACGCCCGAGGAAATCGTCGCCGCCGCCGAAACCGACAGGGCGCATGTGGTCGGACTCTCGATCCTCTCGGGCAGTCACATCCCGCTGGTCGAGGACCTGATGGACAGGATGCGCGCCGCCGGCCTCGGGAATGTGCCGGTGATCGTCGGCGGCATCATCCCCGACGAGGACGCCCGCAGGCTGCTGACCATGGGCGTGGCGCGGGTCTATACGCCCAAGGATTTCGAGCTCAACACCATCATGGCCGATATCGTCACCCTAGCCGATCCACAGTCGGTGGCGGCGGAATAGCCGCCGACGTCAGGCGGTTTTGCGCAGGCAGAGGCCAGGCGACAGCGGCTGGCCAATGCGGCTTTGCCAATAGCTCACGGTTTCGGGGCGGCCCAGAAGATAACCCTGGGCATCATAGATCCCAATTTCCTGAAGGGCGCGCAGTTCCTGCTCGGTCTCGACCCCTTCGGCAATCACCGAAAAGCCCATGTCGAGCGACAGCGCATGCAGGGCCCGCAGAATGCCGCGATCGCCCTGCCCCGTACCAAGACCGTGCACGAACCGGCGGTCGATCTTGACGATATCGACCTCGTATTCCTGAAGCCGCTCCAGATTGGAAAAGCCGGTGCCGAAGTCGTCAAGCGCAATGCGGATGCCATGGGCGCGCAGCTGTTGCAGCATGTCGCGCGCACGCTCGGGATTGCGGATCGCGGCACTCTCGACCAGCTCGAGCACCACCTGCGACGGGTCGAGCCCGCGGGTCAGGCTCCGGGCAAAGTGCATGTTGTCCTCGACCGAACGTTCGAGAAAGCGCGACGAGATATTGAAGGCGCAATAAAGCCGGTCATTGGCCGGGCAGAAGCTCTGGGCCACGTCGACCGAGACGCTGTCAGGCGGCGACAGCTCGCGGTGCTGGCTGCGGGTCATCATGTCGATGAATTTGGCCGGCAAGAGCACGTCGCCATCGCTGCGCACCCAGCGGATCAGCGCCTCGACCCCCACCGCGCGACCGGCCCGCGTGTCATAGATCGGCTGAACGTAATAAGTGATCTCCTCGCGCCGGATGGCCTCGGCCAGATCCTCGGCGCGCGGCCCGGTGCGGCGGGCGATCATCGTTTTCAGGGTTTCGCCTTCGGTCGCCCGCACGCAATTTCCGCCGGCCTGCTTGGCGGCATATAGCGCCTCGTCGGCATAATAGAGCGCGCCCATCATGTCCTGCCCGGGATCGACCTGCGCCACCCCGGCGCTGGCGGTGCGGCGCACGTTGACGCCGCTGACATCGACCGATGTCTCCCGCACCACCTGCACGAAGGTGCCGGCCCGCTGCACCGCTTCGGGCAACGCGATGCCTTGCAGGTAGATGCAGAATTCATCGCCGCCATGGCGAAACAGGGTCTCGGTCTCGCGGCATTCGTCGCGCAGTGCCTGGGCGATCCGGCGCAGAAATCCGTCGCCGGCGCGGTGGCCGAAGCCGTCGTTGACGCTCTTGAATTCGTCGAGATCGACAAAGATCATCGCATTGGTGCCATCCTGCCGGGAGCGGGCAAAGAGCTCTCGCAGATAGCGGCGCGAGCGGGCGTCGGTCAGATCGTCGAATTCCACCATGTTGAGAAGCCGGGCGTTTTCCGCCACCAGCGCGCTGTTGCGTTCGCGCAGCGCCGCGGTCTCTTCCGCCGCCCGCTTCGATTGCCGGAGCGCAAGATAGAAAGCCGCGAGGGCCAGTCCCCCGGCGCCAAGGCCGAACACCAATGCTACGGTCGACATGACGTCATGCCTTCCCTTTTGCCCCCGAATTCAACTTTAAGGATAAGTCGCCCGTCTTCAATCGCTAATGCACATAATCCGCGCCACTTGTGATCCGAAAGCCCCGATGTCACTCTTTGCGCATCATAATTGCGCAGCGGAGTGTGCCATGACCATTCACATCGGGGCCAACCCCGGCGATATCGCGGAAACCGTGCTCATGCCGGGCGACCCCTACCGGGCGCGTTGGGCGGCAGAGACCTTTCTCGAAGATGCGGTCTGCATCAACGAGGTGCGCGGTATGCTGGGCTATACCGGCACCTGGAAAGGCCAGCGGGTCACCATCCAGGGCTCGGGCATGGGCATGGCCTCGCTGTCGATCTATGCCAACGAGCTGATCCGCGACTACGGCGCCAAGACCCTGATCCGCATCGGTTCCTGCGGCGCGATGCAGGAGGCGGTGAAGGTTCGCGACATCATCATCGCCATGACCTCGACTACGCTTTCGACGCCGTCGCGCGGCATCCTGCGCGAGCTGAACTTTGCGCCCTGCGCCGACTACGGCCTGCTGCGCGCCGCCGCCGATGCGGCCGAGGCGCGCGGCACGCCGACCCATGTGGGCGGCATCTATTCCTCGGATGTCTTTTATGACGAGCGCCCCGACCTGAACGAGCAGATGACCCGTCACGGCATTCTCGGGGTCGAGATGGAGGCGGCCGAGCTCTACATCCTCGCGCTGCGTCACAAGGTGCGGGCGCTGGCGGTGCTGACGGTTTCGGACCACCTGCTGACCGGCGAGGCGCTGCCCTCGGAACAGCGCGAAAAGAGCTTTGGCGACATGGTCGAGATCGCGCTGGAAGCGGCCTTCAAGGGCTGAGCGGCCCGCGCGGCCCGGCGCGGCGACCTTGGCGCCGCGTCAGGGCCTTATTCGCGGATTTCGTCCGGGGCCACGCCCCAGAGCGCGCGTTTCTCGGCCCAGCCCTTGTAGCCGCCGGAACTCACCTGGCACCATTCCAGATCGCAATCACCCAGCCGCGCGATCACACCGCGCTCCAGCCGCGCCTTGACCGGCGTGCGCCCGTCGGGGCGCACATGCAGCGCCAGCAGATCAGCATCGACAATCACCGTCCGCGACCCCGAGAGCAGCGCGTAATGCACCCAGCCGCCGGCGCCTTCGCGGTCGCGCACCCGGCGCCAGTGGCCATATTCGGCCGTCACCTCGAGCGGCATGTCGCGCCGCTTGAACACCCAGTCGATGCGGTGGCTCAACGACGGGCCGCGCCGCACGTTGCCCTCGTTCGCCTTGAGCGAGACGAACCGAGGCAAAGGCAGGTTCGTCACCGGTCCGCGCGTCTCCTGCGCGGCGGCCATCCCCATCCAGAAACTCAGTATCACCGCGCCGATAGCGCCCGTTCGCGTGGCCCGCGACACCATGTCAGTCACCTTGCACTGCCTGCCAATCGTTTATTCGCCACGGGGTTCTTGTGCCTCCGCGTGCTCTGCGGCAGTGTGCCCCCAAGACGACCCCGATGGGAAGAAGGAGCCGGGAGCACATGCCATCAAAACGCCTGAGTGTTGTCGTTACGCGACGCTTGCCCGAGGTGGTAGAAACCCGGTTGACCGAACTCTTCGACGTGCGCCTGCGCGAAGCCGACACGCCGATGAGCCGGCAGGAGCTGGCCGCCGCAATGCAAGAGGCCGATGTCATAGTTCCAACCCTGTCCGACACCATTGACGCCGGGCTGATCTCAGGCGCCGGCGAGCGGCTCAAGCTGATCGCCAACTACGGCGCCGGGGTCGATCACATCGACGTCGCCACCGCACGCAGCCGGGGCGTTCTGGTCTCCAATACCCCGGGCGTCTCGGCCGAGGACACCGCCGATATGGCGATGTCGCTGATCCTCGCCGTCACCCGTCGCATTCCCGAGGGCCTCGCGCTGATGCAGACCGGCGACTGGGGCGGCTGGTCGCCTTCGGCGATGCTCGGCGGACGGGTCGGTGGCCGCCGGCTCGGCATCCTCGGCATGGGCCATATCGGCCAGGCGGTGGCCCGCCGCGCCATGGCCTTTGGCATGCAGGTGCATTACCACAACCGCCGCCGGCTGCGCCCCGAAGTGGAAGAGCGCTTCGACGCCACCTATTGGGAAAGCCTCGACCAGATGGTGGCGCGAATGGATGTGATCTCGGTCAATTGTCCGCACACCCCCTCGACCTTTCACCTGATGAACGCCCGGCGGCTCAAGCTGATGAAACCCAGCGCAGTCATCGTCAACACCTCGCGCGGCGAGGTGATCGACGAAAACGCCATGACCCGTATGCTCAAGGCGGGCGAGATCGCCGGCGCCGGGCTCGACGTCTATGAACATGGCGCCACCATCAACCCCGACCTGCGCAACATGCCCAACGTGGCGCTGCTGCCGCATATGGGTTCGGCCACGCTCGAGGGCCGGCTCGAGATGGGCGAAAAGGTGCTGCTGAACATCAAGACCTTTGCCGATGGCCATCGCCCGCCCGATCAGGTGGTGCCCGCGATGCTCTGAGCGGACCCCGGCCCCGTCCCGGCAGTTCGCCTCTCTGACAATTTCCGTGTGCCGGCGCCGCGTCCTTTGGGAGCGGCGGCGCATCTGCTATGCTGCGGCCATTGAATCAAGGGAGTTTTAACGATGACTTGTCTCATCCGCGGCCTTTGTGCCGTCTTTCTTCTTGCGAGCCTCGCCCACTTTTCCCCGGCCGAGGCGCAGGTGACCTTCAGCACCCCCGGCCTTTTCGACAAGCTGGGTGCCGGCGCCAAACCCGCCGAAGGCGAGGCGCCGACCCCGCCGATTTCGATCACCCCGCAGCCGCCCGGAGGCGACGGCACGCCGGATGTGCCCGACACGCGTGTCACGCCGCCGCCCCCGCCCCCCGCCGATGACGACCGCAAGGCCACACCGCCGCCGCCACCGCCCGCCGACCCGGTGCTGGCGATCTATATTGCCGCCGGCGGCGCCACCACGGGGCCGTTCGCTGCCGCAGAGCTCAAGCGGAAAGTCTCCAGCGGCGAGCTGACCGGTGAGACCTATGTCTGGATGGAGGGCATGACCGAATGGAAACGCGCCAAGGAGGTGGCACAGTTGCAAGACATCCTCGCCGCCGCCCCACCGCCGGCGCCGGTCACCCCCAGCTTTGACGGCGTGGCCTTTCTCACCGGCACCTGGCGTTCCGATCCGGAACAGATGCAAATGTCGGGCGTCGAAAGCGCGCGGATCACCGGCACCACGGAATACCGCCGCGACAAGACCTATGAAGGCTATGGCCAGGTCGAGATGACCGCGCGCGGCTATACCCAGCAGCTGAACTTCACTTTCGACGGCACCTACGAGATCCAGAACGCCTCCGAGACTGACTTCGTGCTGGTCCTCAAGGGGTCGGCGACCTATTTCCTCGACACCGGCCCCTTTGTCGAAACGGTGAGCGGCGCCTTTCCCCTGCGCATCGTCGACCGCAACACGCTGGTGAACGATCAGGGCACACGGGTGCACCGCATTCGCTAGCTGCCTGCCAATGGGCAACAATCGGCCATCCGGCAAGCCCGGGTGGCTCGACAGTGCCGGTGAGTGCGCTAAAACGTGGGCCAGACCCGGCCACACGCAGGATACCCATGCCCGCCCTCACCCGACGCTTCTTTCTCATGGCGCTGCCCGCCGCCGGGCTGTCTGCCTGTGCGGCCCCCGGCACCTATGGCCCGACACTGGCCACCCCCGAAGACGAACAGGCGCTGACCCGGGCGTTGCAGATGCTGGGCCCGGAGGTCGATCCGGAAGAGGCAACTCGCGCCGCAACGGTGGCCTATTCCGAGACCTGGCGGCTGGCGAAACTCTACGAGATCGAGGATCCGCCGCTGGTCCACAATTCCAAGGTCAACCTCGGGCTGAAGCCGCGGGGCCTGTGTTATCATTGGGCCGACGATCTGGAAAAGCGCCTGAAGCAGGAACGCTTCGGTTCGCTGGAACTGCACCGCGCGGTGGCCAACTGGGACAATCTTCTGCTCGAGCATTCCACCGTCATCCTGTCGCAGCGCGGCCAGTCGCTATATGACGGCATCGTGCTCGACCCCTGGCGCCTGGGCGGCACCCTGTTCTGGGTCCAGACCCTGAAGGACAGCCGCTACACCTGGACCCCGCGTGAAGAGGTATTTCGCGTCCGCCGCGAGCGCCGCGCCGCCCGCGGCTGATGACCGCCCGGGCGATAATGGGTTTACACCGGCGACCGCGACAAGGTTGAGTGGCCGGGCAGAAAACCCACGAGGCCAAGCATGTCCGACCCCACCGCCAAACTCGCGGCCCGCGCGTGGCTGCCCGAGCGCAGCGCCACGCTGATCGACAAGATCGCCGGCCGCACCGCCACCGGCGACAGCGCCGAGATCGCCAGCCGCATTACCACGCTGGCGGCGATGAACCGGCGCATCCACGAGCGCGAGTGTTTCAACCTCAACCCTGCCACCAACGTGATGAATCCCGCGGCCGAGGCGCTGTTGTCGAGCGGCATCGGCACCCGGCCCTCGCTCGGCTATCCCGGCGACAAATACGAGATGGGGCTCGAGGCGATCGAAGAGATCGAGGTGATTGCTGCCGAACTGGCCTGCGAGGTCTTTGACGCGACCCATGCCGAAATTCGCGTGCCCTCGGGCGCAATGGCCAATCTCTTTGCCTTCATGGCGTTGTGCAAGCCCGGCGACGCGGTGATCGTGCCACCGGCCGAGATCGGCGGCCATGTCACCCATCACGATAGCGGGGCCGCCGGGCTCTACGGGCTGACGATCTACGAGGCGCCGGTCGATGCCGACGGCTACACCGTCGATCTCGCGGCGCTGGCCGATCTGGCCGAGGCGGTGGAGCCGCGGCTGATCACCATCGGCGGCAGCCTCAACCTGCTGCCGCATCCGGTGCGCGAGATCCGCGCGATCGCCGATCAGACCGGCGCCCGCCTGCTGTTCGACGCCGCGCATCAATGCGGCATCATCGCCGGCGGCGCCTGGCCCAATCCGCTCGATGACGGCGCGCATCTGATCACCATGAGCACCTACAAATCGCTCGGCGGCCCGCCCGGCGGGCTGATCGTCACCCGCGACGCCGAAATCGCCCAGCGGCTGGAGCAGATCGCCTTTCCCGGTCTCACCGCCAATTTCGACGCCGCCAAATCCGCCGCTCTCGCGGTGTCGCTGCTCGACTGGCGCGATCATGGCCAGGCCTATGCGGCGCAGATGGTCACCCTGGCCCGCGCCCTGGCCCGCGACATGGCTTCGGAAGGGTTGCCGGTGTTCCGCACGTCGGATGGCGCTACCCGGTCGCATCAGTTCGCCCTGCGTGCCGAAAGCTTCGGCGGCGGTCAGGCGGCCTCGAAGTCCCTGCGCAAGGCCGGTTTCCTCGCCTGCGGCATCGGCCTGCCCGGCGATCCGGTCGAAGGCGACATGAACGGCTTGCGCATCGGCACGCCGGAGCTGGTGCGCTGGGGCATGACCGACGCGCACGCACCGGAACTGGCCCGGCTTGTCGTCAGCGCGCTTACCGCCGATGCGCCGGAAACCCTAGCCGCCGATGTCGCCGCCTGGCGCGCCAGCTTCGACCGGCTGCACTTCATCTACCAGGCAGAGGCCCCGCCCCCGTCCTGAAGCGCCCGCCGAGCCGGGCTCTCGCCCCTGGACACCTCAGCCCAGCCCGTGTGTTCGGTCATAGCCGTTGGCCGGCGCCGGCTCCCACCCTGCCAGCGCCTCGGGTGCCGGCGCAAAAACTTCCACCAGCAGCGGATGGCAGGCCGCCGCATCCGAAGTGTGTTCGGCCGAGCAATCGCCACCGGGACAGGCGCTCAGCGCGCCCAGCAGGTCGATCTCGGCAAAAAGTTCGAAGTGATCGCCGGGGCGCACCGGGCTGGCCTTCATGAAATACTGCCCGGTGTCGCGGGTGAAGCCGGTGCACATGAAGACATTAAGCACGTCATGCACATGCAATTCGGCATGTTCCAGCGGCAGCCCGCGGGCCTCGGCCAGCGCCCGCGTCAGGTTGGAATGGCAGCAATGATGATATTGCACCCCCGACAGAAGGTGGCCGGTATAGGGATCGCAGCGGGTGCCGATCACGTCATGCACCGCGCCGCCGAAGCCGTCGATCCCGTACCAGTCCAGCGTATCCGCCACCACCGTCGCCATCGCCCGCAGATGCGGCAGCGACGACCAGAGCCTGTCGCCGGTGCTCACATGGGTGCCATGCAACGCCCTTGTCTTGCCCGAAAAGAACCGCTCACCCAGATCCTGCGCATTCCACAGGTTCAGATCACCCACCTGCGGCCCCTCGACCGAAGTGATGCGCACGAACTGCCCGGCCTTCACTTCAAAACACCGTGCCTCGCGCGGCGGCACGCGCACCTCGGAGAGCTTTTCCGCACCCGCACGGGCCGCCTGTTTCAGCGCCAGTTGCGGGTCGGGCAGCGTCTCCGGCGGGTAGCAGATCACCGGCGGGACGGCGCGGCGCTCTTCGGCATCGGCGGGCATCTGGGACATCGAGAACTCCTGTCGTTTGCCGCGATCTGACAGGGCGGGCGCAGCCTTGGCAAGCCCGCAAACGGCAAACGGGGGCAACGCCGCCCGCGTTGCCCCCGTTTACTCATCAAGTCAGCAGCTCGGTTCTTGCCTCGGGCGCTCCCGGATCAGATCGCCACCACGTCCAGCGGCGGGAAGCCGTTGAAGCCGACGCTGGCATAGGTCGAGGTATAGGCCCCGCAGGCGCGGATCATCACCTTGTCGCCGGCGCGCAGCCCGAGCGGCAGCTGCACCGGCTGTTTTTCATAGAGCACGTCGGCGCTGTCGCAGGACGGGCCGGCAAGAATGCAGGCACCGGTTGTCTCGTGGTCGCGCGCGGTGGCGAATTGATAACGGATCGCCTCGCCTTCGGTCTCGGCCAGACCGGAAAAACGACCAATGTCGAGATAGACCCAGCGGTGCAGGTCATCGTCGGATTTCTTCGACACCAGCAGCACCTCGGCGGCGATCATACCGGCCTCGGCCACCAGGCCCCGGCCCGGCTCCGCCATGATCTCGGGCACGTCGCCGAACCGCTCCTGCACCAGACGCATGACCTCGGCGGCATAAAGCGCCGGCGCGTCGATCTCGCGACCGTAGAACGCCGGGAAGCCGCCGCCGATGTTCAGCAGGGTCAACTCGTGGCCCTCGGCTTTCGCGGCATGCCAGACGGCGGCCACCTGATCGAGAATCGGCGCCCACATCGCGGCGCGACGGGTCTGGCTGCCGACGTGAAACGACAGGCCGACCGGGTTCAGCCCGTAGTCCTTGGCCATCGCGATCAGCGCCAGTGCCTTGTCGCGGCCCGAACCGAACTTGCGGGTCAGCGGCCATTCGGCCTCGGTCGCATCGACGATGATGCGCAGGTAGACGCGGGCGCCGGGCGCATTGGCGGCGATCTTTTCGATCTCTTCCTCGGCATCGACGGCAAAGAGGTCGATCCCCTGCTCATGCGCCCAGGCGATATCCGACGCGCGTTTGATGGTGTTGCCGAACGACAGCTGCTCGGGCGCGGCACCGGCATCGAGGCACATCTGAAGCTCGACCCGGCTGGCGGCATCGAAGTTCGAGCCCAGCGAGTGCAGCTTGCGCAGAATCTCGGGCGCCGGGTTGGCCTTGACGGCATAATGGATGCGCGCGCGGCCCAGGCCCTGCGCCAGCGCGGCGAATTGGCGGGCCACGGCCTCGGTGTCGATCACCAGCGTCGGGCGGGCAAAATCCTGCGCGCGGATATAAGCCTCGACGCGCGAAACGGCGGGCTGATCGGTGTTTGCAGTGGTGACAAAAGAGCTGTCGCGAGCGGTGAGCCCGGTTACATATGCGTTCATGGTCATCTCCAATCAGACCCGGCCATTCCGGTTTCCCGGCGCAGACCGCTCAGTTCCAAGGGAGACGTTACCGTCGCTACGTAACCGCGTGGGTGTTGCATTGCCCACCTCGACAGAGGCGCGTGCGTTGGCGTCTTGAAGCCGCATATGGAGCGGAAGCGGGATTCGATCAAGAGGAAATTTGCCCGCTCCGGGGATTTTTCCGCGCCCCGGCCTTTTGGCCGATAAGGGCGCGAAACTGCCGGTCGTCAGGCGGCCGGCGCGGCGGACGAGACCCGCGCATCAGAAGCCGGCAGCGTCTCTGGCGTGGAACAGGCCCAAGCCTGATCCAGCGCGGCCGGCGCGGGTTCTGCATCGATTTTATGGCGAGTTTTCATGGCAGTACCTCTGGTCGGGAGGTTCCCTCCCCACGTCTGAGACTAGGCCGGGACCGCCCGGCGCAGCCCCCGCGTCCGCAAGCTCGCCATGCGCCGGGAGCAGACCTAGCCGCCGCGCTCGTGCCGCCGACGCCATTCGCGGGCATAGATCGATTCTTCGCTGTGTTTGCGGCGATGCGCCACCGCCCGGGCGGCCTGTTCGTCGACGCTCTCGGCGCGCACTTGCGCGGCACCCGTCATCGCCTTTCGTTCGTAGGGCACGACCTGAACCATCGGCGTTCCGGCGGGCAGATGCGCTTCGGCGCTCTGCGCCTGCCAGACAAAGGGCACATTCACCGGCACCTCCAGCGCGTCACAATCCACCGCTCCGGAAAAGGCCCGGAAGGGCAGCTCGAAATGGTTCTGCGGATGCAGGAAGGCGGCTGACCAGCCCGCCGGCAGGATCACACGCCAGGGATTGAGGAACTTCAGCGGCTGGACGGCCTGAAACGGCGGCCGGCCGGCGCCGATCTGACCCGGGTGGTGCGGTTCGATCGGAGCGAAGGGCAGACCCTCGGCCCAGCGGAACTGCAACTGGCCGGTGTCCGGGTCGACGCCGGCGGAAATGTCGAAGGGCAGCGGGATGATCCAGCCCAGCGCCATGATGTCTGCCACCGGCAGGCAAGCCCGCACCGTCAGCCCCGGCAGCCCATGGGCATCGCGCAGACCCATCTCGCGCGGCAGGTCGCGAAACCACTGCGGCAGGAATTTCGCCGCCGGCTGCGGATGCGGAATATGGTCGAGCAGCTCGGGCGGGCACAGGAATTGCATTGCCTCAACCTAGCGGTGGCCCTTGATCGCGCAAGCAGAAATCCGGCGGCCTGCCCGGCGCGCCCCCGGTCTGCGCGCCGCAATAGGCGCAGTGCCACTGGCTCTCCTCCGCCCCGCGCCGCTCCCGCCAGCGACACTGCCGCGTCGCGGGCCGCGCAAAGATCAGCAGCAGGATAAAAGCGATCAGAAGGCCGAGTAGGATGATCATGGGACCGCAGGTGGCTTGGCGTGCCGGATGACATCTAGCTCGCGCGGCGCGGCTGTCGACCGGCCTGCCGGGTTGCTCGGCGCGAGGGAGGTCCCGGATCAGGTCCGGGACGGGGAGAGCTTGGGGCGCGGGGCCCGTCCCCTGTCGCGGTCCATGGGCCTGACCCGGACCCGATCCGGCGGCCTGCCCCGGACGTGATCCGGGGCCTCCAAGCCCGATGCGCCCCGGGGATCAGACCGCGCGTTCGACCATCATCTTCTTGATGTGGGCAATCGCCTCCGCCGGGTTCAGCCCCTTGGGGCAGGTCTTGGTGCAGTTCATGATGGTGTGGCAGCGATAGAGCTTGAACGGATCTTCCAGATCGTCCAGCCGCTCGCCTGTGGCCTCGTCGCGGCTGTCGATGATCCAGCGATAGGCATGCAGCAGCGCCGCCGGCCCGAGGTATTTGTCGCCGTTCCACCAATAAGACGGGCAGGCTGTCGAGCAGGACGCGCACATCACGCATTCATAAAGCCCATCGAGCTTCTTGCGGTCCTCAATCGATTGCTTCCATTCCTTGGCCGGGCGATTGGTCTTGGTCTCCAGCCAGGGCATGATCGAGGCGTGCTGGGCATAGAAATGCGTCAGATCGGGGATCAGATCCTTGACCACCGGCATATGCGGCAGCGGATAGATCTTCACGTCGCCGCTGATCTCGTCGAGGCCGTAGATACAGGCCAGCGTGTTGATCCCGTCGATGTTCATCGCGCAGGAGCCGCAGATGCCTTCGCGGCACGACCGGCGGAAAGTCAGCGTCGGGTCGATCTCGTTCTTGATCTTGATCAGCGCGTCGAGCACCATCGGCCCGCATTTGTCCATGTCGAGGAAATAGGTGTCGACCGTGGGATTGCCGCCCTCTTCCGGGCTCCAGCGATAGATCTGGAACTTGCGAACATTGGTCGCGCCCTCGGGCTTGGGCCAGGTCTTGCCGGTCTTGATGCGGGAATTCTTGGGGAGGGTCAGTTGTACCATGTCGTTGCTCCTATTGCAGCAAGGCGCTGACGCCATTGGTCAGCAGGCATTGGAGGGTCTCGGGTTTGCGCGCAATCCCGGTGATGATTTCCCAGGTCGAGGCGGTGGGCCCGGTGACGCTGTCCGCCGCAAGCACCAGAATCTGCTGCGACGTGGCATTGTCGATAATGCAATCGGTATAGGGCGCGACCGGCACGCCGGGCAGCCGCTCGGCGGCGGCACGCGCCACCACGGATTTCGCCGCGCCACGGGCCAACTGGTCCTGCGACGCCGGCGTACAGGCGGCCAGCACCAGCGCCAGCGCGGCGAGGGAGATGGCCCTCGTGCCCGTCACTCCGGTCACGTCAGTGCCCCGGGCAGATCAGCGTACCGCGCTGCATCACGCCCAGCCCCATGACACAGCCGAAAGTCTCGGACGGCGCCGCGCGCACGGGCTCGACATAGACACGGGCCTCCTTGCCCGGCGCGACGTAATGATCGTCGGCGGCCACATAGGATTTGGCATCCACCTCGCCGATCCAGCCCTTTTCGCCATAAGACTGGGACAACGCGGCGACCGGAGCGACGCAGAACGCCGCGAGAGTCAGTACCTGGGTCAGCTTCATCAGAACGTCCTTTCCTTGGGCGCGATCCGTTTCAGCGCGATACCGCCCTCGTCTTCTGTGGTCAGCGGGTCCTTGACCACCGGGCGGAAGCTGAGATCGACCTTGGTGCCATCGACCGTGGCGATGGTGTGTACCCGCCAGTTCTCGTCGTCACGCTTGGGGTGATCCTCATGGGCATGGGCGCCACGGCTTTCCTTGCGCGCCTCGGCGCCGACGATGGTGGCCAGCGCATTGGGCATCAGGTTGGTCAGCTCCAGCGTCTCCATCAGATCGGAGTTCCAGATCAGCGAGCTGTCGGTGACATGCAGATCGTCAAGCTTGGCGGCGATCTTGGTCATCTTCTCGACACCCTGCGACAGGGTCTCGGCGGTGCGGAAAACGGCGGCGTCCTCCTGCATGGTCTTCTGCATTTCGAGCCGAAGCTCGGCCGTCGGCGTGCCGCCCTTGGCGTTGCGAAGCCCGTCGAACCGGTCGAAGGCCTTGTCGATCTCGGCCTTGGGCGCAGTCGGCACCGCGCTCTCGGCGTCGACCACCTTGCCGGCACGGATCGCGGCGGCGCGGCCAAAGACCACCAGGTCGATCAGCGAGTTCGAGCCGAGGCGGTTGGCGCCATGCACCGAGGCGCAACCGGCCTCGCCCACGGCCATCAGGCCGGGAACCACGCGGTTGGGGTCATCCGCGGTGGGGTTGAGCACCTCGCCCCAGTAGTTGGTCGGAATGCCGCCCATGTTGTAATGCACCGTCGGCAGTACCGGAATCGGTTCTTTCGTGACATCGACACCGGCAAAGATCTTGGCGCTCTCGGAAATCCCCGGCAGGCGTTCGGCCAGCGCCTCGGGCGGCAGATGCGACAAGTTGAGGTGGATGTGATCCCCGTCCTCACCGACGCCGCGGCCTTCGCGGATTTCCATGGTCATCGAGCGGCTCACGTAATCGCGCGGCGCCAGGTCCTTGTATTGCGGTGCATAGCGCTCCATGAAGCGCTCGCCCTCGGAGTTGGTGAGGTATCCGCCCTCGCCCCGCGCGCCTTCGGTAATCAGGCAGCCGGAGCCGTAGATGCCGGTGGGGTGGAACTGGACGAACTCCATGTCCTGAAGCGGCAGGCCGGCGCGGGCCACCATGCCGCCGCCGTCGCCGGTGCAGGTGTGGGCCGAAGTGGCGGAGAAATAGGCGCGGCCATAGCCGCCGGTGGCCAGCACCACGGTCTTGGCGTTGAAGACGTGCATGGTGCCGTCGTCGAGCTTCCAGCAGAGCACGCCCTGACAGGCGCCGTCTTCGCTCATCAACAGTTCGATGGCGAAATATTCGACGTAGAACTCGGCCTTCTGCTTCAGCGACTGGCCGTAGAGCGTGTGCAGGATGGCATGGCCGGTGCGGTCGGCGGCGGCGCAGGTGCGCTGCACGGCCGGGCCTTCGCCGAACTCGGTGGTGTGGCCGCCGAAGGGACGCTGGTAGATCTTGCCTTCCTCGGTGCGCGAAAACGGGACGCCGTAGTGCTCGAGTTCATAGACCGCCTTGGGCGCCTCGCGCGCGAGGTATTCCATCGCGTCGGTGTCGCCGAGCCAGTCGGAGCCCTTGACCGTGTCATACATGTGCCACTGCCAATGGTCGGGGCCCATGTTGGAAAGCGAAGCGGCGATACCGCCCTGTGCCGCCACGGTATGCGAGCGCGTCGGAAAGACCTTGGTCACACAGGCGGTGCGCAGGCCCTGTTCGGCCATGCCCAGCGTCGCGCGCAGGCCAGCACCGCCGGCGCCCACCACAACGACGTCATAATCATGCGTCTCGTATTCGTAAGCTGCTGTCATTGTTGTTTTCCTTCTCGCGCGGCGGATCAGAGGGCGAGTTTCAAAAGAGCGAAAAGGCCGGCCACCATCAGCGTGTAGACCAGCGCCGCCGTGGCCACGAGGGTCAGCTTGCGGGCGATGCCGTGGACGTAATCCTCGACTGCTTCGTCAATTTCCATCTTGATGTGGGTCAGGCCCACGATCAGCCCCATGGCGATCACGATCAGCGGGAACGGGCGCGAAAGGAAGGCCATGACCTCTTCCTGGCTGCGGCCGAGCGCGCTGCCAAAGACAAAGACGAACAGCGGCACCAGCACGACAAGGCTGATCGAGGTCACCATCATTTTCCAGTGGTGATGCGTGCCTTTGCGGCCCGAGCCAAGCCCTTCGGCGCGTTTGCGATCTGTCAGGTAATTCATCCTAGGCCTCCTTAAAGCACGATGGCCGTGAACAGGGCCAGACCGGTGGCGGCGATAAACATGCCCCAGCCCATCTTTTCCGAGGTCTCGAGCGAGAGCCCGTAGCCGAAATCCCAGATCACATGCCGCAGCCGGCCCAGCATGTGATACCAGATCGCCCAGGAGGCGAGCAGCAGGATCAGGTCGCCGAACCAGCTGCGCAGCAGGCCGTCGATCAGGCCGAAGGCGCTTTCCGAAGTCGCTGCCGCCAGCAGCCACCAGACCACGAGGAAGGCGCTGCCGAGCGAAGCAATGCCGGTGAGACGGACCATGATTGACGAGATCGAGGTGATCTGCGGCCGGTAATACGGTCCAATCATGAAAGGAGAGAGCGGGCGATTGCCCCGGTTCACATCAGCCATGGCGGTTCCTTTCGGTTCTCTTGACTATAGGTGATAGTGATTTTTTCCGGCGTGTCACCGGGCGCGCCCCCGTTAAGACGTGGTTTTTTGGCCCAATTGGCGGATTTTTCGGGGTTTGTGATCACAGCTTCGAAGGCAGTGATCACAAAATTGCCGCTATGCAGAAAACCCGGTGATTCGGTGCAGATCCGGGCGGCAAATACCTGCCTAAATTCATCAGGTATATGTTAGCGATCACGTCCCGGGAGGGTCTCGAAGAGGTCTCGGGAGGGGTGTGATCACGCGGTTTGGAGGGCGGGACAATGGGGGGCAGACCCGCCCTACCATTGTGTCAGACGGGCATCAGCGCCCAGTAGTCGAGATCGAGCAATACATGGCTCAGGTACTTGCCGTCCGCACCCTTGAGGGTGAAGGGATCGCCGCCGGAAGTGGCCACCAGCCGCAGCCGGATCGCGCCGACGCCGGGCGCGCCGGTCTCGGCCTTGTCGAGCACCTCTGACCAGGCCTTGACCGTCAACCCGGAATAACAGGGGTTGGCATGTGCGCCGCCGTTCAGCCCGACGATCATCTGGGCATTGGCCAGCCCGTTGAAGCTGAGCGCGCGCGCCAGCGAGATCACATGCCCACCGTAGATCAGCCGCTGCCCGTCGGGCCGGAAAGTGGCATCGAAATGCACTTTGGCGGTGTTCTGCCAGAGCCGGGTGGCCAGCATGTGTTCGGCCTCTTCGACGGTGACGCCATCGACGTGATCGATGGTCTCGCCCACCACATAGTCACCCCAGCGGTGCGGCTCGCCTGCCAGATCGAAATCATAGCCGGAAAAGTCGAGCCCGTCGGGGATCACGAGATCCGCCGCCGGGATCACCTTTTGCAGTTCGGGGATCACCGTCTCCGGTGCCGGCGCCGCGAGATCGCGTTTGCGCACCATGACCCAGCGGACATAATCCAATACGATTTCGTCGCGCTGGTTGAGCCCCCGGGTGCGGACATAGACCACGCCGGATTTGCCGTTGGAGTTCTGCTTGAGCCCGATCACCTCGCTTTCCGCGCGCAGGGTGTCGCCGGGATAGACCGGAAGATGCCAGCGCCCCTCGGCATAGCCGAGGTTGGCGACGGCATTGAGCGAGATATCCGGCACCGTCTTGCCAAACACCAGATGGAACGCCGCCAGATCATCGACCGGTGCGGAAGGCAGGCCCGCGCCGCGGGCGAATTCATCCGAGGAATAAAGCGCGTGACGCGCCGGGTACAGGGCATGATAAAGCGCCCTTTCGCCGCCAGAGACGGTGCGCGGCACGGCGTGGCGGATCACCTCGCCCAGCCGGTAATCCTCGAAGAAGCGGCCCGGGTTGGTCTTGGCGGTCGTCGTCGCGGCCATTACTGCGCCCCCAGCTTCATGTCCGGCGAATACTGGCCCTCGACCTCCTTGGTCACCGCCTGGCCACAGCGCATGACGCCATTGGCATGGTCAAAGGCATAGGTCGGGTCGCCGTAGAGCGCCCAGCCCTTGTCGAGCGCGGCCGAGACCTTGTGACAGAATTCCGACGTGTCGTCGGCGGATAGAAAACGATAGAGTTTCATTTAGTTACCCCGGAAATGGAGACGGGCCGATCAGCCCGTGGATATAGCCGATCACACCCAGAAGCACGATCGAGGCCAGAAAGAACATGGCATCCTTGCCATAGGAGCCCGGCGCCGGCGCCACCCAGCGCGGCTCGGCCCGGTTGATCACCAGAATCTCGGCCGTGGCCCAGACCAGCAGCCCGCCAAACAGCACGATCGAGGCGACATCGCCATTGACCAGCAGATGCGCCAGCGCCCAGAGGCCGAAGCCCATCAGCATCGGATGGCGCATGCCCGAGAGCAGGCGGCCTTTCTTGGGGGCGGGCGACATCATGAAGAGCGCGATCAGCACCATCAGGTTGTTGAGATGCCGCGCCCATTCCGGCGGATACCAGACATCGACGAACGGCGCCGCGCGATAGCCCAGCACCATCAGCACCACCGAGACAACCAGCGCCAGCGCCACCGCCCCCTTGCCCTTGTCGCCCATCGCGGCGCGGCGGGCCGGGAGCAGACGTTTGAAGAAATGTGCCAGCGCCCAGAGCGCGAGACCGAGGACAAGAAGAAACATGAGGCTACTCCGATGAGAGGGCTGCAATTGCCTCTGCTTTTGCCAGTATCTCGCGTGCCGTGGCAACATGCAGGTTCTCGACGATGCGGCCATCGACGACGGCCACCCCCTGCCCCTTCGCCTCGGCCTCCTCGAAGGCGGCGATCTGGCGCCCGGCAAGATCGATGTCCTCGCCCGAGGGCGCAAAGACCTCGTTGGCGATGGCCACCTGCGCCGGGTGGATCAGCGTCTTTCCGTCCATGCCCATGTCACGGCCCTGCTGGCATTCGCTGCGCAGGCCATCGTCATCCTTGAAGGCATTGTAGACCCCATCGACAATCACCACACCATGCGCCTTGGCCGCCAGCAGGCAGAGCCCGAGCGACGCCATCAGCGGCAAGCGATCGGCGCGGAAGCGGCATTGCAAATCCTTGGCAAGGTCATTGGTGCCCATGACAAAGCCCGCGAGTTTCGGATGGGCGGCGATCTCTTCGGCGCGCAACATGCCTTGCGGCGTCTCCATCATCGCCCAAATCGGCAGGTCGCCGGTGATCTCGGCCAGAGCATCGAGATCATCGGCGGAATTCACCTTGGGCAGCAGCACCGCGTCGGGCCGCATCTCGACCACCGCCCGGGCGTCTTGGTGGCCCCATTCGGTGTCGAGCCCGTTGATCCGCACGATCCTCATCCGCGGGCCATAGCCGCCTTCGGACAGAGCCGCGGCCAGCGTCGCCCTGGCATTGGCCTTTTCCTCGACCGAGACCGCGTCCTCGAGATCGAAGATGATCGCATCCACCGCCATGCCCCGCGCCTTGTCCAGCGCCCGGGTCTTGGAGCCGGGAATATAGAGAACGGAACGGTAAGGGCGCGCGCGCATATCCATCGAGAGGATCCTCCTTGCAAGATTGTTGCGCGAATTAGGGTCATTGATTTCCGAAAAGTTCAAGGGGTGAAGTGCCGCAGTGCAGCAGAAACCCCGATAACAGGCAACGTGCGCCAGGTTTACCGCGGAATTAACCCATTTGCCGCAGGCTGATCCCATCCACCGGCCGGCGTCAGACGCCCGCCTCAACCAGAGGGAACGAGATGAAACACGTCTTTGAACTGAGCCTCGGCCTTGGCGCCTGCCTGCTGGCGCTGGCCGCCGATCGGGCCAGCGCCCAGACCACCCCCAATTGTGCCCCGCGTGACGCGGTGATCGCGCGGCTGGCGGAAAAATACGGCGAAAGCCGGCAATCCATTGGCCTCGGCGGCAACAATGCGGTGATGGAGCTTTTTGCCTCGCGCGACACCGGCAGCTGGACGATCACCGTCACCACCGCCAACGGCATCACCTGTCTGATGGCCGCCGGCCAGGCCTTTGAAACCCTGGCCGAGCCGCTGCCCGCCAAGGGCAGTGACACCTGACGCCCCTGTGAACACCGCTATGCCAGGGCATCCCAGATCAGTTTCACCCCGGTGCAGCTCAGCAGCACATAGGTGACCGCGAAAAACGCCCGCTCGGGGATCATGTGATGCGCCTTCACCCCCAGCCAGGCCCCGATCAGCGCGGCGGGCGCAAGCAGGAGATCGGCAATCAGCGTCTGGATGGTGAAAATGCCGAGGAAGCTGTAAGGCACGAATTTGAACAGGTTGATCACCCAAAACACGATCACCGTGGTCGCCTGATACCGGGTCTTGTCGAGCTTGCGGCCCAGCAGAAACACCGCCGCCGGCGGGCCGCCCGCATGGCTGACGAAGCTGGTGAACCCGGCGGTCATCCCCGACAGATAGCCGCCGCGCAACGGCAGCGGCCGCCCGCCCAGCGTGACCCAGCCGCGCGCCAGGCTGATCTGCCAGATCACGAACGCCAGCGAAATCACCCCGATCAGCAACCGGATGGCATCGTCATCGGCGATCCGGTAGAGCCAGGCCCCCAGCGCCACGCCGGGCAGCGCGCCCAGCATCAACGCCCGCGCCTCGGGCCAGGACCAACGCCGCCAATAGGGCCGCAGGCTGGCCAGATCGATCAGCATCAGAAGCGGCAGCATGATCCCGAGGGCAAGGCCCGGCGGCAGAACAAGCGCCAGAATCGAGGCACTTGCAAAGGACGCGCCCGAGCCGAAACCGGCCTTGGACACCCCGGCAAACACCACCGCAGGCAGCGCCACGGCGAAAAATCCGGGGGAGAATTCCAGCATCTGCGCCTCGTCTAACTGCCCTTGTTTCCCGGTCTTTATCGCTATCACCCCGGCACTTCCAGCCGTTGCGCCGTTTGGCGCCGCAGCGCAGCGCACTTGCGCCGCGCCGAATTCCGGCTTACGCAAACGGCCAAATTCAACACCGACCGGAGAAATTCCCATGGCCAGACCCAAGATTGCCCTGATCGGCGCAGGACAGATCGGCGGCACGCTCGCCCACCTCGTCGCGCTCAAGGAACTGGGCGACGTTGTCCTGTTCGACATTGCCGAAGGCACCCCCGAGGGCAAAGCGCTCGACATTGCGGAATCCGGTCCCTCCGAAGGCTTCGACGCCCGGCTCAAAGGCACCCAGGATTACGCCGACATCGCCGGCGCCGATGTCTGCATCGTCACCGCCGGCGTGCCGCGCAAGCCCGGCATGAGCCGCGACGACCTGCTTGGCATCAACCTCAAGGTGATGAAATCGGTCGGCGAAGGCATCCGCGACAACGCCCCCGACGCCTTTGTCATCTGCATCACCAACCCGCTCGACGCCATGGTCTGGGCGCTGCAACAATTCTCCGGCCTGCCCGCCGAGAAGGTCTGCGGCATGGCCGGCGTGCTCGATTCGGCGCGTTTCCGTCACTTCCTCGCTTCGGAATTCGACGTCTCGATGAAAGATGTCACCGCTTTCGTTCTGGGCGGCCACGGCGACACCATGGTGCCTTCGGTGCGCTATTCCACCGTTGCCGGCATCCCGCTCCCCGATCTGGTGGACATGGGCTGGACCACACAGGAGAAACTGGACGCCATCGTCCAGCGCACCCGTGACGGCGGCGCCGAGATCGTCGGCCTGCTGAAAACCGGCTCGGCCTTCTATGCCCCGGCCACCAGCGCCATCGAAATGGCCGAAGCCTATCTGAAAGACCAGAAACGCGTCCTGCCCTGCGCGGCCTATTGCGACGGCGAATTCGGCCTGAACGGCATGTATGTGGGCGTGCCCACCGTGATCGGCGCTGGCGGCGTCGAGCGCATCGTCAACATCAAGCTCAACAAGCAGGAGCAAGAGATGTTCGACGCTTCGGTCAAGGCCGTGAAAGGCCTGGTCGAAGCCTGCAAGGGCATCGACAGCACCCTGGCCTGAGCCGTCCGGCCCTGCGCCCGGACAGCCGAAATGATCAAGGGCGTCCCTGCGGGGGCGCCCGTTTTCGTTTCGGCGTTTCCGGGATGGCGCGCGTCCAAGGCGGTTGCAGGATTTGCATCGCCGCCGGGGTGCCGCGGCGCCCTGCATGGCAGGTGATTCGCGGCAGTCGGCAGAGAGGCCCGGTCGGCCGCAGAGTTTGTGATCACACGCTGAAATCGTGTGATCACAAATGTCGGGTTTTCGGCGCTAACACCGTTGACGCGACAGTTTTACGTTTAGGAACCTGTTTTTAGTATGCAATGGCACAATGCAATTGCAGCAAGACGGGACAGTTGATCCATGAACATTCATGAGTATCAGGCGAAGGCACTGCTTCGCTCCTACGGCGCGCCGGTATCCGATGGCCGCGTCGTTCTGAAGGCGGACGAGGCCAAGACCAAGGCTGGCGAGATGGACGGGCCGCTCTGGGTCGTCAAGGCCCAGATTCACGCCGGTGGCCGCGGCAAGGGCTCCTTCGAGGAAGAGAGCGCCGGCGAAAAGGGCGGCGTGCGGCTGGCCAAGTCGGTCGAAGAAGCCGCCGAAGAGGCCAAGAAGATGCTGGGCAAGACCCTGGTCACCCACCAGACCGGCCCGGCCGGCAAGCAGGTCAACCGCATCTACATCGAAGACGGTTCCGACATCGATCGCGAGCTCTATCTCGCGCTGCTGGTCGATCGCCAGACCAGCCGCGTGTCCTTTGTCTGCTCGACCGAGGGCGGCATGGACATCGAAGAGGTGGCCGCCAGCACGCCGGAGAAAATCCTGTCGTTCAGCGTCGATCCCGCCACCGGCTATCAGCCCTATCACGGCCGCCGCGTCGCCTTTTCGCTGGGCCTCGAGGGCGCGGCCGTCAAGCAATGCGTCAAGTTGATGGGCATTCTCTACAAGGCCTTCATCGAGAAGGACATGGAGATGCTGGAGATCAACCCGCTGATCGTCATGCCCGGCAACGAGCTCAAGGTGCTCGACGCCAAGGTCGGCTTTGACGGCAACGCCATGTACCGCCAGCCCGACATCTCCGAGCTGCGCGACGAGACCGAGGAAGATGCCAAGGAGCTTCAGGCCTCGAAATACGACCTCAACTACATCGCGCTCGACGGCGAGATCGGCTGCATGGTCAACGGCGCGGGCCTGGCCATGGCGACGATGGACATCATCAAGCTCTACGGCGCCGAGCCGGCCAACTTCCTCGACGTGGGCGGCGGCGCCACCAAGGAAAAGGTGACCGAGGCGTTCAAGATCATCACCAGCGATCCGAACGTGAAGGGCATCCTGGTCAACATCTTCGGCGGCATCATGCGTTGCGACGTCATTGCCGAGGGCGTGATCGCCGCGGTCAAGGAAGTGGGCCTGAAGGTGCCGCTGGTGGTGCGTCTCGAAGGCACCAACGTCGAGAAGGGCAAGGAGATCATCAACAACTCGGATGTTGACGTGATTGCCGCCGACGACCTCAAGGATGGCGCCCAGAAGATCGTGAAAGCGGTCAAAGGGTAATCGTAGGGTGGGTTTGTAACCCACCCTCGCGGATCACGGTGGGTCGCAGACCCACCCTACGGAAACGACAAGGAGACTCCTTTCAATGGCAGTCCTCGTAGATGAAAACACCAAGGTGATCTGTCAGGGCCTCACCGGCTCGCAGGGCACCTTTCACACCGAACAGGCCATCGCATACGGCACCAAGATGGTCGGCGGCGTCACCCCTGGCAAAGGCGGTCAGACCCACCTTGACCTGCCGGTCTTCAACTCGGTGCACGAAGCCAAACATGTGACCGAGGCCAATGCCTCAGTGATCTACGTTCCCCCGCCCTTCGCGGCCGACTCGATCCTCGAGGCGATTGATGCCGAGATGGAGCTGATCGTCTGCATCACCGAAGGCATTCCGGTGCTCGACATGATGAAGGTGCAGCGGGCGCTGGAGAACAGCAAGTCGCGGCTGATCGGCCCGAACTGCCCCGGTGTCATCACGCCCGACGCCTGCAAGATCGGCATCATGCCCGGCCATATCCACAAGCGCGGCTCGGTCGGCGTGGTCTCGCGCTCGGGCACGCTGACCTATGAGGCGGTCAAGCAGACCACCGACATGGGCCTGGGCCAATCCTCGGCCGTGGGCATCGGCGGCGACCCGATCAAGGGCACCGAACACATCGACGTGCTGGAGATGTTCCTCGCCGATGACGAGACCACCTCGATCATCATGATCGGCGAGATCGGCGGCTCGGCCGAAGAGGAAGCGGCGGAATTCCTCGCCTCCGAAAAGAAGAAGGGCCGTTGGAAACCGACCGCGGGCTTCATCGCCGGACGCACCGCGCCTCCGGGCCGTCGCATGGGCCACGCCGGCGCCATCGTCGCCGGTGGCAAGGGCGGCGCCGACGACAAGATCGAAGCGATGCGCAGCGCCGGCATCGTGGTGGCCGACAGCCCGGCAACGCTGGGCGAGGCCGTCAAGGAGGCCATCGACAAGGGCTGACCCCTGTCAGAGGCTGAAAACAATCCTATGGTAAGGCGGGGTCACCCCCGCCCTACCGACTAAAGACAACCGGTTCACGTCCGCCAAAGGTGCAAAGATGACCGACCAAAGCCCCAACGACATCTTCAAGGCCTCGAGCTTCATGCAAGGCCACAATGCGGAATATCTGGAACAGATATACGCCCGCTACGCCGACGATCCGGCCTCGGTCGACGAGGCCTGGCAGGAATTCTTCCGGCAGCTGGGCGACGATGATCGGGACGTCAAGAACGAGGCGAAAGGCCCCTCCTGGGCGCGCGCCGACTGGCCGCCGAAGCCCGGTGACGACGTCACCGCCGCGCTGACCGGCGAATGGCCCGCCCCGCCCCCGGCCGAGAGCCGCGCCGCCGGCAAGAAGATCGCCGACAGCGCCAAGAGCCGCGGGGTCGAACTGACCGACGACCAGATCCAGCGCGCCGTGCTCGACAGCATCCGGGCGCTGATGTTGATCCGGGCTTACCGTATTCGCGGTCACCTGGCCGCCGATCTCGATCCGCTGGGCCTGCGCCAGGACAGCCCGCACCCCGAGCTCGACCCCAAGACCTATGGCTTCACCGCCGCCGACATGGACCGGCCGATCTTCATCGACAATGTTCTGGGGCTTCAGATCGCCTCGTTGCGGCAGATCGTCGAGATCGTGAAGCGGACCTATTGCGGCACCTTCGCGCTGCAATACATGCATATCTCCGACCCTGAACAGAGCGCCTGGCTGAAAGAGCGCATCGAGGGCTACGGCAAGGAAGTGAAGTTTTCCCGCGAAGGCCGGAAAGCCATCCTCAACAAGATGGTCGAGGCCGAGGGTTTCGAGAAGTTCTTGCACGTCAAATACATGGGCACCAAGCGCTTCGGCCTTGATGGTGGCGAAAGCCTGATCCCGGCGATGGAGCAGATCATCAAGCGCGGCGGCGCGCTGGGGGTCGAAGAGATCGTCATCGGCATGCCGCACCGCGGCCGGCTCTCTGTGCTCGCCAACGTGATGAACAAACCCTACAAGGCGATCTTCAACGAGTTTCAGGGCGGCAGTTTCAAGCCCGAGGACGTGGACGGTTCCGGCGACGTGAAATACCACCTCGGCGCCTCCTCGGACCGCGAGTTCGACGGCAACAAGGTGCACCTGTCGCTGACCGCCAACCCCAGCCACCTCGAGGCGGTGAACCCGGTGGTTCTGGGCAAGGCCCGCGCCAAGCAGGATCAGCGCAACGACGCCGAACATTCCACGGTGATCCCGGTGCTGCTGCACGGCGATGCAGCCTTTGCCGGCCAGGGCGTGGTGGCGGAATGTTTCGCGCTGTCGGGCCTGCGCGGTCACAAGACCGGCGGCACCATCCACGTCGTGGTGAACAACCAGATCGGCTTTACCACCGCGCCGCACTTTTCGCGTTCCTCGCCCTACCCCACCGACAACGCGCTGGTGGTCGAGGCGCCGATCTTTCACGTCAATGGCGACGACCCCGAGGCGGTGGTGCACGCCGCCAAGGTGGCCACCGAGTTCCGCCAGAAGTTCCACAAGGACGTGGTGATCGACATCTTCTGCTATCGCCGCTTCGGTCACAACGAAGGTGACGAGCCGATGTTCACCAACCCCTTGATGTACAAGAAGATCAAGGGCCACAAGACGACGCTCTCGCTTTATACCGAGCGGCTGGTCAAGGACGGTCTGATCCCCGAGGGCGAGATCGAGGACATGAAGGCCGCCTTCCAGGCCAGGCTGAACGAAGAGTTCGAGGCCGGCAAGGATTACAAGCCCAACAAGGCCGACTGGCTCGATGGCAAGTGGTCGCATCTCGACCGGCAGAGCGACGACGATTACCAGCGCGGCGAAACCGCGATCAAACCCGAGACCATGGAAGAGGTCGGAGCCGCGCTCGTCCGGGCGCCCGAAGGCTTCCCGCTGCACCGCACGGTGGGCCGGCTGCTCGAAGCCAAGCAGAAGATGTTCGAGACCGGCAAGGGCTTTGACTGGGCCACCGCCGAGGCGCTGGCCTTCGGCTCGCTGCTCACCGAAGGCTATCCGGTGCGCCTGTCCGGCCAGGACAGCGCCCGCGGCACCTTTTCGCAGCGCCACTCCGCCCTGATCAACCAGGACACCGAAGAGCGGTACTACCCGCTCAACCACGTCCGCGAGGGCCAGGCGCGCTACGACGTGATCGACAGCGCCTTGTCCGAATATGCGGTCAGCGGCTTCGAATACGGCTATTCGCTGGCCGAACCCAACGCGCTGGTGATGTGGGAGGCGCAGTTCGGCGACTTCTCGAACGGCGCGCAGATTATGTTCGATCAGTTCGTCTCGTCGGGGGAATCGAAGTGGCTGCGGATGTCGGGCCTGGTCTGCCTGCTGCCGCATGGCTACGAAGGCCAGGGCCCCGAGCACTCCTCGGCCCGGCTCGAGCGCTTCCTGCAAATGTGCGGCCAGGACAACTGGATCGTGGCCAATTGCACCACGCCGGCCAACTACTTCCACATTCTGCGCCGCCAGATGCACCGGACCTTCCGCAAGCCGCTGATCCTGATGACGCCGAAATCGCTGCTGCGGCACAAGGTGGCGGTCTCCGAGGCCGAGGAATTCACCACCGGCTCCTCCTTCCACCGCGTCCTCTGGGACGATGCCGAGAAGGGCAATTCCGAAACCAAACTGGTCGACGACAGCAAGATCCGCCGCGTCGTCATGTGCTCGGGCAAGGTCTATTACGACCTGCTCGAGGAACGCGACAAGCGCGGTCTCGACGACATCTACCTGATGCGCTTCGAACAATTCTATCCCTTCCCGGCGATCTCGGCGGTGAAGGAGCTGGAGCGGTTCAAGGACGCGCAGATGATCTGGTGCCAGGAAGAGCCCAAGAACCAGGGCGCCTGGACCTTCATGGAACCCAACCTCGAATGGGTGCTCAACCGGATCAACGCCACCCACAGCCGCCCGGTCTATGTCGGCCGCGCCGCCAGCGCCTCGCCGGCCACGGGCCTCGCCTCGCAACACAAAGCTCAACAACAGGCGCTGGTCGACCAGGCGCTGACGATTGAAGGAAACGACTGATATGCCGACCGAAGTACGCGTGCCCACGCTGGGTGAATCCGTGACCGAGGCCACCGTGGCGACCTGGTTCAAGAAACCGGGCGACAGTGTCGCGGTGGACGAGATGCTCTGCGAGTTGGAAACCGACAAGGTGACGGTCGAGGTGCCCTCGCCCGCCGCCGGCAAACTGTCCGACATTGTGGCGCAAGAAGGCGAGACCGTGGGCGTCGACGCCCTGCTTGCCAATATCGCCGAGAGCGGCGAAGCCGGTGCCACCGAACCCAAGGAGCGCCCAGCCGAAGCCAAGACCGAGGAAGAGACCTCCGGCGCGGCCGACGGAGCCGCCAGCGGCGGCGGCAGCGTCGATGTCATGGTCCCCACCCTCGGCGAAAGCGTGACCGAGGCGACGGTCTCGACTTGGTTCAAGAAGGTCGGCGATCCGGTGGCCCAGGACGAGATGCTCTGCGAGCTGGAAACCGACAAGGTCAGCGTCGAAGTGCCCGCCCCGGCGACCGGCGTTCTGGCGGAAATCACCGCCAAGGAAGGCGACACCGTCGAGGCCTCGGCCAAGCTGGCGGTGATCTCGTCCGAAGGCGGCGCCGCGGCGTCCGCTGACGATGCCGGGCATCCGGCCGGCGGCAGCCAGTACACCACGCCCCCCGCCGGGCGGGACGAGAACGACGTCGAGGATGCCCCCTCGGCCAAGAAGGCGATGGCCGAAAAAGGCCTCTCGCGCGATCAGGTGCAGGGCTCGGGCCGCGACGGCCGGGTGATGAAGGAAGACGTCGCCAAGGCGGTGGCCGCCACTTCCGCCGCCGCTTCGGCATCGGCCCCCGCGGCCGCGCCCCGTGCGCCGGTGGCGGCCGAGGATGCCTCGCGCGAGGAGCGGGTCAAGATGACCCGGTTGCGCCAGACCATCGCCCGCCGCCTCAAGGACGCGCAGAACACCGCCGCCATCCTGACCACCTACAACGAGGTCGACATGACCGAGGTCATGGCGCTGCGCAACGAATACAAGGATCTGTTCCTGAAGAAACACGATGTGAAGCTCGGCTTCATGTCCTTCTTCACCAAGGCCTGCTGCCATGCGTTGAAAGAGGTGCCCGAGGTCAACGCCGAGATCGACGGCACCGACATCGTCTACAAGAACTTCGTGCACATGGGCATCGCGGCCGGCACGCCGCAGGGCCTCGTCGTGCCGGTGATCCGCGACGCCGACCAGATGTCCTTTGCCGAAATCGAAAAGGCGATCGGCGAAAAGGGCAAACGCGCCCGCGACGGCAAGCTGTCGATGGCCGAGATGCAGGGCGGCACCTTCACCATCTCCAACGGTGGCGTCTATGGCTCGCTGATGTCCTCGCCGATCCTCAACCCGCCGCAATCGGGCATCCTCGGCATGCACAAGATCCAGGACCGGCCGATGGTGGTGAACGGCGAGATCAAGATCCGCCCGATGATGTACCTGGCACTGAGCTACGATCACCGCATCGTCGACGGCAAAGGCGCGGTCACCTTCCTCGTCCGCGTCAAGGAAGCGCTGGAAGACCCGCGGCGTCTGCTGATGGATTTGTAACCCGGCGCCGGGCCGTCGGCCGGGCGTCCGCCCGGCACGCCCGCGGGAACCGCAACCGGGAGGGGGCCGCCCCCCTTACGCGGCGGCCCGGGGAGGGAAACGAGGAGGCACAAGATGCAATTGCTTTGCCGCTACGACGTGAACGATTTTGCCAGCTGGAAAGAGCATTTCGATGCCGACACCGAGGCACAGCGCGACGCCGGCCTCTCGCTTCTGCAAATCTGGCAGGAACACGACACGCCATCCCGGGTGTTCTGCCTCTTCGAGGTCAACGACCTGGACAAGGCCCGCGACTTCATCGATGGTCCGCGCGCCAGGGCCCGGTCCGAGACAGACGGCGTCCGGGACGCGGCCTGCCACATCCTGGATACGCTATGAGGATCGCACCCGCCGCCCCGGCCCCCCAGGCCCCTCTCGCCTCGGACCTGCTCCGAGGCCTCTCGCCTGCCCGCCCCCAGGAGGCCCCGGGTCAGGCCCGGGGCGCGTTGTGTCCGTGACCCCCGAACTCACCGCCCTCACCCTCGCAGCTCTGCTGCAAATCGGCCAGATCGCGCTGATGGCGGTCCCGGCCAATCTCGAGCTCGGCCCGGGCAAGACCCTCTCCCCGCGTGACCGCCCCCGTCTGGGTGGCGCGCTCGAGGATCAGGTGAGCCTGCGCACCGCGCGGCTCTACCGGGCGATGAACAACCACTTCGAGAGCCTGATCCTCTTCGCCATCGCCACCCTGGTGGTGACCTTCGCCGACAGGGCCAGCGGGGTCACCGCCGCGGCCTCGGGCCTCTACCTTGTCGCCCGGCTGCTCTACATCCCGGCCTATGCCTTCGGCTGGGTGCCCTGGCGCAGCCTGTTCTGGGCACTGGGCCTTGTCGCCATCCTCACCCTGCTCGTGGCAGCCTTGCTATGAGCCCAACCCGCATCTTCTTCTGGCCGCAAATATCCCGGGGGTCCGGGGGCAGCGCCCCCGAATTGCCCGACCAAGAAAGGACACACCATGGCAAGTTATGATGTCATCGTCATCGGCGCAGGCCCCGGCGGCTATGTTGCCGCCATCCGCTGCGCGCAACTGGGTCTCAAGACCGCCTGCGTCGAGGGCCGCGAGACGCTCGGCGGCACCTGCCTCAACATCGGCTGCATCCCCTCCAAGGCGTTGCTGCACGCCACCCATCAGCTGCACGAGGCCGAGCACAACTTTGCCAGGATGGGCCTCAAGGGGAAAAGCCCCTCGGTCGACTGGAAGCAGATGCAGGCCTACAAGGACGACGTCATCGGCCAGAACACCAAGGGCGTCGAATTCCTGTTCAAGAAGAACAAGATCGACTGGCTCAAGGGCTGGGGCTCGATCCCCGAGGCCGGCAAGGTCAAGGTCGGCGACGAGGTGCACGAGGCGAAAAACATCATCATCGCCTCGGGCTCCGAGCCTTCGCCGGTGCCCGGCGCCGATGTCACCGTCGACGAAAAGGTCGTGGTCACCTCGGAAGGCGCGCTGGCCCTGGGCAAGGTGCCGAAAAAGATGATCGTCATCGGCGCCGGTGTCATCGGGCTCGAGATGGGGTCGGTCTATGCCCGGCTCGGGTCCGAGGTCGAGGTGATCGAATATCTCGACCACATCACCCCGGGCATGGATTCCGACGTGCAGAAGCAGTTCAAGAAGCTGCTCGAGAAGCAGGGGCTGAAATTCACGCTCGGCGCCGCGGTCTCGAGCGTCGAGGCCACCAAGACCAAGGCCAAGGTCAACTACAAGCTGCGCAAGGATGACAGCGAGGCCACGGCCGAGGCCGATGTGGTGCTCTGCGCCACCGGCCGGCGGCCCTTTACCGACGGCCTCGGCCTCTCCGATCTCGGCATCGAGACCACCAAGGGCGGCCAGATCAAGGTGGGCGACGACTGGCAGACCAGCGTCAAGGGCGTCTATGCCATCGGCGACGCCATCGAGGGCCCGATGCTGGCGCACAAGGCCGAGGACGAAGGCATGGCAACGGCCGAGGTCATCGCCGGCAAACATGGCCATGTGAACTACGGGGTCATTCCGGGCGTGATCTACACCCATCCCGAGGTCGCCAGCGTCGGCAAGACCGAGGAACAGCTCAAGGAAGAAGGCCGCGCCTACAAGGTCGGCAAGTTCTCCTTCATGGGCAACGGCCGCGCCAAGGCGGTGTTCGCCGGCGACGGTTTCGTCAAGCTGCTGGCCGACAAGGAAACCGACCGGGTGCTCGGCTGCCACATCATCGGCCCGGCGGCCGGCGACCTGATCCACGAAATCTGCGTGGCGATGGAATTTGGCGCCTCCGCCGAGGACGTGGCGCTGACCTGCCATGCCCATCCGACCTTCTCCGAGGCGGTGCGCGAAGCGGCGCTGGCCTGCGGCGACGGCGCGATCCACATGTGAGACCGCGCCGGTGGCGGGCCCAGCCCCGCCACCGGCCATGCCAGAAATCCTCACGGAATTTTTGCACATTTTTCCGGTGACGGAATTTCGCCTGCCCGACCGGCCGGATCGTTCAGGGCCGGGTCAGGTGCCGGTTTTCCTCCGGTAGATCCGCGAACCCCGCCTCGAGCATCAGCTCCTGCGAGCGCCGCTCGACCACCTCTTCCAGCGTGTTCAGAAAGCTCGCGCGCGACTGCCCCGGCGCGATCGGCTCGAGGAACTCCACCACCGCAAGGCCGGGTTTGCGCAAAACGCCGTGGCGCGGCCAGAAGACACCGACATTGGTCGCCGCCGGCACGCAGGGCTGGCCCAACTCAGCGTAGAGCACATGCGAGCCCACCTTGTAGGGCAGATAGCGGTTCGGCGCGACGCGGGTGCCCTGCGGATAGATCACCAGCTGCCCGGGGTTGGCCATGCCGGCGGCGACGTCGGCCACCATCTTCTTGATCGCGGCCCCGCGCTTGCCGCGAGCCACCGGAACACAGCCGATGCGGGCGGCATATTGCCCGAGGACCGGTGCCCAGAGCAGCTCGCGCTTCATGATGAACTTGGCCGCCGGCAAGGCCGAGAAGATGATGATGATGTCGAGAAACGACTGGTGCTTCGCCGCGACCAGCACTTCGCCCTGCGGCACCGCGCCACGCACCTCGGTTTTCAGCCCGACCATCCAGCCGGCGGTCCAGCGGACCCAGCGGCAATAGGTCTTGCAGGCCCATTGCGCGCCGTCGCGGCTGGCCAGCGCCAACGGAAAATAGGCGATCCCCATGAGGCCGAGCATCAGGTACATCTGGAAATTGAACAGCAGCGACCGCGCATATTGCATCAGCGAAGTCCCCCAAGCACGCGCATCGCCGCATAGCGGGTGGCGGCAAAGGCCACCACCGCCGCGAGGAGTGGCACCAGCAGCGGCAAGAGCCAATGCCCCCCCTGAAAGCGCAGCCCGGTGAGCACGCCGGCCTCGGAGCCGGCGCCGGGCAGCAGAACCACCGCCAGCAGCCCGGCAAGGACGCCGGCGCCGGCGCCGGTGGCGGCGCGCAGAGTAAAGCGGCGCACGAAGGCGCGGGCGATATAGGTGTCGGTGGCGCCCACAAGGCGCAGCACCTGAATCACCTGGGCATTGGCCGCCAGCGCCGCATTGGCCGCCAGGGTGATCATCGCGCCCATGGTGCCAAAGATCAGCACGATCGCCAGCCAGCCCAGCAACTTGAGCCGTCCTGCCGCGCTGACCAGCGGTTTGCGCCAGCGGGTATGATCGTCCAGCACCGCGCCGGGCAGCTCGGCCTGTAGCCTGAGCCGCAGCCCGTCGCCGTCATAGCCCGAGGCGGTCTCGCGCACCTCGATCAACTGCGGCACCGGCAGGCTCTCGACCGGCAGGTCCGGGCCGAACCAGGGCTCCAGCAGGGCGCGCTGTTCGTCCGGCTCCAGCGCGCGGGCCTCGGCCACGCCGGGGGTCTCAGACAGGATCGTGAGCGCGCGCTCGGTCTGCGCGGCCATCTGCGCGGCGGGTGCCGAGATCCGCAGCGTGGCGCTGCCGGCCAGCGCGTCACGCCAGTTCGCGGCCAGCCGCCCGGACGCCAGCGACAGCGCCAGCGCAAACACCGCGAGAAAGGCCATGGCCCCGGCGGTAAAGACGGTCAGCCGGGCGGTGAACCCGGTGGGCGGCACCACCCGGTCGGCGCCGGCATCAAAGGACAGCATGTCGGTCACGGCAGCGAGGTTGATCTTCACAGGTCCGCCCCCGCCAGTTGCAGCTTGCGCCCGGAGATCCGCAACACGCGGGCCTGCACGTGGTGCTTGGCGGCGCGGATCAGGCTGAGATCATGGGTGGCAATCATGACCGTCTTGCCCATCTTGTTGAGTTCGACGAGCAATTTCAGCAGCCGCTGCGACATTTCCCAGTCGACGTTGCCAGTGGGCTCATCCGCAAGGATCACGTCGGGCGACAGGATCAGCGCCCGGGCCAGCGCGGCACGCTGCCGCTCGCCGCCCGACAGCTCGGGCGGCAGGGCCTGGGCGCGATGCGCCAGGCCGACCCAGGACATCAGCTCCTTGAGGTTGGCCTGCGCCGCCAGCCTGTCCTGTCCCGAGACCGCCAGCGGCAAGGAGATGTTCTCGGCCACCGGCAGGTGATCGAGAAACTGGCAATCCTGATGCACCACGCCGATCCTGCGGCGGGCATAGGCGATGCCGTCCCGGTCGAGCTCGCGCACGTCCTGATTGAAAAGCCGCACCTGCCCGCCGGTCGGCACCAGCGCGCCGTAACAGAGCTTGAGAAAGGTGGTCTTGCCGGCGCCGGAGGGGCCGGTGAGGAAGTGGAACGACCCCGGCGCCAGCCTGAGCGACAGGTCGGTCAGCAGTTCGCCGCCGCCATAGCTGTAGGCCACTTCATCAAGCTCGATCACGTATGCGCCCCGCCCTGTAAAATAAGGTTCGTCGTCAAGTCCGGCCCGTAATGCAACAGCCCTGCCCCACTTGCAATCCGCGCCCTTGGCGGCATTGCGCTTTTCCTTGCCGATCGGTGGACATATGATCCAAGCTGAGGCAGGGGTAGCCCCCGAAAGAGCGACAGGTGGGAAAGATGCGGCTGACGTGCCCGAATTGCGACGCGCAGTATGAGGTTCCGGATGATGTGGTTCCGCCCGAGGGCCGGGACGTGCAATGTTCAGCCTGCGGCAAGACCTGGTTTCAGCCCGCCGCCAGCGCCCCGGAGCACGAAGATTTTGACCACGCCCGGCAGTCGGCACGCCCGGGCCCGGAAGACGCGTCCGACGCCGCGCCGGAGCCAGCACCCGCTACACCGCCACAGCCCGCCGCGCCCCAGCGCCAGCTGGACCCGGAAGTCGCCAGCGTGCTGCGCGAAGAGGCCGAGCGCGAGAGCCGGGTGCGCGAGGCCGAGCGCGGCGCCGTCGAGAGCCAGCCCGATCTCGGGCTTGACGACATGCGCCGCACCGAAGACGAGCAGGCGCAGCGCGCGCGACAATCGCGCGAGCGCATGGCGCGCCTGCGCGGCAAGGATCCGAAAGCGCCGGAGCCGACGCCCAGCGCCACCGCGGCGGCGGCCGCCGCCGCCAGCGGCTCGCGGCGCGAACTGCTTCCCGATATCGAAGAGATCAACTCGACCCTGCGTTCCACCGATCAGCCGCGCAAGAGCGAGGCCAGCGAAGAGATCGCCGCCGAGCCCGAGCGCACCGCACGCAGCCACTTCCGCCGTGGCTTTACCTGGGTGTTGCTTCTGGTGGCGATTGCGGCGCTGATCTATGCCTATTCGCCGCAGATCGCCGAGACCGCCCCGGGGCTCGCGCCAGCGCTCGAAAGCTATGTGATCTGGGTCAACGGGCTGCGGGGCTGGCTCGATGCGCAGGTGCTGGCGGCGCTGCACTGGCTCGACGGCATGTCGTCGGAGGCGGCACAAACCCCGGGCTGATCCCGGCCTCGCCCGCCATCAGAACCGATCGAGCAACCGTTCCAGATAGTCACGTTCGATTTCCGGCCGGGCGCCCTCGCCCGAGCGGCGGCGGATTTCATCCAGAAGCTCACGGGCGCGGCGATAGACGTCTTCGCCGTTCAACAACTCTTCGCCGCTGCTGATGGTGCCGGAATTGCCGGCGTCGCGGCCCAGCGGATCACGGCGCTCGCCCTCCCGGGCGCCGGCGGTGTCGCCCTGACCGCCCTGTTCCCGCTGTTCCTCGGCCAGCGCTTCACCGAGGTTGCGCATGCCTTCGCGCAGCGCGTCCATCGCTTCGGCCTGGCGGTCGATTGCCTCGGCCAGATCATCCGCGCGCAGCGCCTGTTCGGCGCCCTCCATAGCGCGTTCGGCATCCTCGAGCGATTGCTGTGCCCGGCGGCCGGCCTCGGTGCCCTGACCGGGCAGCGCGCCACGCTGGCGTTCGACCTCGCGCCGCAGCGCCTCCTGCCGGTCGGCCAGTTCGCCTTCGAGCCCGCCTTGACCCTGTTCACCCTGCTGCTGCCCCTGGCCCTGGCCTTCGCCCTGCTGGTGCTGCTCGCCCTGGCCCTGCTGGCCATCCCGACCCTGGTTGCCCTGGTTCTGGCCTTGCTGGGCATTGGGATTGAACTGTTCCTGAAGGTCGCGGAACGCCTGATCCGACAGCCCCTGCTGATCGCGCAGGGTCTCGGCCAGCCCGTCCATTGCCTGTTGGCCGGGCGACTGCTGGCCCTGACCCTGCTGGCCCTGGGTGACCTGCATGTTTTCGAGCATCTGCTGCAATTCGGCCAGCGCCTGTTCGGCCTCGGCCATCCGCCCCTGTTCCATCAGCTCCTGGATCCGGTCCATCATGGCCTGAAGATCGTCTTGCGTCATCTCCATCATGTTTTCCGGGGTCTGCGCCGTTTCGGGCTGTTCGCTGTTCTCGCGCTGCTGCTGGGCCAATTGCCGCATGTAATCCTGCGTCGCCTCGCGCAGCTCCTGCATCAGCTCGGCGATCTCCTGATCCGAGGCGCCGTTCTTCATCGCCTCCGACAACCGCTCCTGCGCCCGGCGCAGCCGTTCGAGCGCATCCGACAGGTCGCCATCCTCGAGCAGCACCGCCAGATCCCACATCGCGGCGACCAGTTCGTCACGTTGCGCACCGGTCATGCCGGTGGCGGCAAAGCTCTCGAGCCGGCGCTGGATGGTACGCATCCGCAGGTAGGGCACGGCCGACCGGAAAAGACCTTCGGGACGGTGGGTGATGGCACGCAGGATCATTGCCGCGTCGCCGGCATTGCCGCGCGACCACAAGAGCGCCCGGCGCTGGTCGATGATGGCGGCGGCGAAAGGATCGAAAAACCGGCGGCCGGGCAGCGGCGTGGCCAGGGTCTCTGGCGCGCTGGTCTGGTCGCGGTCGTCGATGACCCGCAGCTCGATGGTGACCGGCAGGTTGGCCCAGGGATGTTGCGAGAAATCCTCGATCAGAGTCTCGTTGAACGCCGCCCGCGAGCCGGAAATCGGCAGCGGCAATGGCACCCTGATCGCCGCGCGCGGCTCGGGCTCGACGGCCAGGCCATGGCGGCGGTCGACCTCGGCCAGATCGAGCCGGATGGTGGCCTCGCCGGAGCGGATGCCGTAATCGTCCTCGGCCTCGAAGGGCAAGGACATCTCGCCGCGCGCGGCGGTGGTGATCTCGTCGATCACGCGCACCTGCGGGGCGGTGTCTTCGGCGAGCGCGATCTGCCAGTCGCGGCCGCCCGGGCCGTCGATCACCAGCGCCCCGGGCTGGCGCACCTCAAAGCTCTGCGAGGCCTCGGCCACGCTTTCCACCTCGGCAGTGCGGCCCGAGACCGTCTCGCGCGCTGTCAGCGCACCGACCTCGCCGTAAAACCGCAGGGTGATGCGACTGCCCTCGGCCACCTCCAGCGTGCCGCCGGTCTGATCGGCAAGGTAGAGCGACGGCAGGCCGGTATAGGCCGGCGGCTCGACCCAGCCTTCCCAGGTCGGGCCAGAGGCCAGCGCCTGGCCGCCGGCGGTGACGCCGGTGACCGAAGAGACCTTCCAGAACGAGCCGAAGAGCAGCGCCACCGCCAGCGCCAGAACCGCCACGTAGCGCAGGGCAAAGGGATCGCGCCGCGACACCCGCAGATCCGGCGACACGGCGCGCGCCTCGGCGGCGCGCGCGGCCATGCGATCCTGATGCGCCTGCCAGACCGCGACCGAGGCGGCATCACTGCCGCCGATCGCCTGATTGTCACGCAGGGTTTGCAGCGGCCGCCCCCGCAGCGTCGCATCGAGCCGGTCGAGCGCCTCGTTGCGGCGCGGCCGGCGGAACCGGCGCAGGCCAAGGCCCAGCGTCAGCAGCCCGCCCAGCGCAAAAAGCACGATCAGCGCCCAGACCGCCTCGAGCGGCAGGAGATCCTGCATACCGAGCATCAGGAGGGCAAGCGCCACAAGCGCCAGCGACCACAGCGGCCAGAAGGCACGCGTCACACGCTCGGCCCAGAGGCCGAGATATGTCAGGGTCACCGCGCCGCGAATGCGGCTCACACTCTCAAGATACCGTGTCGTCCGGGGGATGATACCGCTCCATACTGACCGGCCCGAACGCGGGGGCGCGTCAGAGCCACTCGGGGATGGTATCGCGGTTTATCATTTCGTCAAAGGTCGGACGGGCGCGGATGACAGCAAATTTATCATCCCGCACCAGAACCTCGGGGATCAGCGGGCGGGTGTTGTATTCGCTTGCCATTACAGCACCATAGGCCCCGGCCGAGCGGAAGGCGACCAGAGCGCCGGGGGCCAACGGCGCCATCATCCGGCCCTTGGCAAAGGTATCCCCCGATTCGCAGACCGGGCCGACGATGTCATAAGCGGTCTGTTCGACCCCGGCCTCGGGCTCGATCACTGGCACGATATCATGCCAGGCATCGTACATCGCCGGGCGGATCAGGTCGTTCATCGCGCCGTCGAGGATCAGGAACTGCCGGTCCTCGCCCTGTTTGACGTAGATCACCTTGGACACCAGGATACCGGCATTGCCGGCGATCAGCCGCCCCGGCTCGATCTCGACCTCGCAGCCGAGGTGGCCGACGGTCTCCTTGATCAATGCGCCGTATTCCACCGGCAGCGGCGGCGCCTCGTTCGAGCGGGTGTAGGGAATACCCAGCCCGCCGCCGAGATCGAGGCGTTGGATGTCATGGCCGTCGGCGCGCAGCGTTTCGGTCAGTTCGGCCACCTTGCGGTAGGCCAGCCGGAACGGCTCGAGCTCGGTAAGCTGCGAACCGATATGCACATCGATGCCCACCACCTTGAGGCCCGGCAGGCTGGCGGCATGGGCATAGACCTCGCGGGCGCGCGAAATCGGGATGCCGAACTTGTTCTCGCTCTTGCCGGTGGCGATCTTGGCGTGGGTCCTGGCATCGACATCCGGGTTCACCCGGATGGTGATCGGCGCCTCGACGCCCAGCGCGCTGGCGACTTCGGAGATCACCGCCATTTCCGGCTCGCTCTCGACATTGAACTGGCGGATGCCGCCGGTCAGCGCAGTGCGGATCTCCTCATGCGTCTTGCCGACACCGGAAAACACGATCCGCTCGCCCGGCACGCCGGCCGCCCTGGCACGGGCATATTCGCCGCCCGAGACCACATCCATCCCCGCCCCGGCCTGCGCCAGCGTCTTCAGGATCGCCTGGTTCGAGGCCGCCTTCATCGCGTAGCAGACCAGATGCGGCAGACCGTTCAGCGCCTCGTCGAACAGGGTGAAATGGCGCAGCAGCGTGGCGGTGGAATAAAGATAGAACGGCGTGCCGACCGTGGCGGCAATCTCGGCCACGGGCACGTCCTCGGCGAAAAGCGCGCCGTCGCGGTAGAGAAAATGATCCATGGCGGCGGTCATAGCAAAACCGCCGGTGGGATCAATGGGCGATCAGCGCCGCGTGCCGGGCGCCGCGCCGCGCCCGAGTGCCACCTGCACCGCCTGCGCCTGCCGCGCCGCCACCGCCCGAAATCGGGGCGCGAAGCGCGGATTCATCACGCCTTCGCCATGGGCCAGCTGATAGAGCGCGTGGCGCGGCGTGCCGGTGCCGCTGACAAGCGCCGGGCCGTCGACGGTCAGGCCGATATCCCAGCCCATGATGCCGCATTCCGGCAGGAGCGCATGGGCCGCAGAGGCCAGTTCGCAGGCCGCGCGCCAGTCAGGCAGCCCCTGCCCCGTCAGGCGCCGGCCGGTAACCGGATGGCTGCTGCGCCACTCGGTGTCAGGCCCGCTGCCCCGACGGATCTCGCCCAGCGTGCCATCGGACAGGTCGACCGGGCAGAGCATTCCCACGCCCGCATCCGGCAGGCAGGCCAGCGCATAGAGCACGGCAGGCGCCTGCGGCGCTTCGGCCAGGGTCACCAGCCGGAGGGTGACAAGCGCCGGGCCGGTCAGCGCCGTCAGTGCGCCGTGCTGACGCAGCGCGCTCTGGAACACCAGGCCGGTGCGGCCGTGATCCCGCATCACCTCTTCGGCAAAGCTCGCCAGATCGGCGCAACGGCCATTGGCAAAGCGCAGGAAGCGGCCTTCGTCGTCGATCCGGTCGATGCGCGGCGCGCCGGTGCTGAGCCGGCCGAAGGTCGGCTTGGCCAGCAGCGGATAACGCGCTCCGGCGGAGAGAAAACCCAACAACTGGCCGGTGTTCCTGAGCCGGGGAATGCCGCCAAAGGCATGGCTCTTGCCGACGGTGGCCTGGGTCTCGGCGGTGGGCATTCCGCGTTCGGCAAGGTACTGCACCAGCGCCACTTTGTCGGAAACGATGGCGTCGTGGAGCCAGACCCCATCCGGGGAGAGCGAAAGATTGAGCTCGCGGCTGGCCTGTTCGCCAAGAAAGCGCGCGCGGCCGCGGCCGGTGTGCGCGTTGTCGTAAAGCCCGAAATCGTAATATTCGCCGGTGTCGATCCCGGTGCCCCTGACCCGCAGCGCCAGCATCTGGGCATATTGCCTGACCGGCCCGACACCGTGTTCGCGGGCCACCCGCATCAGCCGGCCCTGGCCTGCGGCGGGTGGCACGGAAACGGGTGTCTTGTTGGCAGAGACAAAGGTCATGGCGCGCTGTGGAATCCCCTGGCTGAGTCCGGCCATAATTTCCCAGCCAAATATGGCTGGAATGGGGCAGCTGCGTTACAAACGCGGGAATTCTGGTAGAGGAATGCGCGCTAAGGTATAGGCCGGCTGCGCAGGAAGAGGTAGAGCGGCAGGCCGCAGGACAGGCCGATCAGAAAGGTTGCCGGAATCGCCAGCAGCGCCTCCCAGTTGCGGCGCACCGCCACCTCGGCGGCGATCCAGAGGGTCAGCGCCAGGGCGGCAATCGTCAGGTCCCAGACCAGCCCGCTGGTCGCCGCATTGGCGTGCCAGGCCGCCACCAGGCCCGGCAGGTCAAACCCGTTCTGCGAAAACCAGCGTAGGAGATAGGCCATCGGATGCACCGCCCCCCAGAGCGCGAGCGCGAGGTAGAGCCAGCGAAGCGGAGAGACCCCGGCCATGGCGTTCAGCTCGAGCCGCCGGAAAGGCCGACCTCGGCGGTGCCGGTGACCGACAGGTTCACCGGCGTCCTGGCCTCGGGCCGCTCCGGTTCGCCGTCGACGCCACAGGCCGCCAAAAGCACGAACGCGGCCAGCGCCGCGAGGCGGCTCATGCCAGCGCCTCTTTCCAGCGCGCCACCTGTTCGCGCACCCGCGACGGCGCGGTGCCGCCATAAGAGGTGCGCGAGGCCACGGAATTATGCACGCCCAGCACGTCAAAGACGTCCTGGGTGATATGCTCATGCACCGATTGCATCTCTTCGAGGCTCAGGTCGGGCAGATCGCAGCCCTTGGCCTCGGCCTTGGCCACCAGCGAACCGGTGACGTGATGCGCATCGCGGAACGGCATGCCCAGCACCCGCACCAGCCAGTCGGCCAGGTCGGTCGCGGTCGAGAACCCGGTTGCGGCCGCGGCCTCGAGGCTGTCGCGATTGGCCGACATGTCCTTGACCATCCCCTCCATCGCGGCCAGCGCCAGCATCAGGTTGTCGGCGGCGTCGAAGACCTGTTCCTTGTCTTCCTGCATGTCCTTGGAATAGGCCAAGGGCAGCCCCTTCATCACCGTCATCAGCGCCACGTTGGCGCCGAAAATGCGGCCGATCTTGGCACGGATCAGCTCGGCGGCGTCGGGGTTCTTCTTTTGCGGCATGATCGAGGAGCCGGTCGAGAACCGGTCCGAGAGCGTCACGAAGCGGAACTGCGCCGAGGACCAGATCACCAGCTCTTCGGCCAGGCGGCTGAGGTGCATGGCGCAGATCGAGGCGGCGGCGAGGAATTCCAGCGCGAAGTCCCGGTCAGACACGGCGTCGAGCGAATTGGCGGCGGGGCGGTCGAAACCCAGCGCCTGCGCCGTTGCCTCGCGGTCGATCGGAAAGGAGGTGCCGGCCAGCGCGGCGGCGCCGAGGGGGCATTCGTTCATCCGGCGGCGGGCGTCCTGGATGCGCGAACGGTCGCGGGCGAACATTTCGACATAGGCCATCATGTGGTGGCCCCAGGTGACAGGCTGGGCGACCTGCAAATGGGTAAAGCCCGGCATCACCCAATCGGCCCCGGCCTCGGCCTGGGCCAGCAGCGCCTTGATCAGCGCGCCCAACGCCTGATCGACCGCATCAAGCTGGTCGCGGGTCCAGAGTTTGAAATCGGTCGCCACCTGGTCATTGCGCGAGCGGCCGGTGTGCAGACGGCCCGCCGGTTCGCCGATCACCTCTTTCAGCCGGGCCTCGACATTCATGTGAATGTCTTCCAGCGCGGTGGAAAAGGCGAACCCACCACCCTCGATCTCTGACAAGATCGTGAGAAGCCCTTCCCTGATCGCCTCGGCGTCTCTACCGTCGATAATGCCTTGGGCGGCCAACATCGCCGCATGGGCGCGGGAGCCTTCGATATCCTGTGCGGCCATGCGCTGATCGAAGCCGATCGAGGCATTGATCGCCTCCATGATCGCGTCCGGTCCAGCGGCAAAGCGGCCGCCCCACATCTGGTTTGAGGATTTGTCTGACATGAAGCTCACTCGTCGGGGATTGAATGCATCGGCTCTTGCTGCCGCTGTCTATATGGGCTTGGGGGCAAGCGCAAATGCTGCCGATCCCGCCGCGCTCGAGGCGCTGCGCGAGGGCGACATGCAAAAGCTCAAGGTGCATCCCGCCCCGGTCTCGGTGCCGGCACGGGATTTCACTGATTTCGATGGCGCGGCGCTCAACCTCGACGATTACCTTGGCAAGGTGGTCCTGCTGAACTTCTGGGCCACCTGGTGCGCGCCCTGCCGCAAGGAAATGCCGATGCTGGCCGATCTCCAGACCGAGCTGGGCGGCGAGGATTTCGAGGTGGTGACGCTGGCCACCGGCCGCAACCCGGCGCCCTCGATGACCCGGTTCTTCGAAAGCATCGGTGTCGACAACCTGCCGCTGCACCGCGATCCCGATCAGGCGATAGCCCGCGGCGTCCGGGTGCTGGGCCTGCCGACAACGGTGATTCTCGACCGCGAAGGCCGGGAGATCGCCCGCCTTGAAGGTGACGCCGATTGGTCGGGCGAGAGTGCCAAGGCCATTTTGCAAGCGATGATTGACAGCTGACCCCTTGGAATAGCGCCGCTTTTCGCGCCTCCTGACCTAACGGCAACAGGCCGCCGACGCCTGCCGCGGTGCAGCATTAAATATGCTGCAAGCGCGGCAACTCGTGTTATACTGGCCGGTGACAGAAATCGTGGCGAGCGCCACGTCCGGGCGTGCCCGGTGCCGCGAAGGACGACACGGAGAGATGCAGACAGGCTTGAAGCAGGCCCTCGACAGCTGGAACGCCTGTCTTGCCATGGGCGCGCTGGCCGCGCAGGCCCAATGCGTCATCGCCTATCGCAGCCTCGGCATGTTTGGCGGCTGGTCGGTTGCACGGGATGAAACCACCCGCATGTTCACCGAAAAGCCGGCGGCCTTTTTCGAGGCCAATCTGGCTGCGGCGCTGGCGCTGGCGTCGGGCCAGCGCCCAGAGCAGGTGACGTTGGCCTGGGTGGCGCCGCTGTCGGATGCCGTGGGCGACAACCGGAGCCGGCTTGCAAAACGCGGGCCTGCCGGGCCGGGAGCCCTGTTCGGAAACCTTGCATAAACAGGAAAGACTGATGAATCTGCTTGTCAAACAACTTGAAATGTCGGCGGCCTGCCTTCAGATGGCCAACCGCGCCTTCGAATCCAACATGCGCCTTGCGCAGGTCATGATGACTTCGGCCTTCGAGAGCGCCAAGCTGCTCTCGCCGGTGGGTCCGGTCGTGGCCACCCCGGCAAACACCGCAGCCGAAGCGCCCGGAAAACCGGCGACGGCCAAGCCGGCCGCCCGCAAGGCCCCGGCGCGCAAACCCGCGGCGAAACCGGTGAAACCGGTCGCGGAAAAACCGGCCCCCGCCGCACCGGCTGCCAAGACGGCTAGCGCACCGGCCCAGGTGACAAAACCTTCGGCCAAGGTCGAAACGCCGAAGCCCGCAGCCAAGGTCGAGGCACCGACGGCCGAGGCGCCGAAACCTGCTGCCAAGGTTGAGGCGCCCAAGACAGACGCACCGAAACCTGCTGCCAAGGTCGAAGCGCCGAAAACCGAAGAGGCCAAGCCCGCCGCCAAGGCCGAAGCGCCCAAGACAGTCGCACCGAAGCCCGCTGCCAAGGTCGAAGCGCCGAAAACCGAGGTGGCGAAGCCTGCTGCCAAGGCTGACGCGCCGAAAACAGAAGCGGCGAAGCCTGCTGCCAAGGCCGAAGCGCCGAACGCAGAAGCGTCAAAGCCCGCTGCAACAACCGAAACGCCGAAAATTGATGCTCCCAAGGCAGAGGCCCCCAAGGCGGCCGCGAAACCGGCCGCCCCGGCGCGGCGCACCCGCAAGCGCATGCCCGCAACGCCCAAGCCGATGCCGGGCTCCAAGTAAGCTCGGCTTCAAGGCTCAAGAGCTCCACGACCCCCGCCACCGGCGGGGGTTTTTTCTTGCCTAGCCCCGGGCCTGCCCCGGCGCCAGCCTCACCATCGCGCCCCAGCTCAGCGCGATGAACAGCGCCGCCGCGGCAAGACAGAGCGCCACGCCGCCAATCTGATAGGCCAGCCCCGACATCAGCGTGCCCAGAAGCCGGCCCGCCGCATTGGCCATGTAGTAGAAGCCGACATCCAGCGTCACGCGGTCGTCGCTGGTGAAGGCGAGGATCAGGTAGGAATGCAGCGCCGAGTTCACCGCAAAGAGCGCCCCGAAAATCAGCAGGCCGATCACCAGCACCCCGGTCAGCCACGGGGCCGGCGCGCCAGACATCACCACCAGCGCCGCCAACGCCGCCGGCACCGGGATCAGCGCCGCCACCCAATGCCGCGCCAGGGCGGCAATTTCGGGGTCGGGCCGGGTTCGGGCGTGCAACAGCCGTGGCGCTGCGGCCTGCACCGCGCCATAGAGGATGGTCCAGACCGCCATGAAACTGCCGATCATGAAAAAGGCCGCGCGGTTGCCGGCTTCGGTGCCATCCGACAGCGCGGCGTAGAAATAGATCGGGATGCCGACCACGAACCAGACATCGCGGGCGCCAAAAAGGAACACCCGCGCCGCGCTCAGCCAGTTGATCTCGCGGTTCTTCGATATCACCTCGCGGAACTTCGCGTCCTTGCGCCCCATCGACAGCCCCGGCGGCATGCGCAGCGCGACAGCCAGGAGGATCAGGGCCAGTACCGCCGCCATGCCCAGCACCGAGGCGGTGAAGCCGAAAAGGCCCAGCGCCGCAGCGCCGGCCAGAAAGCCGAGGCCCTTGACCGCGTTCTTCGAGCCGGTCAGCAGCGCCACCCAGCGAAACAGCCCGCCGCCCTCTTTCGGGGCCAGCACCTTGACCGCTGATTTCGATGACATCTTGGCCAGGTCCTTGGCCACGCCGGAAGCCCCCTGCACCGCCATCACATAGGCCACCGAGGCGCCCACCGCCCAGCCGGGATCGAGCTGCGCCAGCGCCAGCAGCGCCAGTACCTGCACCCCCAGCCCGGCATACAATGTCGAGGTCAGGCCAAAGCGCGCGGCGATCCAGCCGGCAGCGAGGTTGGTCACCACGCCGGCGATCTCGTAGAGCACGAAGAGATAGGCCAGCTGTACCGGGCTGAAGCCCAGGGTGTGAAAATGCAGCAGCACCAGCATCCGCAGCGCGCCATCGGTGAGCATGAACGCCCAATAGGCCGCGGTGACGGCAATATAGGCGGCAAGCCCGTTCGGGGTCTCAGCGGTCTGAGCGGTCATTGCTTCGGCTCCGCTCTCAGAGGTCCGCGCCGACCATCAGGGCAACATCGGCCAGCCGGTTGGCATATCCCCATTCATTGTCGTACCAGGCATAGATCTTCACCTGCGTGCCATTCACCACCATCGTCGAGGGCGCATCGACGATCGCGGACCTTGGGTCATTGGTGTAATCGGTCGAGACCAGCGGCCGGATCTCATACCCCAGAATGCCCTTGAGCGGACCTTCGGCGGCGGCCGCTTCGAACAGCGTGTTGACCTCTTCGGTCGAGGTTTCGCGCGCCACTTCGAAAACGCAATCGGTCAGCGAGGCATTGAGCAGCGGCACCCGCACCGCATGGCCGTTCAGCTTGCCGGCAAGCTCCGGGTAGATCAGCGTGATCGCCGTTGCCGATCCGGTGGTGGTGGGGATCAGCGAATTCAGCGCCGACCGGGCGCGACGCAGGTCCTTGGCGGGACGGTCGACGATGGTCTGGGTATTGGTCACATCATGGATCGTGGTGATCGACCCATGTTTGATGCCGAGGCTCTCGTGGATCACCTTGACCACCGGCGCGAGGCAATTGGTAGTACAGCTTGCCGCCGTGACGATGCGGTGACCGGCCGGATCATAGCGGTCGTGATTCACCCCCATCACGATATTGGCGGCGTTGCCGTCCTTGACCGGGGCGGAGACCACGACCTTTTTCACGCCCGCGTCGAAATAGGGCTGGAGCGTGGCCGCACTCTTGAAGACCCCGGTGCAATCGATCACCACGTCCACCCCCTCGAGCGGCAGATCGGCGATCTCACGGCTTTGCCGGCAGGGGATGCGGGTGCCGTCGATGGTGATGCTTTGGTCATCGGCGGCAAAACTGGCGGGCCAGCGGCCATGCACCGTGTCGAACTCCAGAAGATGCGCGTGCATTGCCGGGTCGCCGACCGCATCGTTGACAAAGACGATCTCGGCGCCGCGTTCGAGAAGCGGACGCAGGGCGAGCTTGCCCATCCGCCCGAGGCCGTTCAAGGCATAGGTGGTCATGCAGTTTCCTTTTCGCGGCCGATGTCATCGACCCTGTTTTGCAGCGAGACGCGGTCGAGCGCATCGAGCGGCAGCGCGGCAAAGGCGATGATCCGGTGCCGCATCATCGCGTAGGTCTGTTGAAAGGCCAGGCTGCGCTCGGCCGCGCTGCCGGTGGCCTTGACCGGATCGGGCAGGCCCCAGTGGGCGCTGATCGGCTGACCCTGCCAGGCCGGGCACTCCTCGTTGGCGGCGCGGTCGCAGACGGTAAAGACGAAATCGAAGGTCGGCGCCTCGGGCCCCTGGAATTCATCGACGTTCTTGGCCCGCAGATCGCCGGTCGGAATGCCCTTGGCGGCCAGTATCTCGAGCGCCATCGGGTTGAGCTCGGAACCGGGCCTGGTGCCGGCCGAATGGGCGTTGAACCGGTCGCCCGCCACATCGCGCAGGATCGCCTCGGCAAAGATCGACCGGACGGAATTGCCGGTGCAGATGAACAGAACGTTGTAGCTGCGGTCACGCATGGTCTGGCTCCTGTCGGACAGGGGGTGGAAGATCGGCGGGCAGAGATCGGGCCGCCCGCGACAGCAATCGAGAAACAGATCGCTCACCAGACCCTGCGCCGCCTTTGTGTCAAGCGCGTAAAGCAGCGAGGTGCCGCGCCGGGTCTGGGAAATCAGGCCGACCCGGGTGAGCGCGGCAAGATAGACCGAAAGCGTCGAGGCCTTGTGCCCCAGCACCTCGGCGATCTCGCCGGCCGGCAGCGCATCGGGGCAGCGCCGGACCAGCAGGCGAAACACCGCAAGGCGCTGCGGATGGCTGAGCGCGGCGAATTGTTCGGTGAGGGTGGAGGCTTTTTTTTCCATATTTTGTGAAATATCGAATGAAAGATGATTCCACAACGGAAAAGCGCCGCCCGTCTTCCGCGTCGAAGGTCGGGCTTTTATCCCTGCCCCGGCGCCGATAAGGTTTCGGAAACCTTGGAAAACCGCCCGACATGCCGCTGCCCCGCCGTCATTTTCTGACCCTGACCGCCGCTGCCCTGGCCCTGCCGGCGCAGGCCGAGGCGCCGCCGGTGATTGCCGCGGCGGCCTCTTTGCGCTTTGTCATGCCGGCCTTGACTGCGGGCTTTGCCGCCGCTGGCGGAGGGCCGGTGCGGGTGGCTTTTGGCTCCTCCGGGACGCTGGCACAGCAGATCCGAAATGGCGCCCCGTTCGAGCTCTTTCTGTCGGCCGATGCCGCCTATGTGCAGGTTCTGGCCGATAGCGGTGCGGTTCAGGCGGCCGCCACGGTCTATGCCCGCGGCCGCCTGGCGCTGATCGCGCCGCACGGCGGGCTGGCAGTGGATGCGGCGATGGACGGGCTCGCCGCGGCGCTGGCCCGGGGCGAGATCCGCCGCTTTGCCATCGCCACCCCGGAACATGCGCCTTATGGCCAGCGCGCCCGCGAGGCGCTGCTGCATCGCGGGCTCTGGGAGGCCATCGCCCCGCATCTGGTCTTTGGCGAGAATGTCGCCCAGGCGGCGCAATTCGCAAGCTCGGGCAATGCGCAGGGCGGGCTGGTCGCGGCCTCTCTGGCGGCGGCCGACACCCTGCGGGCACGGGCCGAAAGCGCGCTGATCCCCGACGCCTGGCACAGCCCGCTTGACCAAAGCATGGTGCTGACGCCCAAGGCTGGCGCGACCGCCCGGGCGTTTCACGAGTTCATGCAAACACCGGCGGCGCAGGAGATCCTGGCCGCCTATGGCTTTGCCGCGCCGGAGCCCGCCTGATGGACTGGCCCGCGCTCTGGCTCTCACTGCATCTGGCGGGTTGGACGGTGGTACTGCTCTTACCGGTGGCGGTGTTTCTCGGCCGCTTCATGGCCTTTCATCGCTTTGCCGGCAAAGGCGTCGTCGAGGCGCTGGTGATCCTGCCGCTGGTTCTGCCGCCAACGGTGCTGGGGTTCTACCTGCTGGTGGCCTTCGGCGCCGAAAGCCCGGTGGGCCAGCTCTGGCAGGGCGCGTTCGGCGGGCCGCTGGTGTTCAGCTTCGAGGGGCTGGTCGCGGCTTCGGTGCTGTTCAACTTGCCGTTTGCGGTGCAACCCGCCCAGCGCGGCTTCGAGGCGGTGCCGCGCGAGGTACGCGAAGCGGCGGCCTGCTGCGGCATGGCCCCGCTGACGGCGCTCTGGCGTGTCGAGCTGCCGCTGGCCTGGCCCGGGGTGCTGACCGGCATGGTGCTGACCTTCGCCCATGTGCTGGGCGAATTCGGCATCGTGCTGATGGTCGGCGGCGCGATCCCGGGCGAGACGCGGACAGTGGCGATCTCGATCTACGACCGGGTGCAGGCCTTTGACATGGCCGGCGCGGCGCAGATGTCGGCGGTGCTGCTGGCAATCTCGCTGGTGACCATCGCGGTGACCTTCCGGCTTTCGGCGCGCGCCGGGCGGAGGCTGTCGTGACGCTCGAGGTGGCGGTCAGTTCCGGGGCGCCGATCCCGCTCGATGTGGCGTTTCAGGTCGAGGCCGGCGAACTGCTGGCGCTGGTCGGGCCCTCCGGCGCAGGCAAATCCACCCTGCTCCGGGCGATTGCCGGGCTCTGGCAACCGGACCAAGGCCGCGTCGCCGTGGGCGGCGAGACCTGGCTCGATACCGCGCGGGGCACGCGTCTGCCCACCCATCGGCGGCGGCTGGGCGTGGTGTTCCAGTCTTACGCGCTGTTCCCGCAGATGACGGCACTGGCCAACGTGATGGCCGCCGGCGCCGATGAGACGCGGGCGCGCGCCGTGCTGGAGCTGGTGCATCTGGGCGGGCTCGAGGCACGCCGGCCGGCGGAGCTTTCGGGCGGGCAGCAACAGCGGGTCGCGGTGGCCCGGGCGCTGGCGCGCGATCCGGCGGTGCTCTTGCTCGACGAGCCGTTCTCGGCGGTCGACCGGGGCACCCGCGAGGGGCTTTACGCCGAGATCGAGCGGCTCCGGGCACATCTGAACATGCCGGTGGTGCTGGTGACCCACGACATGGAGGAGGCCCGCCGGCTGGCCGACCGCATCGTGGTGATCGACCGGGGCCAGGTGCTGCGCGACGGGCCGACCGAGGATATCCTGTTCGATCCGCGCGCCCTGCGCGGCATGGGATTGCGCGAAGCCGGAGCAACGCTGACGGCGCGGATCGATGGCCAGGAGGGGGACGGGCTGACCCGGCTGCGCAGCGCCGGCGGGCCGCTCTGGCTGCCGCGGATCAGCGGCACCCCGGGCGATCTGGTGCGGGTGCGGATCATGGCGCATGACGTCATGCTGGCCCGCCGCCGCCCCGAGGCGATTTCGGCGCTCAACGTGATCCCCGGGGTGATCGAGAGCCTGCTGCCGGGCGACGGGCCGGGCGCGCTGGTGACCCTGACGGTCGGCGACGAGGTGCTGTTGGCGCGGATCACCCAGCGTTCGGTGCAGGCGATGGGGCTGGCGGTCGGACAAAGCTGTTTCGCGCTGGTCAAGTCGATGGCGGTGGCCCGGCATCAGGTCGGGCGCGAAGACCCGTAGACCTGGCGCCGGCCCCCAGTGCGGGTACGCTGGCGCATGGCGCCCCATTGGAACCGCATAGAGCAGGATCGGCGGGCAACGGGACATGCGAGGGTGAGTGGGCACCGTTCGGCGTTTTCGCAAAGGGATGCGGCGCGTCTGGGGGACGGGGAGAGAGGCCCCGGATCATATGTCCGGGGCGGAAAGGCGGCGGCGGGGCCCCGGATCAGGTCCGGGGCGGGCGACGGCTCAGAGGCCGTTGACCGGCACCTTGAGCACCGGGTTGCCGTCCTTGTCGCGCGGCACCTCGCCGGCGCGCATGTTGACCTGAAGCGAGGGGATGATCAGCTTGGGCATGGCCAGCGTGGCATCGCGTTCGGTGCGGAACTTGATGAAATCCTCGCGCGTCTTGCCGCCACCGACGTGGATGTTGTGCGCCTTTTCCTCCGCCACCGTGGTCTCCCACTGGATGTCGCGGCCGTTGGGGCCGTAATCGTGGCACATGAACAGCCGCATCTCGTCCGGCAGGCGCAGCACCTTCTGGATCGAATCGTAGAGCTCGCCGGCATCGCCGCCGGGGAAATCCGCCCGCGCCGAGCCGCCGTCAGGCATGAAGAGCGTGTCGCCGACAAAGGCCGCATCGCCGATCACATGGGTCATGCAAGCCGGAGTATGCCCGGGCGTATAAAGCGCAAAGGCCTCCATCGTACCGATCATGTAGCGATCGCCATCCTCGAACAGCTTGTCGAACTGGCTGCCATCGCGCTGAAATTCGGTGCCTTCGTTGAACACCTTGCCGAAGGTGTCCTGCACCACCATGATTTTCGATCCGATGCCGATCTTGCCGCCGAGCCGGTCCTGAATATAGGGCGCGGCCGAGAGGTGATCGGCATGAACATGGGTTTCGATGATCCACTCGAGACGACACCCCTGCTCTTCGATCGACCGGATCAGCGCATCGGCGTGATCATAGGTGATCCGCCCTGCCGCATAATCGATGTCCATGACGGAATCGATGATCGCACAGGCGTCCGACCCCGGATCCCGGACGATATAGGAAATCGTATTCGTGGCCTCGTCAAAGAAAGCCTGCACCTGCGGGGTAACGGTCATGTTCACGGGATAGCTGGTCATAATGCCTCTCCTGATCCGGGGCGCCCTGCGGCGCCTTTGGCCTGACGTCAGTTAAACTAGCATGAAAGACGTTTCAATACATAGCAATGTTTGAATGCGTCAATCGAAACACCGCGACAAGGGTTTTGCTACGTAGCGGAACCCTGTGAAGTTTTTTCTTGCAGCGGATTTCTGAACACTGGTTCATGTGGCCCGGGCGATGGCGATGACTCGGACTGGACGCGCAGATTGACGCCCCCTCAATTCACGCTCAAATCACGATATATCGTGGCATCCGTGAATTTCCTGTCAATATCTTCACTCAAAGTTAACCCAGGATTAAAGGGAGTGACGTGATGCCTTTGCGCGTCATCCTATACCGATGCCCCGGAATCGACTGTGGCGCAAATACCACCGCAAATGTGAACGCGCACAAAATTCACGTTTTACATTACCAATCTGACGCAAATTCTTAATATCTCCGTATAAAACGAGCATACTAGTCTCAAAAAATGCCCAAAATAAGGGCAGCAATAAAAAATCATAACCGCCCACAAGGGTGGACAGTAGAGGTAGAGCAAATGGCAAGAATCAGTGTCTTTGGCATTGGGTATGTAGGCGTGGTCTCAGCGGCCTGCCTGGCCCGCGACGGTCATCAGGTCATCGCGGTCGATGTCGAGCCGGGGAAGGTCGAGGCGATCAATGCGGGGCTTTCCCCAATCGTCGAAAACGGATTGGATGCGCTTATTGCGCAGGTTGTCGGCGACGGCAAGCTGTCTGCCACGGACGACGTGCAGCACGCGATCGACAACAGCGACGTCTCCTTTATCGCCGTCGGCACGCCCAGCGCGCCGGATGGCTCTGTCGGGCTGACCTATGTCGAGACCGCCTGCCGCAACATCGGCGCGGCAATGGCGAAAAAGCAGGGCTACCACAGCGTGGTCATCCGCTCGACCATCGTCCCCGGCTCGACCGAGCACACCTGCATCCCGGCGCTGGAAGCCGCAAGCGGCAAGATCGCCGGGCGCGACTTCGGCGTCGGCTATTACCCCGAATTCCTGCGTGAGAGCACCGCGATCGAGGATTACGACGATCCCGGCCTGATCGTCTTCGGCGCGCTGGATCAGGGCACCGCAGACATCCTGACCGCGATCAACATCGACCTGCCCTGCGACATCAAAGTTGTCGATGTGCGCACCGCCGAGATGGTGAAATACACCTCGAACACCTGGCGCGCGGTCAAGGTGACCTTTGCCAACGAGATCGGCAATATCGCCAAGGCCGCCGGCCTCGACGGGCAGACGGTGATGGAGATTCTCTGCTCCGACACCAAGGTCAACATCTCGTCCTACTTCATGCGGCCCGGCTTTGCCTTCGGCGGCTCCTGCCTGCCCAAGGACGTGCGCGCCCTGCGCCATCTGGCGGAGACGCAGAACACGCCGGCACATCTGCTGAACGCGGTGCTCGAGGCCAACGAGGCACAGATCCGCCGCGCCGAGGCGATGGTGGAACGCACCGGGGCGAAAAAGGTCGGCTTCGTCGGCATTTCCTTCAAACCGGGCACCGACGACCTGCGCGAAAGCCCGCTGGCAGAGCTGGCGGCACGGCTGATCAGGAACGGCGTGCAGGTCGATGTCTATGATCCCTATGTGCACGAAGCCTATGCCAACGACAATTCGGCGGCGGGCCGCGGCAATGACGTGATCCCCGATCTCAAGGACCGGATGACCCCGGACCTGGATGCGATGATCCATGAGGCCGGCGCGATTCTGGTGGGCAACTTCTACCGCGACACGCTGGATACGCTCGAGGCCGCGGCCAAGGACCGCCCGGTGCTCGATCTGACACGGATGAACCGCCAGAAGGTGTCGGGCGGCACCTATGAGGGCATCTGCTGGTAAGCCAGCACTTCGCAACATCGTGATCGCAGAGAGGAGCCGAGCCATGCTTGCGCTCTCCCATATGGCCTATTTTTCGTTGGTCGTCCTGTTGGTGACCCTGGTGCCCAGAGCGGCACTGGGGGAGATCCAGTATGCGACCAACACGATCTTCATCATGGGCTTCCTGGGCACCTGGCGGTACAGCTGGGCGGCCATCAACTTTGCCCGCGCGGTGGTCTTTCGGCGGGTCATCCATCCGCGGCGCAAGCGTCTTGCGCGGCGGCGGTTCGCCCAACGGGCCGGCAGATCGCACATGTACATGCTGGTCACCTCCTACATGGTGGAGCCGGAGGTCACCCTGCCCGTCTATCGCAGCGTGTTCCGCGCCGCCGCGCGCGCCCGGGACGGGGCGACGATCGTGGCTTCGGTGGTCGATGGCGCCGACGCGCGGCTGATCCGACAGATCTACGAAACCCAGGCCGAGGACATGACCGGCGTTCAACTGATCGTCGACCGCATCAAGGCCAACGGCAAGCGCGACGCGCTAGCCCGGACCCTGCGCATCCTGGGTGGCCTTTCGCCCACCCACCGCGACATCCTCGTCTTTGTCGACGGCGACACCATGGTGCCCGAGGACATCTGGACCGAAAGCGCGCCGGTGTTCACCGATCTCAAGGTCGGTGCGCTGACCACCGACGAAGACGTCGAAGTCGGCCGCGAGAGCCTGTTCAAGGATTGGTTCGTGCTGCGCTTCAACCAGCGGCAGGTGATGATGTGTTCGATGGGGCTGTCCAAGCGGGTGTTGACGCTGACCGGGCGAATGAGCGTCTTTCGCGCCGATCTGGCCACCGATCCGACCTTCATTCAGGCCATCGGCCAGGATTTCCTCGACCACTGGCGGCTGGGCCGGGTGGATTTCCTGACCGGCGACGACAAATCCACTTGGTTCTGGCTGCTCAAGAACGGCTACGAGATGCATTACCTGCCGGATGTGCGCTCGGTCAGCTTCGAGTTTCAGCCGCGGCCGACGTTTCTAGACAGTTCCAAGACGCTGATGGTGCGCTGGTTCGGCAACATGATCCGCACCAACGGCCGGGCGCTGCGGCTCTCGCCGCGGCTGATCGGCGGTTTTACCTGGTGGTCGGTGCTCGACCAGCGGGTCTCGATGTGGACGACGCTTGTCGGGCCGATCACCGTGGCGCTGGCCGCGATCATGGTCAGCCCCTCGGTGATCCCGCTCTACATCGCCTGGGTGATGATCACCCGCTATATCTTCTGCGTCATCATCGCGCTGTTCCGGGGCAGCTGGTTTCCGGTCACCCATCCGCCGATCCTGTATTTCAGCCAGGTCGTGGGCGCGGCGCTGAAAACCTATGTCCTGTTCCGCATGGACAAGCAGAAATGGACCCGCCAGGGCGGCGGAACCGGCGGCGCGATCATCGCGCTGCGTGACAAGCTCAAGGCAACCGAAAGTGCCGCCCACCACGCGCTCGCGCTGGTCTGGCTGACGGTTGCGATCCTGTATTTTACCAAAGTCTGAGGTGCGCGATGCTTGACAAGATCACCATGGAAAAAGACGAACATGGCGCTCCCAAAGCGCCTCAGGTCCCGACCGAGTTCGGATTTGACAACGAGCACCCGGTACTGCCGGTGCCGTTCACGGCCCAGATCGGCGAGGCCCGCTTTACCGGCACCGGGGTTTCGGTGACGGCGGCCTACGTCGAATTGCTGAACGCGGTTCCGCCGGCGCTGATCAACAGCCGTCAGCCGGTGCGCCTGCGGTTCGATTTCGGCGGCTTCACCATCACCCTCTTTCCCGAGGCCAAGGTCAGCGTCAATGCCACCGGCGACGAGCTCACCTTGCAGTTCATCGACCCCACCGGCCCGCATCTGCCGCAGCTGCGGTATATCCTGAACACCTATATCGCCGGCGACGTCGTCAGCCTTGGCTCGATGATGAGCTACACCGGCCCGACCCAGCTCAAACAGCCGAAGGCGGGCGGCACCGAAGAGGACAACCGCCGCCGCCTCAAGAGCATCGGCGTGGTGCTGACCTCGCTGCTGCTGATCTATCTGGCTCTGAGCGCGCTCTTTGTGCGCTACACCACCAATTACGAGCTGCGCCCGGTCTTCATCATGCGCGCCGGCAATGAGATGCGCGCCACCAGCGGCGGCCAGATCATCTATCTCAACCCTGCCGCCGGCAAGGGCGAGGTGCTCTATTCGCTCTCGGCCACCACCGGCGACGTGCTGAATTTTCAGTCGCCCTGCGACTGCACCGTCACCCTGACCGATGGCATGTTCGAAGGCGCCACCGTGCTGCCGGGCGACAGCATCCTGATGCTGTTCGGCCAGGACGAAACCGTCAGCGTGCAGACCCAGATGAGCACCGAAGGCCTGTCGCGCGCGATGGCAGGCGAGGTGGTGCATCTTCAGATGAATGACGGCCGGGCGATCCCGGCGCAGATCATCCTGACCTCGGCCACCAGCGCCGCGGCGGAAGACGGCGATCTCTTCCTGCCGGTCCGGCTTCGGCCGCAGCCTGGCGCATTGACCGCCGATGATATCGGCAAATCCGCACGGGTGCGGATTTCCAAGGCACTTTTCGCCAAACCGTTTGAGAATGGGACGGACGGACAATGAAAGAGATCACCCCCCTGATCATCTGCGGTGGCAATGGCACGCGGCTCTGGCCGATCTCGCGCACGCACAGCCCGAAGCAGTTTCAACGGGTCGGCGATGCCGCGTCGCTCACCTTCTTCCAGTCCGCCGTCGAACGGCATTCCGGCGAAGGCTTCGGCACCCCGCTGATCGTCTCGTCCGCGAAACACGGCCGCACGCTGCATCGCCAGCTGCGCCAGATCGGCCGCGGCGCCGAGGTGATCCTCGAACCGATGGGCCGCAACACCGGCCCCGCCGTCCTTGCCGCCGCGCTCAAGCTGGCGGCCAGGGATCCGGATCAGCTGATGCTGGTGGTGCCGGCCGATCACGTGATCGAGGGCGACATCAACACCGCGATCAAGGCGGTGCAGCCGGGCGCGGAGGCCGGATACATCGTCACCTTCGGGATCAAGCCGCGTTATGCCGAAACCGGCTTTGGCTATATCACCGACGGCGGCCCGATCATCGCCCATCCCAACCTGCGCGAGGTCGAGCGCTTTGTCGAAAAGCCCCCCACCCGCAAGGCGCGGCTGCTGGTCGAGAGCGACATCGCCTATTGGGCCTCGGGCATCAGCCTGTTCAAGGCGGCGACCATCATCGAGGAATACGCCCGCTACGATCCCGAAACGCTCGACCACGTGGTGCAGGCGCTGAGCGGCGCGTCCGAGACCGCCGAGGGCCTGCTGCTTGACGGCGAAGCCTTTGGCCAGGCCGATGCCGAACCGACCGAAAAGGCGGTCTTCGAGCAGACAAGGCGCATCGCGCTCTGCCGGCTCGACGTGGAATGGAGCGATGTCGGAAGCTGGACCGCGATGTACGGCATTTCCAACACCGACGCCTCGGGCAATGTCATTCAGGGCGACGTGATCTCGGTCGAGAGCAAGAACTGCATGATCCGCTCGGAAACCCGTCTGGTGACCTGTGTCGGGCTCGAGGATATCATCGTCGTCGACACCGCCGATGCGCTGCTGGTCACCAAGGTGGGCCATTGCCAGTCCGTCAAGCAGGTGGCCGAACACTTGAAGTCGAACGAGCGCATCGAGGCCGAGAAACACCAGCGCACCGATTACGAATGGGGCAGCATCCGCCAGCTGGTGGCGCGCGATCACATGACGCTCTGCACCGTCACCGTCAAACCCGGCGGCACCATGCGGCTCGATCCCGCGCCGGGACGCGAGGCGATCGTGGCGGCGGGCGAGGTGCTGCTGACCAATGGCCGCACCCAGGCGCGGCTGCGCGACGGCGACCGCCAGACGCTGTGCCATCAGACGCGCACGACGTTGAGCAATCCGACCGACACGGCGGTCGAGGTGCTGGTCTTCACCATCGTCTTGCAGGAGGCCCAGCAGGACCTGGCCAGCAGTGCGCGTCATGCCTCGTGAACGGCACATGAGACGCGCCGGCCTCTGGGTTGCGGCGGTGATGGCGGCAGGCATGGCCCTGCCCGGTTTCGCCGCGCCCGACAGCCATGGCCAGCAGCAGCGGCAGGCCGTCCTGCGGCTGGCCGAGGCGGTGGCGGCGGATGAGGCCGCGCGGTTCGGCGCCCGGGCGCTGATGGCCGAAGCCGGCTTTGCGCTGCCGCCGGCGGCCGATGTCACGCCGATCGGGGCCCCCACCGGCGCGTCGATCTCGACCGGCAGTTTCGATCTGCGGATCGCGCTCGGCCGTCTGGCGCAGGCCTTCGGGCATGAGGACAACAGCGCCGTCCTGGCGGCGCAGGCCGGGCGCGGCCCCCAGGTGCGGATGATCGAAAGCGGCAGCCTCGGGCTGGCCGATCTGGCGGCGCTGATGGGCGAGGACGCGGTGCCCGGCACGGGCGGGCTCGAAGTGCGTGCGCCGCTGATCATCCGGCAGGGGGCCGAGCTGCGGATCGGGCCCGGCGAGCGGCTGGACCTCAGCCGCAGCCACGGCGCCTTCGTGCTGAATTTCGGCCGGCTGGTGCTGGAGGGCGCGGTGCTGCGCGGGGTCGGAGGCGAAAGCCCCGACAATGCGGAATTCGCCCCCTTCGTCACCACCACCGGCGCCGGCACGCTGCACGTGCGCGACGCCGAGATTGCCGATCTCGGGTTTGGCAGCACGGTCAAATATTCCGGTCTCTCGGTCATTCGCGGCGCGCTCGACCGGCCCGCCGCCGGCTCTTTCATCGCCAACAGCAAGATCGCGCGGATCAAGCGCATCTCGGTGCAGGCCGCCGAGGGGCTGGTGATCGACGGCAACCGGATCCAAGACGCGGGATCGGCCGCGCTGGTCATCCTGCACAGCCGCGACACCCGCGTCACCGCCAACCTTCTGGCCGGGCGCTCGGTGACCAACGCGATCCGGGTGCTCGACGGCTCTTCCGGCACGGTGCTGGCGGGCAATGCCATCCTTGAGGGCGACCGCGTCGGCATCCTGATCAAGAACGCCCCCGACCGCACCCGGGTCGAGGGCAATATCGTCTGGGCCCGCGATGGCAGCGGCATCAAGCTCGACCGGGCCCGTTGTGCCCGTGTCAGCGGCAATTACGTGATCGGCAACCGGCAGAAGGGCATCGAGGTACGCCACAGCCTGGCGGCGCATCTGGACGGCAACGTCCTGGTCAGCAACAAGAGCGCCGGCATCTGGGTGTCGGGCCAGCCCGCCGGCGCGGTGACTCGGATCGAGGACAATGTGCTCGACGCCAACGGCGCCGGCGTGGCCACGGCCACGGCCGAGGCGATCCTGCTGGAAGGCAACGATTTTACCCGGCAATTTCCGCGGTTTCTGGCCGGAGACCTGGGCCGGCAGGCGCGTTACATCGCCTCGGACATTACCGGCCGCGCGCCCATCGCGCTGGACGCGGCGGGCCTGGTGCCGATCGCCGATCTGCCCAGTCATTGCGGACAGGAGGGCTGAGCCATGGCAATGCGCCGAACCATCGTGCTGGCAACGGTGCTGGCCGGGACACTGGCCAGCGCCGGCCTCGCCCAGCCGCTGACCCTGCCGGCAGCCCCCGAAAGCCGCAGGATCGCGGTAGTGGTCGACCGTGGCATAACCCACACCCGCCAGTTGCCCGGCGCCGAGCTGCGGCGGCTGCGCAAGGCGATGGTCGGCAACAGGCCGCTGCGCGACGCCGATCTGCGCCGGCTGGCCGAGGCCGGGGACGGGCTGGCGGCACTGCGCATGGTCAAGCGCCTGCGGCCGCGCGGCCCGGCGGAACATGCCTCTGACATCGCCTATTACGCCAGCATCGCCTCGGGCGCCGGCCGGCAGGGCCTGTTCGACGATTTTGTCGCGGCGCTCTACCTGCTCGACCCCGCGCGCGAGCCGAAACACCGCGTGTCGCAATTTATCCGCGTGCTCTATCCCCATGCCTGGGCCGGCAACAGCCTGGCCCAGGATGCGCTGATCGCGCTCAATGGTCCGGGCAAGCTGTTTGGTCCGATGTCCGAGGCCACCCGCGCCCGCATCCGTCAGGAGGGCGGCGCGCGCATGGTGCTGGCACTGGCGATGAAGGATCTGAGCCGCGACGATCTGGATGCGGCGGCGCTGACCCGGGTGATCGGCTATCTCGAGCTGGCCGAACGCACGGGCGATCTGCCGGTCCGCACCATGGCGCAAAGCCTGCGCCGGAGCGCCGAGGCGCGGCAGCGGCACAGGGAGGCGACATGATGACGCGATGCGCAACATTCCGGCGGCGCGCCGCCGCGGCGATGCTGGGGCTGGGTGTGGCCAGTCTGGGACTGGCGGGGCCGGCGGCGGCTTCGGGCTATGGCTGCCGCGGCTTGGCAGAAGGGCAGTTCATGGCCAGCGTCGAGGGGCGCGAGGGCGTGTTCTTTCGCCTGCATCCCGACCTGCACAATCATCACCCGATGGCGCCGGAGACAATCGCCGATCTCGCCACACTCACGCAGGCGCTGGCCGCGAAGGGGACGGCACTGATCTATGCGCCGGTGCCGGTGAAATCGCTGGCGATGCCGAAATACCTGTCTCCCGCCACCACCAATTACGGCTTTGACTATTCGCTGGCCACCACGGTCTATCTCGACGCGCTGTCGCAATTGCAGGCGGCCGGGGTGCGCGCCGTCGATCTGCGCGCCGAAATGGTCGACGCCACCGGCCCCCTGCCCTATTTCCGCACCGATCCGCGGCTGACCGCCGAAGGAGCGCGCTTGGCCGCCGCCGCCATCGGCGCCGCGATCAAGGCGGTGCCGGGGATCGATGCGCTGGCGCAAGGCCGGTTCGAGACGGTGCCCACCGGTTCGGCCAGCGTGGCCTCGCACGCCCGCCTTGTCCGCCAACGCTCCTGCGCCGAGCCGCTGCCGCCGGCCGAAACCGCGACCTGGAAGACCAGCCGTACCTTTACCGCCGAGGGCGCGAGGGGCGTTGTCGCCTTGGTGGGCAGCGAGCATTCCGACACGCCGGAGGCCAATTTCGCCGGCTTTCTGGCGCAGCAAACCGGGCTCGACGTGGTGCAATATTCGGTGCCGGGTGGTGGTGCCTTTGCGGCGATTTCCACCTATCTGACCTCGGCCGAGTTTCAGAACGCCCGGCCCAGCGTGCTGGTCTGGGAACTGCCCCAGGCCGAGGCCCCGGGGCTTCATGACGACCAGCCGATGGCCGAACTGATCGCCGCCGCGCGCCACCGCTGCGACATCCCCCTCGAAGTCGCGCGCGACGCCGACGATCCCAAGACCCTGCGCGTCGATCTTTCGACGCTTGATACGGAGAGTGCGCACATGCTGTTTGTCGATGCCGCGGGCGCCCCGGCCCGCCGCGCGGTTCTGGCCTTTGGCAATGACGCGGGCGAGACCCGCCACCGCGAAATCCTGCGCCACCGGGCGCAGCTGCCCAGCGGGCGGTTCTATGCGCCGATGACCGGTCTCTGGAGCGCGGGCGTCAGCTCGGTCGCGGTGACGCTGGACGTGGATTTCGGCGAGCATGCGGAGGTGCGGGCATGTCTGCGCTGAGCCGTCTTCTGGGTGCGCCCTGCGTAATGGCGCTCTTGGCGCCGGCGGCGCTGCCGGCCGTGCCGCTCGATCTGGCCTTCCTGCCGCCGGCGGTCGAGGAACAATCGCTCTGCGGCCGCGCCGCGGCCGAGCGGCGCGTCGACGACGGCAGCCCCGGCGACGAGGACGCGCTGACCGAGATGGAACGCGCCCGCTATCTGCAACGCGACATCCGCCGTTATCAGAGCGCCGATCCCGACCGGCATTTCGACTTTATCGCCACCCTGCGCGCGCGGCTGTCGAGCGCGGACGCGCGCTTTTCAGGGGCGGCCGAGCTGATCGACCTGATCGGTCTGCACATCGACGCCGGCCGCTTCGATGCGCTTGAACAGGCCGGGCTTGTGGCGCAGCTGACGGCGCAACGCCCGCTGCTGACCAACGGCCAGAAAATGCAGCTGGCGCAGTTCCATCGCAATGGTATCGGCACTCCCGCCGACACCTCCGCCGCCGATGACCTGATCCTCGAGGCGGCCTTTGCCGGTCACCCCGAAGCGCTCCTTTTGGTGGCGCGGCGCATGGCCGAAGCGCGCCCCCTGCCCGGCTGGGACGCGCCGGAGGATCTGACCGCCACCATGGCCTTTGGCGGGCTGCTGGGACAGATGGACAGTGGCGTCTGTGCCCGCGCCGAACGCATCGCACACGAATACCTCACCGGAGGCATTGTCCGCCGCAATGCCGAGATCGGCTGGGCGTGGTATCGCTTCGCCGCCGATCTGGGTTCGGCCAGGGCGGCCTGGCGGATGGTGGAATTTCATCTCTCGGCCGCGGCCGAAGATCAGGACAGCGCCGAAATGCTGCATTACCTCCGGCGCGCCGTGGCCCGCGGCATCGTGGTCGATGACGGTTCCCGGGGGCGGCTCGAGGAGGGCGGCATCGACGCCGACACCCTGCGCGAGGTCCTCGCCCATACCCAGGCCGACGACCGCGGCCGCCGCCGCGCCTCGCTGACGCCGCTGTTGCAGACCGGCGTGAACATCGATGCCATGGAGACCAGCCTCTCGGGGCCCTACCTCACCTATCTGCGCGAGATCGCCACCATTCCCGGCGCGCCCGGCCTGGTCTTTACCCAGCTGGCGCAGGAGCTTTCGGTGCGGCTCGGCCGCTGGGCCGGCGAAGACGAGATCATCGCGCAGCTCGAGATCGCCACCGCCCGCAACGACCCCGCAGGCATGCGCGCGCTGGCCGCCAGGCTGCTGCGCTATCGCGACGATCCCGCGCAGTTCAACCGCGCCGTCGACCTCTTGACCCTGGCCGCCACGCGCCACCGCGACGCCGCCGCGATGAACGACCTCGACCGGCTGTTCCGCTGCCAGGCGCCCGATGCGCCGCTGCTGGATCAGGCCGAACCCTGGGCGCGGGCCTATGCCGGCACCACGCACAAGATGGTGGCGCTGACGCCGTCGAACCTGATGGCGCTCGATCCCTACAAGGACCCTTGGCGTCTGGCCCGTCTGCAATCGCAGGCGCTGGACGGGCGCACCCTGTCGCTCGCCCATTACCTGCAACTCGTACAGCGCGACCCGATCGCCACCGAGACGGCGCAGCGGATCTGGGCCGACCGCACCGACAATTCCGACAAGACGCTGGAAGAGTTCGCCAAGCTCGAGTTTGCGCTGGCCACCAATCCGGCGGAACGAGCGCTGGCGCTGGAATTCTTCCGCCGGGTCTATCTCAACAATGGCGTGACCACCGCGCTCGACCTCTCGATCGCGATGATCAACGACAGCGGCATGAACCCGGCCATGGCCGAAGATGTGCGGCACCTGCTGCGCCAGGCCAGCCACCGGGGCGAAGGTGCCGCGATCCGACTGCTGGCGCGGCTTGGCAAGACGCCGGAGGCCGAACGCCGGGTCTTTGACGAATTTGCCGGGATCATCGACGACCGTGGCGATTTTCTCGCGATGATGTTCGCCCTGCCCCACGTCGCCGAAACCAGGCGCGACGATTACTTCGACCGCGCGGTCAGCCTGATGGCCTGTTCCACCAAGGACACCGACGAACTGGGCGAGGCACATGCACTCCACGGCACGGCGCCGATGTCGTTTCACTGGCGCCAGATCGGGCTGGCCATCGCCGGTCACAACACCCTGTCGAAACTGCGACTGACCAATGGCCAGATGGCCGGATTCGACACCCGGCCGGCACCGGGGCCTGCGCAGGTTGTCGCCCGCGACCGGGCCGGAGACCTGCAAGGCCAGTGGCGGCTGTTTCACCTGACCGCGCAGCCCGATCTGGCGAGTTACGCGCCGCAACAGGCGGCCGCGCATTTCAAGGCACTGGTTGACCGCGGCGACACCCTGCCGCGCGCCTTCGAACAATACCTCGCCGCACCGGAGGAGCTGCGCCGGGCGATCGACGAAACGTTCGATTTCCCGCAGCTGGTGGCCCGGATCGCCGCAGCAGGCGAGCCGGAGGCGCTCTGGCGTCACGCCCGGCTGCTGCAAAACCGTGCCACAACGGCGCAATCCCTGGCCGAGGCCATCACCGCCCTGCGCGCCGCCGCCCACGCGGGCGCGGTGCCGGCGATGGCGGAACTTGGCCGCAACCTTGCCATGGGCGCGGGCGTCGCTCGCGATGAAACGGAGGCCCTAGAATGGCTCGACAAAGCCGCCACCGGCGGAGATTCAGACGCCGCGGATCTGGCGCGCTGGCTGCGGCTGCGCTGAGCCTCGGGCTTGCTGCGCCGGCGCTGGCCCTGACCTGCCCGGAACCGCCGGCGCCGGTGCTGACGCTCGCCTATGACAGCCGCTACGCCGATCAAGGCGCGACCCGCTCCGAGATCGACCCGGCCGCCGAGGCCGCCGCCGAAGCCGCGCTGGCGCCGCTGGACGATTTCATCCGCGACCTCGCCGAACTGGCCAACCGGGTGTATGAACCAGGCGCGCAGAAAGCCGTGATCGCCGATTGCGTGATCGCCCAGCTTGCGACCTGGGCCGAGGCCGGCGCGCTCGAGACGCTGGCCACCGAGACCGCCCAGCTCACCATTGGCGCGCGGCTGGCCGGTCTGGGGCTGGCCCTGCGCCAGATCGTGCCCCATGCCACCCGGCACGAAGATCTCTCGGCCATCCAGCGCTGGCTGAGCGCCCTGGCCTATCGCCAGCTCGGTTTCTGGGAACAGGCCCCCGGCGGCGCCCGCCAGGGCAATCTGCGCGCCTGGGCGGCGCTCGGCGTGGCGGCCATCGCCGATCTGGGCGGCGATCGGCTGTTGCGCGGCTGGGCTGCCTGGTCGACCGATTACGTGCTCTGCACCGCCGCCCCCGATGGCAGCCTGCCGCAGGAGATGACCCGCGGTCGGCTGGCCTTCCACTACCAGATGCACGCGGTGGCACCGCTCGTGGTGGCCTCGCGCCTGCTGGCCGATCACGGTTTCGCCCCGGGGGCGCGCTGCGACGCCGCGCTCGACCGCGTGGTGGGCTTTGTGCTCGACGATCTGACCGACGGCGCCACCACCCGCGAGATCACCGGCGAGGAGCAGAGCTATTTCGACGGCAGCCGCGAGATCTCGGCCTACAACCTCGCCTGGCTCGAGGCCTACCTGACCCTCACGACCTCGTCGGATCTGGAAGTGCTGGCAGCGGTTTACCGCCCGCTGGCCAGCTCCAAGCTCGGCGGCGACCAGGGGCTGATCTGGCGACGTGCGGCGGAGTGAAGAAATGCCGTGCCGGGGGGCAGAAATTTGCAAAAACCCACTGGACACTCCGGCACGGCTCTCCTAGAAGGCATCCACCCGAACGCAACGCGTTCTCCCGTGCCCGGGTAGCTCAGGGGTAGAGCAGTGGATTGAAAATCCTCGTGTCGGTGGTTCGATTCCGCCCCCGGGCACCATTAAATCAAATAAAATCAAAAGCTTGCATCATTTCTCGATTCACGTTCCGATCCGAGTTTGAGGCTGGGTGTCCTATGGGTGCCAAAGTCATGTGTTTCGCTTTGGCTGAACAGTAAAATTACAATGCCAGCTAGCCTACGACTACGCTTCGCTCTAACGTGAGTTGAATTTCAGAAAAGTAACTAGCGGGCAGAGTACATGTACGACCCCACATTTGGCAGCGCAGCACTTGCAAGGCAACTGAGCAAAAGTGATTTTCTTAAACAGCCTGCATTGACGAATGAAGCTCACAAGGAAGCTTTGGTCACTCAGGCTGTGGCCACTGCACGAAATGGTTTTACCTCTCTGCCATTGACGCCGAACAACTTGGCTGGCCGGACCATCTATCAAGTAAATGATCTTGCGTGCGATCTGGTGCTGCGAAAGGCTGCTCAGAACATTCGCAGGATCACTGCATCAAAACAGGGAAGCCGGATTGAGATCGTTCGGCGTCTAAAACTGCTCTGCGAAGAAGGGTTGCCTTTTACTGTTGCAAAGATGGATGTAAAGAATTTTTACCCGTCCGTTGATCAGGATTTTTTATCAAGCCAACTCAGCAAAAGGCTTATGACTGCTCCAAGCACGAGGTCTGTTGTCCGGTCACTGATTGAGCAATGCAAAACCAACTCGGTGAAAGGCTTACCCCCAGGTTTGGCAATAAGTGCCGAACTTAGTGAGTTCTACATGCAAGACTTTGACCAAAGAATGCGGGAGCAACTAAACGCACACTACTTTGCCCGATATGTAGATGATATCGTACTGATCCTACCGGAATTGGAACATCCGAACTCGCTAAAAGCGCAGATCGAAGAAGCTTTGCCGACGGGGCTGAAATTAAATTTTTCCAAATCGAAAATTTACCCGTTCAAGAATGCAAAGATGAAGACGCCAACCGTCGAGCACAGCTTTGACTACCTCGGGTTCCAGTTCAGTGTCTTTAACACTGACAAAGCGAGAGCCATTTCTCGTCGAGTTGAACTAGATATCGCGGCCTCAAAGGTGCGAAAGAACAAGACGCGAATTGTGAAATCCCTCCTGCGATATTTGGGTGATGGGAACTTTGCCGATCTGAGAGATCGCGTCCGTATTTTGACCTGTGGCTATCAATTCTTTGACGAAAGACAGCAAAAGAAGCGAAGCGCGGGTCTGCAGTACACTTACAGCCTGATCGAGAGTAACGCACCGGCACTTGTCGAGCTCGATAGATTTTTTTCGGGGATGGTTCTGTGCCGGTCAGGGGCAGTCGGGGGGAGGCTGGCGCTCGCTTTGACTAATCGTCAAAGAAAAGAGCTTCTCAAATACTCATTCGTCAACGGGTTCGCCAATCGTGTTCACTTCCGGTTCAGCGCTGATCGGTTAGCAGGACTAATGGAGTGCTGGAAGTATGCCTAGCAAGCGAAAGTCACGGGTAAATCTAGACCGAGCAGACAAGTGGCGTGTGGTACTCACAGACACGTCACCTTTCGAGGTACCGATTGTCGTTAGCAACGATGGATTTTACAAGAACCTGCATGGCGTGACAAAGAAATCGGCGGACTTCCAAAAGTTGATAGGCGCTCTCTTGCTGGAGGATGACGGCAAGGGCTACACCGTTCCGCTCAGGTACAATATCGTCAAAGATTCTCGAAGTGTCAGAACCTTGAGCCTCCTGCATCCGAGAGGTCAGGTCATATTGGCCGATTTCTATCAAAAGTACGAGGAGTTGATCTGTGAGTACTCCGGGCGCGGACCGTTCTCCATTCGTGCGCCGAAGAAAGTTGGGAGCTCCTTTTTTGTACCGTCTTCAGTGCAGGATAAGAACCAATACAAGAACGCTACCGTCGATACGGCGGAGTTGGACAAGCTGGTGCGTAACCCGGCAAGCTATTTTGCATATTCAGGATTTGAGCGCCTCTACAAGTTCTTCGCCTCGAACGATCACATTCGCTTAGAAAAAAAGTTTCGATACCAGTTATCTTTGGACATTAGTAAGTGTTTCGACAGCATTTACACTCACTCCATGGCTTGGGCGACCAAGAGCAAAGAGGAGGCGAAAGAAAATACGTTCGCGCTCAGTTTTGGAAATCAGTTCGACAAAGTAATGCAGAGGCTCAACCATAACGAAACAAGTGGTATTGACCTGCCCCCCGCTGGTCCCTCGCTCATGACGAGAGTCTGCCGGTTTGATTTTGGTAGTCGTCGGTTTCGGGCTTGGCAAGCGTGGCAGGCGCGGAG
>Ga0208059_1000051_pt1 | contig 68008 bp, 62 predicted proteins | sample DeeseametaMP0959_FD_184199 | JGI IMG/M metagenome (GOLD analysis project Ga0208059, IMG submission 184199) | Marine microbial communities from the Deep Indian Ocean - MP0959 (SPAdes) | ecosystem: Environmental > Aquatic > Marine > Oceanic | place: East of Madagascar, South Indian Ocean...
CACCGGCTGGGCAAGCGGCTCTGCGTGATCAACCCCAAGGATCACAGCATGTCCGACGCCGTCGCCTACATGACCGGCGCCAAGGTGCCGGAGCGTGCAGATGAGTTCGCCTGACGCGTTCGCCCCCGGCAATGTGGTCGATCTTGCGCGGCGCATTGCCGGATTGCCGCGGACGGGGAACCGCTGGCTGGTGGCCGTCGCCGGGGCGCCGGCAGGCGGAAAGTCCCTGCTGGCCGGAATGATTACGGCCGCAGTAAAAGCGGCGGGCCGCCCCGCCCGCGCCATCCCGATGGACGGGTTTCACCTCGACAATGGCCTGCTTGAGACACGCGGGCTTGTGGCGCGCAAGGGTGCGCCCGAGACCTTCGACGCGCAGGGCTTCATTCACATGATGCACCGGTTGAAGCAAGGCGGCGAGGTCGTCTATCCGCTGTTCGACCGCAGCCGTGACCTCGCCGTCGCGGGAACGGCCTCGATCGAGGCGGAGTGCGACGTGGCGATTGTCGAGGGCAACTACCTGCTCTTCGGCGAAGACCCTTGGCAATCGCTAAAGCCGCTCTGGGACCTGTCGGTCTGGCTCGACACGCCCGAGGAGGTGTTGCGGGGCCGTCTCTTGCAGCGCTGGTTCGACCATGGGCACACACCCGACGAGGCCCTGGCGCGCGCCGAACGCAACGATCTGCCGAACGCGCGCCGCATTCTCGCCGGCCGCCTGGAGGCGGATGTGACGTTTGCCGCAGACGACATCCGGGTCTGACGTTCGAACACAGCACAACCGATCAAGGAGGAAGACCCATGGCAAGCAGCCTGAGCCAATTGCGGGAGATGACCACCGTTGTCGCCGATACCGGAGACGTGAATGCGATCCGGGCGCTGAAACCCCACGACTGCACAACCAACCCCAGCCTGATCCTGAAAGCGTTGCAGATGCCAGCCTTCGAGGAGATGGTCGCCAAGGAGATCGAGGCCGGCAGGTCGGCCGGGAAGACGCCGCTCGAGATCGCGGATACCCTGACTGTCGGGGTCGGCGTGGAACTGGCGCAACTGGTACCCGGCCGGGTTTCGACAGAGGTGGATGCGCGCCTGTCCTTCGACACCGAGGCCTCGCTTGCCAAGGCGCGGGCGCTGGTCGCGGCCTACGGCGAACGCGGGGTCGGTCGCGAGAAGATCTTCATCAAGCTGGCCTCCACCTGGGAAGGCATCCGCGCCGCGGAAATCCTGCAAGACGAAGGCATAGACTGCAACCTTACGTTGCTCTTCTCGCTCGCGCAGGCTGCGGCCTGCGCCGAAGCGGGCGTGGCGCTGATCTCGCCCTTCGTCGGCCGGATCACCGACTGGTACATCGCCAAGGAGGGCCGCAGCTTCGACGCCGAGGAGGATCCCGGCGTGCGCTCGGTGCGCGAGATCTACGATTACTACAAGTCGAACGGGATCGGGACCATCGTGATGGGCGCCTCGTTCCGCAATACCGGCCAGGTCAAGGCGCTGGCGGGCTGCGACCGTCTGACGATCTCGCCCAATCTGCTCGAGGAACTCGACGCCGAGGAGGCCGGGGTGCGGCGGGTGATGACGCCCGAGAGTGCATCAGGCATGGCGCGGATTTCGCTGAACGAGCCGGATTTTCGCTGGCGGCTGAACGCCAATGCCATGGCCACCGAGAAGCTGGCCGAAGGCATCCGCAATTTCGACGCGGACCATCAGAAGCTTCTGCAAGGCATCGAACAAAAGCAGAAGCAGTCGTCCGCCGCCTGATCAATCGGAAGGCCGGGGATATTCATCCCGGCCTCCACTCCCCTCATCAAAGCGCGTTCGCGCCCCATTGCCGAACTTGGAAGGAACGCAGTCATGAGCAATTCCGACGATCTCGATCAACTGTCGATCAACACGCTGAGAACTCTGACGATCGACGCGGTTCAGGCCGCCAATTCCGGTCATCCGGGCGCGCCCATGGGGCTTGCGCCGGTGGCCTACACCCTCTGGCAGCGCTTTCTGCGCTTTGATCCCGACAGACCGATCTGGCCGAACAGAGACCGCTTCGTGCTTTCGGTCGGCCATGCCTCGATGCTGCTCTATTCGTTGTTGCACGTCGCAGGCGTCAAAGCGGTCAACCCCGATTACGAAACCCAGGGCAAGCCGGCGGTGCCGCTCGATGCCATCCGGAATTTCCGCCAGATGGGCAGCGCGTGCCCGGGCCATCCGGAATATCGCTGGACCACCGGCGTCGAGGCCACGACCGGCCCGCTCGGCCAGGGCGTCGCCACCACAGTGGGTATGGCGATCGCGCAGCGGTGGCTCGCGGCGACCTACAACCGGCCGGGCTTCGAGCTTTTCGATTACGATGTCTACGCGCTGGCCGGCGACGGCTGCATGATGGAGGGCATCTCGGGCGAGGCGGCCTCGCTTGCCGGGCACCTCAAGCTGTCCAACCTGTGCTGGATCTACGACGACAACAAGATAACCATCGAGGGCTCGACCGACCTGGCCTTCAGCGAAGATGTGGGCAAGCGGTTCGAAGCCTATGGCTGGAACGTGCTCCGGGTCGCGGATGCCAACGATCTCGATGCGCTGGATCAGGCTTTTCGGATTTTCAGGGCGACCGAGGACCGGCCGACGCTGATCATCGTGCGCAGCCATATCGGTTATGGATCCCCCAACAAGCAGGGCACCTACGGCGCGCATGGCAGTCCGCTGGGCGACGATGAAATCCGCCTGACCAAGCAGAATTACGGCTGGCCCGAGGACGCGAAATTCGAGGTGCCGGACGAAGTGATCGCGCATTTCCGCAACGGGCTTGGAAAGCGAGGCGATGAAGCGTCCACCGCCTGGAACGCGCTGTTTTCCGAGTACCAAGACACATATCCGGACCTCGCGCATCAGCTGAACTGCACGCAACGGCGCGTGCTGCCGGACGGCTGGGACCAGAGCCTGCCCAGCTTTCCGGCGGATGACAAGGGGCTGGCAGGCCGGGTCGCCTCGGGCAAGGTGCTAAACGCCATTGCCGAACAGGTGCCCTGGCTGATCGGCGGCGCGGCCGACCTTGCGCCGTCGACGAATACAAGGCTGACCTTCGACGGCGCCGGCGACTTCAGCGCCGAGGACCATGCCGGCCGCAACTTCCACTTTGGCGTCCGCGAACACGCGATGAGCGCCGTCCTGAACGGCATGTCGCTGTCCAAGGTCCGGCCCTTTGGCTCTGGCTTCCTGATCTTCAGCGACTACGCGCGCCCGGCCATCCGGCTGAGTGCATTGATGGAGATCCCGACGATCCACATCTTCACCCATGATTCCATCGGCGTCGGCGAGGACGGCCCGACCCACCAGCCGGTGGAACACCTTGCCTCGCTCCGGGCGATCCCGGGGCTTGTGGTGCTGCGGCCCGCCGATGCCAACGAAGTGGTCGAGGCCTGGCGCGTCATCATGCATCTGCGCCATGAGCCGGCGGTGCTGATCCTCAGCCGCCAGAACCTGCCCACTCTGGACCGCACCCGCTATGCCCCGGCGGCCGGCGTCGCCCAGGGCGCCTATGTGCTGGCCGATGCCGTCGACGGCAAGCCGGACGTCCTGCTACTGGCCACGGGCAGCGAAGTGTCGCTGTGCATCGCCGCCTACGAGGAGCTGAAGGCTGCGGGTATCGCCGCGCGCGTCGTCAGCATGCCGTCCTGGGAGTTGTTCGAGCAACAGGAGCAGGCCTACAAGGACGCCGTCCTGCCGCCGGACGTGACCGCCCGCGTGGCGGTTGAGAAGGCGTCGATCCTGGGCTGGACCAGGTATACCGGACTGCGCGGCCAGATCATCGGCATGCGCACTTTCGGAGCCTCAGCGCCGCTCGCGGAACTCCAGCGTCAATATGGCTTCACGCCGGGCAACATCGTGGCCGCAGCCAAGGAGCAGGTGGCTAACGCAAGGACATGATTTCCCCTGGGGGCGCCTTGGATTTCAGGCGCCCCCGGGTTCAGGTGGATGGCGGGAGCACACTTTTGCAGTGTAGTTCCTCGGGGGATGACTCGATCCAGAACCACCTTTGGAAAAGCGTTCAGTGATTGTGCCGCGGAAGGCGGTTCTTGGTCGCGCGAAACGTTGCCGCCCCTTTGAGAATTCCGCCGTCTTCGAGTTGCGTGACATTTTCGCGGTATAACCGCTCCCAGGGCGTATTCGCCTCGGGAATTTCAACGCCGCCTGCACTGCGCTGGCGCAGTTCCTCGTCGTCAACAACGGCATTGCAGGTGCCATTCTTGATATCAATTCGGATCGTATCACCGGTTCTCAGCAACGATAGGCCGCCGCCCGCGACACTCTCTGGCGAGGCGTTCAGGATGGACGGGCTATCAGCCGTGCCGGATTGGCGGCCATCGCCAAGCGTGGGCAGGCTGGTAATTCCCGATTTCAACAAATGATCCGGCGGCTGCATGTTGACCACTTCGGCCGAACCCGGCCATCCAATGGGCCCCGCCCCCCTGATCACAAGAATACATTGGGCATCGATATTGAGGGTCGGATCGTTGATCCGCGCGAGATAGTCGTCTGAGCTTTCAAAGACGATCGCGCGGGCTTCAAACACACCGGGCCTCTCGGGGTCGGACAGGTAACGTTCGGAAAACTCGTCTGAAATGACGCTCGTCTTCATAATGGCGAAATCAAATAGATTGCCGCTCAAAACAAGAAAGCCGGCGCGGTCTTTCAACGGTTGCGAGTAAGAGCGAATGACATCGCCGTCAGGGGCGGCGGCCCGCGCCAGTTGGGTCGAGATTTTCTCGCCGGAGACAGTCAGACATTCCCCGTTTAGCCTTTTGTTGTCCAGCAGTTCGCGCATGATTGATGCCACCCCACCGGCACGATGAAAACTTTCCCCGAGATAGTCGCCGGAGGGCTGAACGTTGGCCAAGAGCGGTATGTCATAGGCCGCCGACCAGTCTGCCGCCGTCAGGGACAGGCCTGCATGCAAGGCCATGGCGTTCAGATGGGGTTGTGCATTCGTGGATCCGCCAAGGGCAGCGCATGTGTTTACAGCGTTCAGAAATGCGGCTTTGGTCATGATATCGGACGGGCAGAGATCTGCGCGCACCATCTCGACGATCCGCATTCCCGTCCTGTACGCAATTTGGCCGCGCTCGCGGTAAGGCGCTGGGATCGTGGCGCATCCGGGCAAGGACATTCCCAGCGCTTCTGCCATTGCGTTCATCGTCAGGGCGGTGCCCATGGTGTTGCAATGTCCGGCCGACGGGGCCGAATCCAACGCTTCATCAAGGAATTCGTCACGGGTCATCTCGCCGGCAGCAAGTTTTCGCCGCGCCCGCCAGATGACGGTGCCGGACCCCACCCGTTCGCCGTTGTGCCACCCGTCCAACATCGGGCCGCCAGACAACACGATCGCAGGGATATCGACGGTCGATGCCGCCATGAGCGCGGATGGCGTGGTCTTGTCACAGCCCGTCGTCAGAACAACCCCGTCCAGCGGATAGCCGTTCATAATTTCGACGAGACCCAGATATGCCAGGTTCCGATCCAATGCCGCGGTCGGACGGCGGCAGTTTTCGAAGATTGGATGTGTCGGAAAGGCGATGGGGATACCTCCCGCATCGCGAATTCCGTCCCTGACGCGCGATTCATTGGCCAGATGCCCACGGTTGCAGGGGGCCAAATCGCTACCGCTCTGCGCAATCCCGATTATGGGACGACCTGATCGCAATTCGTCCGGCGTGATCCCGTAATTCATGAACCGTTCGAGGTAGAGAGCCGTCAGGTCGGCATGGTCGGGATTGTCGAACCAATCCTGTGAACGAAGGCGCGGTTTGGGCTGTGTCATGTCACGGATTGCCTGCGAAGTCGTCGACGAGCGAGTCAGGCAGGTTCTGATAGCAGACCGGACGGACAAAGCGGCGAATGGCCAGTGTTCCGACCGAAGTTGCCCCGAAATTCGTCGAAGCCGGGTAAGGGCCGCCATGCACCATCGTGTCAGATACTTCGACGCCGGTCGGAAATGCGTTGGCAAGGATGCGGCCTGCCTTGCGCTCGAGCGTCGGAATGAGCCTGCCGGCCTCTTCGCGGTCGTCGTTTTCCATTTGGAGCGTCAGCGTCAACTGACCATCGAGAGAGGCGGCAATCTTGTGCATCTGCCTGACGTCATCGGCCAGAACCACCAGGCCAAGGGGCCCAAAGACTTCGTGGTGCAGGCTGGCATTTTCCAACCAGTCCTTTGCCGGGACCGACAGCAAGACCGGACGCGCCGTGCGCCCGTCACCCACCGAGCCGTCATGACCTGTGTGACGGGTGGTGGTGGCGTCGCTGTCAAATTTTGCGGCGCCGGATTGATAGGCTTGCGCAATCCCATCGGTCAGCATCGTCTGCGGGGCAATTCCATCAAGGGCGGTGGCCGCTGCCGCAATAAACGTATCTGCCTCTGGCCCGGCGACAACGATTGCGATCCCGGGTTTTGTGCAGAACTGGCCGACGCCCATTGTCAGGGAACCTGCCCACCCCTCCCCTATCGATGCCGCACGTGCCGACAGGGCGGCGGGCAGAACGAACATCGGATTGACAGACCCGAGTTCGCCAAAAAACGGAATTGGGGTCGGGCGTTGGGCGCACAGGTCAAACAGCGCCCTGCCGCCTGCCAAAGACCCGGTAAATCCGACGGCGGCGATCAAAGGGTGCTGCACCAAAGCGGTGCCGACATCGCGGCTGCCACCCTGAACCAACGAGAAGACGCCGGCGTCTATCCCGTGCGTCTTGCGCGCAACGTCGATCGCCTGCGCGACGATTTCACTGGTTCCAGGATGACCTGAATGCCCCTTGACCACGACAGGACAACCGGCCGCCAAGGCGCTCGCGGTGTCACCGCCAGCCACACTGAAGGCCAGCGGGAAATTTGACGCACCAAAGACCGCGACAGGACCAATCGGGCGCTGGATCAGTTTGAGATCGGGGCGGGGCAAGGGGGCGCGATCCGGCAAGGCGGCATCGTGACGGCGATCAAGATAATCACCCGCTGTGATGTGATCGGCGAACAGACGCAATTGCCCGGTTGTGCGGCCACACTCGGCGATCAGACGTTGTTCGGGCAGCCCGGTTTCCTGAGACCCGATCTTTGCGATCTCATCCACACGGCTCTCGATTTCCTTCGCGATTTCGTTCAGAAATGCGGCGCGATCTGCGCGGCTCGTCTTTCCATAGCTCGCAAAGGCAGCCTCGGCAGCTTCCACGGCTGCGTCAACAAGGTCGGGCGTGCCGACCGAGAATTCCCGAGGTTCGCCATGCGCCGGATCGGACCGGAACGTCCGCTCTCCGCCAATCCAGTTTCCAGCTATCAGATGTTTTCCGACACTCATTATTTGTCCTTGTTAGATAAGATTGCGCGCCGCCAAATTGCGCATCATGTCTGCCAGACCAAAAGTCCATTCGGCGCAGGATGTTGAAAGATCGACCGAGTTGACGAGCTGGCCTAATTCGGGACAGGACACGGTGACAATATCGCCTATTTTATGTGTAAATCCCTGTCCGGGCGCATCTCTGTCCTGTGTGGGGGCGAACAAGGTTCCGAGAAAGAGCACCAACCCGTCGGGGTATTGGTGATGCCTTCCGATGGTTTGCTTTACCAAGTCTTCGGGGTCGCGGCTGATCTGTTTCATCGAACTCGAACCTTCAAGCCGATAGCCGTCAACGCCCTCGATTGTGAGCTGAATTTCCAGATTCCGCACGGCGTCAAGGTCGAAAGTATCGTCAAAAAGCCGGATCATCGGTCCGATGGCGCAGCTGGCATTGTTGTCTTTTGCCTTGGACAACAACAAGGCGGATCGGCCCTCTACGTCGCGCAAATTGACGTCATTTCCCAATGTCGCGCCCAGGACGGCGCCCTTGGAATTCACAACGAGCACCACTTCGGGTTCCGGGTTGTTCCAGTTCGAGATGGGATGCAAGCCGACCGCGCTGCCAAAGCCGACAGATGACAGAACCTGGGCTTTGGAAAAGACTTCGGCGTAGGGGCCAATGCCCACCTCGAGGTATTGGGACCACAACCCCTCGGCCTTTAGAGCTTCTTTCACCTTTTCGGCCTCGGCAGAGCCCGGGACGATGTTGTTGAGACTGTCACCGATACGGGCGGCAACCCGATTTCGGATATCCTCGGCTTTTGCCGCATCGCCCGCGGCTTGCTCTTCAATAACGCGTTCAACCATCGACCCGGCAAAGGTCACGCCGCAGGCTTTGACGGCCTGCAAGTCACAGGGCGCCAGCCAATCCCATTCACCTTCGACCGGGCGTCCGGGCGCCGCCGCCACATAGGAGGCCGGGTCGTCCATTTCCATGATGTCGCGTACCGCCGGCGCATCGCGCGATGTGATATCCAGCAAGGTTCCGTCACGGGCCGTCACGACACATGGACCGACATCCGGGACAAGAATGCGCCCAAGCCAGAGGCCATCTGTTTCTGGTATTGGAAGTGGCATAAGAGTTTCCATCTGTGTTTCGCGGGCGCGGTCGAAAAATCAACTCATGCGCTGACGCCCTCCCCGAGGCGCTCCTTCAGCACCCACACGGCTTGAGCCCTGTCAGCGCGCCGATGACTCTATGATCATTTTAGATCATCGTCAATGATCATTTTGGGTCATTCCAGGATCGATATTTGACATTTTGCACTCTTCAAAATTGACAGCCAGAGCAACCAAATCTTCAGGTCAAGGCATGTTGTCGGCGAGGAAGATATCGATGGTTATCTTCTCCTGGCTTTCGACAATTGGCGCCCCCAGGCAATGAGCCCGCAGGACACGTACCGCGCTTCTGGCGATGTGATCGACGTTCTGGCCAATAACCGCATCCAACTCACCGCGCGACAAGGCTTCCCGCAGGCGCGGCGTCAACTCATGCATGATGACAATCGGTCGCTGTTCTATTTCGCTCAATGCCCTCAGTATGCCACTGTTGCCTGCGCTGCTGGAATAGATGCCGGAAATGTCCGGATGCTCCGCCAGCAGCTTGCGAACCAACTGATAATTCTTTTCGATTATGCTGTTGCCTTCAAGCGGCTCCAGAACCTCGACTGTCTTAAGGGTCGCGTCCAAGGCTTGGTTAAAGCCATAGATGCGATCAATTTGATCCCGCAACCGCGCCGTGCCGCAAACGATCGCGATCTTGTGGCGTCCGGCCGGCAGGAAGCGCCCCATCAGGCTTCCCGCAACACGCCCGGCGTTCACATTATTGATGCCGATGAAATTGACCGGCGCGTCGGTGATGTCCGAAACCAACGTCACCACCTGAAGCCCGCGGGTCTTGGCCCTTTCGATCGCATGCCGCACGCCGGGCGCATCCACGGCAAAGACAGCAATCCCCTGATAGTCCTCGCAGGACACGGCATCCAGCTGCGCGATGATCGCTTCATCATCGTCGAACGGGATATATCCGAAATCGATTTTCACCTCATAGTCGGGCACTGCGGCGGGGGCGGAGGCCACCGCTTGCTTGAACATTTGCAGGAAGGCACTTTCCCCGTTTGGAATGAGAAACAAGAACTTGAGGACACCGCGAACCGAATGCGTGATGGAATCAGGCAATTGGCGGTAACCCAGCTCCCGGACGGCGTTCGCCACCTTCTCGCGGGCATTGGCGCTGACGCTTCCGCGATTGTTCAGAACGCGCCCCACGGTCGCCGTGCTGACATCTGCATGTCGAGCTATATCCTCGACCGTCGGCTTCTTCATCGAGATCCTCCCCAGTTAGCGCCCCTCTCCTTTACCCTGAGGGCTGGGCAAGAAAAAGACAACGGTTCTGACGTAAAAAGATCATCTAGAGCCGCATTTTGATCGCACATACCAAGAGGTGAGCCCGCGACACCGCCCGTCAACAACGGGGCTGGCCATCCCCTCCCGGGGGATCTGTGCCGTTTATCAAGGCGTCCAATCATCGGCGAAACGACAACCGGCGGCAAATCTGTCTCTCCTGCCGCCGGCCTTCGCTTCAACGGCCGCTGGGCTCAAGTGCCTGCGATTTCCTTTGCCTTTTCAAAGAACCCGCGTTTGCGTGGGGATGAGATGCCCCAGTTCACCGGCACCGATTGATAGCCATCGTCGGGGCCATCCCCGTCCATCCTGTAGTCGAAAAAGCCCCAGCCGGCATAGCTTTCCACCGCGGCAACGAAATTGTTGTCATCCTTGTCAAAGTCGAAATGGTCATCCTCGTTGAACAGGATAGGCATCGGCCTGTAGCCCGGCACCTCGCGGGTCTTGCGCACCATGTCGCGGATCAGGTCGGGGTCATCCTGACCGTTTCCGTGAATCAGGATGAAATCGCTGCGCTCGACGACGTTGGTCTTGGGAATGAAGCCGCCGCCATAACTTGTCCCGGTCAAAAGACGACGACCATCCTTTTCGACGGATTTCGCGATGTCGATCAATTCGTGCACACCGTCCGGCATGAGAACCGGCAGCTGGTAAAGGATATCGCACTCATTGTTGATTTCCAGAAGGATGTTGCTGTGCCCCGTCTCCAACAACCAGGTCACGGCATTGTGCACGGCCGTTCGCACCGCATCCTCGCTGGCGAATATCTTCTCTTGACCGAAGTAGAACAGCCCGACGATCACCACCATGCCCAGCTCATCCGCCGCCCTGAGAATGCGGCTCAGCCGATCGAGGTATTCGTCGCGCAACGCGCCCTCAGGCGTGAATGCCGAGTTGATCCATGGCTGTTGCTTGGAATAGCCGTAGGGACTGCCTCCCTGAAGGTTGATCGTGAAAGCCAGCACGCCATGCGCCTTCCAGCTCGGCATTGCCGCGATGAACTCCTCGGTGTTGCGATCCGCATCCCAGCTCCCGGTATCCGCATAGGCCCAGTCGTCACGTGTCTCCGGATTCAGATCGTCAAAGATGCCTTGCACCATGCGGGTGTTCAGCAAGAGACCCTCGACCGGATGCCCTTTCCAGCTCCGCCCGCGATAGGTCGGCGCCCCGTTGATCTGGAACTTCGCGCCGTCAATGGTGACTTCGGTAGATTTGGTGGTCATGTGATGTCCCTTACTGGTCCAGGCGAATGCCGGACGATGTGTCGAACAGATGGCAATGCTCCTTCGCCATCCAGATATCGATGAAGTCCCCGACCCTGTGAGCCACCCGACCGGTCACCTCGATGGTCACTTTTTCGTCGCCCATTTCGACGACAAGGATCGTCGCGGGGCCGGTTGGCTCGATCACCGAGACCATGCAGCGCACTTTCATGCCCCCGGTATCCGAAAGCGAAATATATTCAGGCCGAATGCCAAGCGTGACCTCGGCCCCGGCCCGCAAGGACGCTCCCAGCGGCAGTTCAAGTCCACTGCCCAGCACGACAGTACCGCTGTCCGAAATGGTCCCGTCGATCAGGTTCATGGACGGCGAGCCAAGGAATTCCGCGACAAAGCGGTTGGCGGGCTGGTCATAGAGATCCAGCGGCGCTCCGACCTGTTCGATTGTGCCGGCGTTCATGACGACAATGCGGTCGGCCATGGTCATGGCTTCGATCTGGTCGTGGGTGACATAGACAATCGTGGTGCCCAGACGGTTGTGCAGCGACTTGATCTCGGCGCGCATCTGAACCCGCAGCTTTGCATCCAGATTGGACAGCGGTTCATCGAACAGGAACACCGAAGGATCGCGCACGATCGAACGCCCCATCGCAACCCGTTGGCGTTGCCCGCCCGACAATTGCGCCGGCTTGCGATCCAACAGGGAATCCAGCGCGAGGATCTTTGCCACCTCGTTGACGCGCTCGGCAACCTCCGCCTTGTCCGCGCCGTCGAGCTTCAGCGAAAAACCCATGTTTCCGGCAACCGTCATATGCGGGTAGAGCGCGTAAGACTGGAACACCATCGCGATATTTCTTTGGCGCGGCATCATGTTGTTGACGACCTCGCCATCGATCGCGACCTCGCCCTCGGTGATGCTTTCCAGCCCCGCCAACATGCGCAAGAGCGTGGACTTTCCGCAGCCCGATGGCCCGACCAGCACGATGAATTCGCCTTTCGTCACCTCCAGCGACAGATCGGGAATGGCCGTGACGGCACCGTATTTCTTGGTGACGTTCCGAACAGAAATTGTGGACATTCTTGGGGGTCCTCAGCTTATTTGACAGAGCCAGAGGTCAGCCCGGAAACGAGCCATCTCTGCACGAAAATGAACATGATCAGCGCCGGCACAGTGGCCAACACGCAGGCGGCCATGAACATGCTGACATAGCGGGTGCCGCCACCTTCGGCCGTCAGATCTCCGATCCCGACCTGGATCGTCTTCATCTCGCTGGAATTGAGCAGCAAGGACGCCCAGAGAAAATCGTTCCATGCATTGAGGAAGGTAAAGATCGTCACCGCGGCCAATCCCGGAAGGGAAATCGGCAGGATGATCCGCAGGAAGGTCGAGATGTAGCTGCACCCATCCACCAGCGCCGCCTCTTCGATCTCGGGCGGACATGAGGATTCGAAATACCCTTTCAGCAACAGGATCGAAAACGGCAGAGAGAACCCGGCATAGGACAGGATCAAACCGGTATAGGTGTTCAACAGGCCGGCATCCTGAATCAGCGCATACAGCGGAAAGACACGGGTGATCGGCGGGATCAGCTGGGTCACAAGGATCGTGACGAGGATCAGGGTCATGCCCGGAAAGCGGAACCGCGACAGGACATAGGCGGCGCTGGTCCCGATCAACGTTGCCAACAGCGCCGCCGCCGCCGAGACGTAGATCGAGTTGAAGATATAGCGCCAGATTGGGATCAGCAGGTTGATGTCCTGGTAGGAATCCAGCCGGATCTGATCGGGAATCCACTTTGGCGGCAATTGCTTGATTTCCGCCGCCGTCTGGAACGAGCTTTTGAGCATCCAGAAGATCGGCAGCAGAATGTAGATCAGCGCAATGACGGTTGCGGCAATGACGGTCAGCTTGGTGATCGTGTCGACACGGCGATAGCGGGAAAAGATCCCCTGCCCCTGACGCACAGCCGGATTGACGGTGGCATCCATGGTTATTTGTCTTTCCTGATTTGCGCGCGGATATAGAAGATGCAGATCACGCTGGTCATCAGAAAGACCACACCGCTTGCCGCAGACGCATAATCGAAGCGGAAGAAGTTGAAGGCCTGCTGATAGGCGTATACCGCCGCGACATTGGTCATGTCCTGCGGGCCACCGCCGGTCATGATGAAGTTGATTTCGAAGTGTCCGAAACCGGTGATCAGCAACAGCATCACGATGACACCGAGAACCGGTTTCAGCAAAGGCAGGGTGATATACCTGAAACGCCCGATCAGGCTTGCCCCGTCGATCGAGGCCGCTTCGTACAAGCTGCGCGATATCGACTGCATGCCCGCCAGCAGAAAGATCACCACAAACGGCAGCCCGTTCCACACCCGCACCGCCACCACGGACGCCAACGGCAGCGAAAGCGGTCCGGCGTCAGTGGTATCGGTCAGAAACCGCAGGTTGCCGTCGATCAGCCCCCAATCCATGAGAAGTGCGTTGATCGGGCTGCGATCGGTGTCCAGCATCCACACCCAGATGGCCGCGGCCACGACGGGCGGCACGAACCACGGGGCGCAGATCAGGGTTCTGACAATGGCGCGCCCGCGATATTTCGCATTCATGACATGCGCCAGCAGCAGCCCGAGCGCCACGACCAGAGCCATGACCATGACGGTCATCACCACGGTATTGACCAGCGAGGTCACGAACCGTTGGTCAGACAAGACTACCTGATAATTGCGCCATCCCACGAACGTCTCGCCGGCGGTTTCCGCCTGAATCAGATCGTAGTCCAGAAAGCTCCACCATAGCGACGTGACCATCGGCACGATGCCAAGGGCCAACGTAATCAGAAGCGCCGGTGCAACCATCAGATAGCAAAAGAGATTCTTGCGCAGTTCCATCGCCATCACGTCCTGTTTGTCTGGAAATGCGGCGCGAGACCCGGCCAGCCGGGCCCCGCACCAGGGAGGTTACTTGTTGAACGCCCGATCCATTTCGGCCTGCATCCGTTCTTCGGCCCGCTTGATCGTTTCGTCCATGTCGGCCTGCCGGATCACCACGTCATAAACCATGTCGTAGATCACGGCGCCGGCCTCATCCGCGGCAAGCGCATTCCACACCGGCGACGGGTGCTGCGACGTATGGGAGAATTCGAGACTTTCGGTCAGGACCGACTTCCATTCGGTATCGCTCCAGAATTCGGAATTCATCACACCGCGGTGCGGGCTGACATTGCCGCTCGCCTCGCTGAGCACCTGCATGTTTTCTTCTCGGCTCAGGAACTCGATCCATTTGACGCAGGACTCGACGTTTTCGCTGCCGCGCAGGACGCCAAAATATCCTGACCCCGAATAGGCATCGCGCCCCTCCGGGCCGGCCGCAGGCACGGCCAGGGCCCATTTGTCGTTCAGCTCGGGATATTCCACCGTCCAGTTCGAGGGCCAGCCGCCGGGTACGCTGCCGACGATCGACACCTTGCCCGCCAGAAAGGCCTCGCCGGTGTCGTTCCCCTTTTCCATGAAGTCAGGATCAAGAACCTCATGCGTCCAGACAAGGTCTTTCAGGAATTGCAGGGCGGTGCGCATGGCTTCGTTGTCGATGGTCGCGGTGCGGCCGTCTTCGGTCATCATTTCACCGCCGGCCTGCCAGTATAGCGGCGGAAACGATTGTCCGATGTTGTTGTTGCCAAGCCCGAAGCCCCATTGCGTCACGTTGCCGTTTTCGTCGCGCAAGGTCAGCTTCTTGGCATGCTCAACCAATTCGTCCCAGGTATCGGGGGGCGCGGTCAGGCCGGCCACCTCGAAATGATCGGTGCGATACATCATCGGACGCACGTCGCCACGCCAGGGGATGCCGTAGAAATCACCGCTCCACGTCACGTCCTGAAGGCTGCCCGTGAAAAAGTCTGTGTCGAGCGCAGGCCAGGTGCTGTCACGGTATTCATTGAGCGGCAGCGGCCCATGCTCGGTTCCGCCGATGGCGGAAAATGAATGCAGGAAGAACATGTCGGCGCAGTCCGGGGCCGGCCCGCCCTGAGCCACTGTAAGCCACCGCCGAAAGGCGACGCTCCAGTTGATCGGCTCGTAATTGACGGTGATGCCCGACTCGGCCTCGAATTCGTCGGCCAAGGCTTCGATTGACTGTTTCCAAGCAATGAGGTCGCCGTACGGCTGCGTCCAGAACTCGACCTCCTGAGCTTGCGCGGCCACATGAAGCGATCCGATGATCGCACCCAGCGCAACGCTCCGCGCCAATTTTCCCTGCATTTGATGTCCTCCCTGAGTCGCCATTCCACCACCCACACTATGTGAGCGATGCTTGTGCGTGAGTTAACGTATGCACTAATTTCAACATAGTCAATGACTGATTTGGATCATCCCAAGGCTGTAATGCGTCACGTCCCGTGCGCGAAGCCACGCCGAAGGGCGCGATGAAGATCGCGCGCCACACCAAAGTTAAAAGGATTTTTCCAATCGGCATTGCGCTCACGCGCCTGCTCGCCGCCCTGTCACAGCGGCCTGACCGAAACCGGGGAACACCACGTCTTCGAACACTATCATGAGCAGAAGCGCCCCCATGATCGGCAAACGTCCCGCCGTTCGCGCAGTAATGCGCGGGTCGCGTGGGAGCGATGCACGCGCGTCATTCAGGGTCTGGTTTGCAGACCTGCCCCATCACCGTCAGGATCAACCACGGGTGCCACCCGCTTCGCCGGCAGTTCGGGCATCAAACACTCCGATCCCGTGCCGCGTCACCCTCGGATCGCTGCGGGTCGCGCCGAGAACTTCGGCCTTCCTGATAAATCTGGCCGGAGGTGCAGCGGCGGCCCCGGTCGGGACCGCCGCTGCAAAACCTCAAACGTAACGGTTTACCAGGTTTTCGAGCCTTTCCTGCCGCCCCGAACGCGGAGTCGGGTTGAGGCCTTCGCCCTCGACACGGGCCGCGATCTCGTCCAGCCCTTCGGCGAGCATGGCCTGCACCTCGGCGCTGTCCCAGCCGGCGTAGCGGGCCTGCCGGGCTTCTTCCAGCTTGCCGTCTTCCAGCATCTTCGCCGCCGCCTTGAAGCCTGCGGCACAGGCGTCCATGCCGCCGACATGCGCGAGGATCAGATCCTCGGCATCTAGCGACTGACGCCGCAACTTGCTGTCGAAGTTGGTGCCGCCGGTGGTAAAGCCTCCGGCGCGCAGCACCTCGTAATAGGCCAGCGCCATTTCGGGCACGTTGTTCGGGAACTGGTCGGTGTCCCAGCCCGACTGGTAATCGTTGCGGTTCATGTCGATCGAGCCAAAGATCCCCAGCTCGCGCGCCAGCGCCAACTCGTGCTCGAAGCTGTGACCGGCAAGGATCGCGTGGCCCTGCTCGATGTTGACCTTTACCTCCTTTTCGAGACCGAAGTCCTTGAGGAAGCCGTAGACCGTCGCGACATCGTAATCGTACTGGTGCTTGGTCGGCTCCTGCGGCTTGGGTTCGATCAGGATGGCGCCGTCAAAGCCAATCTTGCGGGCGTATTCGACGGCCTGTGTCAGGAACCGCCCGGCCTGCTGACGCTCGCGCCCCATGTCGGTGTTGAGCAGCGTCTCATAGCCTTCGCGCCCACCCCAAAGCACGTAGTTCTCGCCGCCAAGCTGATGGGTAGCGTCGATGCAGGTTTTCACCGTCGCCGCGGCAAAGGCATAGACGTCCGGATCCGGGTTGGTCGCCGCGCCGGACATGTAGCGCCGGTGCGAGAACAGGTTCGCGGTGCCCCAGAGAAGCTTTGTGCCGGTCGCCTCCATCTTGCCCTGGAAGTAATCGGTGATCTCGCGCAGGTTTCGGGTGTTCTCGGCAAAATCCGCGCCCTCGGGGCGAACGTCGACGTCGTGAAAGCAGAAATACGGTGCGCCGAGGATCTCGAACATCTCGAAGGCCACGTCGGCTTTGAGCTTGGCCTTTTCCATACCCTCGCCGAACCAAGGCCGCTCGAAGGTCTGCCCGCCGAAGGGATCGCCGCCCTCCCAGGCGAAGCTGTGCCAATAGGCGACCGAGAAGCGCAGGTGCTCCTTCAGGGTCTTGCCCATCACCACCTCGTCGGGGGCGTAATGGCGAAAGGCGAAATCATTGTTGCTGTCGGGCCCTTCGTGGCGGACCTTTGGGATGCCCTTGAAGAAATCTGTCATGCTTGTCTCGTCTTTCATGTGCCTGTCTCTCGGCTGTCTGTCGTTCGGCTGGCCCAGACCAGCCCGCGGCGAAGGATTTCGCGCATTTGGGGATTGGTGAATTCGGAGGCCTGATGGCCCAGGGCCGAGTAGAAGACCCGGCCGCGCCCATGGCGGCGGGTCCAGACTACCGGCATCACGGTGCCGGCGATCCAGGGCGCATGGCTGCCGTCGAACGTGGTCGTCGCCAGCACCTCGTTGCCGGGATCGACATGCAAGAAATACTGTTCCGAGCGATACTCGAAATCGTCAATCCCCTCCATCAGCGGGTGCTGCGGCTGGGCGATCTCGACGCGGTAGTCGAGGATGTCGCCGGGATGGGCCACCCATTGGCCGCCCGCCATGAACTGATAGGTCGGCGCATCGCGAAAGGTGTCGCCCATGCCGCCGTGAAAGCCCGCAAGCCCGGTGCCGGCCTCGATCGCCGTGCAAAGCCGCTCGAGCGACGCCTGGTCGATGCTCACCTGCGTGCACATCGGCACGATCAGGTCGAAGCGGGCCAGATCGGCCTCGCCCAGAACCGCGACGCCTGCCTCGGACCGGACGTCGAAGCCCTCGGCCTGCAACATCTCCTCGACGATGGCGGCGCAGGCTTCAGGCTCGTGCCCCTCCCAGCCGCCGTAAAATATCAGTGCCTTGGCGCTCATGCCGCCTCCTCCTGCAATGCGATTTCGCCGGTGCCGAGACCGGCTGCCAGCGGCGCGGGCCGCGCACAGCGCGTCGTGATCTCGATCGCTCTGCCCTCTTGGGCCGCACGGTGCATGGCCTCCATCACCTCGAGAGCGTGCAGCGCCAGATCGCCGCTGGCGCAATGCGGGCGCCCCGAGCCGATGGCCTCTGCCATCTGTGCCAGACCGAGCCCGCGGTAATTGCCGTCGCCATGGCCATGGCGCATCGGTTGATCCCGCCATTCGCCGGTCTCGAACAGTTCGACCGTACCGTCGAAGCGATTGGGATCGGGGATCGTCATCGATCCCTCGGTCCCGTAAAGCTCGAGCGGCCCGTGCCGGTGCGCGCGGACATCAAAGCTCGTGGCGATCTGCACCAGCGCGCCCTGGGCGAACTCCAATACCCCCGCGAGGTGTGTATCGACCTCGACCGGCACTTGCGCACCCGCCCGCGGGCCGGTGGCAATCTCGCGGCTGTCGCGTGCGCGGGTGCCCAAGGCGGTCACACGCGCAATCGGGCCAAGCAGGTTCAGCATGGCGGTGATGTAATAGGGGCCCATGTCCATCATCGGGCCGCCGCCGGGCCGGCTGTAGTAGAAATCCGGGTTCGGATGCCAGGCCTCGTGGCCGGGCAGCATCAGGGTCGCCGTGCCCGCGACGGCGCGCCCGATGCGCCCCGCATCGATCAGCACCCGCGCGGTCTGATGCGCGCCACCAAGGAAGGTGTCGGGGGCGCAACCCAACCGCAGACCCGCCGCACCCGCCGCCGCGTTGAGCGCGCGCGCCTCCTCGAAGCTCCCCGCGAGAGGCTTTTCCGAATAGACGTGCTTGCCCGCCTCCAGCGCCCGGTGACCGATCTCGGCATGGGCAGCGGGGATGGTGAGATTGAGCACGATATCGATGTCCTCGCGCGCCAAGAGCGCCTCGACCGTCATCGCCTCGCTGCCGTATTCCTCCGCCTTGGCCTGCGCCGCCTCGGCACGCAGATCCGCGACGGCGCGGATCTCGAACTGCGGGAACACGGCAGCGTTCTTCAGGTAAATGTCGCTGATGACGCCGCAGCCGACGATGCCCACTCCCAAAGCGCTCATGCCGAATGCTCCATGCGGCGTCCATCATGCCCGAAGAGATGCAGGTTCGCCGCCTCCGGGCTCAGCGCCAGCCGCTCGCCCGCCTTGAGGCGTATGTGCCCCGGCAACCGGACCGTAATCTCGCCCAGACCTTCGGCATCCATGTAGGCGATGGTGTCGGCCCCGAGGGTCTCAACAACCTTGGCCACGGCGCGCCATTGTCCCTCGCTCTCGATATGCAAGTGCTCGGGCCGGATGCCGGCGATCTTCACGTCGTCGCGCGCGATGGCACGCCCCGGCAGCAGGTTCATCTTGGGCGAACCGATGAAACCCGCCACGAACTCGGACGCCGGGCGGTCGTAAAGCTCCATCGGCGCGCCGACCTGTTCGATGTGACCGTCCTTCATCACCACGATCTGATCGGCAAGTGTCATCGCCTCGACCTGATCGTGGGTGACATAGATCATCGTCGCCCCGATCGACTGGTGCAGTTGCGCCAGCTCGACGCGCATCTGCGTCCGCAGTGCCGCGTCGAGGTTGGACAACGGTTCATCGAACAGGAACACCTCCGGGTGGCGCACGATCGAACGGCCGATTGCCACGCGCTGACGCTGCCCGCCCGAGAGCTGGCCCGGCTTGCGGTCGAGATAGGCTTCGAGCGACAGAATGCGCGCGGCCTCGCTGACGCGGGCGGCCCGTTCGGCCGCGGGCACCTTGGCAAGGCGCAGGCCGAAGTCGATGTTCTGCGCCACCGTCATGTGCGGATAGAGCGCGTAGGACTGGAACACCATCGAGATGCCGCGATCCGAAGGCTCGGCATCGGTCACATCGGTGCCCCCGATGCGGATCCCGCCCGCGGTGGGGCTCTCCAGCCCGGCAATCATCCGCAGAAGCGTGGACTTGCCGCAGCCCGAAGGGCCGACCAAGACCGTGAAAGAGCCGTCGGGCACGCTGAGATTGAGATCGGGGATCACCGTCACCGCGCCGAACGTCTTGGTGATGCCCGTCAGTTGAACGTCAGCCATCAGAGGCCCTCCTTGTCAGGCCCGCCATCAGCGGGGCTCGTATTGAAAATGCAGGAAGTCGGCGTGAAGGCCGCGCCCCGAGGTGTCATGCGCCGCCATACCGATAAAGGCGCCGGTGAAATTGTTGCCCGGCCCGTTGCCCGCCTCGTCCGAGATCGCGGATTGATCCAACGCGAGGCCGAGATCGGTCCAATCGCCGCCTTCGATGGCGAAGCGAAAGCGCAGGGTCATACCGTCGACATCGCAGCCGAGCCGGACCCGGCCCGTCGCAGGCAGATCGATCGGGGCGGCAAGCGGCTGTTCCATGCGCATCATCGGCCAGTCGGCAGGACAGCTCATCACCGTGAGCTGGCGCTGCCCGGCATCGCCCGCCGTCACCGCCAGATAGTGGAACTTGAAACCGTTGTACCATGCGACCAGCCCGGCGAACTGCTGGCAGGTCTCGGGGGCATAGTCGATTTCGGTCTCGGCGGCATAGGCGACGTCGGTCTGGCGCCGCGCCACCAGCGCATGTTCGAACAACGATCCCGGTGCTTCGCGGCCAAAGAGCCGCAGCGCGCCGGGGCGAGCGTCGAGCGAGAACAGCCGCGCGCTGTCGGGCGTGCGCAGCCATTGGAACGCGGGCGGCAGCGCGCCCGGCGCGAAGTCAGTGCGGCCTGTCTGTGGCGCAAACCGGTGCTCGGGCAGATCCGGCGCGGGGGCAGTCGGCGCCGGCACACAGCCACCATGGGCCAGGCGCGGAAACTCCCCGGCCTTCCAGATCAGTTTCTGGATCGCGGTTTCGCGGCCCAGGGGCGAGCGGCGCGCATCCTCCTCGTGGATGCCCACGACCCGGCCCGGCGCATCCCCGCGCGTCGCGTCGAGCGGGCGCGAACACAGGTGGACGAGGTAATGTTCCCCGGCCTGCGTTTCGACGATATCGGCATGGCCGGCGCGCTGAAGATAGGCTTCCGGCGCGTCCTTGGACGTCAGAAGGTGCTTTTGCGGATCGATCTCATACGGGCCGAAGAGATCGCGGGAGCGGGCCATGGTCACCGCATGCTCGTAGCCGGTTCCACCCTCGGCGGTCAGCAGCCAGTAATAGCCGTCGCGGCGGTAGAGATGCGGACCTTCGGTGAGCTTGTGGTCGGAGCCGCGGTAGATGTTGCGCACCTCGCCCACGAGCCGCTTCTCGGCGACCGAATACTCCTGGCACAGGATGCCGCCGAACCTGTCGCCGCCCTGCTGGCGGTGGTCCCAGACCATGTTGACCAGCCACTTGCGGCCGTCCTCGTCGTGAAACAGCGACGGGTCGAAGCCCGAAGAGTTGAGGTACACCGGGTCGGACCAGGGCCCCTCGATTGCAGGTGCAGTCACAACGTAGTTGTGGCTGTCCTTCCACGCGCCGTCGCGGCGTTTCACGTCGGTGTAGACGAGCCAGAACAGCCCGTCGGCATAGGTCAGGCAGGGCGCCCAGATGCCGCCCGAGTCCGGGTCGCCGCGCATGTCGAGCTGTGCCGCGCGGGCTAGCGGCCGGGTGACGAGCCGCCAGTTCGCGAGATCCCGGGAATGGTGGATCTGCACGCCGGGGTACCATTCAAAGGTCGAGGTGGCGATGTAGTAGTCCTCGCCCACCCGCAGGACCGAAGGGTCGGGGTTGAAGCCGGGCAGGATCGGGTTGCGGATTTCAGTCATAGTCTCATCCCTTGACGGCACCGCCGGTAAGGCCGGCGACGATGTATTTCTGGGCGGCGAGGAAAAAGACGATCGCGGGCAGGATCGTCAGCGTCACGAAGGCCAATGTGCGGTTCCATTCGGTGACGTATTCGCCACGGAACTGCATCATGCCCAAGGGCCAGGTGAAGGCCTCGCGCGAGTTCAGCACCACCAGCGGCAGCAGGAAGTTGTTCCAGCTCTGCACGAAAACGAAGACGCCCACGGTCGCGAGGATCGGAGTCGAGAGCGGCAGGGTGATCCGAAAGAAAAAGCGCACGTAACCGCAACCGTCGATCCGCGCCGCCTCGAACAATTCCTTGGGCAATTGTTCGAAGAACGTCCGGAACAACAGGATCGCCAGAGAGAGACCAAAGGCCGTCTGCGGCAGGATCACCGCCCAGTAGGTGTCGAGCAGGCCGATATCGCGCACCTTGATGAACAAGGGCAGGATCGCTGTCGCAAAGGGAAACATCAGCCCCAGTAGCATGTAGGAAAACAGCATGCGCGAGCCGAAAAAGCGGATCTGCGCGAAGACATAGGCCGCCGCCGCTCCGACCAGCAGCGTCAGTGCCACGGTGCCGGTCGAGATCAGCAGCGAATTGCCGAGGTAGCGCCAGAACGCGGGGTCAGCGAGGATCGCACCGTAAAAGCTGACGTCCCAGTCCTGTGGCAGTGCGAAGGCATTCATGCGGATCTCGGCGTTGCTCTTGAAGCCGCCCAGTGCGGTGGCCAGCATCGGTGCCAGCACGAAGCTCGCCACCACGCACAGAACCGCGACGCGCGCGAAGTTGCGCCAGAAATGCGACCGGCTCATGCCCGTGATCCTTTCATGAAGATGCGCTGGTAGAAGACCGCCACGAGGATCGCGGCAAAGAAGAGCAGCACGCCCACGGCGCTGCCAAAGCCGATCTTCAGTCGCGTCAGGCCGAAGCTGTAGAGATAGGTGACGATGGTGTGGGTCTGGTTCGACGGACCGCCGTTGGTCAGCGGAATGATCACGTCAAAGACCTGCAACGCCCCGATGATCGCAAAAAAGGCGCTGACGATGATGGCCGGACGGATCTGCGGGATCTGCACGTAGCGCACGATCTGCGACCGCTTCGCGCCTTCGATCTTGGCCGCTTCGATCAGGTCCTCGGGCACACCTTGCAGGGCCGCGATATAGATCATCATGTGAAAGCCGAAGTATTTCCAGACGATCACCGTCATCACCGCGACAAAGGCCCAGTCGCGGTCGGCAAGAATGAAGAAGCTTTCTTGGCCAAAGGAACGCGCGATTGCAGCTGTGACGCCATAATTGCCGTCGAAGACGAAGCTCCAGATCAGGCCCGCGGCCACCTCGGCCAGGATGTAGGGCACAAAGAAGATGAGCCGGAACACCGCGTTGGTCGGCGTCTTGCGATAGATCAGCAGGGCGAGAAACAGCGCCAGCGGCATCTGGATGAAGAGCGAGATCGCGACGATCTTTGTGGTATTGCCGATCGCGGTGTGGAACACGCTGTGGCCCGCGATCTGCTCGAAGTTGCGCAGCCCCACATAGTCCTGCGGCGTGCCATAGCCGTTCCAGTCGAAGAAGGCATAGTAGCCCGACTCGGTGAGCGGCAGGATCACGAACAGGCTGAACAGGATCAGCGCCGGCGGCAGAAGGATCGCGATGGCGGCGAAGCGGCTGGAACCGGCGCCGCGCCAGATGCGGCGCGCGGGGCGCGGCGACGCTGGCGAGCGAGCATCGAGCATTTGCATGGAATGCGTCTCCGTATCGGTAAGAAGGTGGCGCGCGCTCCGGGGAGCACCATGGGAACGCGCGCCGGAGGGGGAACCCTCAGCGGAACTCCCAGGCCTCCTGGACCTGCGCCGCCGCGTCCTCGGGCGTGATGGCGCCCTGCGCCAGATCGGCCGAGATGTCGTTCACCGTGGCGCCCACCGAAGCCCCAAGGAACTGGTCGAGGAAGATCTGGTGATAGCTCGAGGCGGCGATGTCCTGCGCAACCTGCTGGAAGAACGGATTTTCCAGGGCCTGCTCGGCACCCTTCACGATCGGGATGAAGATACCTTCACGCGCGACCTCTTCCTGGTGGTCGCGGTTGAGCAGGAACGTCAGGAAGTCGACCGTCCCGGGCGCTGCGTCCGAGGTCACGGCCCAGCCGTTCATGCCGCCCAGGGTGACGTTGTCGCCGCCCTCTGACACCGGGTCGGCGACCGCAGGAAAGGAGATGATCGCCAGCTGCTCGTCGGGAAGGCCCTCGCCGCTCTGCGACCGGCCGCGCATTGGCAGGTAATCCCAGTCCCCCATCAGGTGCAGCGCGCCCTTGCCGTCGGCAAACATGCCGCTGGCGGTTTCATAGGTGGTGCCCATGAACCCCGGCTGAAAGGGCTCGAGGTCGGTCAGCTTCTGGAAATCGGCCCCGGCCGCGATGAAGGGTTCGGCTTCGAAACCGCCATCCGCGCCCTCCATGGCCGCAGTCACGACATCGGCGCCACCCTCGCGCAAGGCCAGGTAGCTCCAGTAAAAGTGCAAGGGCCACTTGTCCTGGCCGCCGACAACCATCGGGGTGACCCCGGCGTCCTTCATGGTCTGCACCGCCGCCAGCAGGTCATCCCAGGTCTTGATCGCATTGTGGTCGACGCCCGCCTGCTCGGTCAGCGCGGTGTTGACCCAGAACACCACCTCGGTGGCGTAAAGCGGCAGCCCGTGCAACGCGCCATCCACCGAATAGGCGGTGAGCGCGGCCTCGGGGAAGGTGGCCCGCACCTCTTCGGTGATCTCGCCGGAGATATCTTTTAGAAAGCCGGCCTCGGCCTGCTCGACAAGCGTCTGGCCGCCCCAGCTATAAAAGATGTCGGGCCGGGCATTGGATTGCAGCAACGTCGGCAGCTTGGATTTGTAGGCCTCATTGGCGATGTATTCGAACACCACGTCAACACCGGGGTTTTGCGCCTCATAGGCCGCCTCTGCGCGCTCATAAAAGGCCTGCTCGGGATCGCTCGGCTGAACCCGCAGCACGCGGATCTCCTCCTGCGCCAGAGCCGTACCGCTCCAAGCTGCGATTGCCACCAGGGCAGTTGACATCACTTTCATCGATAATCCTCCCGGAATTTTGCCGATCTCGGGATCCTCCTGACCCCGATTCTGCTGTGTTTGACTAACGTACGTCAAAAAAATGACGTGTGCAACGCTTTCGCTGCCAAACACGCGTCAGGGCAGGTTGTCGCGGAGGAAGATCTCGGTGTGGATGAGGCCGGTGCGCGGATCTGTCGGCACCGCCTCGATCAGGTTGCGCATGATGACGAGCGCGCTCGTCACCTCTTTGTGTATATCTTGCTGCAAAACGGCGTCGAACACCCCGTCTTGCAACGCCGTCCGCGATTGCTCGGTCAGCTCATGCACGACCACGCGGGGCCGGTCAGCAGCGTCGATCCTGTCCAGCGCCTTTCGCAAGCCGCGATTGCCGCCGCCGAGGCTATAGACACCGACAACATCGGGGTATGCTTGAAGCACGTCAGTCAAAAGCCTGTCAACGCGCGCCGCCTCATCGCCGCCCTCGACGGGCGCCAGCACCTCAAGGGTCGGGAAATCCGCATGCATGACCTGCTCGAAGCCGAGCCTGCGCTCGACATGGTCACGTACCAACATCGAACCGGCGACGATGGCAATACGCCCGGGGCGCGCCTGGCAGAACCGGCCCAGAAGCCCGGCGGCGGTGCGCCCCGCTGCGACGTTGTCGATCCCCACAAAATGCCCGCGCGCCGAGGCCGAAAGGTCGGACACCAGCGTGACGACCTGTATCCCGGCAGCGCGCAACTCCAGGACCGCCTGCCGGACCTCTGCCGATTCAGTGGCAACCATCACCACCCCGTCGACCTTGGCCTCTCGGGCGCGCCGCAAGGCCGCAGCCAGACCGCGGCCATCAAAGGGCGGCACCAGCGAGACGCTGATCTCGGTGCGGTCACGCAGGGCGACCTGCGCATGCGTCTCCAGTTCGGCCGCCAAATTGCGCATGAAGCTGTTGGGGCCATCCGGGATCACGAAATGAATATTGTAGTTCCGCTTGCGCGACAGGTTGGCGGCCATGATATCGCGCTCATAACCGAGCTGCTTCATCGCCGTGCGCACCCGCTCCTCGGTCGCTGCGCGCACGCCCGTCCGCCCGTTTAGAACCCGGTCGACGGTGGAAAGACTAACATTGGCGACACGCGCCACGTCATGCACGGTCGGTCGCGACATATGACAGCTCCCTTGGTTTGCTTCGGCCTCCGGATAGACCAGCGCCGACAGATCGACAAATTGCGAGGGGCCCGGGGAACGCGACGCGGCATTGCGTCCCCGCGCGCGCCTCGAACACCTTAGCCGCGGCTCAGCGCCTTGAGCGCAGCGTAGCTCTCCTTGTAGCGGCCGTGCGCCTCCGAGAAGGCTGTGGCCAAGTCGCGCTCGGGCTCCACCACCCGCGAGATCGCAGGCGGCGTCGCGATCTCGGCCCCCTGCCCGCTTGCCGCCATCAACCCAAGGCGCGCCGCGCCGAACGCGCCGCCGAAATCGCCCGCCACCGGCAGTTCGACCGGCAGGTCGAGCGCCGTCGCGATGGCCTTCAGCCAGTACTCCGAGCGCGTGCCGCCGCCGACGCCGATCAACCGGTCAAACCGTGTACCGGTCGAGGCCAGCGCGTCGCGGCTGTCGCGGATCGCGAAGCTCACGCCCTCCAGCACCGCGCGCACCAGCGCCCGACGGTCGGTGTCATGCCCCATGTGCAGGAAGGACGCGCGGACATGCGCGTCGTTGTGCGGCGTCCGCTCGCCCCCGAGATAGGGCAGGAACAGCGTGCGTGACGGCGCGCGAAGTTCCCCCAGATCCGCGGTCAGCGCGGCGGCCGGGCTACCGAGCACGCCGGCGAACCAGTTCATCGCGTCAGCGGCGGCGAGGATAACCCCCATCTGGTGCCAGCGGTCCGGCAGCGCGTGGCAAAAGCTGTGGACGGCGCTCTCCGCGTTCGGGTTAAATCCTTGTGTCGCGGCAAAGAGCACGCCGGACGTTCCCAGCGACACGAAAGCCGTGCCCGTCTCCACAACGCCCATGCCAACCGCCGAGGCCGCATTGTCACCGCCCCCGCCCGCGACGACGACATCTTCGGCGAGCCCCCAGCGCGCGGCGATCTCCGGCCGCAGCTTGCCGGAGACCTCAGAACCTTCGACCAGCCTCGGCATCTGCGCGCGATCAAGCCCTGTCGCGCCGAGCAGCGGGTCGGACCAATCGCGCGCGGCGACGTCCAGCCAGCCGGTCCCGGCCGCATCCGACATCTCCGAGACATGCTCCCCGGTCAACCAGAGCCGCAGGTAGTCCTTGGGGAGCAGCACCTTGGCGATCTTCTCGAAGACATGCGGCTCGTGGCGGCGCACCCAGTCGAGCTTGGGCGCGGTGAAGCCCGGAAAGACGATGTTGCCGGTGATCTCGCGAAACTGCGGATCGGCATCGAACGCCGCGGCCTCGGCATGGCTGCGCGTATCATTCCACAGCATGCAGGGGCGCAGCACCTTGTCGGAGGCATCAAGCAGCGTCGCGCCATGCATCTGCCCCGAAAGGCCAATGCCCCGTACGGCGCCGGGGTCGATCCTGTCCAGAAGCGCGGCGATTGCCGTTTCGGTGGCGGCGATCCAATCCGCCGGATTCTGTTCAGACCAGCCGTCATGCGGCCGGTCGACCGACAACTCCGCGCTGGCTTCCGCCAGGATCGACTGGTCGTCATCGATCGCCAAGGCCTTGATGCCCGATGTTCCGAGGTCCAACCCGATCACTATCATTCTGTCCTGCCCCTGTCTTTTGCCCTGACTTTGCCGCGCGATGCCCATAGCCAGGAGTGAACCCAGATTTTGACATACGTACCTCAGAAAATTCTGCGAGAAAAGCAAATTGAGAACGACGGCGCAAAGGACGGCGGGGGAAGGCATCGCCAGCCTGTTGGCCCACGGCCTTTCGCCAAAGTGGCCGGGATGGAGATCACACCCACGATGCCGCGCCTGCAAAGGCTACCGCTGCCCTCCCTGGATCGTCGCCAATGCCGTCTTTTCCTTCGGCCGCTTCGCTGAGGGCACAGCGGAGGTCGAGGCGCTGCCTAAGCGCCTGAAACGACCACCTGATTATCGCCGAGCTGGTAACTTCCAGCCAAAGGCAAACGAGCTGGCAATGCCTTCCGGGCCGTTTCGAAGCGGCAGAATGAAACCGGCACGGTGACTGAGAGCGGCGGCGTGACGATTATGACCACGCCGCGAACAAGGTGGAAATTGCCGGGGCAGAGCCCGCCCGGGCAACGATTACGGGGGCTCCGGTTAGCCGGATGCCCCATCACCGGCTGATCCGGCATTCCCAATCATTGGCCTCAAAGCTAAGCCACGGCGAGGATATTGTGCCGTCCGATTTCCTCGATACGGTTGACGCCACATAGACCCATTGTCGTTTCCAGCTCATGCTTGATGAGGTCCAGCGCCTTGACCACGCCGGCCTGTTTTGCGGCGCCCAGCCCGTAGAGCATCGATCGGCCCATCATCACGCCGGACGCACCATAAGCCAGCCCCTTGAACACGTCCTGCCCGCTCGTGAAGCCTCCATCGATCAGGATTTCCGTCCGCGCCTTGGCGGCCTCGACCACCGAGGGTAGCGCGTGGATCGTCGACGCGGCACCATCCAGTTGGCGCCCCCCGTGATTGGAAACGACGATCGCGTCACACCCGGTTTGACAGGCCAGTTCCGTATCCACCGGGTCGATGATGCCTTTGAGGATCAGCTTTCCCTTCCAGCGATCGCGGAAATATTTGACGTCATCCCAGTTCAACGTCGGATCGAATTGGCTGTCCGTCCATTTCGCCAGGGTTTTGCTGCTGCCGACATCCGCGACATGGCCATGAATATTGCCGAACTGCATCTGTCGGTGGCGCAACATGTCCCAGCACCATTGCGGCTTGGTCGCGAGGTTCAGAAGGTTGCGAAGCGTCGGCGCGGGCGGGGATGACAGCCCGTTGTGGATGTCCTTGTTGCGCTGCCCCACCATCTGCAAATCCAGCGTCAAGACTATGGTGTCGATCCCCACCGCTTCGCAGCGCTGCAACAGGCGTTCGATAAAATCCCGGTCGCGGATGACGTAAAGCTGGAACCAGAACGGCGACGTCGCATGTTGCGCCACCTCTTCGAGCGAGGCGATGGAAACCGTCGACAGGCAATAGGGTACGCCGAATTCCTCACAGGCGCGCATGGCATGTACTTCGCCGTTCGGCCAGAACATTCCAGTCAGCCCCGTCGGCGCCATCGCAACCGGCATCCGCACATCCTGACCGACCATCCGGCCCTTTGCAGTCCGGGTCGAGACGTCCCTGGCAACGCGCTGCCGTAATTTGATGTCGGCCAGATCCCCGGCATTCGCGCGATAGGTGCTTTCCGTCCACGACCCGCCGTCGACGTAGTCATAGAACATTTTCGGCACCCTGCGGCGCGCGGCGCGCCGGAGGTCTTCATTGCAAGCAAAACGGGGCATGGCTTTCCTGTTCGGTTGTCAGCCTGAGGTGCGCTGGCGGCGCGGAACAGAACACACATGAGGCGGGCCGTTCTGATCGTCGGCAAGCGACAAAGGTGGAAAGCGCCAGATCTTCAGGACTTGTTGACGGGTTATCAGTTGTCTGATAACCCTACCACAGGGGCGACGACATTCAAGCTCGAATCTCGACGCTTCGAACCTGAAACGGGAGGACAGAATGACTTGGAATGTATTGACGCGCGCCCTGCGGGGCAGCGCGGTGCTGCTTTGCACCTTGGGGGCACAAGCCGCGGCCGAAACCGCGGTTGAAACGGCGGCAAGCACCTTTTCGACGGACCTTTGCGAGCCGATTGACAAGGCCGCGGTGGCCGACATCCCCGGCGCTGTATCGGGGTTCACCGGCTACGCTTCGGCTCCCGGCATGTGGCTGACAGAGCCCGAGGCCAGCGCCCTGACCGGCAAGCGCATTGCCATGAGCGTCATGAGCCTCGGCCATCCCTATTTCCAGGCCATCGCGAACCACTGGGAAACGCTGGCGGAAAAATACGACTTTGAGCTGCGGGTGTTTGACGGCCGGTTTGATGCCGGAACGGTTCAGCGCATGGTGGACGACATCATCTCATATGCGCCAGACGGCGTGGCTTTTGCGCCGCTCGACAGCGCGGCGTCGGTGCCACAGGTCAAGCGCATGCTGGATGCCGGGTTGAAGGTCGTGACCTATAATGTGCAGCCGGCGGAAATGGTTGCGCCCCGCGTTTTCGCCAATGATTTCGACGGCCCGCGTATCGTCGGCTGCAACCTCGCCCGGTACTTCCAGGCCAAGTTTCCCGAACGCGACCCGGTAATCGGCATCGTCGACCAACCCGAGCTGCTTCAGGTTCAGGATCGTAAGAACGGGTTTCTCTATGGCTTTCTTTCCCTGATGCCCGAGGCGCGTGTGGCCCAGGCCGTCAACGGCGGCGGGGTGATCGACAAGGCCAATGCCGCCGCATCGGACCTGTTGCAGGCCCATCCCGACATCAACGTGATCTTCGGCATCAACAACGACAGCTCGTTGGGCACCGTGGCCGCCTTGAAAGCGGTCGGCAAATATTCCGACGAATGGGGCGCGCTTGCCTCGGTCGACGGGTCCGAGCCGATCATGGGCGAGCTTGGCAATCCGGTGTCCCCGCTCAAGGCCGAAAGCGGATATGGCCCCTACGACTTTTCCCTGGCCGCCTTCAACCTGCTGGCCGCGACGATCGAGGGCGAGGCGGATGAGACCACGCAGGTCGTGGTCGGCTATCCGCCCATCATTCCGACCGAGGACGGGATCGAAAGCTGGTTGGCTCAGCAATACCCCCGCTAAGTTATCCAAAGGGGCGGTGTCATTGCGCCGCCCCGCCTTTCAGACATTTGAATGCAGGAGCATTGCCCGTGCAACATTCGGAGCCGGTTGATCCCGGCCTTTCACCATTGCTGAGAGCCACTGGTCTGGGCAAATCCTTTCCCGGGGTACAGGCATTGAGTGGCGTGAATTTCGACCTTTTCGCAGGTGAAGTACACTGCCTTATCGGCGAAAACGGCGCCGGGAAATCCACGCTGGTCAAGATCCTCGCTGGCGTCCAAGAGGCCGATGCCGGCACATTCGAGGTCAATGGCAAGGCGATGTCCTTTGCCAATCCGCAGGAATCCCAGGCCGCCGAAGTGGCCTGCATCTTTCAGGAACTGGCGGTTGTCGATGGCCTTTCGGTTTCGGAAAACATCCTCTTGGGGGATGAACCGGGACGATTTGGGTTTTTCGACAGCAAGGCGGCGGATGTCCTGGCGCAGGACCTGCTGGACAGCATCGGGTTTTCAGAGCTGCGCGCAGATCAGCCGGCCCGTGATCTTTCGGCGGCCCAGCGGCAAGCGGTGATGATTGCCAAGGCGCTGCGGCAGAACGCGCGCGTGATCATCATGGATGAACCGACCTCCCCCCTGGAAGAAGCCGAAGTCAGGAAGCTCTTCAAGGTCATCGACCGCCTGCGCGCGGCGGGCAAGGGGATCATCTATGTGTCCCACAAGATGCGGGAAATCGACGAGCTTGGCGACCGCATCACCGTGTTCAAGGACGGCCACAGGGTCGGGACCGTCATGCGTGGCGCGGCGACGCCCGAGGATCTGGTCAGGATGATGGTGGGCCGCAAGCTCGACGCGCTTTTCCCCGCGCGTGACAGCCAGCCCGGCGCTCCGGTCCTGGAAGTGCGCGGCCTGTCCAATGCGCATATCCGCAATATCGATCTGACGGTTCGCCGGAACGAGATACTCGGCATTGCCGGGCTGGTCGGCTCGGGGCGCACGGAATTGCTGCGGGCGATCTTTGGCGCGGACCGGGTCAGCAGCGGCACGGTCACGGTCGAAAACGCGCCAGTGCCGCCCAATTCCATCCCCGCCGCAATCGAGGCCGGGATTGCCATGGTGCCGGAGGAACGCCGCAGTGCCGGGATCGTGCCGGTTCTCTCGGTGGCGGACAATACCGCGATCATCTGGGATCAATATGTCAATCGCAGGGCCCACGACGGCCCGAGGTCGGACGCGATCCAGAAGATCATCGAGATGCTGGGCGTCCGCACGGCTTCGGTCACACAATCCATTTCCGCGTTGAGCGGCGGCAACCAGCAAAAGGTCGTCGTCGGCAAATGGCTTCTCAGTCAGACGCGGGTTCTTTTGCTGGATGAACCCACACGCGGCGTCGATGTCGGCGCGAAAAAGGAAATCTACCAGATCATTCACGACCTCGCCGAGCAAGGGCTCGCGGTTGTCTTTGTCTCGTCGGAGCTGCCCGAACTGCTTGGGCTGGCGGATCGTATCGTCGTCATGAACAGCGGCGAAATCGTCGGCGGGCTTTCCGGTGACGCAACCGAAGAACAGGTCATCGAACTGTCAATGCTTCATGCTGCGACCCCTATTCTGACAGGAGAACATCCATGAGCGATGTCGCAACGCCCCATTCCACCGCCGGAATGGGCCAGAAATTCCTATCGAACCGCAATATGGTGCTGACCGCCGCGACGCTGGCCGTGCTCGTCTTGATGTGCGGTGTCTTTGCCACTCTGACCGACCGATTTCTGACGGTGTCGAATTTTCAGAACGTGATGCGCAATGCGGCGCCTGTCATCATCGCAAGCTGCGGCATGACAACGGTCATGATTGCCCGTGGGCTCGATCTGTCAGTCGGAAGCGTGTTGGCGGCCTCTTCGGTCATCGCCGGTTCGCTCGCCGTGGCGGGCGTGCCCCTGTATCTCGCATTCCTGCTGGCGGTTCTGTTTGGTGCGGCGGTCGGTGCCGTAAACGGCGTGATCATCGCCGGGCTTGCCGTCAGCCCGATCATCGTGACGCTCGGCATGCTGAATATTGCCCGCGGCGCGGCGTATCTGATCAGCCCCAGTGCCATTCTGGTCGGCCTGCCATCCGGTTGGAGCTTTCTGGGAACCGCCAAGGTCCTGGGATTGCCGATGCCGATCGTCATCGCGGGCATCGTCGTGGCGGTGTTCTATGTGATGACAAGTTACACGACCTTCGGCAAACGGATCTATGCCATCGGCGGCAACGAAGAGGCCGCACGCCTGTCCGGGATCAACATCAAACGGACCCTGCTTTGGCTCTATGTCATGTGTGGCATGACCGCCGCGCTGGCCGGCGTCGTGTTGTCCTCGCGCGTGGGATCCGGGGATCCCAATATCGGTGTGGGATTTGAGCTTCAGGTGATTGCCGCGATCATCATTGGCGGCACCAGCCTGTCGGGTGGCGAGGGTCGTATCCTTGGCACGGTCATCGGCGCTCTGATTATCGGTGTGCTGGCAAACGGGCTGAACCTTGCGGGTGTCGAACCCTTCTGGCAGTTTGTGGCCCAGGGCCTCGTCCTTATCGTTGCCATCATCGTCGACCGCTTGGTGCAGGATGGCGTCCTCAAGATGAGAAAGGGCGCGTGATCATGGCCCGATCAGTCGAAAAATATGCCGTTGTCACCGGAACCGCCGGGATAGGTCTGGGCGTGGCCCGGCGGCTTGTCCGGGATGGCTTCGCGGTCACGCTTTGCGGTGTCGACGCTCGGGACAATTCAGCCGCCAAGGAGGCCCTGCCCGAGGCAGCTGTTGTCGAACTCGACGTTTCGGATGATCGGGCCGTTGCGCAGTTTGCCGCATCATTGATCGCGCGTATCCCCACGCTGGACGCCCTGATCAATTGTGCCGGAATTCAACCCTACGGCACAATCGAAACAACCACCCCCGCCGATTGGCAAAGGGTGATCGGTGTGAATCTTGGCGGGTATTTCAACATGGCGCACTTCCTGTACCCGCTGCTGAAACAGACCGGCGCCGCGTCGGTAGTCAATTTTGCCTCGGTGCAGGGGCACAGGTGTCAGAACAACGTGCTGGGCTACGCGACCAGCAAAGGCGCGATACATGCCTTCACGCGCGCCCTTGCGGTGGATGCTGCGCGTGATGGCATCCGGGTCAACTCCGTTTCCCCCGGCTCAGTTCGGACCCCCCTGCTGGAATTCGCCGCGCGCGAATTGACACCCGCCGATGGCGACCCGGAGGCAACCATGCAGGGCTTTGGCGACGCCCATCCCGTGGGGCGCGTCGGCACCACGCAAGAAATCGCCGCCCTGGTCTCTTACCTGACCGGCCCGGAAAGCGCGTTTCACACCGGGGCCGATTTCGTTATTGATGGGGGGCTTAACATCAAGTTGGGCGTTTAGTCAGGACAGGCGAATGACAGAGGACCCGGGAACCACAAAGATGCCGTTGCGCGCCTCCCGCGCCGATTTGCCAACCATGCTGGCGGATGCCCTGCGTGAACAAATCCTGTCGGGCGAACTCGCTGCCGGGGACAAGCTTCCGACCGAACGCGCCTTTTGCGAACGCTACGATGTCAGCCGCGCCGTGGTGCGTGAAGCGGTGTCGCGCCTGCGCCACGAGGGGTTGCTGTCCTCGCGGCAGGGTGTCGGCGTTTTTGTCAGCGCGCCCGACAAGAACCGGTTCCTGTCCATCACGGAGGAACAAATGTCCCAGCCCGAGGATTTCCGGCATCTGTACCAGGTGCGAAATATCCTCGAGAGCCAGACCGCGCGACTGGCGGCGCAGTTTCGCAGCGAGCAGGATCTGGCCAAGCTGCGCGCCCTGATCGACGACATGGAAAGCGAAACGGCCAGCCCGGAAAGCTATATCGAAGCGGATTTCGGCTTTCACCGGGCGCTTGCCGCGGCCAGCCAAAATCCGTTTCTGGTGTTGTTCATCTCGTACATCGATCAAACCCTCAAGAACAGCATCGCCCTGGCCATAGACAAACAGATCTTTGAAGAGACGACGAAAATCGCAGCGCAAGAGCATCAGGTCATTCTGGACTGCGTCGAGGCGCAAGATGAACAGGGCGCATGTGACGCGATGACCCGCCACCTTGTCGGGTCATCGGAACGCCTGGGGCTGGCAAGCTGAAGCCCCATCACACTTGACCTCACCATGCGTCGATGCGATGCCGCTATAACTGCGACAGGGGCGCCCGGAAACGGGCTGAGATGTACCCTTGGAACCTGACCCGGATAATGCCGGCGGAGGAAGGCGCGCAAATCCCCGGGGTGCAGGTTCCGGCTTTTGCAATCCTCTCTTCTGCCGGTGCAGATGAGGAGCGCTTTGATGATCCCCAACATTCTCTCGATTGCCGGATCCGACAGTTCCGGCGGCGCTGGCATTCAGGCCGATATCAAGGCGATCTCGGCCAATGGCGGCTATGCGATGACCGCCATCACGGCGCTGACCGCGCAGAACACGCGGGGGGTCTCGTCGGTGCATCTCTGTCCGCCCGACATGCTGTTGGCGCAGATCGCGGCGCTGCGCGCGGATGTGCGCATCGACGCGGTCAAGATCGGCATGCTGGGCGACGTGGCGCTGACCCGGGCCGTGGCCGGCGCGCTCGAGGGGCTGGCCTGCCCGATCGTGCTCGACCCGGTGATGGTGGCCAAGGGCGGCGACAGACTTCTGGCCGAAACAGCGGTCATGGCCCTGCGCGAGACGCTGCTGCCACGGGCGGCGCTGGTCACGCCAAATCTGCCGGAGGCGGCCGACCTGCTGGGCCAGGCCGAAGCCCAAAGCCGCGAGGACATGCACGCCCAGGCCCGGGCCCTGCTGGCGCTCGGGTCGGGGGCGGTGCTGCTCAAGGGCGGGCACCTGGCCGGCGAGATCTGTCCTGACCTGCTGGTCACCTCGGCGGCTGACATCTGGCTCGAGGCGCCGCGCATCGCCACCGGCAACACCCATGGCACCGGCTGCACCCTGTCCTCGGCCATTGCCACCCGGCTGGGCCGGGGCCACCCGCTCGAACAGGCGGTGCGCGGTGCCAAGGCCTATATCACCGGTGCCATCGGTGGCGCCGACAGGCTTGAAGTGGGCGAAGGGCACGGCCCGGTGCATCATTTCCACGCCGTCGAGGCGCAGATCGCCGCAGGCCCGTAAAGACGCCGGGCAAGCCGGCGGCGCGGCAGGGCCTTAAAACAGCGCGTCGGTCGAGAGCTTGACCGTCAACGCCGCCAACATCAGCAGGATCAGCCGATCAAAGCTCCGGGCCGAGATCGACTTGGCCAGCCAGCCACCGATCCGCATGCCGAGAAACAGCGGCACCAGCGCGGTGACACCGATCAACAGGATCGTCGGGGTCATCACGCCGGCAGCCAGCAACAGCGGCACCTGCACCGCGGTGGTGGCGGCAAAGAACAGCGAGATCGTCGGAATGAAGACCCGTCGCGACAGTTGCATCGCATTGAGAAAGCTCACCGAGACCGGCGCCGAGATCCCGGCAGCACCTTGCAGCACCCCACCGAGCGCGCCCATGGGCGCCGCCAGCCGGTTGGCCCGTGCGGAAGAAAGGGCGAAGGCCGGGCTCAGCAACCGGAGGCCGATATAGGCCAGCACTGCCCCTGACAGGATGAGTTTGAGCGTGTCGGAGCTCAGCCAGACCAGCATGAGCGTGCCAAGGCCCACGCCGACCGCCCCGGCGCCGGCAAAGATCCAGGGAAATCGCCCCGGAAGTCGCGCCTGGCCGAACGCCCGGAGCTGCCAGACATTGGTGGTGAAATTCGGCAGGACCATCAGCGCCACCGCCAGCTTCACGTCAAAGAACGAGGCCATCACCGGCACCGCGATCACCGGCGCGCCCAAGCCGAGCGCGCCCTTGAGCATGCCACCGGCCAGAAGGGCCAAGGCAATCGCGGCCAGCGAGGCCGGATCGGTAAGCGCTGAAACCATGGCAAGTTCCGTTCAGGTCGTGACGGCACTTTATGGATACACTTTTAGAGTATTTGCAAGATGTTTTGCCAAAAACGTATACGTATTAGCTGAGTTTTATTCGAAACGCCCCGTTTCAGCCCCTTGCTCCAGGGCCGAGCGGGGGCAGCGCAGCTCCCATTCCAATCCCTGTGGCGCATAGTCGATCCGCACTTCGCCCGACATCGCCGAGGCGGTCATCGTGTCGAGCACGGTCGAGCCGAAGCCCTTGGACCGGGGCGGGCAGACCTCCGGCCCGCCGGTTTCCCGCCAACTCATGCGAAACGTGCTTCCGTCGATCTCCCAGCCGATATCGACCCGGCCGGCCTCATTGCTGAGACTGCCGTATTTGGCGGCGTTGGTGGCCAGTTCGTGCAGCGCCATGCTCAGGGTCTGGGCCGCCGCCGGCGGCAGCACCACCGGCGGGCCCGAAATCATCACCCGGCTGCCGATGGTGCCGAAATGCCTGAGCTGGCTGGTCACCAGATCTGAGAGGTTGATGCGTTGCCATTCGTTGTTGACCAGCAGATCCTGATTGGCCGCCAGCGCCTGCAACCGTTCGCCAAAGATCTTGACGAACCCCTCGGGCGAATGCGCCGCGGTCTGGCGGGCGATCACCTGGACGATGGACAACAGGTTCTTGCTCCGGTGGTTGACCTCGCGCATCAGCATCTGCCGCGCCTCGTCAGAGCGGCGCCGGGCGGTGATGTCCTGAATGATCTTGATCAGATAGGCGATGCGGCCGTCGGAATGGCGCACACAGCTGACCGTTGTGTGGCCCCAGACCACCGCGCCATCGCGATGCAGGTAACGCTTTTCAAGATCGTATTCATCCGCCGCGCCCGAGGCCAGCCGGCTCCAGGCCTCGTGGTTCAGGGTGAGATCGTCGGGATGGGTGAAATCGTCAAGCGCCTCGCCCTCCATCTCGGACACCTCGCGGCCCAGCATCCGCGCCAGGCTTTCGTTGACGCGCAGCAGCACGCCATTGCCGCCGACGATGCTGATGCCGACGCCGGCATTCTGAAAGGTGGCGCGAAACCGCTCTTCGGCGGCCTCGATGGCGCGGGTGCGCTCGGCCATCCGCACCTCGAGCGCGGCATTGACCTCGGCCAGTTCGGCAACGGCCCGGCGTTGCTGCCTGGTGATTGCGGCGACAATTACCCCGGTCGCGGCGGCGACCAGCAACAGCACCTGCATCCGGGTGCGCGGCAGCACCGGCCCCGAAGGCGAGACCGCGGCGATCTCAAAGGTCTGCGCATGGGCGGCGATGGCCACCGCCAGCGCCAGAACGGCCAGCGTTGCGCCACGGAATTCGAACCGCAAGGCGGCCCAGAGAACCGGCAGCGGCAAGAGAAAGGCATGCGCCGCGCCGGTGCTCATTTCCCACGAGGTGAGCCCGAAGAGCAGCAGGCCGATCACCGCCCCCTCGAGCAGCTGCGCGCTGCCGGGCCGCGGACGCTCGCGCCAGATGTTGTGGGCGGAAATCACCAGCGGCGTGGCGATCAGAATGCCGGTGGCATCGCCCAGCCACCAGACGGGCCAGGTGGTGGCAAAAGGATTCTTGCCGACAAGTGTATCAATGGCGCTGCCGAGAGTGGCGCTGATCACCGGCGCGCCCAACACGCCGATTGCCAGCAGCGCCAGGACCTGGCGCAGCGTGTCGATCCGGCGAATCGGTGCGCCGAGATGTGGCGCCAGCAACAGGGCCGCCGCCAGAACTGCCGCGGCATTCGCCCCGACATAGCCCAGTGCCCAGAGCAGCGGGTTGCCGAACCACAGCGCGTTGCCGGTCAGCTCGCCCAGTGCCGCCACCGCGATCCACCACGGCCAGCTTTGCCGCGGGCTGGTCAGCAACATGGCAAGGATGACGCCATTGGGTGGCCAGACCGTGATCGGGATGTCGGGGATCACCATCATCCAGCGCCCGAAGCCGGCGGCCAGCAGATAAAGCAGATAGACCGCCGCAAGTCCCAAGGCGGTGGGCCGACCCGGGCGCGCCACGGCCGTTGCCGCGGGTGCGGCATTCACCGGCGCGAGGTCGGGGCTCGTATCGACCGAAGCGGCCGCGCGCGCAGATTGGTCCACTCCCATCCCTCTCTCGTTGTGGCTCGGAAAACGACACCACGACCGGCCCGCCCGGTGGCCCGGTTGCCGATCCCGGCGTCCGATACGTAGGATATCACCGCTGGTCATCCTCCTGCGAGCGGATAAGAGTATCAAGGGAAAATCGTCGACTCCGGGCCGAACCGCTCCGGCAGGGAGCCAGGGGCAGTGTTCGGAAAGCGATGCTCCCCAAGGTCTTAGCCAGAAGTTTCCGTAGCGGAACGGATCGCCCGGGCAGTCACTGCGAGAGTTTTTCGAAGACGTCGCGGTGGGCGTCGATGCTGGGCGCCGGGGTCCGGGTCTGTTCGGTCGGCACAGCGATCCTGTTGGCCTGCCAATCCCGCAGAGTGATATTTGCGGGGCTGTCCTTGCTTACTGCGAACTGCATGGCGCTGACCCGCCAGCGGTCCTCCTTGCGACGCAAGATGATGAAGCTAAGGTAAGGCTCTTCGGTCAGCAGCTGGCGCTCGCGCACATAGCGGGTTTCATAGGTAGCCCAGATCGTGTCCTCGCCCTTGCGCACCGCATCAAGGCAGCGGCGCACCATATGGGTCAGCCGCTTGCCCTGGATCTCGGCGATGAAATGCGCGCAGAGCGCCCGCATCTCGGCGCGCGTGTTGGCCACGGCGCGGCCCTGAAGACTTTCGAGCGTGCAGGGAATGTCGCAATACTCCAGCGTCGCCTCGACATCGCCAGCCATGGTGGCATCGCCCTGACGGTCGAGAAAGTCCTGCGTGATAGTCCGCGCCTGATCTTCTGTCATCTGAATGCCGGTCCCAAAAACACGCGACGTCAATATGTGATGGCAACAATGCTCGGCTTCCCTTGCCAAGACGTCAATAGCTGCGCGGCAAAATCGGTAAAAAGCGGGGCGAACCCCGCCTCTCCGGCGGGCGCGGCTCAGGGCTTCATCCGTGCGCCTTCCCTGTCAAAGAGCGGCCCGAGAGTGACTGTCGCGTCGAACAGGCGCCGCGCGATATCCACCTGCACCCGCTGCCCGTCGCCGAGGCCCTTGGCATGGCCCAGCGCCACCGGCGCGCCAAGGCGAAAGCCGAAGGCGGCCGAGGTGGTCTGGCCGACGATCTGGTCTCCGGCGTGGATCGGCTCGTGCCCAAGGGGCACTGCCTCGGCATCGTCAAAGGTGAGCGAGATCACGTGGTTTTCCGCGCCGGCGGCACGACGCGCCGCCAATGCCTCGGCACCAATGAACCCGCCCGTTTTGCGGATGGCAAAGTCGAGCCCGGTCTCGATCGGGGTCACGTCGCCGTCAAGCTCGTGCCCCATGGCGCAGAAGCCCTTCTCGATCCGCATCGCGGTCTGGGCGTAGAGCCCGGCAGGCGTGGCCCCCGCCCCGGTCAGTGCGGCGTAGATCGCCGGGGCGTTCTCGGCGCGGCAGGTGATCTCCCAACCGGCCTCGCCCACATAGGACATCCGCGCCGCGCGCACGTGATGGCCGGCGATATGCGCCGGGCCGACCTTGAAGTACCCCAGATCGTTCAGCTCGGGCGCCCCGCAGTCCGCCGCGATCCGCGCCGCCTCGGGCCCCATCAGGCCGAGCACCGCGTAATCTTCGGTGCTGTCGGTCAGGGTGACGTCGAAGCCCTCGGCGTGCCGGCGGAACCAGGCCAGATCGCGCTTGATCGCCGCGGTGCCGACAAACAGGCGGTAGTGATCTTCGGCAATGCGATGGGCGGTGATGTCGGATTCAAACGTGCCCCGGTCGTTCAGCACGGCGGTGTAGATCACCGAACCGGGCTTGCGCGCCATGTAGCCGGCGCAACTGCGCAGCAGAAACGCCTCGGCGTCGGGGCCCTGCACCTCGATCTTGCCAAAGGGCGAGGCGTCAAAGATCGCCGCCCGCTCATGCGCCGCCGCGACCTCGGCTCTGACCTGATCGAACCAGGGCGGCCGGCCAAAGGTGAGGGCCGGTGTGGCCTCGCCGCCAAAGTAAAGCGGCCGCTCCCAGCCGTAGACCTGGCCAAACCGCGCCCCGGCGGCCACGTAGTCCTTGTGCAGCGGCAGAAGGCGCAGCCCGCGCGCGGTCTTGAGCTGCTTGCCGGGAAAGGCGATTTCGTAATGCGTGCCAAGGATTTCCGGCGCCCGGGCCATCAGATGTTCGACCGAGTTGAACACCGGTGCAAACCGCTTGGCATCGGCCTCTGAGAGATCATAGGCGGTGTGGCCATGCACGATGCAATGCGCCAGGTTCATCCCTGCCCCGCCGCCCGAAGCCATGCCGACCGAATTCATCCCGCAGCCAAGGAAAAGCCCGCGCGTCTCGGCCGTCTCGCCCAGCATGAAGGTGCCGTCGGCGGTAAAGCTCTCGGGCCCGTTGAGCAACGATTTCACCTCCGCCGTTTCCAGCGCCGGCAGCCGGTGCAGGGCGTTCATCATCATTGGTTCGAAGTGATCCCAATCCTCGGGCAGCAGGCGGAACTCGAAATTCTCGTCGAGCACGCCCGGCGCGATCGGCTTGCCCATCGGTTCGAAACACCCCACCAGCAGACCGCCGCTGTCGTCGCGAATGTAGAGATGATTGTCGTGGTCCGAGAGCGTCGGCATGTTGCCGGTGATGCCCTCGACCGGCTTGGTCAGCAGGTAGAAATGCTCGCAGGCCAGAAGCGGCACCTCGGCCCCCGCCATCGCCCCGACCTCACGCGACCAGAGCCCGGCACAGAGCGCCACGGCGTCACAGCGGATCGTGCCGCGCGTCGTCTCGACGCCGCGCACCCTTCCGTTCTCGGTCAGGATGCCGGTCACGCCGGTCTGTTCGAAGATCCTGGCATTGCGCTTGCGGGCGGCCTTGGCCAGCGCCGCGCAGACATCAGAAGGCGACACCCGCCCGTCGTCGGGCGACCAGACCGCGCCCAGCACGTCCTCGGCATTCATCAGCGGCCAGCGTTCCTTGGCCTCGCCGGCGCTGATCGAACGGGCATCGATGCCATAGGCATGGGCCAGCGCCTCCTGCCGCCGGATATGGGTCAGCCGGTCGGGGTTGGTCGCGATCGAGAGCGAGCCCTTCTGAATCCAGCCGACATTCTGGCCGGTCTCTTCCTCGAGTTGGGCGTAAAGATCGACGGAATACTGGATCATCCGGGTCAGGTTGCGCGAATGGCGCAGCGCCCGCACCTGCGCCGCCGAATGCCAGGTGGTGCCCGAGGTGAGCTGGTTGCGCTCGACCAGGACGGCGTCGCCGACCCCCATCCGGGCAAGGTGATAAAGGGTCGAGCACCCCATGATGCCGCCGCCAATGACGACAACTGAGGCGTGTTCGGGCAATGTCTCGGACATGAGGGTCTCCTGCTTGGCCATCGTGAGGCTGACCGCATGAAACACTTGTTTCAGGAGTTGACAACACACAAAACGTTTGAAACGCTCAGTTTCAGACGGAAAGGAGATTCTGTGCCGGACACCATCGAGGATCGTATCAGCGCCGAATATGTCAATCTCAGCGCGCAATTGCGGCGGGCGGCGGATTATGTGGCCTCGAACCCGGTGGATGTGGCCACCCGATCGCTGCGGGCGATGGCGCAGTCGAGCGGCGTCTCTCCGGCCACCTTTTCGCGGCTGGCCCGCATTCTGGGCTTCAAGGATTACGAATCCCTGCGCGAAACCCAGCGTGCCGCCATGGGCGAGCGGTTGGTGCCCTATGCCGATCGGGCCGAGGCGCTGCGCCGAGGCGATCAGGCGCCCGAGACCTTCCTGCACCGCCAGGCCGGGATCTGCACCCAGAACATCGCGCAGCTCGAACGCACGATCTCCGGTGCCCGGCTCGCGGCAGCGGTCGAGGCGCTGCACGGCGCCGACAAGGTTCTGCTGGTCGGGCTGCTGGGCTCGGCCGGAATTGCCGACTACATCGGCTATCAGGCGCAATTCTTCGCCCGCAACTGGTCGGTCGCCGGGCGCAGTGGCGCCTCGACGGCGGCGGCCTTTGCCAGCATGTCGCCCGGCGACGCGGTGATCGTTCTGACGAAATCGCCTTATGCCGAGGCCAGCGTTCGCGCGGTGCGTGTGGCGCGGACCAATGGTTTCACCACCATCGTCCTGACCGACAGCCACGCCTGCCCGGCGCTTGAAGTTGCCGACCATCCGTTTATCGTACCTTCACAGACAGCAAATTTCTTTTCTTCCTACACGGCAACCCTTGTGCTGATTGAAACAATGATGTCGATGCTGGTGTCCCGCGTCGGCCCCGAAGCCGAAGCGCGAATACGTGCAACGGAGGAACAGACCCGGAAACTGACCGAGGTCTGACAACTCAAAGAAGACTGAACAGAGGAGACCATAATGTTTGCACATCTCAAATTCACTGCGGCCGCGGCCGCGGTGGCGGCCATGGGCACTGCGGCCCAGGCTCAGGATCAGACATTCATCACCATCGGCACCGGCGGTGTCACCGGGGTCTATTATCCCACCGGCGGCGCGATCTGCCGTCTGGTGAACAAGGACCGCAAAGAGCACAACGTGCGCTGTTCGGTCGAATCGACCGGCGGTTCGGTCTACAACACCCGCACCATCCGAAATGGCGAGCTCGACTTCGGCGTGGTGCAATCCGACGTGCAGACCGCCGCGATGGAAGGCGCCCGCGCCTTTGACGGCGACGAGCCTTATGGCGACCTGCGTTCGGTGTTCTCGATCCACCCCGAGCCGCTGCACGTCATGGTACGCGCCGGCACCGGCATCTCGTCGGTCGCCGACATGAAGGGCAAGGCGGTCAATATCGGCAACCCCGGCTCGGGCACCCGGGCGCTGGCCGACGTGCTGATGGCCGCCAACGAGATCACCCCCGGCGACCTCGGTCTCGCCGCCGAGCTGAAAAGCTCGGAACAGGCGGCCGCGCTCTGCGACGGCAACATCGACGCCGCGATCTGGGCCGCCGGCCTGCCCAATGGCTCGACCATGGAAGCGACCTCGACCTGCGACATCGAACTGCTTGACCTGAGCACCTCCAACCTCGAGCGGGTGCTGGAGCAGAACAAGGCCTATGCCAAGGCGAACATTCCCGGTGGCATGTATCCGGGCAATGATTCCGACGTGGTCTCCTGGGGCCCGAAAGCCACCATCGTGGCCGATGCCAATACCCCCGACGAGGTGGTCTATGTGCTGGTGAAAGCGGTCTTCGACAATTTCGATGACTTCAAGAAGCTGCACCCCGCCTTTGGTGCCCTGACCAAGGAAGAGATGGTCAAGGACGGTCTCTCGGCCCCGCTGCACCCGGGCGCGGAGAAGTACTACAAGGAAGCCGGCCTGATGTAAGCCGGCGCGCGGGGCACGGCCCCGCGGCCTGACATTGACCGGCGGCGCCTCGACGCGCCGCCGGCAACCAACAAGCGGCGCGCGGCCCTGCGGGGCCAGCGCATCCGCAGCCAACAGGGGATACCGATGGAACAAAAGCGCGGACAGCCGGGGCCCGATCCGGCGCTCGACGATATCGTGGCAGATGCCGACACGGGGGGCCGGGCACCGCATGACGCCCTTGGGCGGCGCGCGCTCTGGGTCATTCCGCTCTGTTGGTCGATCTATCAGCTCTGGATCGCCTCTCCCCTGCCCTTCATGGTCGGCTTCGTCTGGAACGACACCCAGACCCGCGCCATCCACCTCGGCTTTGCCGTGCTGCTCGCCTATCTCGCCTTTCCCGGCTACAAGGGCGCGCCCCGGCACCATATTCCGGCGCTGACCTGGGTCATCGCCATTGTCGCCGCAATCGCCGCCTCTTACCTGTGGTGGGATTATCGCGGCGTCGCCAACCGCACCGGCAACCCCAACACGGTCGATCTGATCATGGCCGGCATCGGGTTGATCCTGCTGCTCGAGGCCGCCCGCCGCTCGCTCGGCATTCCGCTGATGGCGGTGGCGCTGTTCTTCCTGTCTTATGTCTTCTTCGGCTCCTGGTCGGGCCTGCCGGAAGTGGTGCAGTGGAAAGGCGCCTCTTTCGAAAAGGCCATGTCGCATATGTGGCTGACCACCGAAGGCGTCTTTGGCGTGGCGCTCGGGGTCTCCTCGGGCTTTGTCTTTCTCTTCGTGCTCTTCGGCTCACTGCTCAACCAGGCGGGCGCCGGCAACTATTTCCTCAAGCTCGCCTTCGCGGCCCTGGGCCACCTGCGCGGCGGTCCTGCCAAGGCGGCGGTGATCGCCTCGGCGGCGACCGGGCTGATCTCGGGCTCGTCGATTGCCAATGTGGTCACCACCGGCACCTTCACCATTCCGCTGATGAAGAAGGTGGGCTTTCCCGCCACCAAGGCCGGCGCGGTCGAGGTCTCCAGCTCGATCAACGGCGTGCTGACGCCGCCGGTGATGGGCGCCGTGGCCTTCCTGATGACGGAATACGTCGGCATTTCCTATGTCGAAGTGGTCAAGACCGCCATCGTACCGGCCGCGATCTCCTATTTTGCGTTGGTCTATATCGTGCATCTCGAGGCGCTCAAGATGGGCATGACCGGCACCAGCCGCATGCACCCGGTCAAGTTCATCCTCGGCGCGATCTTCATCATCGCCATTTCCATCGTCATCGCCGGCGGCACGCTGTTCCTGACCGGGGTGATCGTCGGTGCGATCGGCAGCGCCTTTGGCGGCGCCTCGCTCTGGGTGATCGTCGCGATCATGCTGGCGGCCTATGTGGCCGCCGTGCGTTATGCGGCCCAGGGCGAAGACCTGGCGATGAGCCTTGAATCGATGGAGCATCTGCCGCCCACCAAGGAGATCTTCAAGACCGGCATCCACTACCTGATGCCGATCCTGCTGTTGATGTACCTGCTGATGATCGAACGCAAATCGCCGGGCCTCTCGGCCTTCTGGTCGACCATCGCCATGCTGTTCATCCTGCTGACGCAAAACCCGCTCAAGGCGTATTTCCGCGGCGAGGGCAACGTCATGGGCCATATCAGCGAAGGCATTTCCGACATCGCCGAAGGCATGATCGCCGGCGCGCGCAACATGATCGGCCTGGCCGCCGCCATGGGCGTCGCGGGCATCATCGTCGGCGCCGTGACCCTGACCGGCATCGGCCAGGTGATGGCGGAATTCGTCGAGTTCCTGTCGGGCGGCAATCTGCTGGCGATGTTGTTCTTTGTCGCGGTGATCTCGATCATCCTCGGCATGGGGCTTCCGACCACGGCGAATTACATCGTGGTCAGCTCGCTGATGGCCGGCGTCGTGGTCGAACTGGGGTCGCAGGCCGGGCTGATCGTGCCGCTGGTGGCGGTGCATATGTTCGTCTTCTACTTCGGGATCATGGCGGATGTGACGCCACCTGTCGGGCTGGCCAGTTTCGCCGCCGCCGCGATCTCCAAGGGCGATCCGCTGAAGACCGGCTTCCAGGCCTTCTTCTACTCGATCCGCACCGCGCTCTTGCCCTTCCTCTTCATCTTCAACACCGACTTGCTGCTGATCGATGTCGGGCCGGTCCAGGCGATCTTCGTCTTCATATTCGCGCTGATCGCCATGCTGCTCTTTGCGGCGGGGACGATGAATTATTTCATGGTCAAGTCGCGGCTCTATGAAAGCGCCATCCTGCTCATCGCCGCCTTCGTGCTGTTCCGGCCGGGGTTCTTCCTCGACCAGATATCACCCGAGTTCGAAACCCGCCCGGCAACGGAAATCTTCCAGATGGCCGAGGTCGCGCCAGACGATGCCTCGCTCCGGGTCAGGCTGGTGGGCGAGAACCTCAACGGCGATCCGATCGATGCCCGCTTCCTGCTGCCGCTCGGCCCCGCCGGAGAGGAGGGCATCGCCCGGCTGTCTTCCGGCGCCGGCATCGAGTTCCGTCAGGAGGACGACGGCGGTATCTTTGTCGACAACCTCGAGTTTGGCGGGCCGTCGGAACAGCTTGGCATTGACTGGGATTGGGAGTTGGTCGAGCTGGAAGTCGCGGCCGACCGCATGCCGAAGGAAATCTTCTACATCCCGGCGCTGCTTCTGGTGCTGATCGTCTTCCTGTTGCAACGCAGACGCCAGACCGACCAACCCGAGGAGGCCTTCGCATGAGCAAGCGGTTTCTCTGCGCCATCGACCTGACCCACGAGGACGACGCAAAGGCGCTGTTGACAGAGGCGGGCCGACTGGCCCGGCTCGAGGGGGCGGCGCTCAGCGTCGTCACCGTGCTGCCGGATTACGGCTCCACCTTCGTCGGCTCCTTCTTCAAGCAGGGCACGCTCAAGAATGCCTCGGAGTCCGCGCAGGAGGCGCTGCACCAGATGGAGCGGGAGCTGCTGTCGGATCTGGCGCCGGTGCAGAGCATCGTGGTGGTGGGCTCGGCATACGAAAAGGTGCTCGAGGCGGCCGAGACGGTTTCGGCCGACCTGGTCATCGTTGGCGCGCACAAGCCCGATTTCGCCACCCGTGTCATCGGCCCCAACGCCGCCCGCATCACCCGCTACGCCCAGACCTCGGTGCTCGTGGTCCGGCTGTAGGCCGCAACATCGTTGCCCGTTGCAATCGCACGCTATCGGCGTTTGCACGGGCGCGGCCGTGTGAATTTCACGCGGGCCTGTGGTATCCTGTCCCCGTCATGGAGGGATCACCATGGAACTGAAACCTGTAGATGCCTGCGACGTCCTCGTTCTTGTCGACAATGTCAGCGATATCCTGTCGACGGTCCCGGACAATGTTACGGCGGAAATTCCCAATGTCCTGCGGGCCGGCGCGCAGGAATTGTCGGGGCGGTGCCTGTGCTGCGCACAATGGGGGCTGTCGCTGATCGTTTCGGCCCGGTCGGGGGACACGCAACGAACGATGCTCTTCGATTCCGGGCCCGAAGATTATGGCGTCGACCGGAACAGCAACCGGTTGGGCGTGGATCTGGCGGTGATCGATGCGGCGGTCTTTTCGCATGGCCACTGGGATCACGTCGGCGGCATGATCGCGGCCTTGCGGCTCATTTCCGATGCCAAGTCCGGCGGCACGACCCCGATCTACGCCAATAGGGGCATGTTTGTCGATCGCGCCATGCAGCGCGCCGACGGCAGCCTTCTGCCGTTTGCCAAGGTGCCCTCGACCGAAGAACTCGAGGCGGCCGGCGGACAGGTGTCGTTGAACGATAATCCACAGCTGCTGTTGGACGACCTGTTCTACCTCAGCGGCGAGATCCCGCGGGTGACGTCATACGAAAAGGGGTTGCTGGGCCAGGTCCGGCTTGCCGCCGATGGCAGCTGGCAGCCGGATGAGCTGATCCTCGACGAACGCTTCGTTGCGGTGCATGTCAAAGATCGCGGCATCGTGGTTTTCACCGCCTGTTCACATGCCGGCGTGGTCAATGTGCTGCACCACGCCCGCGAGGTCTTTGACCCGGTGCCGCTTTACGGCGTCATGGGCGGATTTCACCTCTCCGGCCCCTATTGCGAATCCATCATTCCGCAAACCGTCGAGGATCTGCGCCAGTTCGACTTGCAGATTTTCGTGCCCGGGCATTGCACCGGCTGGCGGGCAACCCACAAGCTTGTCGAAGCATTTGGCGAAAGCCGGGTCGTGCCGTCGGCGGTGGGCCGGCGTCACATGTTCACCGCCTAGACCGGCGCTCAGTACAGCCCGTCGATCTCCAACGGGATCCGCTTGACCTTGCGCGATTTCAAGAGATTGCGCGGCAGCTCGTCGGCATCGGCCTTGCGCAGCCGTTGATAACGCTTCTGCGCCACGTCTTTCATCTTGTATTCGCTGTCGATCACCGTCGGCCGCATGAAGACAAACAGCGTGCGGCGGGTCTGCTGACGGTTCTTCGACCGGAACAGACGCCCCACCAGCGGCGCATCCCCCAGCCCCGGCACCTTGCTGTCGAGCGCCTGGCTGTCATCGGTGATCAACCCGCCCAACACCACCGTGCCGCCATCGCGGGCCTGCACCGTGGTTTCGATCACCCGGCGGTTGGTGATCAGATCGGCGGCGCCCTGCACGTTGGTATTGACCAGCGACGACACCTCCTGGGTGATGTCCAGCCGGACAACCCCGCCGGCGGTGACCCGCGGCAGCACCTCCATGGTGATGCCGACATCGCGGCGTTCGATGGTGGTGAAGGGTTCGGCGGTATTGCCGTCGGTGGCGAAAGAGCCGGTGCGGAACGGCACGTTCTGCCCCACCACGATCGAGGCGGCGCGGTTGTCCATCGTGGTGATCGACGGCGTCGACAGCAGGTTGGCGCGCGAGGATTGCGACAGCGCCTGCACCAGGATGCCGAAATCATCGACCGTGCCGGCCAGCGTCAGGCCAGAGGCCAGCGCCCCGGCCGGCGCCACGCCAAGCGCGGTCAACACCGCCGAAAGCGGCGCACCGCCGCTGTCGAAGGAGGTGCTGGCAAAGACCCCCTGCGGCAGATCCGGCCCGATGCCAAGCTGGGTGCCGATCCGGTCGGCGACCTCGCCCGAGACCTCGACGATTGCCGCCTCGATCACCACCTGCGCCCGCCGCTTGTCGAGCGCGTCGACGAGTTGCGTCACCTCGGCGACCTGGCGTTCCGTGCCGCGGATCACCACCGCGTTGGTTTCCGGCGAGGGCTGCACCGAAACCTCGGTAACCGCCCCGGGCTGCACCGGCGCGCCCGAGGCCTCGGCATCGGCCACCGGATTGGCCAGATCGGCGCCGCCGCGGATCGTGTTGGTGACGATCTCGGCCACAGCTTCGGCATCGGCGAATTTCAACTGATAGATATGAGTGCGCAACACCTCTTGCGGGCTCGAACGCGGCGCCCGGTCAAGGCTCTCGGCCAGCAGCCGGATTTCGGTGAGTTCGGCATCGCTGCCGCGCACCAGAAGCGCATTGGCCTGCGGATCGACCGAGATCCGCGCACCGGTGCCGGCCGAGCCAAGCACTTCGGTGATCGCCGTCGCCACCGTCGCGGCCTCGGCAAAGGTAAAGCGGACCACCTCGGTCTTGAGGCTCTCGGGGCTGTCGAAGGTGGCGGCGATGGCGGCGATCCGGTCGACATTGGCACGGGCGTCGGACACGATGATCGCATTCGGATCGCTCAGCGCCTCGATATAGCCGCTCTCGGCCACAAGCGGCCGCAGCACCCGCACCGCCTCTTCCGAGGGCAGACGGTCGAGCGGCAGCAGCCGGGTCACCACATCCTGCGAACCGGCTTCGTTGGCGCCGCTCAGCGTGCCGCCTTTGGCGCGGGCCTCGGCCTCGGGGATCACTTCCCAGATGACGCCGCTTTCGACGGCAGTAAAGCCGCGCACCCGCAGGATCGACTGAAACAGCGCCCAGACCCCGGCCCGGGTCAGCGGTTCGGCCGAGACCACGGTGACCGGCCCCTGAAGCCCCGGATCGATGACCAGGGTGCGGCCGGTGATCTCGGAGACCTGTTCGGCAAGCACGGTGATCTCGGTATTGCGAAGGTTGACGACGAAGGTCTCGCCATCGTCCTCCTGGGCCATCAGCGGCCCGCCGGCGAGCAGCGCCACGACCAAGGTCGAGACAAGCGCCACCGCGTAAAAAACCTGCCAGACTGCCCGCATTGCCTTCCCTTATCTCAGCGAGAAGGTCATCAGCAGCGTTTCTCCTGAACGCTCGACTTCCAACCGTGCCACTCCCGCCGCTGCTACTTGGTCATAAAGTTGGCGGTCTTTGTCAATGTTACCGACCGCTTGACCGTTAAGCCGCGTGACAATGTCACCCGGTTGCAACCCTGCCAGCGTCACCCCGATGTCGGGATCGGGCTTGATGCGATAGCCGCGGTCGGTGCGTTCGACGCCGATGGTCTCCATCACCTCGGCCGGGTCGCGCTGAATGCGGCCGCGCCACTTGTCGATGTAATCGTCGATGGTTTCCGGCGGCGGCGCCTCGCGCAGATCGAGCGAGCCGCGCCCGGCGGTCAGCGAGGCGGCCAGCCGCGCCAGCGGATCGTTCGGCGCCTCGGCAACCTCGGTGACATCGGCCGTCGGCGGGGCGGTCTGGCCGGCGATCAGGTCGTCGCGGATAAAACCGTCGAATCCCAGCTCGTGCTCGGTGCCGTCTATCTTGAGAATCACCGAAGCCGCCAGCACGTCGGTCAGCACAACGTCGTCTTCGACGCTCTCGCCGATGCGATAGGCATTGGTGTCGGTGCCATCGTAAATAAAGGCCCGCGACACCGCCTTGTCGGCATAGGCGAGGATGCCGCGCAGGGCGAAGTTCACCTTGGTCGGCGCCGGTTTCGCCGGGGCGTCGCTCTCGGCCACCACCCGGTCGGGCCGGCCAAAGGGGGCAAAGGCGAGGATCGCGCCGATATCGGGCGCCACCGCAGAGCCGGTGTCGAGCGGGCGCAGGATATCCGCCGGCAGGGTCGAGACCCGCGCAAGGCGCAGCCAGCCGCGCTCGTTGGCTTGCCAGCCCAGGCTGGCCAGGGCGGCGGCAAAGACAAGGGCGGTCATGGCCCAGAGCTGTCTTGCGGTCATGTCGTTCCCTTTCCTACCAGGTATAGCCGCGCAGCACGACGCCGCCGCGCGCGCCCTCGACCGTCACGATCCGTTCGGTAAGGCCGGCGTCGGTCAATGTCCGCTCGGCCTCGGTCACCGCGGCCCGGCGGCCAAAGACCGCATCCCAGGCCGGCTGCACCTCGAGCCCGAGATGGCGCGCCGCCAGCCGGTTTTCGGCCACCCAGCGCAGGGTGACCCGGTCTTCCAGCCCGGCGATCCGGCCGGTGTGATCCTCGACCACCCCGAGAAGCGCCACCGCGCCGGTGGCCAGAACTGCCAGCGCAACCAGCGTCTCGATCAGGGTAAAGCCGTCGTCACGCCTCATGTGCCGGCCTCCAGCATTGCCGCGAAGCCATCAAACCGCAACACCGCCGGGGCGCCGCCACGCAGGGTCAGGCGCAGCGGCCCGTCCTCGGGGGGCAGCAGCTCCGGGGTGATGCTGAGCGTGCCCTCCCCCTCGAGCGAGACGCCGCCGGGAAAACCGTGCCGCGCCGCCAGCACCGGCGCCGGATGCGCCTGCCAGCCGTCATCCTCCCAGACCTCGAAAACGTAACCCGTCGGATCCCAGAGCATCCGCACCGGCGCCAGCGTCTCGAGGCTGGCATCCACCGCCCGGGTCAGCCGCGCCTGCAACAGCCGCGCCTCGCGGGTGGCACCGGGCGCCTCGGTGCCCCGTGGGATCGCCAGCATCGCCGCCCCGACTGCCGTGCCGATGATCGCCAGCACCACCAGCGTCTCGATCAGGGTGACGCCCGCGTCGGGGCGGCGTGTCTGGGGGGCCGTCCGGGTCATTTCGCGCTCACTTGCACTCCATGTGCGATATCCGCGTTCACGCCGTCGCCACCGGTCTGGCCATCGGCGCCGAGGCTGATGAGATCGAAGGCCCCGGTTTCGCCCGGCGAACGATACAGGTAGTCGTTGCCCCAGGGATCGGCCGGCATCGCCGCCAGATATCCGCCCTGCGCCCAGTTCTGCGGCACCGGCGCCGCCGTCGGCCGCTCGACCAGCGCCGCCAGCCCCTGCGCGGTCGAAGGATAGACCCGGTTGTCGAGCCGATAGAGTTCCAGCGCGCTGGCGATCGAACGGATGTCGGTTTCGGCCACGGTGACCCGCGCCTCATCCGGGCGGCCAATGACATTGGGCACCACCATCGCGGCCACCACCGCGATAATTACCAGCACGACCATCATCTCGATCAAGGTGACGCCGGCGTCGGACGCCCGGCCCGGGCGGCGCTTTGGTCTGCGGCGACGCATATTGAGCACTACAAACATGCAACTTTTCTCCCCGATAAGCGTATCTATAATTGGGTGTTAGAAAAACCGTGCGGAGGAGATACAGTAGAGCATAGCACGCTCAAAGGGTGGAGAGAACCGAAAAATGCTGGCTTCACAGGACGTTAATCCTGAAATCTCCGTCAATCCGGCGGCCGATGAAGCTATGCCTGCCGCCGCTGGCGGCGCCGGGATCGGCATTTCCCTGCCGCGCACCATCCTGCCGGACGCAATAATTTCAAAGCGATTGCACGGCAAAACTGCATTCGTAATTCCAGCACTCAGCGTCACGTTGCATACGGTGCATTTGCCGGTGCGCGGACAGGCACAAAAGCTCGCGGCCCTGCCCTATGCGCTCGAGGAAGACATCGGCCGCCCCGAGGCCGAAATCCATCACGCGCTCTGCGGCGCGTCTGCCGATGGCGCCATGCTGGCTGCGGCGGTGTCGCGCGAGGCAATGACGCTGGCCGTCGATGCCGCGGACGGCGCGCCGGTGACACCGGAACATTTCCTGTTGCCGGTGCCGGCGCCCGCCGAGGGCGAGGGCGGCGGCTGGATCGCCTGGCGCGAGGGCGATCTGGTGCTGGTGCGGGCCTCAGACGGCACCGGTTTTGGCGCCCGGGCCGACATGCTGGCGGCACTCTGGGCCGCTGCCGGCTGGCCGGCGATCGACAGCTATGGCGCCGCATTGCCCGCCGGTCTTCCGGCGCAGCGCCGCAGCGCCGAGGATCTGCCGGCGCCGGGCCCCTTGCCCAATCTGCGCCAAGGCGATTTCGCCCCGCCGCAACGGCTGCGCGCGCCCGCCATCGCGCTGGCGCTTACCCTCCTGCTGGCGCTCGCCGGGCACCTCGGCCTCGCCTTTGCCGATCTTCAGCGCCAGCGCGCCACCGTCGAGACCCTGCGCGCCGAGGCGTCCGAGCTTCTGGCCCGCAATGTCCCCGGCGCCCGCGTCACCGATGACCCCCGGCTGCTCTATCGCCGCCTGGCGGCAGGCGGGCAGGAGGCGCCCGGCTTTCTCGCCGTTCTGGCGCGGGCGTCAGAGGCACTGGCGGCGACGCCGGTGCAGCTCTCCAATCTCAACTGGTCGGGCCGCGACGCAGCGCTCACCCTCGAGGCCGAGGCCCAGGGAATCGACGTGTTGCAGGCCGCCGAAGCCGCCCTGCGCGCCGCCGCTCTCGATGTGGCTGCCGGGGCCGTCACCGCCGGCGGCGGCAGCGCCCGCATGACCCTGACCGTGAGGAGCGCACAATGATCTCCGCTTTCGCTTCGCTCTCGCGCCGCGAACGGCTGCTGATCGGACTGGCCGCGGTCGTGCTGCCGGCGGCCTTGATCTGGCAAATGCTGTGGAAACCGCTCGAGGCCGAACGCGCCGCCACCGCGGCCGAGATTGCCCGCCTCGACGCGCTGATCCATGTCGCCGCTCAGGCAAATACCACCGCCAGCCAGGACAGCGCCCCGGTCGATACGCGCCCGCCCAGCCAGCGCATCACCCAGAGTGCCGCCGCCGCCGGCATCGCCCTCACCCGGCTGGAACCGGAGGGCCGGCAATTCCGCGTCGCGGTATCGGAGCTGCAATTCGACGATGCGCTGCAATGGATTGCCGCCCTGCGCGACGAGCACGGGTTGAAGGTGGCCGAGCTTGACATGGCTCGCCGCCTGACCCCCGGCGCCGTAACCCTGACCCTTGCGCTGGAGCCGCTGCAATGACCGCCCGCCTCGATTATGGCTTTGCCCGCCGCCACGGCGTGATCCTGCTGGACACCGACGACGGCGCGCCGGAATGCGCCCATCTCGCCAAGGCGCCGCTCTCGGCACTGCTCGAGGCGCAGCGCTGTGCCAACCGCGCCATCGCCTTTCGACAGATCGACGCCACCGCCTTCGATACTGCGCTCTCGGGGCTCTACAGCAATTCCGCCACCCAGGCGGCGCAGATCGCCGCCGAGGATGACACCGATCTGACCGCGCTGGCCGAGACTGCCGCCTCGGTCGACGATCTGCTCGATCAGAAGGACGATGCCCCGGTGGTGCGGCTGATCAATGCGCTGCTGCTCGAAGCGGTCAAGGAAAACGCCTCTGACGTGCATATCGAGCTGGAAGAAACCCGCCTCGTGGTCCGGCTGCGGATCGACGGCACCCTGCGCGAGGTTCTGGAGCCGCGCCGCGCGCTGGCGCCGCTCTTGACCAGCCGGCTCAAGATCATGGGCAAGCTCGACATCGCCGAAAAGCGCCTGCCGCAGGATGGCCGGGTGTCGCTCAAGGTTGGCGGCTATGCGCTTGACGTGCGGATCTCGACCCTGCCGTCGCAATATGGCGAACGCGTGGTGCTGCGACTGCTGGACCGGGGCCAGACCCGGCTGGGCATTCCGGCGCTGGGGCTGTCCGAGGATGACCGGGCGCGCTTCGAACGGATGATTTCTTCGCCCGAGGGGCTGGTGCTGGTGACCGGGCCGACCGGTTCGGGCAAGACCACGACGCTTTATGCCGCGCTCTCGCATCTCAACGACCGGGCGCGCAACATTCTGACGGTCGAGGATCCGATCGAATATGCCATGGACGGGGTCGGCCAGATGCAGGTCGAGGCCAAGACCGGGCTGACCTTTGCCCGCGGGCTGCGCGCCCTGCTGCGACAGGATCCCGATGTCATCATGGTGGGCGAGATCCGCGATGCCGAAACCGCCAAGATCGCGGTGGAATCGGCAATGACCGGCCACCTCGTCCTGTCGACCCTGCACACCAACACCGCCGTCGGCGCGGTCTCCCGGCTGCTCGACATGGGGGTCGAACGCTATCTGCTGGCGCCGATGCTGCGCGGGCTGGTGGCGCAGCGGCTGGTGCGCCGGCTCTGCCCCGACTGCCGCGAACCGCACCCGCTCAGCGCCCGCGATGCGGCGCTGCTGGGCCATGCGATGCGGGAAGGCGCGCCGGCCTATCACGCGCCGGGATGTGACGCCTGTTCGCAAGAGGGCTATCGCGGCCGGCTGCCGATCTACGAGGTGGTCGAAGGCACCACGACGCTGGAGCAGATGATCCACGATGGCGCCTCGGAGGCCGATCTGATCGCCGAGGCCCGCCGCGCCAGCACCAGCATCCTCGACGACGGCATCGCCAAGATCAAAGCCGGGCTGACCAGCGCCGAAGACGTCGCCCGCGCCGTGCGGGACAGGGTCTGACCGATGTCGGCCTTTCTCTATACCGCCGTCGACCAGGCCGGCAAACGTTCCAAGGGCCTGCTGGACGCCGCCAGCGCCGCCGAGGCCCGCGCCCAGTTGCGCGCCCGCGCCCTGCTGCCGCTCAGCGTCGAGGCGACGCGGGCGCGCGCCGGTGTCAGGACCTCGCTGTTTCGCCACAAGCTGTCGCTGCGCCGGCTGACGCTGATCACCCGGCAACTCGCCACGCTGATCGGCGCCTCAGTGCGGATCGACGATGCGCTGCGCATCACCGCAGACCAGCAGGTCAAGCCGCGCGACGCCTCGTTCCTTCTGAACCTGCGCAGCGCGGTGCAGGACGGTCAGAGCCTGGCCGATGCGCTGGATGCCGAACCGGCCAGTTTCAGCCCGGCGTACCGCGCCTCGGTGCGCGCGGGCGAACGTGCCGGGCGGCTGTCGGACGTGATGAACCAGCTCGCCGATCATATCGAGGCGCAATCGCGCAATCGCCAGAGCATCCAGCTGGCGCTGATCTATCCGGCGCTGCTGGCGGTGGTCTCGATCGGGGTGATCCTGGCGCTTCTGGGCTTCGTTGTGCCCGATATCGTGCGGGTCTTTACCGCCCGCGGCGCCGATCTTCCGGCGCTCACCCGCTCTCTGATCGCCCTGTCCGAAGGGTTGCAACGGTTCGGCCCGATGATCGCCGCCACCGCTCTGCCGCTTGTTCTGGGCACGCTGGCGCTGCTGCGCCGGCCCGGTCCGCGCGCCGCCTGGCACCGATTGCTGGCCACCGGGCGGCTGACCCGACGGCTGGTGCAGCGGGTCAATGCGGCGCAGTTCACCGGCACCCTGGCCATGCTGTTGCAAAGCGGCGTGCCGTTGGCCGATGCGCTGCGCGCCGCCGCCGGCACGGTGTCGAACCTGCATCTACGCGCCCGCATCGCCACCATGACCCGCGAGATCGAAGACGGCGCCGCGCTCTCTTCGGCGGCAAAACGCGCCGGCATCTTCTCGCCCATGTTGATTGCGATGATTGCCAGCGGCGAGGCCGGCGGTACGTTGGGGACAAGCCTCGACCGCGCCGCCAGCGATCAGGCGCGCGAGCTCAAGGCCTCGGTGGCGACGCTGGTGGCGCTAGTCGAACCCGGCGTGCTGCTGGTGATGGGCGGCATCGTGATGCTGCTGGTGTTGGCCATCCTGATGCCGATCATGCAGCTCAATTCGCTGGTCGGATGAGGCCGCGCATGGCCCCGCCACCTTCGATCTGATAGCAAGGCCGCAACCCCTCAGGAAAATCCCGAATGCCCGATCTCTTTCGCCCCTCCCGCCGCCGCTTCCTCGCCCTGACCACAGGCTTTGCCGGGCTGGCGGGCTGTGGCTCGATCGACGGGCTGGACGAAATCGGCGGCACCACCGAGGGCCCCGGCAAAGCTGCCATCCTGCTGCCGCTGACCGGCGAACAGGCGCAGCTCGGCAAGCGGCTCGAGGCGGCGGTGCGGCTGGGGGGCGGCCCCGGCATCGGCATCGAAATCCGCGACAGTGGCTCTTCGCCCGATACCGCCGTCATCGCCGCCAAGGCCGCCGAGGCGGCCGGCGCCAACATCCTGATCGGCCCGGTATTCTCGGCCCAGACCAAGACGGTGGCCGCAGCTGTCAACATCCCGATCGTCACCCTGTCGAACGACACCACGCTGGCCGATCGCGACACCTTTGTCTTTGGCGTCACCCCGGCACAATCCGCCCGCGCGGTCTTTGCCCTCGCGGCACAGCGCAATATCCGCGAAATCGCCCTCGTCGCCCCGCCCGGCCCGCTCGGCGCCCGCAGCGCCGCCGAGGCGGTGCCGATCGCCCAGGCGCTCGGCATCACCCTACGTCCGCCGGTCATCACCGACACACCGGGCACGGTGCTGGCCGAACTGCAAGCCGGCGGCGGCCTGCCCGACGGCGTCTACCTGCCTTCGGCCGGGGCCAGCCTGATCCCCTTCGCCGAAGCCCTGGCAGGTCAGGACACGCGGATCCTCGGCTCCACCCAATGGGCGGCCCGCGATCTCGAAGCGGTGCGCGCCCTGCGCGGCGCCTGGTTCGCCGCCCCCGATCCGCTGCGCTTCGCCGCCTTTACCCGCGCCTATGAAGAACAGACCGGCGAGCCCGCCGGCATCATCTCCGGGCTGGCCTATGACGGGGCCGAACTAATGCGGATATTGGGCCAGACCGGCAAGCAGACCCGACGGGGCCTGACCCGAAAGGAGAGTTTTACCGGTGTCCTCGGCCCCTATCGCTTCCTTAGCTCGGGTCTGGTCGAACGCGGCCTCGCGGTGCTCGAGGTGGGCGCAGGTGACATCAACCTGATCGGTTCCACCTCGATATGAGGCCGCGCCCCGACGCCGGCATGACGCTGATCGAAATGCTCGTAGCGCTGGCGATTCTGTCGGTGATCGGCGTCGCCGGGTTGACCATGCTCGACACCACCCTGAACGTGCAGCGCCGCACCGAAGGCCGGCTTGACCGGATCGAGGAGATCGACCGCGCGCTGACCGTGCTGCGCCGCGATCTGGCCACCGCTGCACCGGGCTTTGCCGTGCTGGACGAGGGCGGGCTGACTTTCCTGCGCGCCACGACCGACGCTCCGCTTTCACTGCGCATCGCGCTGGAAGAGGGCACGCTCACCCGACAGGTGCAGCGCGGCCCCGAAACCCCGCCGCAGCACCTTCTGACCGGCGTGCGCGAAGCCCGCTGGCGGCTGCTCGACGGCGCCCGCCGCTGGCAGACCGCCTGGCCGGAGCCCTCGGCCAGCCCGCGGGCGGCGGAACTCACGCTGCGGCTCGAACTCCCGCAGCGCGGCGAGGTGGCCGAAGTCACCCGGCTGTTTCCGATGCCGGCGGGGGCCACCCGATGAGACGCGGCGAGGCAGGGGTCACCCTGGTCAATGTGCTGGTGGTGCTGGCAATCACGTCGGGGCTGGTGGTGTTGCTGCTGCGCCAGCAGGAAGACGGCCAGGACATCGTCGCCCGCCACGCCGCGCTGGCGCAGGCCGAACAGATCGCGCTTGGCGCCGAGGCTTCGGTGCTGGCGGCGCTGCGTCGGGATCTCGACACCGGCCCGGAGGAGGATCACTTTGCCGAACCCTGGGCCGGCGTCATCCAGGAGGAGGTCGCGTTGCCGGAAGGACGGTTCTCGGTGAAGGTGCGCGACCGTCAGGCGAAATTCGATATCAATCTCCTCACCGCGCCGGCCGTCGGCCCGCAGACGCTGTTCCAGCGCCTCGCCACGCGGCTCGACATCGACGCCGCCGAAGCCCGGCGCATTGCCGAACTCGTGGCGCTGCTCGGCGCTGTCCGCGACCTCTCCGATCTCGAAGCCCGGGGCATCGCGCCGGATACGCTGGCCCGGCTCGCGCCGCATGTCACCGCCCTGCCGGTGCCGTCGACGATCAACCTCAACACCGCCGACCCGCTGCTGATGGAGGTTCTGTTCCAGAACCCCGGGATCGCCTCGCAGTTGCTGTTCCGCCGCCGGTCGCAGGGCTTCGTGTCCCGCAAGATGCTGACCGATCTTGGCGCGCTGCGGCCCGGGCTGACTGGTTTCGGCTCGCATGCCTGGGAGGTCGAGATCCTGGCCGAGAGCGGCGCCGCGCGGGTGCGGCTTCTGAGCCTGATCCAGCGGCGCAACGATCTCGAGGGCAAGGCGGTCGCGCTGATCTCGCGCCGGTTCGACGCGCCGCTGCCGACTGAGGCGCCGGCCGAACCATGAAAAACCCCCCGCGCCGGGGCGCGGGGGGTCTGGCCTGACGGATCAAGGGGCGCTGTTCCGTCAGGGATTGAAAGGCGTCTTCTTTGGCGTCAGCTTCAGATTGACGCTTTGCGCATCAACAGGCGTGGAATTGCGGATCTGATTGAAGGCATCCACAAAGGCCTGTCCGAGGGTGGCAATGCCCCTGGGGCTGTCGCCGCCTCCGCCATCGCCTTCACAGGCGGCGAGAAGCAGCACGGCACCAAGTGCCACGCAGGTGAGTTTACGTCTCATCATCACTCACCCCGCTCAATTCTCGGCGCCGGGAAGCGGCGTGTTCAGATAGGGGAACACGGCCTGCATCTCGGTCGCGTCGATTGGCGCCCCGTCGATGAACGGCTCGTCACCCACCGGCGCATCCGACGGCTGGCAATAGCCGAGGTTGACGAAATCGCTCGGCTGGTCTTCGACCGCACCGGCAACGCCCAGTTCGGCGCCCAGCGGCACATCGTGACACAGCGCACCCATCGCCACGCGCAGCGCGACATCGACCACGTCATCACCCGGACGGCGACCATTGGGGAAGCCGGCAAGGTCTTCGGCCACAACGCCATAGGGGTGTTGCGCGCTCTGTGGTGTCGGCGGCACGGCGGTGTTCAGCCGCAGCATTTCCGACGCGGTTACCGTGGCCTGTTGGTTGAAGCCCGGCAGACCGGTGAGGAAGGTGGCGACAAGGTCATCGCGCGGAATGTTCGACGGTGCGATATTGCTCGAGGCACCCAGCGCCTGACGGAACAGGATATCGATCAGTGCCGGCAGCGTTGGGTTGGTCACATAGACTGCCAGCGCGCCGTCCTGGGTGGGCTCTGCCGCGTTGAACAGATCCTTGTCAGGCAGACCGATGACAACTTCGTTGACCAGCGGGTTGGACAGCCGCGATTGCTGCACCCAGGCACCGCCATAGATCGAGGGATCCTCATAGGTCGGCGAGGGATCTTCGATTTCGGCCTGCGGCAGGCTCGAGGTGGTCCAGGCGCCGATCACGCCATTGCCCGATCCGACCAGACAGTCGATCGGCACTTCCAATGCCAGCGAGGTGATGTTGAACCGGTCGACCAGATCGTCATTGGCGCGATCATTGGGGATCGAGCCTTCCAGCGGCACCATGTTCACCAGGTCGAAGATTTCGCCCAGGTTCACCGCAAAGGCCTCTTCGCGCTGGCCGGCAAAGGCACGACCGGGCGTGGCACAGCCGGGAATGTCGATGTCATAGACAAAGCTGTTGGCATAGGCCTCGTAATCGGGAAAGGTCTTTTCGCCGATGTAATCCAGCGGTTTGACAAAGGTGTCATTGCCGCCCGAGGTGATCGATCGGATGGTCCCGGAGCGGCGGTCGCCGGTGACGACGTTGAGCGAATACCGCTCCTGTTCGTTCACCGTGGCATCGCCGGCGCCGGACACCTGCCCCGCCGTCTTCAGCGGAATGGCGACATCGACATTGCCGATGGTCAGCGCGATGCCGTTGCCGCCGGCGCCCAGCATGTTGTCGAAATCGAACTGGAACGTCAGATCTTCGACTGCATCACCATCATTGTCGACGTGGATCTCATAGATCGCATCCTCGTCCATGGTGAAATAGTTCGGGCCACCGTAAGGGGCCTGAAGCGGCTGATAGTTTGCGATAAAGGTCACATAGCCCTGCCGGCCGGGCTCGTAACTGCGAAACATGTAAAAATCAGTACCATCAACCTTGGGTGAATGCGTGATGGCGGGCGCTTCGCGGTGCGAGGCACCCATCGCGCCCGTGGCGGCGACCGCAAGAAGGCTGATTGCCACCCCCGTGCGGATCGTCATATTATTGCTCTTCATAATTCACTCCCTAATAGTTATGGTCCGCTGCGAAACGCGCGGAGGGATGCGCGGGCAAATTGTCGCGCACAAAAAGGCTACGTAGGGCTGCGCAAAAAAGTTTCAAAAACTGCGGGAATTATTTCCGGACTATGCCGCCTGTTCTCGTCAGCCTGATTTCCGATGTCGTTTTGCTGATCTGCCTCGCCGCGCTCGCCTGGATCGATCTGCGCCAATTCCGTCTGCCCGATGCGCTGACCCTGCCGCTTGTGCTGCTCGGCCTCGGTCTGTCGCTCACCGGTCACGGGCCGGCGCCGCTGGATGCCGCGATCGGTGCGGCGGCAGGCTTTGCGGTGTTCTGGGCGCTTGGCGCGACCTATTTCCGCCTGCGGAAGATCGACGGGCTGGGCCTCGGCGATGCCAAGCTGATGGCCGCCGCCGGCGCCTGGCTCGGTTGGCAGATGCTGCCGTGGCTGGTGCTGGGCGCCAGCCTTCCGGCGCTGGTCTTTGCCCTGGTCGCAGGTCAGGGCCACCATGACAGGATCGCTTTCGGGCTCTGGCTCTGCCTCAGTTTCGCGGTGCTGCGTCTCGCGACCTGAGAAGACGCCCGTCGGGTCAGAACAGGCCGTTGTCGTTCTTCGATCCGGCTCCGATGACCTGCAAGACATCCCAATGCTCGATCACCTTGCCGTCGTCATCAAAGCGGAAGATGTCGATACCCGCATAATCCTCGCTGCCCGGCCAGAGCTGATGGCAATGCAGGACAACAAGGTCATCCTCGGCGATGGCCCGTTTGAAGCTGACCGATTTGCCGGGATACTCGGCCGCCATCCGCTCGAAATAGGCGATGAAGGCATCCTTGCCGTCGCCGACATGCGGATTGTGCTGGATATAGACGTCGCCGACATAGCGCTCGATCGCCGCGCGCGGCTGGCACCGGTTGAACATCAGGTCGTAAAACGCCATCGCGTTGGCCTTGTTCTCTGCGGGCGTGGTGGGCATCTCGGGGCTCCTTCTGAGGTATTCTCCGCGCCGAGCATCGGATCGCGGCGGGCGCTGCAAGCGGGGGTCTGGGCGGCGTCAGGCTGCGGTCTGCCGAGGGTGAAAGAGGAACGACCGCATCGAGACCGACCCCAGATCGATCGCATCGGTCATATAGGTCAGGTCGTCGTTGCTGTCCGACGCGCCGGCAATGGTCAGCGCCGGCAGGTAGTGATCCACCGTCGGATGCGCCTCTGACAACAGCGGGCCAAGACCCGGGGCATCGGCAAGCGCGGCGAAATCGCGCTCGGTGAGACGGTCGGCGAAGAGCCCGTCGAAGGCCTCGGCGAAATCGAGCGGCGCGCCGCCGGGCCGCATGGCCCGCAGATTGTGCACCACATTGCCCGATCCCAGGATCAGCACGCCGCGATCGCGCAGCACCGACAGGGTGCGGCCAATCTCGAGCTGATGCGCCAGACCCGCCTGCATGTCGATCGAGACCTGAAACACCGGCACATCGGCATCAGGGTAGAGGAATTTCAGCACCGCCCAGGCACCGTGATCGAGGCCCCAGCGGTCATCTTCCTGCGCGCGATGGCTCTTGAGAAGGGTCACCACTTCGGCCGCCAGTTGCGGCTGGCCCGGCGCCGGGTAGCGCTCGGCGTAAAGCGCCTCGGGGAAGCCATAGAAATCATGGATCGTCCGGGGCATGGCCGAAACATCCACCAGCGTCGTGCCGCGGGTCATCCAATGCGCCGAGACCACGAGGATTGCCTCGGGCCGTGGCAGGCTCTGGCCGAGGGTCTTCCAGGCGCGACTGAACGCGGTGTCCTCGATGGCATTCATCGGGCTTCCATGGCCGAGAAACACCACCGGCATCCGGGCGCTTGGGGCGAAACGGTCAGCTAGCGACGCAAGGCTGTGGGTTTGCATGGGTTGTCTCCTGTGTGACGCCGGGCCGCCACGGCGGCCGCCCGGCCTTGGTTGCGGGATCAGGCGAATTTGCCGAGGCCGCGTTCCAGCACCGGCAGTTTCAGGGCCAGCGCACCGGCACCGAGCAGCGCGATGGCGCCCTGCGCGACGGCCCAGAACAGCGGGAATTCCCAGCCGCCGCCTTCGTTAGAAAACGTCCAGCCATTGCCCGCATGCGCCCAGATCGCCCCGATCAGGATAGCGATCAGCGGCAGCGAGACCAGCCGTGTCGCCACGCCGAGAATGAGCGCCAGGCCACCGCCCAGCTCGCCAAGGATGGTGAGATAGGCAAAGACCCCGGGCAGGCCGAGACTTTCGAAAAAGGCCACCGTGCCGGGAATTGTGAACAGGCTGACCTTCATCCAGCCATGGGCGATGAAGAGCGCGCCACTGGTGACGCGCAAAAGAAGCGCCGCATAATCGGCCGAGGCGGTGTTTGGGGTCATGTCGAGGTCTCCGAAAGTTTCGTTGGCAAGGTTGGGCTGGCCGGGCGCGGGGCCCGTCAGCGCGTCGTGATGCAAGGATAAGACTTGCCCCATACCCATGAAATGGCGAAGGTATGGAATGACCATCCACAAATTGTTCTGAATTATGCCGGGAAACTCGCTGCCTTGGATCTGATCGATCAGCTTCGCGCTTTTGTCGCCACCGCGCAGACCGGATCCTTTACCGGTGCGGCAGAGCAGCTTGGCATATCGAACCGGCTGACCTCGAAATACGTGGCCGAGCTGGAGAGGCGCCTGGGCGTCCGGCTGTTTCAGCGCACCACGCGCAAGGTCGGGCTGACCTCGGCGGGCGAGGATCTCCTGTCGCGGACACCGGCGCTGCTCGACGATCTCGATGCAGTACTGAGCGCGGTGTCGGAGACCTCGCGCGGGCTGTCCGGCACGCTGCGGATCTCGGCGCCGGTCACGTTTGGCGAGGTCTATGTCGTCGACATGCTCAGCCGCTTCATCGCGGCGCACCCCGGTCTGACCGTGGATCTGCGGCTGGACGATCGCTACGTCGATCTGGCGACCGAAGGCATCGATGTCGCCTTTCGCCTCGGCCGGTTCGACATGGCCTCGCTCAAGGTCCGTCGGTTGGGCGCGTTTCGCAGCGTGCTGATCGCCAGCCCCGATTATCTCGCACGATATGGCACGCCGCATCGGCCCGAGGATCTGCCGGACCACACCTGCATCGTCGACACCAACCGCCGCCTGCCCCGCCGCTGGCTGTTTCACGACGCCGGCTCCGAGATCGCGGTCACGGTGACCGGCCGGTTCTTTGTCAATTCCGCCAAAGCCGCCGTCACCCTGGCCGGGCGCGGCTTTGGGCTGGCCTATGTGCCGCGTTTTGCCCTCGGCGCCGCGCTGGAGAGCGGTGAAGTGGTCGCCGTGTTGCAAGATCATGTCGGCGAAAGCGGCCAGGTCGGGGCGGTATACCTCGAAGGCCGCGCGCTGCCGCGCAAGGTCCGGGCCCTGATCGATTTCGCCGCCAGAGACCTGTCTGGCCGGCAGATCCTCTGATCGCCCACACCCCTGAAATCCGGCGGTTGCGCGCGCGATTCCACGACGCGCTAGGGCCGCGCCGCCCGGAAGACGCTTGTACTCAGGCACAATCACCCTAAAAGAAGGGCCTCGGATTGCCGCGAGGGAAATTGCTATGAACATGCTTGGTACCTTCATCAAGCCGATGCACCCGGAAGGCCTCAAATTTGTTGCGACCTTCGGCCTCATCACCGCCGGCCTGTTTCTGCTGACCCCGATTCTCGGGTGGATCGGCGTCGGGTTGACGGTCTGGTGTTACTACTTCTTCCGCGACCCGGAGCGGGTCACGCCTGACCGGCCCGGACTGATCGTCAGCCCGGCGGATGGCATCATCTCGCTGATCGAACCGGCGGTGCCGCCGAAAGAACTGGGGATGAGCGACCGGCCGCTGACCCGGGTCAGCGTCTTCATGAACGTCTTCAACTGTCACGTGAACCGGGCGCCGGTCGCCGGCGAGATCACCGCGGTCGCCTATCGCCCGGGCAAGTTTTTCAACGCCTCGCTCGACAAGGCCAGCGAGCACAACGAACGCAACAGCCTGTGCATCCGCCTGTCCGATGGCCGGGAAATCGCGGTCGTGCAGATCGCCGGGCTGGTGGCGCGGCGGATCGTCTGCTTCGTGGCACCGGGGGCGCAGACCGCGACCGGCGAACGCTTTGGCCTGATCCGCTTCGGCTCGCGGCTCGATGTCTATCTGCCGCCGGGCGTGACGCCGCTGGTCAGCCTCGGCCAGACCATGGTCGCCGGCGAAACCGTGCTTGCCGAACTGCCCGTCGCCGAAGGTGCAGGTGACCCGCAATGAATGCCCCCCGGGGCAAGACCGGCACCGACATGCCGCTGTTACAACTGTTGCCCAATATGCTGACGATTGCCGGTCTCTGTGCCGGGCTGTCGGCAATCCGGTTCGGGGTGGAGGGAAATTATGAGCTGGCGGTGCAGCTGATCCTGGCGGCCGGTGTGCTGGACGGCCTCGACGGCCGGATCGCGCGCCTGCTGCGCAGCGACAGCAAGATGGGAGCAGAGCTCGATTCGCTGGCCGATGTGGTAAACTTCGGCGTCGCGCCGCCGCTTGTCCTCTATTTCTGGGCGTTGCAGGACACCCGCGCCGGCTGGATCGCCGTCCTGGTCTTTGCGGTCTGCTGCATCCTGCGGCTGGCCCGGTTCAACGTCAGCAGCAATGCGGATCGCGATGCCGGCATTGGCGGGCCCAGCGCCTATTTTACCGGCGTGCCCTCGCCGGCGGCGGCGCTGCTGGTATTGCTACCGATGTCGGTGTCCTTCGCCTTTGCCGGCTCGGCGCTGCTGCCGGATTTCGTTGTCGGCGCGCATATGGTAGTGATCGGGTTGCTGATGATCAGCCGGATCCCGACCTGGTCGTTCAAGACCGCGCGGGTGTCACGCAGGAAGGCCAAGTTCTTTCTGCTGGGCGTCGCCATCGCCGGCGCAGCGGTGCTGACCTATGCTTGGGTTACGCTGGTCGCGCTCTGCCTGGCCTATATCGCAACCATAATATGGTGTCTGGCGACCAAACGGCCGCCAAAACGCGGGCCGGGCACCGAACAGGAGAAGTAAGTGGATATCGAGTCGGTTCAATCCTCATATGCCCGGTGGGCACCGGTCTATGACACCACCTTCGGCGCCGTGACCAATGTGGGCCGACGCCGGGCAGTGGAGTTCATCAACACGCTGACGGGAGCGGTCCTCGAAGTCGGGGTCGGCACCGGGCTCTCCCTGCCGCTGTACAGCGACGATCTACAGGTCACCGGCATCGATTTCAGCGACGACATGCTGGCCAAGGCCCAGGCCCGGGTCGAGCGGATGCGGCTGGACCATGTGGCGGCGCTGCGGCAGATGGACGCCCGCGAGCTCGATTTCCCCGACGAGACCTTCGATACCGTCGCCGCCATGCATGTGCTCTCGGTGGTGCCCGAGCCCGAACGGGTGATGGCGGAAATTTCCCGCGTGCTCAAACCTGGCGGACGGGTCGTCATTACCAATCACTTCGTGCGCAGCCAGGGGGTGCTGGCGCATCTCGAACGGATCGTCGCGCCCTTTGCCAATACCCTCGGCTGGCATTCCGATTTCGAGATCGAGACCGTGCTGAAAGAGCCGGACCTGGCGCTGGAGGTGCAAAAATCCCTGCCGCCACTTGGCATGATGACCTTCCTCGTTCTGACCAAGACCAAGGCAAGCTGATCCCGAGGTGCGCCGGCGCGCTCAGGCGACCGCGCGCACCGAATACTCCGGCGTTCCGCCCCAGACCAGATCCCAGGAGGCCCCGGGCCTGACGTTCTGGATCGCGTTCGGCTCGAAACAGACCAGACAGTTTCCTCCCGGCGCCGGCGCCCGGACCGACGGATAGATCAAGCCGCGCGAGCCCTGCCGCCGCAGGCGCTCTGCCAGCGCCTGCCCCTCCGGATAGCCCCGCGCCGGATCCCCCGCCAGCGACGGATGGTCGGGCTGATCGGTGATGTCGTCGAAACCGCCGATGAAATCCGCCAGCAGTTCGACATACCGCGCGCTGTCCTCGAAACAACCGGTGTAGCCGAGCTCCCGGGTGCGGTGCCAGGCCACTTCGCTGACCGACACCATGACATCCCAGGCACAATACCAGGCGCCGCGTGTCTCCGAATTGAAGCGGTTGCCGCCGGCGCGGGTATAGGTAAAGGCCGCGTTGACATGGGTGTCGCCATAGATCCGCAGGTCGCGGCTGCGCCGGCGCCAGGCAAGTTCGCGCGGATCGAGATGCGGGTTCCTGCCCCGTTCGGCTTGCAGCCGACCGCTGGTCAACCCCTCGATCTCGGCCAGGATCTCGAATTCATCGTCGCTGTCGACAAGGCCGCGCAAGGCCGGCGGCTTGTGATAGGTGGCGGGCAAGAGACGGGTGAGGCCGCGGTCGGAAATCTCCCGCCGCCTCATGCGCCGCCCCGCAGCGCGTCGAGATAGGTCCGGATGGCAAGGATCTGCGGCAGCCCGCCCTCGATCGCCGCCTCCAGCGGCCGGCGGCCGCCAAACAGCGGCCCGGTGTTCGGCCGTGTCATCCAGGCTCGCGCCAGAGGCTCGGAAAAATAGAGTTCGAGCGACTTGTAGATGCCGATTACCGCACTCAGGCGCAGCAATTGATCCTTGGTCAGATCGCCGGCAAACCCCGGTTTCCGGGCGCGCTTCCAGGTGCTCTCGGACATATCCGCCAACCCGGCGGCATCCTTCTGGCTCAGCCGCCAGTGATCGACGACGCGGGCATAAGCCTTCAACGCGACGGCGTTGATCTCGGCGGGTTCGCGGATACGGTCTGCAATGGCCATCTCATTCTCCTTAGAACCGAATCTATATCATATGACCCAATTGTAAAGCCCATATGAGCTAAACATGCCTGACGGACGGCCCTGTCACTTTTCATTTTCGAAGTATGAAGCGTTGTCTTTGGTTATTTTTTCGAGGGTGGAGTCGAGTCTTTTGAGGTGTTTCATTCCGTTGGCGACGGCGGTTTCGGGGTCTCCTTGGAGGATGGCGTTTGCGATGGCTTCGTGGTCTGCGAGGAGCTGGGGCATGCGGTCCTGTTTGGCGAGGCCGAGCAGGCAGAGGCGGTCGACCTTGGCCTTTTCGGCGGCGA